>Ga0214252_1000302_pt1 | contig 21482 bp, 25 predicted proteins | sample TroBogypolimnion_47_FD_153090 | JGI IMG/M metagenome (GOLD analysis project Ga0214252, IMG submission 153090) | Freshwater microbial communities from Trout Bog Lake, WI - 13JUL2009 hypolimnion | ecosystem: Environmental > Aquatic > Freshwater > Lake > Hypolimnion/Profundal zone | place: Trout...
AAGATAAAACACGATCCATAATAGGTGCGTTTATGTCATTGATAAGTTTGTTTAACTTATCACACTCTGAAGTAAAATTAGATGGTGTTCTCATACTTTACCTTCTAACTTTAAAATTAAATAATCAGCTTCTTCAAACTGGCCTTCACCTTCACAAAATTCACAATCCGACCAGACCTCATGGTGCCCTGTTGGCCATAATTCGCCATGCATTTGCTCGCCTTGACCAGAACATTCGGGACACGGTATATATTTAATAGTTGTAATTTCCATAATAATTGTATGTTTATATCGTAATCGAACTATAAAAGTCGTCTTTTAGATAAATATAAGACTATGTTAACAAAATTATGCCCAAAATGCAATCAACCACATCAGAAACTCGGAATTTATTGTTCGCGACCATGTGCCAATAGTCGCGGACCTCGATCGGAAGAATTTAAATCGAAGGTTAGCAAAAAACTTAAAAAAGATAAGATGGTTGGGCCATTTTGTAGGATACAATATTCAGACATAACAGGCCGAATTATTTCATCAGATAATAGTAATCGATCATTCTGGGATACAAAGGGAAAGGGGTCATTTCTTAAAAAAGTGTGTAAATGGTTTAATATAATCCCGGGTGTGTACCCAGATACCGAAGTTCAATTACAAGCTCTGGCTGATCAATTATACGAATTGTATAATATAAAAGGCTATTCATGCTCAGAAATTAAAGACTATTTAAATATACCGTTGTCCGATGGACATACACCGGCATTTTTAAAACAAATGGGCATTACAAGACGTAATAATTCTGATTCGCGAAAGGCATATATTTTTAAAAACGGAATTAACCAAAGTAAATCAAATAGATATAAAACTGGGTAGTTTATCGACCGTCAAGAAAACAGGCATTTCTATCGTTCGAGTTACGAACTTAATGCCTTTGTATATCTAAGTGAAAAATGTATTAATTTCGAATCCGAATCTCTACGTATAAAATATTTTGATAGTCAGAAAAATACTCAAAGAATTGCCATACCCGATATACGAATTGGTAGATTAGTTGTAGAAATCAAATCTGATTACACACTGGATATAATCAATATGAGAGATAAATTTACAAGCTATAGACAATCGGGATTCAGACCTATTCTTATATTAAACGGAAAAGTTAAATGGTGCTCGATGTGGGATTCGAACCCACCTTAACGATTTTAGAGATCGTGTCCTTCACCGAGATGGAAAATCGAGCGCATATGCATATATTACTATGCATATTTTTTAAAGTCAATTGATGTCTTACTTCTTGAGCTTGAATATCTGTAATGGTACTCGTTCTTCACCGCGTAACGGTTTAATAGCGATAGCAGTATACTCGTCGCCTAAGTCTGGTTCACAGAACATCTCAAAGTCAATATTGTGATCTTCCAAATATTCTGCAATAGATATCAAATGCGCCTCGTTGTTGGCAGAACATAACACCATGTGGTTTGTCCCATCAGATTGGTGACGCATGTTCAACTCATCTACTGCATGACATGTTTGCACAATTTGCACAGGTGGTGGCAGATCATCACGCACGAATAGATACATATAGGGAGTCATTTCAACAACTCCTTCAATGCGGCCAGCAACTCTGGAGTAAACTCTGTTCCCCACTTTTTACCTAAGGAATCGATTCGTTCTTTTTCTTCCGCTTCGCGTCTTGCTCTGCGTTCTGGTGTATCATGCGACCACATTGATGCATTGTCGCGGATTTTCCACCATGCGTCATGCTTTGCTGTGTCAAAAGATTGCCACGGCTTTATACCTGCTGCTATTTTGTTTTCTGATTGAACTGGACTAAAACCGCGTTTAAGGTCGTGTCCGCGAAGAGCGTTGTAAAAAATGTGATCCGTAGCGTTACGGTTTGCAATTTTGTTCCATGCAGCCTTTGTGCATAGGTACTCTTCTTTATTGATGATGAAATTCATGATTATTGTCCTTATAAAATGTAATTAAATTTGTTTTCTAACTTACTAACATTTGATTAGTTTTATGGCGGACCGTTGTTTAACACCTATTGCATATTATCTCCTTTTAAATTATAACTATATTTATCGATTGAGTAGATCCTCCTGGTTCAAAGACAGGCATGCTTAAACACTCTTATACTCAATCTTTATCTATCAAGTAGCCACTCATTTCCAAGCGTCCTCGTACTCAGTATGTAACACACCTCTATACTTGATAGATAAAGATACTGATGATACAAATAAACATAGATTGCCTTACCGGTAATGCTCTTGCCAGGCTCTCTGCTGGTGGTTGTTGCTATAGCCCTGAGCAGCGCATTCTTTATGCTACTTTGGTATATGTTTATTTGTGTCTCAGTGATTAAACTATAGCAGCTCTAATGCTGTTCCGCAACCGGAACAGAATTTAGATGTTGCTTTGTTTATCTTTCCACAAGTTTCGCACTTCTGTTTAGCTTTGACTAAGATTGGTGCTGCAACTTCTACAGTCCCGATCATACCTACCATTCTAAGAATGATAACGTGTGAGTTGAGTTCTGATTTGAAACCATAGACAGGTGTAAACTTTTGTTCTACCTTTGAACCTGCTACAGTAATACCTGCATCGTTTACAGGGATTGCACAATTATCGGCACATATTGAGCCCATATGTGGATCAGCAGTAGCAGATGCACTTGTTGCACTAAACGTAGCAGATTGCGCTGATACTTGATTCATCATACCGCGTAATGGAGTAGATGAGGCAGATGCGCCTTTAGCATAATCTCCTAATGACCCACTTATGCCCGTAGATCCATACGTTGTATTCCAAATGGTTGGTTGTGGATAGTAATCACGGTAGTGATGCTTATTCCAATAAATATCATTAATCTTAATTTCGGGTTGATCTTGTTCAAACCAAAACTCAACACGGATAACACCATCATCTACTTTGATACCGCGTGGGCCTTCTTCGATAGAGGCTGTGCGTTCAATAAACTTGAATGCGTTACCTTCTGCCATATTTCCGTTGCGAATGAATCTTTTCATTTCAACTTCGGAATTACCGTTGACAATGATTTCTTCACCATCGAGCACATCAGTGCCATCGATATGCAAAGTAAATTTTGCTCGTTTGCTGTTTAGATTTTTTACTAAAACGCTGAATTCACTACCAAATGGTAAGTGGACTAGTTCTTTTGTTTCTCTGAGGATTTTGCCGTTATGTTTTATTGCCACGGCGAAGCGATCTTGGTACATGTTCATGTTTTCCTTTATACATAGCACAGACTAAGCTATCAATTGTTAAAGTCTGTTAGGCGCCCACCTATTGGGCAAAAGTATTTATCTCTATAGAGACTGTACTCAGCAGAAAAGGGACCGAAGTCCCTTTGTATATTCAAATTCTATTTAGAATATATGGCGAACACCGACATTGTAACCAGTCGATGCAAAACCTGTTGCAACATCAGCTGCGGTAGGTACGGCACCCTTTAGAACTACAAAGTTACTATTCGCATCGTTATCGATCCTAGAAAATCCTGCGTATAAAGCTGTACGCTTAGATAGATTATGCAGATACTGTGCGCCAAATTGATTGACACCTGCATTGGCATTGTAATTTTCATACTTGCCGTGACCATAATCGAATCTAACTTCATCAGTACCAAAAACTGGTACAGATGCACTCAATTCATATGTGGTTAAAGTACGCGGAGCCCACTTATTTTGATTCCAAAGACCAAATACTTTGATCATACCAAAATCATAAGAAGCACCAATGTTGGTTACTGTAAAATCAACACCAGCTGTCGGGGTTGTTCCATATGCAACTTGAACATCTGCCTTACCAAATACATACCCGACGCGCCCGCCAGTGTATCCTTGACCTACAACACCTTCACTCGGTGCGTACATAACCTGCCCATATACACCGCCTAATGTAGCTGGTGTAAAATACGAAATAGTATTATTAGCACGTACATTTGTACCGACACCACTGCCTAATACATCGTTGGCAAGTGTAAAACCTTCAGCTAAACCATTTGCTGTAAACACATCAAGGCGTTGAAATACATTATATGTTGGTACAAAATCTCGACCGAGGCGTAATTCACCAAGCTTTGTATTGGTTAAACTTAATGTAGCGCGTCTATTAAAAAGTTGGCTACTTGCTGCAGAAGTAGTACCTGCACCTGCAGTTCCCATTGTTGTATCTAACCCAGAATCAAGAAAGAAACTTGCACTTGTATCATTGCTAATTTTTTCTGTTCCCATAAAGCCAATTCGGCTGGTACTCTGTTGACTAGAATCAACTGATGTCATATGTGTTGAGCCGTTTGTTACCGAGTTTACACTCATATCAATGACACCAAACACTGTCACATTCGATTGCGCTGAGGCTAAACCACTTAAGGCCGCCAGGGCCGCGAAGGCCGTGATAATTGTTAATTTCTTCATATTTTCCCTTTTTAGTTAAGCCTTTTTAAGGCTGGATTTTTATTTATTATCCAAACTTGATTATACTCGATATTTTCGAACTTGTCAAGCCGAAAGTCATAAAGAAAGGGACCGAAGTCCCTTCTGATTTGTTTGGTTACAAGGTCTGTCTACCTCGGAGTTGGTGTTTCTTAGGCAACCATTTCCATAGCCATATCGCTATCTGCCAAAGCGGATAGATCAAGAGCTACAAAAGACTCAGTTGTATTTGCGTTTGCATTTACGATTTTTATGCGATTTACGGTCGTCATCTACCGTGTTGCCTTCTTCAATATCTCACGCAATCGATTACCAGAGCAGGCCCCTCAAAAGTATAGTAGGTACGATCTACTGGCATCGGTTGAGCGAGAGCGTAGGAACTTAATCTACGGGTTTAACACCTCTTCCGTTGTACTAGCCTGTGCCACCTACTTTCGTTCACTACACCTCTGCCTGTACACAGCTCGGGTTCATTACTTGTTTCAGTTCACAATACTTTTGGTGGACCTGGCGGGATTCGAACCCGCGTCTTGCTTGCCTTTTCTCCAATGGGATTACAACAATTCTTTTATACACATTGCGGCGCTTGAATCCATGGTAGCCCTTCTCTTCATGGCCGGTCCTAAGAAACCTGTCTTTTTATAATATAAAATAAAAATAAGGCATTAGTCTTTCGGTGTTCCACTGTAGCTACTACAATATGTATGTTCTTATTTACTTACGTGGCTTTAGTGCTTTTTTAGCAGCACGTCTAGCCTGTTTCTTTGTGGACGACATAAATCTCCTATGCCTCTATTATAGCAAACTCTGCCATAATGTCAACCTTTTATTTACCAAAGTAAATCAAAATTACCACGCATTATCTTAGCTACACTCGCAGTCTTATCTGTGTTGTGATCTTTAACAACATCATCTTGAAATCTATATGTTCTTATTTTGTCACCACGCATACCAGACCCAACTTGTTGTTTCCTATCTATTGCTAATGCTGTATATTGCTCATTCCTATCTCCAGATTTGAGTTGGTTTAATAGAGTTGTTTTAGCCTGCTCTAAACTGTTTATACGAGAACGACATTGTGCAGTTGCTACTATACCGCTATTCTTATGTGTTATTCTACACGAATTTTGGTGTTTATTGCGGTGTTGTCCGCCTGCGCCTGTGCCACTATACCATTCGATTTTAAAATCGGCATCGGTATATTGTATTTCTTGTATTTCGGGATTTATTACAGCAACAGTGACGGTACTTGTATGTACCCGACCTTTCCGTTCTGTTGGCGGTACACGTTGTATTCGATGTCCACCTGCTTCTTTTTCTAAGTCTGTTAAATCTTTACCAACAACCTCAATATAAATTTCGCCCGGTAAAGTTTTAACTATTTGGTTGATTCAGCCGACGCGGCTAAAATGTCGTTGATATGCTTGAGCAAGATCTATCGTAAATAGCTTGCTATCTTCGCCGCCCTCTGCAGCTCGAATTTCTATTACTCTTTTCATTACTTTCTCCAAAATTGTTACCCTGTAAAGTATAGTTCCATAAATTAAAAAGGGCAACCATTTAGTGCCAGGGACCGTTCATCCATTTCTTTGTGGTAGCTAATTTATGATATATTCTACAGAGTAACTCTTATATTTAGTTATTTTATACAGGTATTCAGTGCTGCGATTAGTTCGCCCTCATAGCCTTGAGATAATTTCCTATCTGCTAATAATGCCTTAGTTTTTTCAAAGATATCTTGCTCTAATGTGACCTTATCGAAATTAAAATCAGGTTTGACAGGAATTGCAATCTTACATGGCACAGCGATAGGCACCTCAACCTTCTGAATAATAGTATTAATGACAGGTTCTGTTGTAGCACATCCAGTTAGTATTGCAATAAATGCAAGTGATAGAAGTTTACCTTGCATTTTTAATCTCCTGGTTGATAAGATCATTTGATGCATCACATTTCGGAATATTATCAGGGACCTTACTAATCATTATTTCTTGTGCCTGTTTCTTATATGAATCTGCTGTTGCTTTTGCCTTTGCTAACTCAACTTGGTGGGCGGCAACACGAACATCTCCTGCAGTCTTTAGTTTATCAATTGCTGAATTCTGGTCTACAATAGCCTGTTGCAAAGTCTTAATGGATGCCTGAGATACCTGTAAATCACTCTTTAATATAGTTACTTCAGCCTTTGATGAAGTAACTTCACTTTTCAAAATTTTAATGTATATGCTGGTGCCGGCAATTAAGGCCAATAGTATAGCACCTATTACTAAATTCTTATTACTTAACAAAAAAGATACTATACCCATTTGAGTTCTCCTATAATATACCCATATATTTATCAATAAATATGAATAATATCATAACATATATTCTTTGCTTTTAATGCTCCTAAATGACGTTTTAGGTCCATCGGTTTCGGGGTCTCCTAAATAACAATTCGTATTCCGAGAATCTCTAAAGAAACGATTATGAATTGTACTCTGTATATTTTTTACCATATATCCGAATTCACCCCTTGCGTATTCCGGTAATTTACTGTAAAACCACTTCTGTTGGCCTGCATATAAATCTAATCCATTCTTCTCAGTACAAAAAGCATCTCTCAATGAGATAACATCGGGCGGATAAATCCAAGGAAACATAAATGTAAATTTATCTTGTCTTAATCTATCTGCACTTTCAAAAAATCGGTTAAATGTGCCGGCAGCATTTCCTGCTTTAACAACCTGACATTGTTTCACAACTAATTGTGGAAGATCTGGTGTCCAGTAGAATAATTCATGACTTTGATATTTACTAACCATTTCAGTTAATTCTGTATGATATGTAGGCACTGGTCGCATTGCACACATAACAGGGATATCTAAAAACTGAAAGCTATATTGTCCGTTCGTTAACTTAATCATCGGTTTATCTACCCCGTGAATATGACACGAAGTCTTGCCTGCCGCATAATATTTATTCCAGATAGGATCATCTAAACACATTGCCAATCGACTTAACGCTGATGGTTGGAATATATTTGTTGTTTGGAACTGAGCTACAATCTTACTGTTATTTAAAAAATTATCTGCAGAAATATCCATATCAAGAATTCTTATCTTTGTTCTACTATCTTTAATATGTTTACGTAAGTGTGGTAATGCTGCAAATTTAGTTTCAGAGAATAAATTGCTATTGGATCTATCAGTATTATTAAATGTTGATTCGAGTGATTTAGGTCTATAAATAATAATTTCATCCAATAAAATATTATTATCTATAAATGCATGTAGTACATTACCACTATCAACTCCTCCACTGAAAAATAGAGAAACAAAGTCATATTTGTCTCGAAGTTGTTGTGCCCGCTGTCTATATAATTCACTTAATGGAGTGCTAATCGGTATTGTCCAATCTATTGCAGAAAATATATCATCATTAAAATTCCATCTTAAGTCATTACCGGTAGCTGATGCGTCTATGAAAGCATCAGTCTTGTTAAAGAATAATTTTTCACCTATTTCGTAATATCCGAACCGACGATATTCGGTTAATAAATTATTAAGCATACCAATTCCTTAAGTATAAAATTACTTGACATTTTCTAATCTGGCAGCTTCTGAACGAATATGGCGTATCATATCATTAGATTCTTTTACAGAAAGTCCCGACGACGGCACCCACCCAAGAAACAGTAACGTGTCGACCATCTCTTTGGTATTAATAAGTGGTACAAGTCGATGATTCATCTCCTCAATATCTTCTCGACTATTATTCACAGATGTTGTTACTGATATAAAGCTAGGAAATGCGGCGGCAGCAGGAAACTCTTTATTTAAATTGGGCCCATTTAATGTATTAGGACCATTTAAATGACCTAAACTCTTAAGTTTACCATAATTTACCATAGATTCAAGAACACCCGTATCTACATAAAGATCTAAAGAACCATCTATAAGAGATGGTAAAGATGAATTTGGACTCATAAATGGTACCCATATAATCGGATAATCACCAAAAACAAGCTGGGCTATCATCTTATTTGCAATAGTATGTTGACCGATCGTTATTGGTTTGCCTGATTTCATTAAGTCTTTTATGTTATTAAATTTACTATTATAAGCAGTATAGAACGATGTAGGGCCGGTTGTAATTATTGCTACAGTAGATAATTCTTTATGCTCTTTTTCATGACCTGGATATATTTTAGTATTAAATACCAATTCTGATGGGCCCGAACATGATACTGAAAATTTCTTATTTTCGAGCATCTCTAACATTGCTAACATGCCGCCGGCCCCTTCTTTAATAGCATAAACAGGAGATGCATTATATTTCTTAGCATATAGATCAAATAAGGCGCGACATATCGTATTCTTTACACCAGTATTTGGAATATGAACACTAAATTCCCTGGGAATTTCAGCATATGCCGATAAAGAGAATAGGCATAATATAAGCGTAATAAGTAAATTCATGTGGTTCCTTCTGTTATTAAATTGGGTTAAAATATGTAATAGGTGTATAGAATTTATCGTCGGTCTGAACTATATACTTTTTTAAGTGATTTCGTAATATAGAATCCCATTCTTGTATGAACTCGAATCCGGTTCTCTTAATTCTATTTTCAAAGATGAAAACATCGCTGAAACATCGGTGTTTTTGATCTAATAGTCTTACTGTCTTCTGTTTCATTAATAATTCTATTGTTGGTAATTTTAAAAATGCCGATATCAATCTGCTATCTTGTTTCCAAAACTGAAATACACCGGCCAGATTATGTAATTTACAGAAATTATCTAATGTAAATTCCTGTTGTTCGTCCATCATGCAATATTGTTTTTCATGTAATACAATATCCATTTCCCCATTTCCGGCTAAAAAGAAAAACTTATTATCATTACACCATTTCATAATATACATGTGACACGCATATTGTGGCGAAGATGTATTTGCCGATAATGCATATTCGGTTAATAATTTAGTGTTAACAAAAATATCTATATCGCAATATACTATTTCTATCTCGTGTGCCATGCACCATCTTTCGGCATATACGTAATCTTGTTTATTAAAGATAGTGATATCATTCACTAAATCAGATAATAATCTACCTATAACACATTTAAATGGTATATTTGCAAGTAACAATGATTCTGCAACAAACTGACTATCTACACCACCACTCATCATTACAACAATCGGCAAATTGTCTTTATTCAGAGATACTGCCTTTTGTGCTGCTATTATACACTCTGTCTTAAAATCTGCTACAGGTGAAGTAATCTGTTCATATTCAACAGAGAATGGATCGAAACTATATTTCATAATAGACTCATTCTATCTGCATGTTCTATAGTCCTTATATAGAGATCTAATGATTTCTCCCATCCAAACAATGATGTATTAGGATAATCTGTTCTTAACCTTGAGCTTGCATAATTTGTATCTTTATTCAGAATAATAATTTCTGATTTTGAATTACAGAGTTTTATGATAAGCCTTGCTAAATCAATTAGCATAATACCATTTGCTACAAAATTTCTAATAGCCATTTTCTCGGTATTCTCCTGCAAAGAAAAATCCTTAACATACTGGGTGACAGCATCGACATAGGTAGGAAATACGAGTTTAGTATCACCGATGACTGTCAATGGTGTATTACACAGGGCTTGACGAATAAATAACGGTATTACTCGCGTGGCGTGGTCGTTTAGGGCACCGAAAACAGTTGAAAATCTTATTATCGAAATATCAAAACCAAGATGATAAAAATGTTCTGCTATTTTTTCCATCTCGTCCTTAGTTGTTGCATAGTGTGATATTGGATTTTTAGGAGAATACTCACTGACTTCATTCATATTACTACCGAATACTTCCTTCGATGATGCTAATATTATTTTTCTCTCTCGACCGCATTTCTTAATAAAATCTGGTATACTCTCCTGATTAATTTCTAGCGCATATGCTGGGTCAAGATCCGCATCTATTACCCGTGATACTGCTGCCAGATGAAATACTGTATTGACATTCTCGTCAACTTGAATAGAACGAAAATCCTGACCTGTCTTTAAGTCACATAGTTGAACTGTGTTTATATCATATTTAGATAATAGGCTCTTACCAATTAATCCATCGGACCCCGTTATTAATGTAGTCTTCATACTATCTCCACCAAGGACGTACCACGTCTATAAATTGCATTCTTTCCGGATCTGCTTTTATATATTTCATAACAAAATATTCCGTATCTTTCTTCTCAATGGTCCATTCTAAGTATATTCCGAGTCGTTGGCCAAAGTCATTATACATTTTGGCCGCGTACATCTTTGCTTCATCAATGTATCCTAATGCCACTGCAATTCGGAAACTAAACAATAATAATCTGGTATTCTGATAACCAAACATGTATTTGGTTATTCGATCTGGGATGACAATCTTATGCATTTCTTCATATGCTTTACCCAGAAGAACAAAATCCTGTTTGATTTTTGAATGTGTGGTAAATGCCTCGTGTATAAATGCTAGATGTGTTTCGAATAGATCATCATATCTTTCATTTATAATTTCTATATATGATTTATTTCGTTGTAAATCTTCTCTTTGATGTACTAATTTGAACTTATTAGAAAAAATCTGATCACTGGGCCCTTTAATGAATGAATCATGCACAACTCCGCCCCATGTCGGAAAATTTCTTCCAGAGAACGCTCTGTTGGCTACATAGATTGAATCTCTCAATGGATCATGATAATAATAAGACCATATAGCACTAACCGATATGTCAGTAAACCTTAGGTACGACTCTATTTCACCTACCACCTGTTCATCACTGTCGACACTAAGAAAAAAATCGCATTCTGAATATCTGGGATCATCCTTAATTATATCCAATACAGCATTTCTATGAATGCAAAAATCATCAAAGTGATCGGCAATGCTGAATACATCTATATTATGTTCTTTAAATTCATTTAAGGTATCACCTAATGGCGATACGCTACCCAGAACCATAAAGTCTGATTTTTTTCTATTGTCTAGTATTAATGATTTCCACTTTGTTGCATCTTTTTCATCTATTATACTATATATTAATGATTTCATACCTTACTCCATACATGATAAATCACCGGTGTATTTCCAGAAATATCTAAACTGTTCTTCGAGAAAATCTATATTAGATATCGTTACATTCTCATATCCCTTGTTTTTTTGGAACGTCAGAGTTTCTGAAAATTGAATGTCTTCATAATATATTAAGTCTAACATCGTATTATTTTTCTTAAATAAAGAAAATAGCATCCATTCGAAAAACATATCTTTAATATATGAGCTATGTGCTGTTACTTCCATCTCTTCAGTAAAATTATAATTATGAAATGTACAGGCGGGGTTAATGTCCATCATATGACACATAATGCAGAACGATTTTAGTTGTTCCCATTTATTTTTTCTTTCTAATAAAATTAATTTCGATTTCGGTGATGATATACTGTATTCCGTTAATAATTGACTTATACGATTATAACACATAATGCAGAACGATTTTAGTTGTTCCCACTTATTTTTTCCTTCTTGTAGAATTAATTCGGAACTTAGTGGTGCAGATATATTATTATATTCCGTTAGGTGTTGACTTATAAGAGTATGAACTACACAATTACCTTCATTCGGTATTCCACCGCCTAGGCTAAATTCCGGACCCGAGCTTTCTAGCGTTGTGTAATCTTTTCTATTTTTTCTAAAATTTAACTTAAATGGTTCATTAATAAATGTCATCCCATATTCTTCACTTAGCATCTTAGCATACGCAGTGCCACCGCACCGCGGTGTAGAAATTATTATTATATTTTTTACCATATTAACTCTTAAAATAACCTACGGTCATGAGAAGACTACTCTTGCTCCATAAACTGCGAAATAGGTGTAAATGATAATTTATTATACTGTCCATTATGTCTTTTCATATATGTTCTTAAAATATTGTCCCATTCCTGGATTGATTCAAATCCTGTATGTTTAGGTCTTATACTCATCTCTGGAAATGCTTCAGAAAAACAAGTATATTTATGATCCAATAATTTAATAGTCTTTTCAGCCATTAACTTCTGCACTGATGTTAATTTCAAAAATGATGCGGTCATCTGTGAATCCAATTTTACAAATCTAGTAATACCATTCAGCCCATTATTCTTGCAGAATATATCTATACAAGAATTTATTTGTTTATCTACAGAGACGTACTTATTATTAACAAGGCTAATGTTGATATCACCAAAGGCAGTCATAAAGAAATACCCATGATCACTACACCATTTCATTAAATACATATGCCAAGCATATTGAGGAGAAAATCCTTGAGCAGATAGTACATATTCAGTTAATAGTTTAGTCTGTTTATAGATATCTATAGAGCAGTATTCTACTTCAATATCGTGTGCATTGCACCATCTTTCAGCATAACCGTAGTCATGTTTGTTAAGAGTTATTATCTCTGTCGCAACTTCTATCTGTAATTTTCCAATTACAGCTTTAAATGGAATATTAGCTAGATATAAAGATTCAGCGATAAGTTCACTATCTAATCCGCCGCTCATCATAACAATAATCGGTAAATTATTTTCATTCATTGATGCTGCCTTATGAGCAGCTAATATACACTCTGTTCTAAAATCATGCAATGGCGCACGTACTTTTTCGTATTCTACTACATATGGGTCAAACTGATATTTCATATCTTTATTCTATCACCAAATAACAATATGCATTAGCTTCGCTGGTTTCACTTTGTTCCCAGTTCGATGTTAATGCAAATCCAGCAGATTCATATGTTGGCCAGGATGTTTTTCGTGTATAACTCCAGATTGAATTGGCACCCTGTATCTTTGCCTGATCAATTGTCGCTAAGAGAAGTTGCTTCCCTAATCCGTTCTTTCGATTTTCCGGGCAAACCCAAAGACCTCTGGAACGAGCACTTCCATCAGCACACATATGGCCGCTGTTAACTCCGACAATCTCATCATCCACATAGTATCCACAATACCATGCAGGTAACGTGAAGTTTTCCATATCGTACTTTGTAGATAAATGCAACATAGCACTATGACTTTCGATTGGGGAAATTCGGCCGAACCATAACCTATCCCTCCAGAAAGGTAAAATAGTATCAAAATCTATCAATTTAATTCCATTAATCATAAATTCCTTTAATTATATTTCAGATATAAGAGAAGCATGAAGTGACTCTATTATCTTTCTAGCTGTATTTCCATAATTGGGAATAAGAAAATCGACAATAGCCGATGCATCACGATGTTCTAGTAACAATGGGTTGTCTAATAATTCTTTTACCTCATCAAATGATGTCGTAATGTGTGCATATTTTTCTCCCATTAAACCTATTTCATTGAATGTGCCATGACAGCCGCTGTCGATGAAAATTACAGGTTTATTAGTTGCTATAGGATATTCAATTAGAAAACTTATCCCATCTGTTACTAATATATCTGATGCTGCAAATAACTCATTATACAATCCAGTCAGGATGCAGGCAGTGTTCGGTAAAGCTTTCCACTGATCTAAAAATTCGCTGAATATAATATGTACATTATGATACCTCAACCAAAGTTGTAACATTGGATGTGGTCTAAGTGCAATTTGTACATTAGGATTATTTTTAGCATAATTAAGAAACCCTTTGTAAGTTTGCAAAAATGTTCCAAATTTTAATAAATTAATACTACCGTTAGGCCAAAGAGAATATTCGGGGAGAGACCAATGAGGTGCCCATATAATCTTTAATTTATCTCCTGAATTATCAATTGGCCACTTACCCTGTAAGGTGCGAATTCCATATATTTCTTCAATTTTAGGATGACCAAAATTAATTATTTTACTCGCTGGTATATTATCTTCTAATAAGTACCTAACATATACCGGGGAATCTGCAATTATTTTCCACGAATATACATGGGCTGGTGCATTACTATGAATAGGTACGTCGACTTGTGTTGCTCCGTAATATGGTATATACACAAATCTAAATTTTGTAGATAATGACTGAATATTTTCAGAAAATGCAGGAAGGAAAAATCCATCATCTTTTGCCGCAATAAACACAATAGCTGGATCAAATGATTTCATATAGGATACTCTATCCTGTCTTGATATATCTTTTAGTTTTATGTATTCTATATGTTCATTATCTAGAACCAAATTCTGATTTTTATCATATGTTTCAAGACCTCTTGATGGATCTGATGTCACAGCCCAGCCTGGTCCCGGCGCTGTATCACCTGTATCCAGCCATATCGGTAAACTCATAACAATGGGATTAAATTCTTCCGAATTTAAACATTCTTTATATATGCTCGAAAAACAATTCCATGTGACTTCATTCTGGACAAGAAAGATAATATTATATTTTTTCATACTAAATATTTATGTAGGTCAAAAAAAAAGCTCGCTATCTTTCGATAGTGAGCTAGTGATTTGGACCCGCCTAATGGAATCGAACCATTGTTTTAACTTTCGCAAAGTCATGTATTATCCACTATACGAAGGCGAGTTATAGTATATTTATCATCTGCTAAAAGACGATAAATATTAATTTTATAAAGGGGTATTATGAGATTAGATAACTGTGAGCGAGAATTACCCGATACATTCTGTAGTATGCCTTTTATTCGGTTAGATACCACACTTAACGGATCGGGTGCGCCATGCTGCGAATATAGATCGCCCAATGATGAAATACAAGATTCAGTTATCAAAGTATGGAATTCAAAAGAGTGGACTTTGCTCAGAAAACAAATTGTTGCGGGCGAACGACCTAAAGGGTGTGATTATTGCTGGAAGGCAGAAGATGCTAAAGTAAAATCTCTCAGAAAGGTCTGTGGTGAAATCTTTAGCAAATTTATGCCTAATCTAGATAAGAATTATAATTTCGAGACCGGCGAATTAAGTACATTACCTGCAACTATGACTGTCTACCCGTCGAATTTGTGCAATCTAGCATGTCGTATGTGCAAACCATCCATAAGTACTACATTAAATTCTAAATGGAATGAAAAAATAGTGCAAATTACTGGTATAAATAATTACCCATTGCGGGATAATCAGCAATATAAAGACACACTATTTCGAGATATAGGTATTATGGGGCCTACTCTATCACAAATAGCATTTGGTGGCGGAGAACCTTTTATGATTCCGAAAGTTATAGATATTCTAATTGCTTTACAACCGTATGCTAATAATATGTCATTCTTCACTAATACAAATTGTACAAAATTAATGCACGGAAATATTAATATTATAGATCTGATTCAACCCTTTAAATATAAGATACTATGTGTTTCTATAGATGGACCACCCGAATTGAACGAATATATCCGACATGGCACTAATCATTCTGCCGTACTGAATAATATTAATTTATTGATGACTAAGAAATGCATAATACACACCAACACCGCTGTTACAATCTATAATATATTACATATAGCAGATACATTTAAATATATTATGAAAGAAATTAATCCAGAATGCATTACTATACACATATCACAGGATAGATCGTTTACCGATCCTGCTATATTATCTAGTGATTTACGTTTGGTTGCCGAAACTCGACTAAGAAGCTTTATTTCAGAAGTTCAGAATGGATTATATCCTAATGTAACAGACAGTATAAATCGTGATCTTATAACCTGTTCCCAACGAATTGTCGATTATATAGTAAATCAACCAACCACTGAAAAACTAAATACTTTTGTCGAATATACCAAAGAACAAGATAGAATGTTCGGAACTGATATTTTATCTTGTAATCCAGAATTTAGTTCATTATTTGCAGTATGATCCTATTCTTGGCAGGGAATGAAGGGATCGAACCTTCGCATATCGACTTCAAAGGCCGATGCCTTACCACTTGGCTAATTCCCAACAATAAAACAGAGTGCTTTTTCTTTTCAAAGATAATGGTTTTGAAATTTTTGAGTTTTGCTGGAAGCACTCTTTAGAAACTAAAACAGAATTCTTATAACACGCCCCTTTCGAGGCACGATTGGAGTTGAACCAATTTTAACCATAAGGTTGTTGCTGGAAGAATTCTTTAAAACTGGTACCCCTACTCAGATTCGAACTGAGAACCAAAAGATTTTAAATCTGTCCGCACTGCCAATTAGCGTACAGGGGCATATCTATCATTGACCTAATTCAGCCTTCAACTTATTTAAAAGTGCAAGCTTCGATTCACGGTTCTTCAATTCATTCTTGTGTTTGCGAGCTAAAGTCTGAGCAGCACGCTTCTTCTTATCCGCGTCGGCCTTCGCTTCTTCGGCCTTTGCTACTTCAAGATAATCAGCAATAGTCTTGGCAATAAATGCCGGTGTGTCAACTGGCTGTTCTAGGATAGCAAAATTATACTGACATGCAGAAGCTTTCTGCAATAGAAGATAATCTTCGTGAGTTACTTCAGTCCATTCTGTAATATTGTTAATGATTGTATTACTATCATCACCGTAATTACTATATACATCTCTACTTGTAATAATTGCTATTTTGTGTGCCATATTATTTCCTCTTATTTAATCAGTATGTGTTTTGGTTTCATTTACAGTGAATTTTAATTGCTGAATACATACTTTAGAAACTGGTGCGTTAGGTAGGATTCGGACCTACTCACCCAACGGGATTGGATTTACAGTCCAACGCCACTCTCCAACTTGACCGCTAACGCATTATTGAAGTATATTAGTTCCCGGATTTCCGTTCGCTTGCTAGTTCTAATATACAAATACCATATAAAAACATACTACGCGGCAGCAATCGTGCGCTGGGCTGTTTAAGAATAGTCACGCTAGGTATATTCCCGTTTAATATATTTTTATATGGTAGGACCGGAGGGAATCAAACCCTCGTAGATCGGTTAAAAGCCGACTATTCTATCATTGAATTACAATCCCATATTTGGCGGAGCGTCAGGGAATCGGACCCTGTGGGCTGCTCATCACAACCCTACACCTTAGCAGGGTGCTGCATTACCGGCCTGCCCACGCTCCTTAATTTATTATACTACAATATGTTATATATTGCTACTATTTATTTTGGCAACCCCTGTCGGAATCGAACCGACGTCTTACTGGCTCAGAACCAGTCTACTCTTCCAATTGAGCTACGAGGCAACATATTTGGTACTACCACGGGGAGTCGAACCCCGCTTATTGACGTGAAAGGCCAATGTCCTAACCGATAGACGATGGTAGCATATTGGCAGACCCAGAAGGAATCGAACCTTCTCTCCAAGTTTCAAAGACTTGTCCCTCTCCAAGAGTTGAGCCATCATGTTTGGAATCACTAAGGGGAATCGAGCCCCTATTTCCAGATTGAGAATCTAGCGTCCTAACCGTTAGACGATAGTGATATATAGTGTATGTAGAGGGTAGTAACCCCGCGGCCGGAGCCTTCTTACGTTTATACTATACACTAATTTATGGACCCCCGTGAAGGATTCGAACCCTCGTAAGCTAGTTTCGAAGACTGGCCACCAAGTCCATTGGACGGGAGATAAATGTGGTCGCTTAGGCTGGATTCGAACCAGCGTATTCTTTCTTATGAGGAAAGCGCTCTAGCCACTCTGCCACTAAGCGATAAATATTGTTATGAACTACTTATACCCGTATATAATCTCTAGAGCAAATTCCACCAAGAAATGGTTAGGAACTGATTGTTTAGAAAATTATAAAGAAGTAACTGATTTTGGACCTAATATCTATAAGCCAGGCGATATAGAATATAAGTTTAATAACAACGGTTTCCGTTGTGACGAATTTACTTTAAAATCAGAAATCCCTATAGTCTTTCTGGGCTGTAGTATATCAGAAGGTATGGGTCTACGTCAAGAAGATGTATGGGCTTATAAATTATTAGAAAAGATAAGAAATAAAACAGGTAAAAATATACCTTACTGGAATCTCGGCTTAGGAGCATCTAGTATAGACACTCAATCTAGTAACTTATATCTGTTCAGTAAGATACAACCTTATATACAATATGTATTTTCATATTTTCCACCATTTCATAGAAGAGAATATTGTTTCGGCAACAATGTAACAACTGCGTGGGGGCCAGGTGATCAGGGAAGGCATAAGACGTTAGGTAATATCTTTATAGATACGTATTTTAAAAATCATCAGACAAATCAAAGTCTAATGCTTATTGATTCTATCTTAGATAAAAATAATACCAGAATGTATTGTTCTCGCTGGGGAGTCGAAGATAATGACTTCGATCTATTTGATACCTTCCCAAATATGAATTACTTTGCATGGCCGGAAGAAAGGTTAGATGCAGCAAGAGACGGTATGCATCATGGACCAGCATATCATGCACAATTGGCAGATAAATTTTGGTCAATTATTGAACATCATTTTTAAAATGGTGCGGGCTAGGAGAATCGAACTCCTGACGTAACGTTGGCAACGTAACATTTTACCATTAAACTAAGCACGCATATATGTCTTCTAATTCTGACATATTTGAAATCATCTTTGTTTTATTATTACCGAATTCTTCTCCGACCTTAATAAAATCAAACTCTATATATTCTAAATTAAGTAATTTACAAAAATCAAATGAATTACTCACCGCGCAGATATCATCAAATTCAAGTACGTATGCTGCATCTGTCAAGTAAGTCTTGTTATAGTGCAATATTTGGCGAATTGTGTAGCCAAACTCGTCTGCTGATACAATAGCAGGTACCTCTATCATATCAGCTATTGCCTTCTCTTGAAATGATGATTTTATCCATGCTCTTGATATTCTCGATACGCATATACTAAGTGCATTACCAAAGATATCATTGCGAGATAATGTATATACTCTATCTACTTGATTAATCAAGAACGGCGTAATATCATTTTCATTAGGAAAATGTTTTATTACATACGGGCCTTCTAGTTCGCCAACAAGCTTATATCTATTATCTATTTCGTCTCGAACAGATGTTATTATCTTATCTGTACGGATTAGGTTATTCTGTTCTCTAATAAGTTTACATTTAAATCTATGATGCCATATATTAAATAATTCATCTAGGCTAGGTTCTATGTCAACTACTTCTTTTATTATTGATACTGATTCGTACCTAGCCAGAAAATATCTATATAGATTAAATGTTATTTGTTTCGATGCCATTCGAGGCATCGATAATACTAATGTTTTCATAATATCTGGCGGAGAATTGAGGTCTCGATCCCCAACCCGTTTCCGAGTCCATCTGTTTTCAAGGCAGTGCCGAACCCCGTTCGGATAACTCTCCTAATCTGGTACCCGGATAGAGAATCGAACTCTACAATTTCCACTTGTAAGGAGGATGGCTTCACCAGCTGCACTCTCCGGGCATTATTTCTATTTATCTTACATGTATCTTCTTAAGATACTCTCGACCAATAAAACCTTCTTCAATCTCTCTAAGGGCCGTGACCGCTACACCATTTTCACATGTTAGTTTAGGTAGATATTTCTTCTGTAGTTCTCTTGCACGTAAGGATGCGATAAGAATCATATCATAACGATTACCAATCATCTCTGCTGCTTTCTGTGATGTTACTCTTGCCATATTATCCTTAAAGTTGTTTGGTGGACCGCGCTGGGCGCGACCCAGCTGTTAGACTGGCTGTGAATGTTGTTTCACCGGCATACTGCGGCCCGTATGTTATTATATATGTTAGTTGCACATATGTCAAATTGGTGGAGGCTACGTCGTATAAGTTACTAGGAACCCCGGCAACCCCCATAAACTGGCGAACTAGATGGACCTGCACCATCTGAAAGCTGATCTATGATAATCACATAGAATATTTTAGTCCATAAACTGGTACCCCTGGTTGGATTCGAACCTACAACCATATGATTTTGAATCAGACCGCACTACCAATTAGCGTACAGGGGCATAATATTTTTCAATATTCCGTAGCCGGGATTCTGTTCTATCCTAACATTAATCTTTGCCACAACCCGAACCAATAGGGCAAGTGTTCCCTAGTTCTGTTTGTGTTGCTTGTTATATCACGGTAGTATTAACGATTAGATTAAGCACAGTTTACTATAGCAGGCTTTCAACGTGTTCGGCTTTTATGGTCTGCTACGACTCCGACATGTCTAATAAACTGTGCTTAATTTAATCTCCTACTCGCACTTGCCACAAGTCCCGAACTTCCTCTGTTGCCAGCGTTAGGTCGAATACTGAAAACTGGAGTGCATGATAGGAGTCGAACCTACATATAACAGGGTTGCAATCTGTTCCCTAGCCTTTCGGGTCACACGCACATTAAAAATTATTAGGGGTGACCTATGGGTAACGCTCCCATTTAACTGATTTCACAGACCAGGTCATTACTTTTATGATAAGGCCACACCTAATAACTCTCTAAAATAAAACAGGATGCTGTGTCTTTCCGGGACTCGAACCCATGACTACTACCCCCAGCGGGCCGGACTGCCTAAGTTTTGGTGGCAATGAGATTGTTTGCTGCAATCATCCTTTGAAATCATTTACCGGATAGTTCTACAATCAATTCATTGAGATCATAAAACACACCGCTTGCAAACTGATACATTACGTCCCAACGATCTGGGTCTTCTAATAATATGTATCCTGGTTTACCTTTACCAATCATGTAGCCAAGTTCTAAGTGACCTGACTTACCTGCCGGTAATACTAATATCGCTATATCATTTCTATCTAAATGATACTTGTCAAATTCGTATACGTGTTTAGCTGCATAGCCTGCCAAACCTTGTTTATAATTATTGCCTTTGGCAATTTCATATTTCTGCCAATAGTCGTCTGCTTCGGGGCCAGCTGAAATCCAATCATCAAACACTTCGTGTCCAGCGGCTCGTATCATAAGAGCTGTTTCAATAATCTTTGGATTTCTTAGGGAACCTATGAGATAAATTTTTGCCATGCTATGTCCTTAGTTTTACTAAGTTTACGACATACAACATTGTATGTCAAGCATTTCTATGGTACCT
>Ga0214252_1000322_pt1 | contig 20705 bp, 17 predicted proteins | sample TroBogypolimnion_47_FD_153090 | JGI IMG/M metagenome (GOLD analysis project Ga0214252, IMG submission 153090) | Freshwater microbial communities from Trout Bog Lake, WI - 13JUL2009 hypolimnion | ecosystem: Environmental > Aquatic > Freshwater > Lake > Hypolimnion/Profundal zone | place: Trout...
AACTATTCGACTTGTTCAACCGACGATCCAAACCCGCAGCCTGATTCATCCCAACAAGTCACCTTCGCTCAGGCTCATACCTGATTTGGAAAATACTCTGGGCCCCATGCAAACAGAAAACTTCATCCCCGGAAAAGATGCGTCGCTCGAATCGACCATCAACACCCTTCAGACCCGGCTGCAGGCGCTTGGCTTTCACATCGAGGAGCGTAGCTGGCTCAATCCCGTGGATGGCATCTGGTCGGTCCATATCCGCGACCGCGACTGCCCGCTGCTGTTTACCAACGGCAAGGGCGCGACGCGACTGGCCTGCCTGGCCAGCGCGCTGGGCGAGTTCTTCGAGCGCCTGTCGAACAATTACTTCTGGACGCATTACTACCTGGGGCCGGTCGTGGCCGACCGGCACCACGTGCATTACCCGCAGGAGCGCTGGTTCGAGCCGAACGAGGACGGCAGCTGGCCGGTCGATCTGCTCAACCCCGGGCTGCACAAGTTCTACAACCCCGAAGGCAGCGTCGATGCCGAGAGTCTGGTCGAGTTCAACTCGGGCAATGTCGAGCGCGGCATCTGCGCCCTGCCATACGTGCGCCAACGCGATGGTGTTGTGACCTGGTTCCCGGTCAACATCATCGGCAACCTGTACATGAGCAACGGCATGTCAGCCGGCAACACGCCGGCCGAGGCGCGCACGCAGGCGCTGTCCGAGATATTCGAGCGCCACATCAAGTTCCGCGTTATCGCCGAAGGCATCTGCCTGCCCGATGTGCCCGAGGCCGTGATCGCGCGTTTCCCGCGCATCGCGGCCGGCATTAAGGCTTTGCGCGCAGCGGGCTTTGGCATCCTCGTTAAGGATGCTTCCCTGGGCGGCCAGTACCCGGTGATGAACGTCACCCTGCTGCACCCGGAGGATCAAGGCTGCTTTGCCAGCTTCGGCGCCCATCCGCGCTTCGAGATCGCGCTGGAACGCGCGCTGACCGAGCTGCTACAGGGTCGCGCGCTGGACGCGCTGGCGGGCTTTCCCGTGCCGAGCTTCGACCTCGAAGAGGTGTCTAGCTCGCCCAACCTCGAAATTCACTTTGTCGATTCCAGCGGCGTCATCCACTGGAAGTTTCTCGGCGACGTGCCGGACTATCCGTATTGCGACTGGAACTTCAGCACCACCACGGCCGAGGACTGCGCCTGGGCGATCGACCGCATCCACCGCGACGGGCGCGAGATCTACATCGCCGACTTCACGCATCTGGGCGTCTACGCCTGCCGCATCCTGGTGCCGGGCATGTCCGAGATCTATCCCGTGGATGATCTGGAATTCGAGAACAACAGCGTCGGCAACGATATCCGTGAAGCGATCCTGAATCTGAGCGACCTCGACGACGAGGAATGCACCGACCTGCTGGCCACGCTCAACGAATCGTCGCTGGCCGACCAGCGTCCGGTGGCGGCGGTGATCGGGCTCGCGGCGGACGCCGGCTCATTCTGGGCGGACCTGCGCATCGGTGAACTCAAGACCCTGCTGGCGCTCGCGATCGGCGACGAGGCGGCGACGCTCGAAGGCTGCGACTGGATCCGCCACTTTGACCAGATCAATCCGCAGCGCCGGCGTGTCTACGCCTGCATCGAGAGCCTGATCAACCTGGCCGACATGGGCGACACCGGCCCTTACCTCGACGCCTTGCGCGCGCTGTACGGCGCCGGTGCCGTGGCGCAGGCGCACGCGCTGATCATGCAGACCGACCGCTTCATGGGGCTGACGGCGCCGGGCCTGATGCTTGAAGGCTGCGAGATGCACCGCAAGCTGCTGGCCGCCTACGACAAGGTGCACGCGCGCGCCGCCTGAAGCGCGCCGGGGATCAGCGCGGCGAGCCATGAGCCTCCTGAAAAGGATCTTGCGTCGGGTTTTCTTTCTGCTGTTCGCGGCGCTGCTGCTGTTCGAGGAATGGGGCTGGGAGCCGCTGGCCCGGCTCTTCGCGCGGCTGGCGCGCCTGCCACTGTGGGCGCGGCTCGAGCGGCGCATCATGGGCTTGCCGCCAATGGGCGCGCTGCTGGTCTTTGGACTACCTGTGCTGACCCTGTTCCCGGTGAAGCTGCTCGCGCTTTACCTGTTCGGCCGCGGCCAGACCATGTTCGGGCTGGTGCTGCTGCTCGGCGCCAAAGTTGCGGGGACGGCCGTGCTGGCGCGACTGTTCCAACTGACGCAACCGGCGCTGATGCATTTGGCCTGGTTTGCCCGCTGGTATCCGCGCTGGAAAGCCTGGAAGGACGCCATCCTGGCCGAGGTGCACAACTCCGCTATCTGGCGCTCCGCCCAGAATCTCAAGCGCGGGGCCAAGGCCTGGTGGGCGCAGTGGCGCGATTGAGCCGCCGCCGGTCATTGCGGGTGGTGGCCCACCATGAAGCGAATGGCAAAATGAAACCATGACCGATTACCTGATTCCCCAATGGAGCGCGCCGGCGCGGGTGCGCGCGTTGTGCACAACACGCAGCGGGGGTGTTTCGCAAGCCCCCTACGATTCGTTCAACCTCGGTGAGCACGTCGGGGACGAGCCGCAGGCTGTGACCGCCAATCGTGAGACGCTAGTGCGTTCGATGGCTGCGCGCCCGGTCTTTCTGTTGCAGGTCCATGGGACGCAGGTCATGACCCTGTCGGCCGACAGCGCACAGGGTATGGCGGCCGATGCCAGCCTGACCACGCTCTCCGGCTTGGCCTGCACGATCATGGTGGCCGACTGCCTGCCTGTGCTGCTTACCAACCTGCGGGGCAGCGTCGTGGCGGCGGCGCACGCGGGCTGGCGCGGACTGGCCGGGTCGGACGGGCAGGGCGTGCTGGAACAGACGCTGAGCGCGCTCGCCGCAACCGGCGCCGCTTCGGACATCATGGCCTGGCTCGGCCCCTGCATCGGGCCGCAGGCGTTCGAGGTCGGCGACGAGGTGCGCGCGGCTTTCACGGCGCACGATGCGACGGCACAGGCCTTGTTCAACCCGCTGCCAGGCGGCAAATGGCTGGCCGATCTGCCAGGGCTGGCGCGCCGCCGGCTGCGCGCGGCCGGCGTAACGCAGTTGTACGGCAACGATGGCAGCCAACCGTGGTGCACGGTCGGCAATCCGCAGCGCTTCTTCTCGCATCGGCGCGACCGTGTCAGCGGCCGCATGGCAGCCTGCATCTGGCTCGCCTGAAGCTGGTTGCCTGAAAAATCGCTGATCGCGATACCTGTCAGCATTTCGAAGGCCAAGACCTGAGATACTTGGCCCTTCACGCATGACCAAACAAAGGCAGGAGCAAGCATGACACCGGATACACCTGAATTTTGGGCGCAGTCGGCGCAGCAGTTTCAGCAATCCCTGAGCGAGGGTTGGAGCAAGGCCTTCGAGGTCTTTCAGAACATGGACATGGGCGCGATCGCACCGGGACTTGGCGCCGCCGCCAGTGCGCCTGAAATCCATTTTGCACCCGAGAAACTGCAGGCCTTGCAGCAGCAGTACCTGGAAGAAGCGGCCAAGCTCTGGACGCAAGGCTTTCAGGGCAAGTCGCCAGTGGCCGACAAGCGCTTTGCCGCGCAGGCCTGGAGCGAGAACCCGGTGGCCGCTTTCTCTGCCGCCGCCTACCTGCTCAACACCCGCACGCTGATGGGCCTGGCCGACGCGGTGCAGACCGACGCCAAGACGCGCGCGCGCATCCGCTTTGCGGTTGAACAGCTCACGGCGGCAGCGGCGCCGAGCAATTTCATGGTCTTCAATGCCGAGGCGCAGAAGAAGGCCATCGAGACCAAAGGCGAGAGCGTTGCCAGGGGGTTGACCAATCTGATCCACGACATGCGCCAGGGCCATGTGTCGATGACCGACGAGAGCATTTTCGAAGTCGGCAAGAACGTCGCGACCACCGAGGGCGCCGTGGTGTTCGAGAACGAACTGTTCCAGCTGATCGAATACAAGCCGCTGACGGCCAAGGTCTACGAGAAGCCGTTTCTGCTGGTTCCACCGTGCATTAACAAGTTCTACATCCTGGACCTGCAGCCTGAGAATTCCCTGATCCGCTACGCCGTCTCGCAGGGCCAGCGCACCTTCGTCATCAGCTGGCGCAACCCCGATGCTTCGCTGGCAAACAAGACCTGGGACAACTACGTCGAAGACGCGGTCATCAGAGCGATCGCCGTGACGCAGGAGATCAGCGGCGCCAAGAGCATCAACACGCTGGGCTTTTGCGTCGGCGGCACGATGCTGGGCTGCGCCCTGGCGGTGCTGGCGGCGCGCGGTGAAAAGCCGGCTTCGAGCGCCACCTTCCTGACTTCGTTCCTCGACTTCAGCGACACCGGCGTGCTCGACGTCTTCATCGATGAGTCCTTCGTCAATTACCGCGAAAAGGAAATGGGCAAGGGCGGCCTGATGAAAGGCAACGACCTGGCCAGCACCTTCAGCTTTCTGCGCCCGAATGATCTGGTGTGGAACTACGTGGTCGGCAACTACCTCAAGGGCGAGACGCCGCCGGCGTTCGACCTGCTGTACTGGAACAGTGACTGCACGAACCTGCCGGGCCCGTTCTACGCTTGGTACCTGCGCAATACTTACCTTGAAAACCGGCTGGTCAAGCCCGGTACGGCGACAGTCTGCGGCGTCAAGATCGATTTGCGAACGCTCGATATGCCGGTCTATATCTACGGTTCGCGCGAAGACCACATCGTGCCTATCGGCGGCGCCTACGCCTCGACCCAGGCACTGACTGGCAAGCGGCGCTTTGTGATGGGCGCATCCGGCCATATCGCCGGCGTCATCAATCCGCCCTCGGCCAAGAAGCGCAGCCACTGGACGCGCGAAGACGGCAAGTTTCCCAAGACCCACGCGGAATGGCTCGCCGGCGCCACCGAGCATCCCGGCAGCTGGTGGACCGACTGGTCGACCTGGCTCAAGAGCCATGCCGGCAAGCAAGTCGCCGCGCCCAAGACCTACGGCAAGGGCAAGTACAAGGCTATCGAGCCGGCCCCGGGCAGTTACGTGAAGGCCAAGGCCTGATTTTTCTCAGTCAATTTTTTACCATCCTGGAGAGATGAAATGGAAGATATCGTTATCGTTTCAGCCGCCCGCACCGCGGTCGGCAAGTTCGGCGGCACGCTGGCCAAGACGCCGGCCACCGAGCTCGGCGCTGCTGTCATCAAGGCGTTGCTGGCGCGCACCGGACTGGGCACGGACCAGATTGGTGAAGTGATCATGGGCCAGGTGCTCGCTGCCGGCGTCGGCCAGAACCCGGCGCGCCAGTCGCTGATCAAGAGCGGCCTGGCGAAGGAAACCCCTGCTTTGACCATCAATGCCGTGTGCGGTTCCGGCCTGAAGGCCGTGATGCTGGCAGCGCAGGCGGTGGCCTGGGGCGACAGCGAGATCGTGATCGCCGGCGGCCAAGAGAACATGAGCGCCTCGCCGCACGTGCTGCTCGGTTCACGCGACGGCCAGCGCATGGGTGACTGGAAGATGATCGACTCGATGATCGTGGACGGCCTGTGGGACGCCTACAACCAGTACCACATGGGCATCACGGCCGAGAACGTGGCCAAGCAGTACGGCATCACGCGCGAGATGCAGGATGCGTTGGCCCTGGCGAGCCAGCAAAAGGCGGCGGCCGCGCAGGACGCGGGCAAGTTCAAAGACGAGATCGTGCCTTTCAGCATCGCGCAGAAGAAGGGCGACCCCATCGTCTTCGCCGCCGACGAGTTCATCAACCGCAAGTCGAACGCTGAAGCGCTGGCCGGCCTGCGCCCCGCATTCGACAAGGCCGGCGGCGTCACCGCCGGCAACGCGTCGGGTATCAACGACGGCGCCGCAGCCGTGATGGTCATGACGGCGAAGAAGGCCGCCGCGCTCGGACTCACGCCGATGGGCCGCATCGCCAGCTTTGCCACCAGCGGGCTGGATCCGGCGCTGATGGGCATGGGCCCGGTGCCGGCATCGCAGAAGGCGCTCGCGCGCGCCGGCTGGAAGGCAGCCGACCTGGACCTGCTCGAAATCAACGAAGCCTTTGCCGCCCAGGCCTGCGCTGTGAACCAGCAAATGGGCTGGGACACCTCCAAGGTCAATGTCAATGGTGGCGCGATTGCGATCGGGCATCCGATCGGCGCGTCCGGCTGTCGCATCCTGGTCACCCTGCTGCACGAGATGCAGCGGCGCAATGCGAAGAAGGGCATCGCCTCACTGTGCATCGGTGGCGGCATGGGCGTGGCGCTGACGATTGAGCGATAGCCAATGCACTGGTGTTTTCCACAATGACGGCAGTGCCATGAACCGATATAGTGGACTGTGTTACCGCGCCTCTCAACATCAATAAACTGGAGTAAGTAAATGAGTCAAAAAGTAGCGTATGTCACAGGCGGTATGGGTGGCATCGGAACCGCCATCTGTCAGCGTCTGTCGAAGGAAGGATTCACGGTCATCGCCGGCTGCGGCCCGACGCGTGACCACGCCAAGTGGTTGGCCGAACAGAAGGCATTGGGTTACACCTTCTACGCCTCCGTCGGCAATGTTGGCGACTGGAATTCCACGGTGCAGGCGTTCACCGAAGCGAAGGCCGCGCACGGTGCGATCGATGTGCTGGTGAACAACGCCGGAATCACGCGCGACCGCATGTTCGTAAAGATGACCCGCGAGGACTGGGACGCCGTGATCGAGACCAATCTGAACTCGATGTTCAACGTCACCAAGCAGGTGATTGTCGACATGGTGGACAAGGGTTGGGGGCGCATCATTAACATCTCGTCGGTCAACGGCGCCAAGGGCCAGGCCGGCCAGACGAATTACTCGGCGGCCAAGGCCGGCATGCACGGCTTCACGATGGCGCTGGCGCAGGAACTCGCGACCAAGGGCGTGACCGTCAACACGGTGAGCCCAGGCTACATCGGCACCGACATGGTCAAGGCGATCCGCCAGGACGTGCTCGACAAGATCGTGGCCACGGTGCCGGTCAAGCGCCTGGGTGAGCCCAGCGAGATCGCCTCCATCATCGCCTGGATCGCGTCTGACGAAGGCGGGTACTCGACCGGTGCCGATTTCTCGGTCAACGGCGGCCTGCACATGGGCTGAGGCCAGTTTGCGGCACGTAAGAAGCCCGCATTTGCGGGCTTCTTTGTTTGGGCCGGGGGGGTGGATTGGGTCGTGTCGATGGCAATCTAGCGCGCTGCAGCCAGATTGATCCTGCCGGCAAAAGCGTAGCCGCGGGTGTTCGTGAACTTGATCAATGACTCCTCGCCGAGCTTTGACCGCAGCCGGCTGATCATCACCTTAAGTGCGCGCGGGTCGTATGTGTCGGGCTGCTTGCCAATTGCGAGAATCAGTGCATCGCGTCCGCATGTGAAATTCGGGCTTTGTGCGAAGGTTTGGAGCAGCAGCGTCTCCGTAAAGTTCAGTTTCACGGTCTTGCCGCCTGGCGAGGTGATCTGCATGTCGATCGCATCGAGAACCCAGGCCGGCGCGGATGACACCTTGGCCTGGGGCAGCCTTCGCGCGATTGATTTGATTGCTGCTTCGAGCTCATCCGGTTCGGCTGGCTTTACCAGGTAAATGTCTGCGCCTTCCCGCATGCCCTCAACGCGCTCTTCGACGGCGCTGCGCCCGGACAGCATGACGATGCCCAGGTCGGGGTGGCTGCTGCGTAGCCGCCGGGCAATCGACAGGCCGTCCTCGCCCGGCAGCCCTAGGTCCAGCACCAGCACACGCCAAGGGCAACCATCTTTCATTGCCGCATCGAACCCGGCGCCGTCGCTGAACGCGCTTGGCGCCATGCCGCATTTCGATAGGTTGAACATCAAGAGACTGCGCAAAGTCTCGTCGTCTTCGATGATGGCAACGGGGATATCTTTCATATCTGACTCCCTACTACAGAGGTGAGATCTGCATACTGGGTCGCTGGATGACGTTGGATAGGCTGGTACAAGCAGTTAATGTAATCAAATGTAATGTTCCGCGCTTGTCGATCTTCGCATCCAATGGAAATGGATCGGACGGATGGGCGCCTCTCCATGGCTGCTCGTCGGAAATGATGTAGCCGGATTTGGCGTCCACGATTCGATACACCACATTCCAGTTCCAGATTGGGGACAATGCGCTTTCCTTCTTGACCACGAACTTGAGCGCGTACTCGGCGCCTTCTCTTGCATCCAGGTTGATGTCCGCTTCGAACTTTCTTGAACGGCCTGGGTAATGAGCGTTTCAATGAGTCCCTGGGCTACGCCCGCGTAATAGACGAATCGGACCGTGAGCCGATGATGGCCGGGAAGGAGGTGGTATTCACGTTTCGAATTCGTTTCCTCTTTCACTGTCGCGCCGACAAGCGCTCGAAGTTGAACCCATTCTGAATACCCGAAAAGTCCCAGTGTCTGTTTCGCCTCATCGAACCAAAGCTTGGCGATCTGGCTCTCCGATCGGGGTTCCCCCGCATACAGTCGGAACGTAGCTTGTGGCGACGTAGCACACCCGGCCAACAAACCAGACAGAAGCAAAGGGAGCAGAACACGTCTAGAGGCCATCTAAGACTCCGTTTCCATTTGCAGCTCAGGATACCCCCCAACAGGGGGCGCCCCATGCGATTTGTCAACTGGAGCCAAAGGGAGGCCGCACGCGACCGGTCTTGATCCAGCGTGTCCGCTATTCAGGCCTCAGTCGAACCACAGACCGGGGTCAGTGGGCTGTCCTCTGGCCACACCTGCCGCCCTCAAGCTGTGGCCGTTTCGAGCTGGGTTGACAGCGTCAGCCACTGCTCTTCAAGAGTTTGCAGTTCGTCGTTGACTACTTTGAGCCGCATGCCGAGTTCAGCAAAATCGGCTGGCGGTGGTGCCGCGCACAGGTGCGCCTCCAGTGCGCCGCCTTCGCCCTGCAGCGTGGCCATGCGCGTCTCGATGTCTTCAAGCTTGCGCTTGAGCGTGCCGCGTGCCGCCGGCTTGGCCTTGACCGGTGCTGCGGCTTGCGCCTGCGCCTTGCGCTCGGCCTTGGCGCTGGCGCTGCTGGCCTCCTTGATCGCTTCGCGCTGGCGCTTGGCTTCGTCGAGCAGGTAGCGCTGGTAGTCGTCGAGGTCGCCGTCGAATGGCGAGACGCCGCCGCGCGAGACCATCCAGAATTCGTCGCAGACCGCGCGCAGCAGGGCGCGGTCATGGCTGACCAGCATCACCGTGCCTTCGAACTCGTTGAGGGCCATGGACAGCGCCTCGCGCGTGGCCAGGTCCAGGTGGTTGGTCGGCTCATCGAGCAGCAGCAGGTTCGGCCGCTGCCAGACTATCATGCACAGCACCAGGCGCGCCTTTTCGCCGCCGCTCATGCTGCCCACGGCCTGCTTGACCATGTCGCCGCCGAAATTGAAAGTGCCCAGGAAACTGCGCAGGTCCTGCTCGCGCGTGGCCTGGCCGGCGATCCTGCCGGCAGTCGTCAGGTCTTTCGCGAGCCGGATCATGTGCTCCAGCGGCGTGTCGGTCGGGCGCAGCACGTCGAGCTCCTGCTGGGCGAAGTAGCCGATGTTCAGACCCTTGCCCTCGGTCATCTCACCGCCGATCGGCTGCAGCGCGCGCGCCACGGTCTTGACCAGCGTCGATTTGCCCTGGCCGTTGGCGCCCAGAATGCCGATGCGCTGGCCCGCCAGCACCGAGCGGCTGACGTTGTTTACGATCACCGTCGGCGGCGTGCCCGGCGGGCTGCCTTCGGGCGGCGGGTAGCCGAAGCTCACGCCCTGCATCGACAGCATCGGATTGGGCAGATTGGCTGGTTCTTTGAACTCGAAGGTGAAATCTGCATCGGCCAGCAGCGGTGCGATCTTCTCCATGCGGTCGAGCGCCTTGACGCGGCTTTGCGCCTGCTTGGCCTTGCTCGCCTTGGCCTTGAAGCGCGCGATGAATTTCTGCAGGTGGGCAATCTTGTCCTGCTGCTTGGAAAAAGCGTTTTGCTGCAGTTCCATCTGCTCGGCGCGCAAGTCCTCGAACTTGCTGTAGTTGCCGCCGTAGCGCACCAGCTTGGCAGCGTCGATGTGAAGCGTGACATTGGTCACCGCGTCGAGAAACTCGCGGTCGTGGCTGATCACGATCATCGTGCCTTCGTATTTCTTGAGCCAGGTTTCCAGCCAGACCAGCGCGTCGAGGTCCAGGTGATTAGTCGGCTCGTCGAGCAGCAGCAGGTCTGAAGGGCACATCAGCGCGCGCGCCAGTTGCAGCCGCATGCGCCAGCCGCCTGAGAAACTGTTGACCGGATTCGTGAGTTCAGTGGTCTTGAAGCCCAACCCGAGGATCAACGCCTGCGCGCGCGCCGGCGCGTCGTGCGAGCCGGCGTCGTGCAGCGCCATGTAGGCGTGCGCCATGCGGTCGTAGTCGTCGGTCGCTTCGGCGGCCGTGACTTCCTGCTGCGCTGCCAGCAGCGTGGTGTCGCCTTCGACCACGAAGTCGGTGGCGCTCTGCTCGGTCTCGGGCATGTCCTGCGCCACCTGACCCATGCGCCACTGCGCCGGGATGCTGTATTCGCCGCCGTCCTCGTGCAGCGTGCCGTTGAAGAGCGCGAACAGCGAAGACTTGCCAGCCCCGTTGCGCCCGACCAGGCCCACTTTTTCACCCGGATTGAGGGTGACGGTGGCGCCGTCGAGCAGCACCTTGACGCCGCGGCGCAGGGTGACATTTTTAAGAGTAATCAAGGGAATCGATCAGGTTGGGTTGGTGATTGTTCGGGGTGCCAGCATCGCGTCAAGCGTCAGCAGCAGCACCTGGTCTTCGCCGGCGCTGGTCTCCAGCCAGATGGCTTCGAGCGCGGGGAAGGCCGCCTCGAAGTGCTCGCGTTCATTGCCGATCTCGAGCACCAGTACCGCCTGCTCGCGCATGTGTTGCGGCGCATCGCGCAGCAGGCTGCGGATGAAATCCATGCCGTCGCTGCCGCCGCAGAGCGCCAGCGCGGGCTCGGCCCGGTATTCGGGGGGCAGGGCCGCCATGCTCAGCGCATTGACGTAGGGCGGATTGCACAGGATCAGGTCGTAAGGGCCCTGCACGCCAGTCAGGCCGTCGGACTCGAAGAGGCGGATGCGCTGCTGCAATGCGTGTTTTTCGACATTGATGCGGGCCACGGCCAGCGCGTCGGCCGAGATGTCGCAGGCGTCAATGTGCACCTCCGGGTAGGCCAGCGTCGCCAGCACCGCCAGACTGCCGTTGCCAGTGCACAGGTCGAGCACGTCGTGCGTCGCGGCGCTGAGCCAGGGATCGATCGCGCCGTCCATCAGCAGTTCGGCAATCAGCGAACGCGGCACGATGGCGCGCTCATCCACATAAAAGGCCTGGCCTTGCAGCCAGGCTTCGCGCGTCAGGTAGGCCGCCGGTTTGCGCGTATCGATCCGTTGCGCCAGCAGGGTAGCGACCTGCGCCTGCTGCGCGGCCGTGACCACTTTGCTGGCGACCGAGTCGATGCCGTCGAGCGCGCTGTCGAGCGGCAAGCCGAGCCGCCACAGCACCAGCCAGGCCGCCTCGTCGAAGGCGGTGTGCGTGCCGTGGCCGAACGCGACGCCCGCTTCGGTGAGCTGCGCGGCGCCGGCTTCAATCAGTTCGAGAACGGTCATGCGGCGCCTTGCGCGTTGAGGTTTTCCAGCACGCCGCGGTAGATATTCTTCAAGGGGGCGATCTCGCTGACGTCCACGTATTCATCGATCTTGTGGATGCTGGCGTTGGGCGGGCCGAGTTCGATCACCTGCGGGCAGATGCTGGCGATGAAGCGCCCGTCGCTGGTGCCGCCGGTGGTGGAGAGCTCGGTCTCGATGCCGGTCGCGCTGCGGATGGCGTCGGCAACGGCCAGCACCAGCGTCCCCGGCGTCGTGAGGAAGGGGCGCCCGCCGAGCACCCAGGTCAGGTCGAAGTCGAGCGCGTGGCGCTCGAGCACCGCCTGCAGGCGGGCCTGCAGGGCCTCGGGGGTGGACTCGGTGCAGAAGCGGAAATTGAAATCCACCACCACGCTGCCCGGGATCACGTTGCTCGCGCCGGTGCCGCCGTGGATGTTGCTGACCTGCCAGGAGGTTGGCGGGAAGAAGGCGTTGCCCCGGTCCCATTCGATGGTGGTCAGTTCCGCCAGCGCCGGTGCCAGCAGGTGGATCGGGTTTTTGGCGAGTTGCGGATAGGCGATATGGCCTTGCACACCCTTGACCGTCAGGCGACCGCTGAGCGTGCCGCGACGGCCGTTCTTGATCATGTCGCCGCTGCGCGTGAGCGCGGTCGGCTCGCCGACGATGCAGTAGTCGAGCTTTTCGCCGCGCGCCTGCAGCGCCTGGCAGACGACGACCGTGCCATCGTTGGCCGGGCCTTCCTCGTCGCTGGTCAGCAGCAGGCCGAGCGCGAGCGCGGGCCCGGGCGTGGCGGCCAAAAATTCTTCCAATGCAACGATGAAGGCCGCGATCGAGGTCTTCATGTCGCTGGCGCCGCGCCCATACAGGCGGCCGTCGCGCAGCGTCGGCGTGAACGGGTCGCTCTGCCATTGATCGAGCGGGCCGGTCGGCACGACGTCGGTATGGCCGGCAAAAACTAGCAGCGGTGCCTCCTCACGGCTCGCAGCCCGCTTGGCCCACAGGTTGGTGACGCGAAAGTCGTCCGGCCCGCTGACGATGGTTTCGCAGACGAAGCCCAGCGGCTGCAGACGTTCGATGATGAGCGTCTGGCACAACGCGTCGTCGGGGGTTAGGGAGGGGCGGGCAATCAGTTGTCGTGCCAGGTCCAGGGTGCGGGTCATCGGCATGGTGCAGTCAATGGTTCACGTCAAGCGTGATTTCGGTGAACGACGGGTGGTCGTCCGGGTCTTCCAGCGGCGCGGGCTTGGTACGCGCGTTGAAATCGTTTTGCAGGCGCCACAACAGATTCGTCGGCGAGTCGGAATTGGCGAGGCCTTCCTGACGTTCGATCGTGCCCTCAGTGATCATGCGGGCTATGTCCTGCTCGAAGGTCTGGCTGCCCTCGGCCATGGATTTCTCCATGGCTTCCTTCAAACCTGAGAAGTCCCCCTTCTCGATCAGTTCGGCGATCAGCTTGGTGTTGAGCAGGACCTCCACCGCCGGTATGCGCGCGCCCGTCTTGGTGCGCAACAGCCGCTGCGACACGACGGCGCGCATCGCAGCCGCCAGGTCGCCGAGCATGGTCGGGCGCACCTCGACCGGATAAAAGCTCAGGATGCGGTTCAGGGCCTGGTAGCTGTTGTTCGCGTGCATGGTCGCCAGGCAAAGGTGGCCGGACTGGGCGTAGGCCAGCGCCGCCGACATGCCTTGGCGGTCGCGGATCTCGCCGATCTGGATTACGTCAGGCGCTTGGCGCAGGGCATTCTTGAGGGCCACCTCGGCCGAGTCGGTGTCGACGCCGACTTCGCGCTGATTGACCACCGAGCGCTTGTTCTTGAACAGGAACTCGATTGGCTCCTCGATCGTCAGGATATGGCCCGACACATTTTCGTTGCGGTGGTTGAGCATGGAGGCCAGGGTCGTGCTCTTGCCGGTCCCGGTGGCGCCCACCATTAGGAGCAGGCCGCGTTTCTCCATGACCAGTTCGCTCAAGATCGCTGGCACGCCCAGCGTGTCCAGCGTCGGGATCTCGCTCGATATGAAGCGGATCACGGCGGCCAGCGAGCCGCGCTGGCGCATCGCGCTGATGCGAAAGCGGCCAACGCCGGGCAGGCCCCAGGCCATGTTCAGCTCGTTGGTCCGTTCCAGTTCCTCGATCCGCTCGCGCGGAAGGATCTCGCTGAGCAGCTGGCGCGGCGCTTCGGGCTGCAGTATCTGGCTGTTGATCGGGATGCACACGCCGTTGATCCGGATCAGCACCGGTGACTGAGCCGACATGTAGACGTCAGAGGCCTTCTTCTCGGCCATCAGGCGAAGAATGCGTTCCATCGTGCCCGAGTTTTCGTTGTCTGCCATGGTGCGCCCCAGTTGATGTTTGCTCGTGCGGGATCTTGCTGTCAGTCGCGCAGCAGGTCGTTCAGGCTGGTCTTGGCCCGGGTCTGGGCGTCGACGCGCTTGACGATGATCGCCGCGTACAGGCTGTACTTGCCATCGTTCTTGGGCAGCGTGCCGCTGATGACCACCGAGCCGCTCGGAATGCGGCCGTAGCTCACACTGTCGCTGGCACGGTCGTAGATCGGCGTGCTCTGGCCGAGATAGACGCCCATCGAGATGACCGAGTTTTCCTCGACGATCACGCCCTCGACCACTTCCGAGCGCGCGCCGATGAAGCAGTTGTCCTCGATGATCGTGGGGCCGGCCTGCATCGGCTCGAGCACGCCGCCGATGCCGACGCCGCCGCTCAAGTGAACGTTCTTGCCGATCTGCGCGCACGAGCCCACTGTGGCCCAGGTATCGACCATCGTGCCTTCATCGACATATGCGCCGATGTTGACGTAGGACGGCATCAGGACCACGCCCTTGCCGATGAAACTGCCACGGCGCGCAACGGCCGGCGGCACGACGCGCACGCCGGTGGCGCGCATCGCTTCTTCGCTCAGGCCGGCAAACTTGGTCGGCACCTTGTCGTAGAACCCGAGATCGCCGGCGCTCATGATGGCGTTGTCCTTCAGGCGAAAGCTCAGCAAAACTGCCTTCTTGATCCATTGGTGCGTGCTCCAGCTGCCCACCGCCTCGCGCGTGGCGACGCGCAGTTTGCCCGAGTTGAGCTGGCTGATTACGTGTTCGACGGCATCGCTGACCTCTTTCGGTGCGGACTTGACGGAGATATTGGCGCGGTCTTCCCAGGCGGCGTCGATGATGGCTTGCAGTTGTTGGGTCATGGCTTTCTTCTTGATCGGTTGAGGACAGGATTTAAGGTCTGTCGCGCAGGGGTTCAGGTTCTGGATTTAACAAATTGGACAATGCGCTCGGCGGCTTCGACGCATTCGGCGGTGTCGGCCACCAGGGCCATCCGGATCCGCTGCGCGCCCGGGTTGACGCCTTGCCCGTCACGGGCCAGGAATGTACCGGGTAAAACGGTCACATTGTAAAGAGCGAACAATTCTCGTGCGAATTCGGTGTCATTGCCCCGGACCTTGGCCCATAGGTAAAAGCCGGCGTCCGGCAACGCAACTTCCAGCACCTCCTGCAGCAGCGGTGTGACCTGGTCAAACTTGCTGCGGTACCGGGTGCGGTTCTCGATCACATGCTGCTCGTCGCCCCAGGCTGCGACGCTGGCGGCCTGCACCGCCGGGCTCATGGCGCTGCCGTGGTAGGTGCGGTAGAGCAGGAACTGCTTCATGATGGCGGCGTCACCGGCACAGAAACCGCTGCGCATGCCCGGCACGTTGCTGCGCTTGGACAGGCTGGTCAGCGACACCAGCTTGCGAAAATCGCTGCGGCCCAGGCGCGCTGCCGCTTCCATGCCGCCCAGCGGCGGCTCGTCGCGGAAGTAGATCTCGCTGTAGCACTCGTCGGAGGCGATGACGAAACCGTACCGGTCGCTCAGGGCAAACAGTTTTTCCCACTCGGCCAGCGGCATCACGGCGCCGGTCGGGTTGCCGGGCGAGCAGGTGATCAGCAGCTGCGTGCGTTCCAAGATCGATGCGGGCACCGAGTCCCAGTCCTGCGCGAAATTGCGCGCCGCGTCCGTCGGCACGAAATACGGTTCGGCGCCGGCCAGCAGGGCTGCGCCCTCGTAGATCTGGTAGAACGGATTGGGGCATACGACCACCGGCGGAAGTGCCGCTGCGCTGCCTGCAGGTGCCGGGTCGATGATGGTTTGCGTCAGGGCAAACAGGGCCTCGCGCGAGCCGTTGACCGGCAGCACCTGCGTGGCGGGGTTGACGTCCAGACCGTAGCGCAGCTTGAGCCAGTCGGTGCAGGCCTGGCGCAGCCGCGGTTCACCGGCGGTGGCAGGGTACGAGGCCAGGCCGCTCGGATTGGCCATCACCGATTCCATCATGGCTGCGCGGATGAAGGCAGGTGTGGCGTGCTTGGGCTCGCCCATGCCCAGGCTGATGGGACGCAGGGCGGGGTTGGGGGTGACGTCGGCAAAAAGTTGGCGCAGTCGCTCGAAGGGATAAGGCTGGAGCCGGGATAGCAGTGGATTCATGGTCTGCGATTATCCCGCGTGAGTGGCCGGCCCCGCTCACGCCCGCGCAGGCTGGCGCGCGCCAGCGCCTATTTCTTCTGCCTTTTGCGCGCGGCCGGTGATTTTTTGGCCGACCTTGCCGTCCTGGTTGGCTTGGCCGCAGTTGGCGCTGCTGCGGCCTCCGGTGCATCGCCGATTACCGATTTGACCGGGCAGATTTTGAATACCGGGCATTTCTTGCAGCCGACAGCAATGGCGATGGGGCAAATTTTCATGTGGTTTCCTGATCAGGCGCCGGCAACGGCAATACCCTTGAATTCGCCGGTGGCGATGCGCTTTTGCCACTCGGCCGGGCCCGTGATGTGGGCGCTGGTGCCGCCGGCATCGACCGCTACCGTGACCGGCATGTCGACCACGTCGAATTCATAAATGGCCTCCATGCCCAGATCGGCAAAGCCCACCACCTTGGCCGTCTTGATCGCCTTTGAGACCAGGTAGGCGGCGCCGCCGACGGCCATCAGGTAAGCGCTCTTGTGCTTCTTGATGGCTTCGATGGCGACCGGTCCACGCTCGGCCTTGCCGATCATCGAGATCAGGCCGGTCTTGGACAGCATCATTTCGGTGAAGCCGTCCATGCGCGTGGCCGTGGTCGGGCCTGCGGGTCCGACGGCCTCGCCCTTGATCGGGTCGACCGGGCCGACATAGTAGATCACGCGGTTGGTGAAGTCGACCGGCAGCTTCTCGCCCTTGGCCAGCATGTCCTGGATGCGCTTGTGCGCGGCGTCGCGCCCGGTCAGCATCTTGCCATTGAGCAGCAGCGTGTCACCGGGCTTCCAGCTTGCGACTTCTTCCTTGGTCAACTTGTTCAGGTCGACCTTCTTGCTTTTGACGTAGTCGGGCGCCCACTGCACGTCGGGCCAGAGGTCGAGCGAGGGCGGTGTCAGGTAGACCGGGCCGCTGCCGTCCATCACGAAATGGGCGTGCCGCGTGGCGGCGCAGTTCGGGATCATCGCGACCGGCTTGCCGGCGGCATGGGTCGGGTACATTTTGATCTTGATATCGAGCACGGTGGTCAACCCGCCTAGGCCCTGAGCGCCTATGCCCAGCGCGTTGACCTTGTCGAGCAGTTCCAGGCGCAGGGCCTCGGTCTTGCTCAGGGTCTGACCCGCTGCCGCCTTGGCTTGCAACTCGTGCATGTCGAGGTCTTCCATCAGGCTTTGCTTGGCCATCAGCACGGCCTTTTCGGCGGTGCCGCCAATGCCGATGCCGAGCATGCCGGGCGGGCACCAGCCGGCGCCCATGGTTGGCACGGTCTTGAGCACCCAGTCGACCACGCTGTCGCCGGGGTTGAGCATCACCATCTTGCTCTTGTTCTCGCTGCCCCCGCCCTTGGCCGCGACCGTGACTTCGACGGTGTTGCCCGGAACGATCTCGGTGTAGATCACTGCCGGCGTGTTGTCCTTGGTGTTCTTGCGGTCGAACTGCGGATCGGCCACCACGCTGGCGCGAAGCGTGTTGTCGGGGTGGTTGTAGGCGCGGCGCACACCTTCGTTGATGGCGTCGTCCAGGCTGCCGGTGAATTCGCCCCAGCGCACGTCCATGCCGACCTTGAGGAAGACGTTGACGATGCCGGTGTCCTGGCAGATCGGGCGGTGTCCGGTGGCGCTCATCTTGCTGTTGGTCAGGATCTGCGCGATCGCGTCCTTCGCGGCAGCGCTCTGTTCACGCTCGTAGGCGCGCGCCAGATGCGCAATGTAGTCGGCCGGATGGTAGTAGCTGATGTACTGTAAAGCTGCTGCTACGCTCTCAATTAAATCAGCTTGCTTAATGATTGTCATTGTAAGTCCTTGTTTTTAAACAGAAAAAATTGCAGAAATATAAAATTGTGACAAGGGTGAAACAGTGTGACAGTAGCTGTCACAATTTTGTCGCACATTGCGGCATCTGCTAAAAAAGTTGCGGCAGCACGCTCCACCTAGGCTCGCTTTTCGACTTGCCACAACTTTAACGTAATTGCGTACAGCCACTCTGACAGTCCATATCGTTTTTCGTTGCAATCATGATGACGCTCAAAAAATTCCTCATTATTTGCAACGATGGCGCCACGATCCGTTTCTCGTCGTCCTCTCTCGATCAAAATGCACGATCAAACGTGTGGCTTGATAGTTGTTCCGACTGTTGACCGATGCAACTGCGCCAGCTTGTCTCGTGATTGCCGCATCTTCAACTGCTCTGCGCTCGTGTCGGCTTGCACTTTCATCTGTTTCGCTCTGTCCTTCGCTGCCTTGGCGTTTGCCTTTAAGCGATCCACTCGCTTCTCGGCGGCATTGCCGTTTTTAATCTCGTCCAGTCTCATTATCAAGCCCCCAAATATGTATTTATCGGGGGCTTGGGGGCTTAGTCATCGCACCAGCACAGGCACGCCAATGACATTGCCGCGACCGTATTGGGCTTCAAGCAGCGACTTGGCTGCGATGGTGTTTGCTGCATCGATGTGCGCCCAAACAACCATCTTGCCGTGGCCCGATGGTGACGAAACTTGGACACGGGCTTGGTAGGTGTTCACCGCAGCACCGCTTATTTCTTCTTCTTGCCAAAGCCAGCACGCAAAGCACCGCTGACCTGTTCCATCTGCGTGTCCAGTTCACCCGCATTCACTGCGTCTTTAATGACACCAAGCGTGGTGATGAGTTCGGCCATGTCAGCGATTTCTACCGCGTTCTTGCCTTTGACGATTTCAATCGGCTTTGCACCATACCGAAGTGCCAAGGCCAACTTGCCGTTCGGTGCAGTAAACCACCATTGCTTCACGCGCTTGGACACCTCGACCTGTGTACGCTCGCCGGTTTCGGCATCTGCAACAAACTTCACACGTTTGCCTGCGTAGATTTCGCCAGCGGTCTGCGCTTTTGCCATAGCAATCTGCTCGACCAAATGCGCGGTCAGCTTGTTGCGACGCAAGACGGTCGGAGATTTCTGACCTGCTGCAACGCTCACGAGTTTCAATTTTGCCAATGCACTCATCTCATTTCCTTCAAGTAGTTAGTGGAAATGCAAGTTTGTTTTCAGGCTGTGAAATGGACAACCGGAATCCGTGGCGATCACGAAAAAACTTGTGATCGTGAGAAAAGAGCCACGAAGCGCCCAACAGACCAGCCTGATTCCGGTTGCCCAGACTGAAGATTGAACATAACTTGTGTGCTACACATTCAGGAGCACACATGCCGCTATTTAAGTTGGGATCAGTCGTTGCAACACCGGGCGCTTTGCAGTTTTTTGAAGAGCACAGCATTGACCCGCTCGCTTTGATCGGTCGGCATGCTGGCGGTGACTTTGGAAATTTGGATGCCGATGATGTCGCTGCAAATGTGCATGGCATCAAGCATGATCTGCGTGTTTTCAGCTCGTACCAGTTCAAACAGGGCAAGGTCTGGATCATTACCGAGGCAGATCGCAGTTCAACCTGTTTGTTGCTGCCGGACGAATACTGAACTTTGCGGCAATTTGCATCGAAACGTCGAGGCCGTTAAAAAAACTGCGTGGCTACCTACCCCTTACCCACTACAAAATAGTGGCCTCCGCGTTTCGATGGCGCAATATGCGGAAGCCCGTCTATCACTTAATTTAAGCGATAACCCAGGTGCAGATTGGCTTAGTGGCAGGCACCAACAGCACTCCCGCTCCTTGCACCTGGCAATTTTTGCCGTTTTTCGCACAATCCCAGCACGCGCTTTGCGCCCCGCCCAGCACTCAATGCAGCTGGCAGCCAGTTTGCGCCGCTTGTAGGGGCGTTTTGACGTACTGCTGACGCAGGAAAAGGACCAAAAACGGCGTGCAGCTGCCGGGATAATTTCCTGTCGCGTTCGTGATCTACCGCCATTACCAAGAACTCAGGTAAATAGCTATGAGGGACTAAAAAATGGAAGAAGTACGATTTGGGACAGCACTGCAAGACGCATACCGGGAGTTGGCACGCCGCTATGGTCCGTATCTGACGACCGCCGCCACATTGACGCTCAAGAAGCACGCACGCATTCGGGTGCGCCGCTTTGAAAACGACAGCAGCGACATTTACGAGTTTGACCAGCATTTGACCGATCAGACCATTCGCAGCACTGCACTCCGATTCGAAGCACGACTTACACATTACCTCTACGGCAATCAATCGAAGCACAAGAACAAGAAGCACTGGGCCAAGCCTTTGCTACTTGTTGCCATCGAAGGCCGCAACACACACAAACGCCCCCACTTTCACATTGCCGTCGGCAATGTCCCTGTAGAGAAACTGGCCAGCATAGACACACTCATTGCACAGGCTTGGCATGACTGCGATTTTGGCCACGACGAAGTCCGCGTAGAGCCGCTAACCAACAGTTTTGGTTGGTTGGACTACATGACGAAGGAAGTGGGCTACACAGACAACGACGCGTTCGCCGTCGAACACACTTGCATCCCCGAGATCATTCAACAAGGCATCTGTACAGAAGGTCGTTTGCTTAGAGCTTGATCGGACAATTTGAGATGGTAGACGGGACGAGGCTGCAACCGCTTTAATTCTCTCCCTATGACTTTTACATTCGGAACGATGACAGACTGAGAACAGAACCGGAAGGGTTGCAGCAAAGCATAGGAAACGGCACCGCACACGATAGGCACTGCGAGAAGTTGATGCCTGGACTTGTGTTGGTGACCGACAACAATAGACAC
>Ga0214252_1000361_pt1 | contig 19488 bp, 20 predicted proteins | sample TroBogypolimnion_47_FD_153090 | JGI IMG/M metagenome (GOLD analysis project Ga0214252, IMG submission 153090) | Freshwater microbial communities from Trout Bog Lake, WI - 13JUL2009 hypolimnion | ecosystem: Environmental > Aquatic > Freshwater > Lake > Hypolimnion/Profundal zone | place: Trout...
GTTCTGTGAAGCCGGGAAGTGAGCTTGCACCACCTTTAACTGATGACATTGCTTGTCTTGGACTCATTGGTAGCGTCCTAACCTCACGGATTCAGGATGCTGGCACGAAAAGCCTCCACCCCCCTTCTCTCGAATGGCACCAGGCAGGCAATATCACCTCTACCTTTATCGACCATGTCCATGAGAACCTAACTGGATGAATTGAGCCAAGTCCTTCCTGCGATAATTATTCTCGACTTCATCATGGATATCTTAGCGATGGCATATGTGGACCCCAGCAGTGCAGGAATGCTAGCGCGAATGCTGGCCCCAATCTTCATCCTGATCTCCTTCTTTGGGATCCAGTTCAGAAACCGTCTTCTAGCCTTGTTACGCCGCTTTACTCATCGCTCCGACTCAGACAAGAATGACTCATGACCTTTCGCATACTTGTCCATCGTATGAATGCGATCTTGGATGATGACCTGTCTCCTATGCCGCTTCTGACGGTCATTCTCGGGTATTGGCTTCCCCTTGAATGGATCCTGCGGGCAGAGTCTCAGCTCGGGAATATCACTCTGTTGGAAAAATTTCAGGTCTTTGGCTCCAGTGTTTTTCTAAATTTTTTACCAGCGACGATACTACTTGCAGCTGTTGTCTATCTTGGAGGCACTTTATCGATCCCGACTCGATTCGCATACCGTCGAGTAATTCACTGGTGGATGGAAACTACCGCTAATCTTTTGGTCCTCTTGGTCACTGCCGTAGGGACCAAGCGGCTGCTGATCGGGCCGGCAACTGCACCAGTCATGGTTAAGGGATTGGTCCTGGTCGCGGCATTGATTCTCGGCGCCTGGCTAGCTAAGCGGCGAGTCTTCCTGACGCGGAATTTATCGCTTCCCAGATTGCTGGCCCTCCTCTGTCTTCCTCTGGCCGCAGGGATCCTGACGCAGGAAATCGCTTCTCAGCCAAAAAGACTGGTGAAAAATGGAGCGGCTCTGCACACTTCAATTTCATCACGCCGACCTGATGTCTTTTTGTTGACTCTGGATGCTTTATCCTCCAAGCATCTCTCCAGCTATGGCTATCCCCGGGTCACAAGCCCTCATCTCGATGCTTTTGCCAAGGACGCTATTCTATTCCGAGAGTTCTACGCCAATGCCAACTGGACCCGCCCAGGAGTCGCCAGTCTACTAAACGGCACCAGGCCTTGGACCCATGCTGGAGACTTGGGCCGCCCCCTTCGAAGTGTCATCGAAACCCAGAATTTATTGGGATGTTTAGCCAGGGCCGGTTACGACATCCGAACCGTTTCCTCAAATCCCTTTGCTGACCACACCTGGCAAGGAACGGGCGCTTACTTCACCGAACAATTCCAGAGCAGAAGCCATTCGCCATTACCAATCTTCCTCCAAAGGATCATTCCCTCGTCCTTGTGGGTCGGCTATATGGGTCCCGCGATATATGTGCGGACACTGATTTCTGCGATATCGCGTTCACCCGCCCAGGATAGGGTTCAGATCCCTCTTGCCAAAGCACTGGAGATGTTTGGGCGTGCCCCATCAGATCAACCATGTTTTTTCTGGGTTCACCTTATCCCCCCCCACGATCCCTACGCAACGCCCAGTCCCTATCTCGGGACTTTTGAACCATCTCCCTTGGGGCGACATCCCTGGGATAGTGGTTCTGACTACAAGTTCTTGGCAATACGTTTCCCATCTCGCCAGCCAATCCTAGAAGGAAGGTACGATGAGGGGATCCTTTTTGCAGATGCGGCTTTCGGTATTCTGGTGGCTTGGTTGAAGGCACACAATCGCTTCGACAATAGTCTAGTCGTGGTGAGTTCAGATCATGGCGAGTCTTTCTCTCACGGTTATGGTGGGCATGGAGGCCCCATGCTTTGGGAGGATCTCATCCGCGTACCTTTGTTGATCAAGCCTCCGGGCCATCAGGGAGCCGTGATTGTAAGAAGCCTATACGAGCAAGCTGATTTAACTCCCACGATCTTGCACCTGGCTGGACTCCCACTTCCCACCGGTACGGAAGGACAAGCTTACCCACTCAAGCCTGACGATGTGCCTGTCTTTGCCATGAACCGGGATCTGAGTTCGAAGGATCACACCTTCTCACTGGCGATGCGGCAAGGAAACTGGAAATACGTGACCCACTTCGGGCAGTGGGTTCATCCCTTGCCCCAGCGAGAACTCTACGATCTGAACCAGGACCCTGATGAAAATATGAATCTGATCGACCGTAGGCCTGATATCGCTGGGCCCATGCACCAGCGAATCATGGAGGAACTCGCCAAGAGAGGCCTTAAACCGGAGGCTTCTTGAGTAATTGGCCTATCCTGCCGGCAGGACGTGATCTCGTGCACTGGCTGCGAAAAGGTGGGTACCCAGATCGTGCGCCCCGATTCGTTCTTTGGCTTTACCGCTGGCGGGCCTTTTGGCTGGAGCAGCATTTTGCATTAATCCGGAGCACGGGACCAGCCATCCAATCCTATCCCTATCCATATGGAGAGGGACTGATCTTCATCCTCGGTTTCTGGCGCTCAGGCACCACTCTGTTGCACGAATTGCTGGCAAAGGCTCCAGGTTGCGGCGCCCCCTTCACTTGGCAATGCATGGACCCCTCGACCTTGCTCCTTACGGGCAGGAAGATCGCTCATACGGTAATTCAGAGACCCATGGATCAGGTTCTGGTTTCCAGCAATTCACCTCAGGAGGATGAGTTCGCTTTGATGGCCATGGGGGTTCCCAGCGTCTACCAAGGCTTCCTGGACCCCCGACGACTACCGGAACTGGAGGCGCTACTGAACCCGGAGCAATGGGTTGCGGCTGATGCAAGCTGGCTGGACACCCTCGAGAGTTTCCTTTCCTGGTGCAGAAAAGAGGGGCAGGACCGGATGGTCGTCAAATCGCCAAACCACCTCTTCCGATACCGGGCCCTGGCGACCCGGTATCCTCGTGCCCGCTTCGTATGGACCCTCCGCTCACCGATGGAGCTCTGGGCATCCAATCTGCGCATGTGGCGAAGCATGATCGAGCGCTATGGGTTATGGAGTGCACGCGGAGGGGAGTTAGAGGCTTTCCTTGAAAAGGCCCTCGTTTCCTATGGCGACCTGTTGGAACAACTCAGCCATGAAGGCGTGTTCCATGAACACCCCGTCTTCGCCTATGAAGACCTTGTGACAACCCCGGAGGCGGTGTTGACGCCTCTGGTTGAGCGTTTGGGACTGGAACCATGGAAAACCTGGGGAACCGCCATTCAGCACCGGATCAAGGCAAAACCAAAGGGCCCCATGGAATCAAAATCATCTAGCGCTTCTGACGCCCTGTTGGCGCGGTTGGAGACGCTTCATGGGACCATCCTCCGCGGCCATTAATGGGGCTGGAAGCCTGAACGCTGCCGCATCAGGTCGCGGATAGCCAGAGCTTGATGCCGACCACCAGGAGCACGGTCGCCAATAGGCCTCTAAGCCATGTCTGGGGCAATCGCGAGGAGAGCATCGCGCCGACCATGACTGCGGGAATCGAGCCGAGCAGCAGATACCCGAGCAACACGAAGTTCACATGCCCGATGTACAGATGCCCGAGTCCGGCAAACAGGGCCAGCGGGATGGCATGCACGATGTCAGTGGCCACCAGGCGGGACGGAGTCAGCCGAAGGGGATAGAGCTGGGCCATGAAGACGACCCCAAGCGCTCCGGCTCCCACGGAGGTCAAGGTCACCAACACACCGAGCAGAGCCCCGGCAAGAATCGTAAGCGGCGCCTGCCAGGCCTTGAATTGGTCCGGATTGGCCGTACGCAACCGCCTACCCCAACCATGCAACCGAGTCTGGAATACCATCCCCACGGAAGTCAGAAGCACAGCCCCAGCTACGGCCACTTTCAGGAAGTGGATGCCTCCTGTGTGAATGGGGCCCCATTTGAGGCCTATCAAAGTCAGGACCGAGAAGGTCAGGCTGCCCATCCAAAGCCGCTTCACCACCTGCCAGTCGATCAAGCCGTGCCCATGATGGATTCGCGTGGCGGCGATCTTGGTGATGGCCGCGAACCAGAGGTCCGTTCCAACGGCAGTGGTCGGAGCCACCCCGAAGATCAGCAGCAGGATGGGAGTCATCAAGGCACCACCCCCGACCCCGGTCAACCCGACGATGAATCCCGTCAAAGCCCCAGCGACTACTTCCATCCCATGCATGGCTCAGCGCATCTTCTGGAGGATGAGTTCCATGCAGGCCTCCGCCGAATTCTCTCCGCTCCGCAGATGAACCTCAGGCTGTTCGGGGGCCTCATAGCTGCTGTCAATGCCTGTGAAGTTCGGCAATTCGCCGCGTCGGGCTTTCGCATAGAGGCCCTTCGTGTCCCGTCGCTCGCACTCCTCCAGAGGCGTATCCACGAACACTTCCAAGAACTCCCCTTCCGCAAACAACTCCCGGGCCATCCGCCGCTCAGACCGGAAGGGGGAAATGAAGGACACCAGCACGATCAGGCCGGCATCGGTCATCAGCTTCGCCACCTCAGCGATCCGGCGGATGTTTTCCACTCGGTCCGCTTCGGTAAATCCGAGGTCCCGGCTGAGTCCATGGCGAATGTTGTCACCATCCAAGATGAAGGTGTGGCGTCCCTCGGAATGAAGGCGCTTGTCGAGCAGGTTCGCAATGGTTGATTTGCCCGAACCGGACAGCCCCGTGAACCAGATGCAGCAGGGGTGCTGGTGTTTGAGTCGGGCCCTGGCCGCCTTGTCCACCTCCAGGGCCTGCCAATGGATGTTTGTCGCCCGGCGAAGAGCGAATTCGATCATCCCTGCCCCCACAGTCGCCAGAGACATCTTGTCGATTAGGATGAAACCGCCCAGTGCCCGGTTGACCTTGTAGGGCTCGAACGCTACTGGCTGGCTTAGGCTGATGTTCACGAGCCCGATTTCGTTCAGCGCCAGGGAAGTAGCCGCCAGATGCGCTCCGGTATTCACATCTTCCCGATGTTTAATAGAGGTGACTGTCCCGGTCAATTCTTTGGAGTGAAGTTTGACAAGATAGGGACGACCCGCCACAAGGGAATGTTCCGACATCCACAGCAGGCGGGCCTCGAACTGATCCGCAACCTGAGGAGGATCATCGGCAGCCACGAACATGTCCCCTCGACTGATGTCCAATTCATCTTCGAGGGTAAGGGTGATGGATTCGCCCGCTGAGGCCTGCTCCAGTTCTCCTTGCCACACCACGATTTCTTTCACTTGACTGGCCATCCCGGAAGGAAGAATTCGTAGGCGATCGCCTTTCCGAACGGCACCTTGGGCGACCCGACCCAGGAATCCCCTGAAATCAAGGTTCGGGCGATTCACCCACTGCACGGGCATCCGGAACGGCAGCGAAGCCACCTCAGAGGGCAAGTCCACCGAATCCAGGTAGCTCATGAGACTGGGACCCTTGTACCACGGGGTCCTCGGGCTAAGGACGAAGATATTGTCTCCTTCGAGGGCACTGAGCGGGATGGCCTGCAAGCAGGCAACATTGAGGTCCGCGGCGAATTCACGGAAGGTGCTGACAATTCCATCAAAGACTGACTCATCAAAAGCCATGAGGTCCATTTTATTGACCGCTAAGACCACATTCCGAATCCCCATCATGGACACGATGCGGCTGTGTCGTCTCGTCTGAGTGAGCACGCCCTTGCGGGCATCGATCAGGATGATGGCCAGATCTGCCGTGGATGCCCCCGTGGCCATGTTTCGGGTGTACTGCTCATGGCCCGGTGTATCGGCCACGATGAATCGCCGCTTTTCTGTTGCAAAGAAACGATAGGCCACATCGATAGTGATCCCTTGCTCCCGTTCGGCCTGGAGGCCATCCACCAGGAGCGCAAAATCCAGGCTATCCCCTTGGGTTCCGTACTGGCGGGAGTCCGTTTCCAAGGCCTTCAACTGATCGTCGAAGATGTTCTTTGATTCGTGCAGGAGGCGCCCGATCAGGGTGGATTTCCCGTCGTCCACGCTGCCGCAGGTGATGAATCGGAGGGTAGGTCTGTCCCCCATCAGAAGTACCCTTCCTGCTTTTTCTTCTCCATGGAACCCGGTTGGTCGGAATCAATCAGCCGCCCCTGGCGTTCGGACACGCGTGCGCGAAAGGTTTCGGCGATGATCTCCTCAAGGGTCGTCGCCGAACTCTCGATGGCACCCGTCAGCGGGTAGCACCCCAGGGTCCGGAATCGAACCATACGCATCTGGGGTGTCTCTCCCGGCTCAAGGGGGAGCCGGGCGTCATCCACCATGATCCAGGTTCCGGCACGCAACACCACTGGGCGTTCCTTTGCGAAATACAAAGGGACAATCGGAATCTGTTCTTGCTGGATGTACTGCCAGATGTCCAGTTCTGTCCAGTTGGAAAGGGGAAAGACCCTGAGACTTTCACCTTTCCGAATGCGGGTGTTATACAAGTTCCACAACTCCGGCCGCTGTTGCTTTGGATCCCAGCGATGCCCCTCGGAACGAAAAGAAAAGATGCGTTCCTTGGCGCGGGATTTCTCTTCATCCCGCCGAGCCCCGCCAAACACCACGTCGAACCCGTGAAGATCGAGAGCCTGCTTGAGTGCCTCGGTCTTCATGACATCGGTGAAATAGGATGAACCGTGGGAAAAGGGGCTGATTCCGGCGGCCTGGCCCTCTTGGTTGGTGTAGGTAAGCAAGGTCATCCCGGATTCCGCCACCATGCGTTCACGATGCAGATACATTTCCCGGAATTTCCAAGTGGTATCCACATGCAAAAGGGGAAAGGGCGGCGTGCCTGGATAGAACGACTTGCGGGCCAAGTGCAGCATCACCGACGAATCCTTGCCGATGGAATACAACATCACCGGAGACGCGGCCCCTGCAATGGCTTCCCGGATGATCTCAATGCTTTCGGATTCCAAAAGGTTGCGATTCATTTCGAGCCATGGGGGCTTTGCTGTGGTGGGTTTCAACATCGAATACTATCAGACAAACATCCCTTGGCAGAGCCTGGGGTCTCCAATTAATTTGCGGGTGGATACAAACAACCCTCTCTCTGAGTAGAACCATGAAACCGTCTTCCATCCTTGCCTTGGTGCTGGCCGCGGGTCTCCCGGTCCTGGCCCAGTCGCCGGCCACTCTCACCTACGGCAACATGACCGCCCGGCTCGGCGCCCTGGCCCAGATTCAGTTCCAGTCCAACACCGATCCCGTCCTAGTGGGTACCTCCGACGATTTCGTGGTGCGCCGCGTCCGCATCTACGCGGTGGGGACCATCGGCGACAAGATCGAGTGGCGGCTGGACACCGACGACCCCAACCTGGGAAGGGTCGCCGGGTCCACCAACGGCACCAAGAACCTAAACAACGTCTACATTCAGGATGCCCTCGTCACCCTCCTGCTTGACCCCGGCTTCAAACTGGACTCGGGCCTCATCACGATCGACCCCAGCCACGACGCGATTGTCGGCGCCGCCAAGATCTATGCCTGGGATGCTTTCGCCTACCAGGGCCTCCAGAACACGCCCCTCCAGAACAACAATACCGGCACCCAGGGCAGCGCCCCCCTGAACCGCGATTTCGGCGTGCAGGCCCGGGGCCTCCTCTTCGGCGGCCACCTGGAGTACCACTTCGGCCTCACCAACGGCTACCGTAACGGCGCCAACGACACCAACGCCTCCACCGGCGGGAACACCGGTGCGGGCGTCACGATCATTCCAGGCGTCACCAGCATCTCTTCCAACAACTCCCTCAGGACCACGCTGCGGGCCCAGTACAACCTCTTCGATAGTGAGGATGCCACCTACACCACCGAGGGCACCTATTTCGGCCAGAAAAAGATCGTGAGCCTCAGCCTTGGCTACGAGGCGCAGGATGAGTACCGGCAGCGGGTGGCGGAGGTCTTTGTGGACCTACCCGTGAACGGCGGCAGGGATGTCCTGACGGTACATGGAGGATACTGGCGCTACGATGGCGGTCATTTCCTGCCTACCCTCCTCAAGCAGAAGGACTACAGCTTCGAGGCGGGTTACAGCTTCGGCAAGCAGTGGAATCCCATCCTCCGCATCGAGGGGCGTAGGTTCGACACCCCCGGCGAGGCTTCCCTGGGCACACCCCTCTCTCAGGCCAATTGGATCCTGACTCCCGCCGCCTTCAACGAGAACCGCCAGAGCCTCGGGCTGGCCTACTGGTACCACCAGCATAATGCCAGCTTCAAGGTCTTCTATAGCAACGTCCAGCCCAGGAACGCGGTGAGGGCCTCGGGCCTCAGTTCCGGCTTCCGAAACTACCATCAGGTCGTGGCTCAGTTGCAGTTGTACGTGTTCTGATCAACCGTTATCGCCTCGCACTCAATTGAAGTGCACTTATTAGTCCTTGAATCTCTGAGCAAACAAAAAGGGCGGGATCGCTCCCGCCCTTTGGATTGTATGGTCGCTTTCGGCTACAGGTCTTCGCCGTCGATCTCGGTCATGCCTTGCAGTTCCTCGACGTGCTGGGTCATGCGGGCGTACTCGTCGTCGAAGTCGTCGCCTCCTGTGAATTCGTTGAGGCTTGGCTAGTAGTGTCTGAGCAGGGGAGTAGACGCGGCATTGCCCATTGACGACATGCGCTGTTGTATGGGCCCGGTGCAATGAGGGCCGAATTGACTGTAATTTGGTAATCCGGTCTGGCACTCCGTCCCAATGGGTCTTGAGCATTGATTTGGTGAGCCCAGCCAGGAATAAAACGTGAGCTTGGGAAGGCAACAGAGGGAACGACAATAGTAATGGAAGCAGAGCAACCAGCAGCCTATTATGCGTGCGATGGCTGGCCAACTATTTATGAGTCTGCTTAGCTGCCAGCGAGAGCGCCTGAGCCACCAGCCCACCACCATCCTGGGGCCGTAGTGTCGATACCCCCTGGTAGCGAATCGAGTGGACGAACACCAAGTGTTTCACGCCCAGATCCCTGATAAACCTTCCTGGAGATGGCCCACCTTCTTCCTCAGGCGGCAGATCAGCCAATTGCGGGAGCATGAGTAGCCAGCGCGAGACACCTTGGAAGATATTGCGGATCCGGCTCGGGTCCACAGACCAACTCCAACGTCCGCCCTGTTCACCGCCCGACCACCCGGTGAGGGTAAGGGCAATATCCTCTCCCATCGCTGACGCCATGCCATTCTGCCGGGCGATGGCGAGGCCAGCCCATTGGTGCTTGATATCGTTAGCGGCATCTTCACCCGATGCATGTACGGCTCCCTGCATGTAGTCCTTTGTGCTCCCGCCAATCTCCTGCTCGTACACCACCAACAAGGGATCCCCGCCGATAAAGTCGATATGGGCTGCCAGCATCGGATGAGGTGGCACTGATAGGTAGATCTGCTCCGCCTCTGACATCTCCCGGTCACAGGCGATGGCACCCGAGGCAAGACCGGCATCGCGCTCGATGTTCCTGGCATCCTCCCAACTAAGTATCGTCATGACTTCTCCCCGAATTTTGCGGCCGCGGCCGGTCTGCTAGTATTTCGCCCCACTACACCTTTGCCCGTTTCATTCCGGCATGGAGTTGAATTGCCTTTGGTGATCGTCCTCACCTTGAGTATGAGGCACACCGGACGGGTCGACTTTTGCGCAAAAGGGCTACCCAGAATCCGATTGCGCACATTCCTAGTTATCGCTGGCGGGTTCTATCTAGAATTCCAGGGGCCGACCCTTAAGCACACCTTGGACCACATCCATCCCCTGGCCGCTAGCTTCGGCGACCGCGCGGCAAAGTTCTTCTCCCTCGAAATAGGGCGCGAAAAGCCGTGCGCAATGACGGACAAGGGCCTGAATTTCCGCCGAATATTCCGTGCGACTCCGGAAGGCGTGGATGAGGCGATCGATCACCATCTGGTCCATCCCACGGGTCAGTATTAGGTGAGCCTGGATCTCCTCATCAGGGCATCCCTGTTCAACCAGGTTGCGAATTTCTTCATCGACTACCTGGCGATTGAGCCGTACTGAATTGGATTTTGCTACCGGCAGGGAAACCTTCGACAGGAAGCGATCGCCACGCTCCAGGCAGGCGATGGCCTCTTCAAGGGTCATCCCGATGAAAGGGTTGGTCCAGATGCGTTCCCCATCTTCTGAGTAGACCTCCAAGACGATGGGTTCATAGAGCGACCAGGGGCTGGTGGTGGTGAAAAAGCGAACCCTCCCGAGGGCGATGACTTTGACGGGTTTGTACATGACCGAGGCCAGCAGATCACGCGCCACATGCTGTTCATTGTCGGGAGTTTCAAGCCCCTCTCCGAGTGGCACGATCAAGGGAACGCCAAGCTTTTCGTCGCGGAGACGGGTGGGGTAGGTCATGGTCGCCGACCCCACAGGATTGCGCACTTTTTGGAGGAGCTGGAGGAAACGGAGCGCCGGTTGGTTCGCCTTTGCACCGAGGTAAACCTGCCAGATGGGCATTCCGATGGGTTTCATCTTTGCCGCATCCTGGGTCTCCACACGATTACCAGTACCGTGGGCAATGCCTGGGCCGGGATGCAGTTCGCCGACCCCTGTATAGATAGGGATACCCTCCACAAGCGCAGGAAGTACAACGTGTGTCAATCTTTGTAACCAATTCATTTATATTTATCCTCCAAGGGCATCAAGCCATATGCAGCCGTAACCATGATGAACGCGCGATACGGCAGTCGAAGCCCTAACACCCCGCTTGGTGCTTGGGCTCTGATCCTTTGCAGGCCCCCAGCAATCTGGGTGGTTGGACTGTTAGCGCACCTGGACATTCGAGGCCGCAGGTCCCGAAGCCCGGATCCGGGCCACTAAGACGGGCGCACCGCAAAAGGACATGACGGCTGAGCCTCATTGCGCAATTACATGTGAAATTCTTTTGCGCAATAAATCGTCTTCAGAATCAGTCATTTATGACTCGATTTCAACTCATTGCGCAATGTCTTAGCTCAATATGCGCAATCTTTATTGCGCAATAGGCTGGTGAATATTTGCCCATTTAAGCTCCGTTAGTCTTTTTTAGTGGGAATCCTCTCACACGGAGAAATTATGGCAGACATTCAGCAACGAATCAAAACCGCCTTGGATGGCCATGCCTCCAAAAGGGTCACGATCAAAGCCCCCCTTTCAGGGCCGGCCGCTGAGGCTTGGGATGCACTTCGGGAAGCCTCGGAGGGATTGAACTTCGGGGACCGGGAGCTTGTCGTTCTGTTGCTCATGCGCGCGGGTACGAGCCTTCGGTCAGCCCTCCGAGGAATGCCTCGGGAGGACGCATGAGCTCGCTTATCATTCGCGTTCGGACGAAGTTATTTCAAAAAACCGCCAAAGGCGTCATGGACTACATCCGTGGCCACTTGCAGATCCTGCTTGAAGGCGGTGGCTTCCTGCAGTTGCCCAACTATGTCGATCAACAAGGCCGTGTCGTGCCGATCCTCCTGCACCCATCACTATGGGAGGCGGCCGGACTCAAGGTCGGGTCCCAAATTCTTAATTCCGCTCTAGTTGAGAATCTTTGTAAGGGGATGAATTCGCATGGGCGTCAGCTCACACCCACTATTTTGTTTAAGGTCCCGGTTGAAACCTTGCTCACCTTACCGTGCGAACTTTCGGAAGCCTTGCGGGAAGACCCAGAGGCGGCACAGAGGATATTGCTGGCCGCCGCGGAGGCCTACCTCGAATGGCTTGACCTATTCGCCGTTCGGGTCAGAATCGGCAAAAACAAAAAGGTCACCGCCCGCGCCCTAACGTTATCCGTATGCTTTCTTCACGCCCTGAATCGAGCGAACGAAGCCCACTATCACCTACATATCCTCACTTTTGGTCCTGCCCTGGACGGTGATGCCAACTGGCGTACGCATAACATCTATAGTTGCCTTAGGCACTTCCATCATCCGGATGGCGTAAGAGATTCCGTCACACTGGCAGTCGTCGCTGCCGCCGCGAAGGAAGGATATCAAGTTCTCATCACTCTCGGGAAAGTCTCCAACGGAGTGGGTATCGGTGCGACCGTAAACTGCCCCGATGGACGAGTCATCCACGCGCGGTCAGTCGCCCGATTTCGGAGTGCGCAAATCCTGTGTAACCGTGAGTTGAAGTGCGAACTGGGAGTTCCCCCACTGACCGAACGAGAACTCGAACTCGTCTCTGAGTACGTTTCAAAAGGACTTTGGAACATCCCAGAGAAGAAGTGCAATGCCAAACTCCGCGAGAAACTCGTTGTGCTTGGCCTCCTTGGGCCCAAGCAAGGACAACAACCAAATCTGAACTTGGCGCTGAAACGCATGGACCAGGCCATGGCAGTCATCCAGGCGAGCTTGCAGGAACTCCCATTCTTGGAGGGAAACCAAGCTTCTCAACTGGTCTCGGATCGCCGCGGCTTCCTGCAGGATTTGTTCCCTGGGATTCAACTCGATTCTCGCGACGCCAAGCTAGTGTGGACCAGGCGGTATGACAACGCCCTAGGCCTAGTTGCGAATTCGCCAAATGGATTGTCCTTGGTTGGCCTTCCCAAAGAAACCCAAAGCACCATTTTCATACTCCACCGTGCCGGTGTTCTGAATCGCTCATGTCTGCGTGGCCAAATGATTTTTTGTATGAATTCAATTGGCGAGGAGCGTCATCGTCGTGGGGTTCAGCAACAGCAGGCGCTTGAAGCGGCTGTCCCTGAACTCATCGATCTGGTTTCCCGTGACAGCGCGTCACCTGCAATCACGCGCGGCCGGTTGCTCCTTGCCGGGGTGCGAGTTCACGGTGATGCCCTTGAGTTCATCAAGCTAGGCCGCGTTATTGTGGCGGGCAATCTTCGACGCAAAATCGCTATCGAGCCAGCCACTCCGATCACTCTGGACCCCACGTGGTGGAAGCGCAGCTTGAACCGACTTTCGGAACTCAATCCAATCCTCGCTAAGTGCATCTTTTCCCCTGAAGAGTTGCCTTCGGATGTACGGACCTCCCTTCATAAAATGGATGGTCCTTCCTCTCCGTTGCACAGAGCCAAAAAAAGGAAGCCTGCCTCCGTGTCGACGGACGCACCACCTTCCATGACACCTTCCAAAACACCTTACAACCCAGCGATGGCACCCACGCCGCGACGCACTCATCAGCCCCCAACGCAGATCCAAAAATCCGCACAGAACGTAATCCCAACCCCAAATAATGTGGAGAAAAAGAAAAATGGCAGATCACGCTGAGCGTTTCACTCCGTTTTGGGTGAAAAATCCTTGGCCCAGTTACTCGCTGGACAAGTTACCGATCTGGTTCCCCTCCGAGCATGCACGTGCTTGGGCTACTTTAATCTCTGAGAGTAACGACGAGGGCTGGTGGGTCACCTGTGACCCTTTCCCTGAGAATATTGCGGCCACTCTGAAAGGTCAGATCAAGGGTATGGAACGCGACTTGCACTGGAATGCGGCGAGTATGATCGGACCATTTTCTCTCCTTGAACGTCTCCACGAAACAGCGGATCTCCGCATCTTGTACCGCGATCTCCGCGCCGAACCTTCTTTTCAATCCGACCAGAGAGTCCCTACCGATGAATTTCTCATCAAACAGCTGAACGTAGCCATCAGTGCACAGAAGTGGTCCTCCTTAAAAGGATATCGCGGCCCCAGTCGTCCCGAGGGCGACCCGGGCCCTAAGCAGATCAAGACCATTCGTCCCGAGTCTCACAAGGTTTACTGGCTGGCCGTGGTTGACCAAGTTTCTTCAACCACCCTGGCGATACTCGAAACGTCAGGTCATGTGGATCTCAGCTACCGAACCGATGTGTATGTCTGGGCATATGGCAGACAGGTAAAGTTGTACCTTCCCGTTCCCGCCATATCTTTGGACTACGACTGGCCTCGTCTCCCAACTGTTCTTTCGCGTGCGAGAAGTGAGAGGTGCTTGTTCCAGGCATACTGTCCTGCTCAGCAGGATCCGGTTCCTATGGTTTAAGTGGCCAGAACGACTGCGCACACCTCGTCTTGTAGCTCGGCGTTCCTGCCTCGGCGAAAATCCAGAATCGTATCTAGAAGCGCATGGTAGGCACCCTCCCAAAAGGGCCCACAAAAGAGGGCCTTTTGCCAGATCGATTCAACCTACGCATCCTCGCCGTCGATCTCAGTCATGTCTTGCAGTTATTTGACGTGCCTGGGAAAGTCTCTCCGTGTTTTCTAAAGGTTGTTTCAAATTGTCACAACCTACCGACAATGCCGTGGCCTCAATCCCCGGCCTACGCCATCTGGTGTACCGAGAACCACGGAACTCACTCTTACAGGTCCTCACAGGAGCTCAAGAACTGGGCCGGGAACGACTCTCCGGTTCTCGGCTCCCCGGGTGGACCTAGCGGTCTGGGGCCATCGAGGTATTGGACGATGCCGTCCTGCTCATACAGCAGCCAAACTCGGGCAGGGGCCGGCAGCCAACCCGGGCCGTCTCCCCACCCGCACAGGGCGAGGTCGGCCGGGATGTCTGCAATCACGCGGACAGGCTTATTGATTGCGGTTCGGGACATCGCGGCTTGGGCCTCCCTCGCCCTCAGCTGCGCCCGATGGCGATCAATGCGAGCTTGGTCCTCGGGGGAAAGTTCCCTTGGCTTCGCTTTCTTTTTACTCATCGGCTCCTCCGGATCTTGTTGACCTTCCTGTGGCCGTGCTTGGGCCGCCGCGAGGCGTTCTCAACCCGGTGCCAGTGGCAATATGAGCACGACGCCCGCAATTGCTTCCATCGCCGACGATAAACCGTGCGGTTGTCAGTAAGGTCGAGCTCCTGTTTCGGTCTCAATCATTACCTCCTTGCAGTAGACAATATAATTAGGATAAATTTAGGTGTGCTTTCTATGCATCGCAGAATGGATTAATTATGGGATGTAAACGTCAACATGCAATGGTTCAAATATCTTTAGAATGTACGATTGTGCGCAATCTATGCGCAATGACACGAAAACCAAATTCCGCGTAATCGCGCAAATAGGTTTGCGCATATTGGATTGCGCAATCATTAACATGTTTATTTTAAATTATTTGATACATTGAGTTGTTAACGTATTACACCGTAGGGAAACGCCAATGAAAATTGGACATTGCGCAACAAGTTGTTCTAGCGGGTCGTAAAGTCCTCATACGCAAGGTTCGGTGACGGCACCTTGCCTTGAGCTGCCCTTGGCTTGGGTGTTCTGATGCGCCAAGGAATGCTAACGGGAGGCCTCAGTGATCCTCTCGACTCCCGAAAGAGAGTGGGCATTTTTGAATCAGGCGATTGCCATAACTGACCCCCTAGCGACAGAACCATTGACCCCCTTAGGCTCCGGGGAGGCGACATGGAGAAGGGTGGGTGGCTGCTTCCCAGACAAGTGGAGGCCGAGGTGTCGGACGCACCCGAGGTTCAGGGACTGTTTGGTACCCTAGGTGGTGCCAACTCATCGATACATGATCTTCGAGGGGACCTCGATCAATTCTCCGCAAGCCAAAAGGGTGCATGCTCACGGCGCCCACCACATTGCGGTGGCTGGCGGGTCAAGACCCCCTCTCCCTCTTGGCCTTTGATGATGGCTAGTTGGTGCAGCACTGGTCATAGCCAGGTGCCAGCCTGTAGGAGGCCATGGATTCCCCATGGAAAGCCTGTGGAATGCGGGACCCCTGCCCCCATCCCACACCCTTCCCACAGGGAACGGCCGTGGACGACCGCCCTCCGGGTCCACACCCCCTGCCCTTCGGGTGGAAAGCCGCATCACGCCTTCCCACAGGCTTGGATTCCGTAAAGCCGGAATCCTCACTCGGCCAGACCCTCAGCATCAGCAATTCTCGTGCGGGTGCAAATCGCCCTCCCAGAAAGGGCCCATAAATGTGGGTCTTTCTTCTTGGAAGCAAGACTCCTGGCCATCGGTCTTCAACGTCGATTCCAGTCAGCACCTGGATGGCTCCTGACGAGGCGAAGCCTCTAGCGAGGGGCAGGGGACACAGGTGGTGCTTGGATGGAGATCCCAAATAAGCCAAAAAAAGGATATTTTTATAATATAAAAAGCCTACAATACAAGTTGTTCCACGGGGAGGGCGACCTTGCTTCCGAAACTTGTACCAGTCACAGACATCAAGCGCAAGGCTACCGAAATCATCGCTGTGCTTCAGCGTGACCAAGAGACGCTGGTCATCACAGAACATGGTCGAGAGGCCGCGGTGCTCATGGACGTGACGAGCTACCGCATGCAGGAGCGCAAACTGGCTCTGCTGGAAGGCATCATCCGCGGCCAGCAAGCCTTGGCGGAGGGTCGAACGCATTCGCATGAGGAAGTCATGGCCCGGACAGCCAAATGGGCCTGAGCATCCAGTGGGCCCAGCCTGCCGAGGAACAGTTCGCTGAGTTGCTCGACTTCATCGGTGGCTCCAATCCTGATGCCGCAAGGGCCCTACGCAGGAAAGTGGACAGGAGCCTCCAGAACCTGGCCGAGTTCCCCGACATGGGTCGCTGGGTACTGGAATTCGGCCCGGGCTTCTACCGCGAAATACTGGTGAAACCCTTGCGTCTGTTATACGAGAACCACGGGGATGCACTCGTAGTGACCTATGTTCACCGGCAAGAAGAGGCCATTGGGCCAGACACCTTCGACGAACAATCCTAAACCACATTTCGACCACAATAAAACGGCCCGCCGAAGCGGGCCATTCTTTACTACTTGGCTCCAACTACAAATCTTCGCCGTCGATCTCGGTCATGCCTTGCAGTTCTTCGACGTGCTGGGCCATGCGGGCGTATGCATCGTCAAAGTCGTCGCCGCCGGTGAACTCGTTGAGGCTGGGTTCGGGATACTCGCCCTCCTCGATCTCCAGGTTCCGGTAGTGGGCCATGCCGGTGCCGGCTGGCAGGAGCCGACCCAGGACCAACTGCTTTCTTGACCTCCTGGAGCACCTTGATTGACGAAGGCCTGGACTTTGGATCACGACAGACTATACTCCTGATTTAGAGGCTAAATCGGGATCATGTTCCAACGATTACTCAACTTCCCTTCTGACAGAAGCTGCTTTCTTTTCGGCGCCCGTGGCACCGGGAAGAGCACCCTGCTACGCGCAACTTTGCCCCAAGCCTCCACGGTGGTTTTCAACCTACTGGAGGCCGATACCGAGGACCGGCTGGCCCGCGATCCCCGTGCCCTGGAGCGAGAGGTCCTGGCCCTTACCCCGGCTATCACCCATGTGGTCGTGGATGAGGTGCAAAAGCTTCCTCGCCTCCTGGATGCCGTCCATAACCTGATGGAGACCCATCGCGTTCCCCAGCGGTTCGTCCTGACGGGCTCCAGCGCTCGCAAGTTGAAGGCGGGAGGCGCAAACCTATTGGCGGGACGGGCTTCCCTGCGCCACCTCTTCCCCTTGCAGCGCCGCGAACTGGGCGAAGCCTACGACGAAGACCGCGCCCTGCGCTTCGGTGGCCTTCCCGCCATCTGGAATGCCACCAGTGACGATGAGCGCGGCGATTTCCTTCGGGCCTACGCCCACGGCTACCTCCGCGAAGAAATCCAGGCCGAGCAGGTGGTACGGAACCTGGATCCTTTCCGGCGCTTCCTCGAGGTCGCGGCCCAAAACTCAGGCAAGATCCTCAACCATGCCCGAATCGCACGGGAGGTGGGCAGCGATCCCAAGACCATCCAGGCCTGGTACCAGGTGTTGGAGGACACCCTACTGGGGTTCCATGTAGACGGATTCCACCCCTCGGTCCGCAAGCAGCTCCGGCAAGCGCCCAAATTCTATCTGTTCGACACCGGGGTAACCCGGGCCCTCAACCGCATGCTTCATGTGCCCCCCCACCCGGGTACCAGTTATTTCGGCGAGTTGTTCGAAAGCATGGTGATGACCGAACTCTTCGCTCGGAACGCCTATGAACAGCTGGATTGGCAGTTCTCCTACCTTCTTACCAAGGCGGGTCGGGAAATTGATCTGGTCCTTCAGCGCCCAGGCCGTCCCTTGGCCCTGGTGGAGATCAAGAGCGCCGATCACGTCCGGCCCGAGCACGCCAATGCCCTGAGCGCCTTTCTGCCAGATTTCCCGGATGCCGAAGCCTTCCTGCTGTCTCGGGATCCCCATCCCCAACGCATGGGCCCCATCCTGGCGCTGCCGTGGCAGGAGGGAATTCTGGCCCTTTGATATCGACTCGCCCTCAATTGAAGTGCACTTCTTGGTCCCTGAAACTCCGAACAAGCAAAAGGGCGGGATCGCTCCCGCCCTTTTGGTTCGTTGACTAGGGTCCTTGGCTACAGGTCTTCGCCGTCGATCTCGGTCACCGGCGACCAAGGTCGACGGCTTGAAAGGCGAGGCCCAGGATGGGCTCGCAGTCAGCGAAGTCCAGTGAGGTGGAACTTCAGCCCTTGACGTGTGTATCCATTTGGCTACACTTCTAATCCATGAACACTCTCCTCCAGACCGACGAATTCAACGCCTGGCTTGGGGGCATGAAGGATAACTAGGTCAAGGCGGCCATCTTCAATCGCCTGGATCGGGTGGCCAAAGGAATTTTGGAGATGTCAAAGCACTTGGCGGAGGCATCTCCGAATTGAGGGTAGATAGAGGCCCAGGCTACCGGATCTACTTTACACGCCGTGCCGAAGTGGTTTACCTGTTGCTCATTGGTGGCGACAAATCCACCCAAGCCCGCGACATCCAACGCGCCAAAGCCCTGCTCAAGACCCTTCCTAAAGAGTAACCCATGACCAAGCTCTCCACTTTTGATGTGGCCGACTACCTCGACAACGAGGAAATCATTTCCGAATACCTCTCCGTCGCCCTCGAAGATCCGGATCCCGATATGTTCCTCATGGCCGTCAGAAATGTCGCCCGAGCCAAAGGCATGAGCCAACTTGCGAAAGACTCTGGCCTCGGGCGCGAGAGCCTCTATAAAGCCCTCACACCGGGCGCCAAGCCCCGCTATGAGACGGTTCTGAAGCTGGTTGCTGCGCTCGGTGTCAAACTGCACGCCATCCCGGCCCATTAACAGAACGGCCCGCCAAAGCGGGCCGTCGTGGTGAGGCTTTGATCTAGCTATAAGTCTTCGCCGTCGATTTCGGTCATGCCTTGCAGTTCTTCGACGTGCTGGGCCATGCGGGCGTATTCGTCGTCGAAGTCATCGCCACCGGTGAACTCGTTGAGGCTGGGCTCGGGGTACTCGCCCTCCTCGATCTCCAGGTTCCGGTAGTGGGCCATGCCGGTGCCGGCGGGGATCAGACGGCCCAGGATCACGTTCTCCTTGAGACCGCGTAGGTAGTCCACGCGGCCTTCCAGGGCGGCCTCGGTGAGGACGCGGGTGGTCTCCTGGAAGCTGGCGGCCGAGATGAAGCTTTCGGACGTCAGGGCGGCCTTGGTGATGCCCAGCAGCAGGGGCTCGCAGGTGGCGGGCTGGCCGCCGTCCTTGAGGGCCTGCTCGTTGATCTCCTTGAAGCGGTGCTTGTCGACCTTCTCCTCGACGATGAGCTGCGTGTCGCCCACGTCGGTGATGAGGACCCAGCGCATCATCTGGCGGATGATCACCTCGATGTGCTTGTCGTTGATGACCACGCCCTGGGCCCGGTAGACC
>Ga0214252_1000362_pt1 | contig 19466 bp, 12 predicted proteins | sample TroBogypolimnion_47_FD_153090 | JGI IMG/M metagenome (GOLD analysis project Ga0214252, IMG submission 153090) | Freshwater microbial communities from Trout Bog Lake, WI - 13JUL2009 hypolimnion | ecosystem: Environmental > Aquatic > Freshwater > Lake > Hypolimnion/Profundal zone | place: Trout...
TCCTGTTGCAGGCCCCCCTCCATCTGCAGGTCCTCCCCCAACATCATCATCCTCATCCTCATCCTCATCATTTCGTTTGGAGCCTCCTGCTGCAGGCCCTGCTGCTCTTCCTCGACGTCCCTCCCTTTGACTGGGCCCCCCTCTATCAGCAGATCCTCCCCCAACATCATCATCCTCATCTCGATTGGAACCTCCCTTTCGTCGACGCCCAGACGGTTGACTGGCTCCTCCTCTATCCGCAGGTCCCCAACCTCCTCCTCCGGAAGCCACTGGCCCAGGGCCTCCCCCCATACCATCATCATCACCATCACCGTCAACCAGAATAGGGTTTTCAGATTGACCCTTCCCACGACCCACATTCTTACCCATTTCTTGCCTTCGGGCATGGTATAGCTCCTTCCTTCTTTCTTTCCTTGCAATACCAAGAGCCTCCCTGGCAGCCTCTATCGCTCTCTGACGTTCTGCTATAGAAGCTACTCTACTCTCCTCCTCGGCCAACGCTCGCTGATATGCAGCATCCGTGGGATTTGTTTGGGAAGGAGGTTCAGCTGAATACTTATCAATTAGCTTCTGCTTGTACTTAGAAGAAGAAATGCTTAAGTCATAAGTACTTTGAATCTCGTTGTGAATTTTAACAGCTCCCTGGAATAAGGTAAAGTATTTTTTGGTTTCCTCGTTATCCCAGTCATTGGGTATCCAGAACATCCATGACTCTGAAAAGACCCCCTCCTTCATCTGTACCATGATCTCGTTACTTGTTGTGTCTGGAATGGTCTTGATCAGACTTGTATACTTTTCCTTTGGAAAGGGTACCTGCTGACACCACGTGTACGGCGTGAGGGACATCAGCTTGAAGAAATACCAATATTTTTGCATATGGGAATCCACTCGTGCACTATTTTCCTTAAACGTGTCGGCAGTGATGAACTTTGACTCCTTGATGGCATTGACAAAACCTGCATTGTGAACCCTGGGGAACTCCAGAATCATGGCCACGTTCCGTCTGCGCCCCTCCGGGTTTCCATTTCCAAAAAGCCGCCTCTGCAATCTTACATCGTTGTAAAGCTGCTCCTGCAGCTTCTTGAAAATGATGGGAAAGTAGCTCAACAAAGGAGACAGGGTATAGACTTCCAGCACGTAAATGAAGGGTTCCATGTCCTCGCTCATAAATTCCCTGGTGAGAATGAATCCTATGGGCATTCCAGGGGAACAGCCAGGATATTGCACTGCGTCCTCCTCTTTCGAGAAATAGAGGATGCGCATCACGTCCTTGATGGTGTAGGGGGAGTTATCCATGACCACTCGCAGAATGTATTGATCAGGGCTCATAAAGCTATCCCAATTCTCTGTTGTCCTGGGTGCAACGGTGACCTCCCTGATCTGAGAGTATGCTGTCTCTATGTTCTTCATTAGGCTCCTCTGATGCTTCTTCATGTTACCTCGCCCTTGACAAAACTCGACCCACTCTTTATAATTTTTGCTGAGCGTTAGCGCTTCTTCAGGCAGGCGAAGGATCGCTACGGGTCTAGCCTCCTCCACCTGACGTGCCGATTCGGAGTACGCCGTGATCCTTTGCCTCGTCTTTATCCATGACTCACTGGGAAACCATTCATAGAATTGGGGCGGGGCATGCATGTCCTCTATTCTTGGGAACCCCCAGTAAATGAGCCAGGTATTATTGTCCAGCGGGTGATTGGTATGGTCCCAAGGCGTCTCTCGCTTTCCAAGGGGCGAAATGTACTGTATTTTCCTGTCATTACTCACAGCATCCGTCATAAACGTCTCGATCTTGCCTCCAATGTTTGAAACCATTGTTTTTGTTCTCTGTTTTTTGCCTCCATAAAAGAAGCCATTCTGAGTCATAATATCCCCATAGAGCCTTTTAAACTCTGCATTGGTTCGCAAGAGTATGATGGATTGCCATTGCCTGGAGTATTCCATGAGATGGTAAATCATTTCCTCGAAAAAGAGTTCCCCTGGCTCAGTGGACTCAGTGTCCAGAACCTTTGAGCCCATGTTTTGGATGACTATGAAGTCGGGATCTCCCTGCAAACCTCGCTTATTGGCTGCTACTGGATGGTCGAGGGCGTAGCTATTTTCAGTGGAGACCATGTGATTGAAAAAACAAAATCCACATATTTCCCCAGCCACCAGCTTAGCTACCTCATCTCCTTTTTGGGAAACAAGTGTGCCTTGGATGGGAGAAACTAGCACATACATCTTGGAGTGGGTATCATAACGGCTCCCCTCGGACAGTCTGCCTTCGTAGACGTTTGCAAAGTTTCTGTTCATAGCCCATTCTCGTAAAAACGTTTCATCCAGAAGAAGGTGTGTGGGAGCCTCCTCCTCTCCAGCAGACCTTCGGCCCTTTTTCGCCACCTTGGTAATGTCTAGATGCAAAATATCTTTGAAATACCTGATCACTATATAAGTGTACTTCATCCACAACTCGTTTTTTTCTCCCCTATCTCTTCGCTTCTTTGAGAGTGTTACTGGATAGAATAGCTTAAACCACCTGTTCATGCTCATCATCAGCAGATCAGACCCATGGAGCCGCCGTGTTTGGTCCGTCAAGGGCTGGGCTGCCAGCTTAGGAAGGCATGACAGGTCCTCAAAGGCGAGTTTGGCCAGATCCTGGACTCCTCCTCCTTCTCCAAGCGCTGGCGCAGGCGGGGGCGGCGGTGGCTGGTCCACCAGCGGCCAATCCTGCAAGTAGGCCATCCATAGGTTTTTGTCCGGACGGAGCATATCCTTGTGCAGCGTGTTCTCGATCTTGTACTCCGAAACTGTGGCGCTCCACGCGTGTTTGGATGCCTTCTCGAGAAAGTGCTTCCAGGGCCTCCATACGTCATCTTGGGAGTCTCTCATCTCGGGCGTGTTGTGAAATCCCAATCTTGTATACACTTCTCGCAGCCCCTCCATTTCATCTGTTTCATCCAGCTCCAGTAACAGGAGTTTGTCCCTCACCTTATTGTCCATTATATCCTTGAGAAAGAAGCTCCCAGGTCGTGCCTTGGTCCGCTTCAATTTCAGGGCAGACGCAAAATGGGCAAGATAAAAAAACTCTCTGGCCCTCTCTTCTGGAGGCTTTGCAACTCCTTCCACAGGATAGAGATGGAAGAGAAAGGCCACTGCAATAGGCTCGCCCCTGAGCAGCTTCTGACTAGGGGCATCCATATGTTCACTGACCGTAACGTCCTCCGTGACGACCAGCACGTGATATTCCATGTACCCCGTGTAAAAGTTTACCTTGACGATGTGATCGCTTGGATCTGAGGCCTCGGCTTCTTCGATGCCTTCAGCAAAACTGCTGATAGGATTCGTGGACAGGTGCATCACCAATCGGTGCAGCAACAACTCCTTCGCCTTCAGCTTTGTAATCCCTGGGATCCTGGGATCCTTCTCCTCGCCATCTCCCACAACACGTTTACTCTTGCCCCTTTTCCCCCCACCACTGGCCTCAGCCGCTTGTTTTCTCTCATCCTCGATTCTTGCCCTTTCGCTTATTTTCCAATCCGTATCCAAACTTTGGTAAAAGTTTTCTATCCTGTCAAACATGGGCACCTCCCTTAAATTTTCATCGGATCTCCTGATCCTCATCTCCGTCACCCATTGACGCTCATCTTGTAGGGGATATTTCGCCTCGAGATCCCCGTCCTTTTTGCTAGAGGCAGGCCCATCGCCTTGGAACACACCCTCCTTGTAAAACCTTGCGTAGACCTCCCGAAATTTGTGGTACAATATGTGGCCTGCCGTCACCTTATATGTATTGGCCCATTCAGATGAGGTCATACGAGTGGTCTTTGTCCTGAGAATGTCTTCCATTTTCATGGTTGGTGGTTCCGACATCTCTCTGTATTGGATTTCAAGTGTATTTATATATACTATGAATCCTTCAAAGAGCACATAATTTCGGGTCAAGTTTTTTGTTTCTGACCTGACATCATTATCATGCGTGGTGGTGTCCTCCTCCATCTTCTGCTGCCTGTCGCGGCGACGGCCATGACATGCCGCCTGGGCTATCACAGCAATCTCACGGCCCTGCAAAACTGGGGATATTCGCGGCTGAGGGTTCTGATCCCCAGCCCCTGGAACTGCGCCCGGCTCACCAACACAAGCCACACATGCCCCGCACCCAGCGTCCAGGGCTGCACCATCTGCCCTCCCGGCACCTTTGGGAAGATGGGCTCCACGTGCGCCCCGTGCACCGCGGGCTACTATTGCGTGGGCGGGCTCCAGATCCTCTGCCCCGCAGGGAATCTGTCGCTGGCGGGCGCGTCCGAGTGCACCCTCCCGTGCCCTGCTGGCTTCTACTGCCCTGGGGTGGGGTACGCCAAGCCCTGCTCCCCTCCTGGCACCTACAGTCTGGGGGGCGCCGCCACCAACTGCACGCCCTGCAGGGCTGGCTACCAATGCCCCACCCCCTTCTCGCAGGACTTCTGCCCTGTCAACACCTGGTCTGCCCCAGGCGCCACGAGCTGCACGCTCCCGTGCCCCGCGGGCGTGACGTGCCCTGGCAACGGCGGGATGAGCTGCACCATCTGCGCGCCCAACACCTTTATCGTGCGGGAGTGCTCCGCGACCGTGGGCGATACCATCTGCAATACCACGTGCCCCCCGGGCATGTTTGGGGCCTTTTACACCAACGGCCATTGCCAGAGCTGCGATGTGGGCACCTACAACGCCGACTACGGAGTGACCACCTGTAAGGCATGCACCGACGGCTACTTTGCCAACGCCTCGGGGAGCTCGCAGTGCCAGCGGTGCCCCGAGCACTCCAACACCAACGCCTTCACTGGATTTGTGAATTGTCAAAAGGTAAGCCGTCCTTAAGACCTCCCACCTTTATTTAAGTGTGCTGCGGTTTCATGGGGGCCATGCAGTCCTCTCTCCTTATTACGCTGCTGCTGTTGCTGCTGTCTGATGACGTATCTGCCCAACAGAGCTGCGTGCCGAGCGCCGGCTTTTACTGTCCGTCCACCACGGGGCTCGCCATCAGCTGTCCCTCGGGCTACTATTGCACGGGCGACCCGACCAACGACCACATCCCATGCCCCATCAACACCTTTAACCCCGCTCTGGGCGGCGCGAGCCTGGGCTCCGCGTGCCAATACTGCCCCCGCTTTTTCATCGCAGGCTCCGTGGGGCTCACCACCTGCAGCCTGTGCCCCCCCGGGTCCTACTATCAGGACCACGGGCCTGCCAGCGGCCCCAACTATGGAGGGGTCTGCCTGGCGTGCGCTGCCGGCACCTCCTCCAACGCCAACAGCACCGATTGCAGCAGCTGTCTCCCCGGGACATACTCCAACACCCTCACGCAGACCTGCTCCACATGCCGGCCGGGCTTCTACCAGGACAAGCCGGGGGCCTCGGGGTGCCTGCCGTGCCCGTCAGGGACGTACACCTATATTACCGGCAACGCCAGCAGCGCGGCCCTCTTCACGCCCGTGTGGGGGGCTAGCGACCCGGCCCAGTGCATCAACCTCCCCGCCTTTGGCGCGCCCTTGGTGTGCCTGCCGGGGACGTACATGGTGTCGGGGGCGTGCCTGCCGTGCCCCCTGGGCTATTACTGCCCCTCCATGCAGGTCTCCGCCTCGGACCCGACGGCCGTGCGCGTCTGCCCAGGGGGGACCATGTCGGCCAAGGGCGGGGCCATCAGCCCGAGCGATTGCTCCATGCCCAGCATTCTCCAGCCCTTCATTTTTGATGCATGTAGCGTGGCCCCTGGAGGCAGCGGAGCCATGCATGGGCTCCAGGTCACGGCCTCCGTCACCTCGCTCAGCACAGGCACCCTCTTCTTCAGCACGGCCACGGCCGTGTACCGCGTCCTGCTGCAGGTCCTTTTTTTGTTTTGCCTGTAGTATGCTTCGGCACGCTCACTCTTCTTACGAGAAGCAGGAGACCAGGCTGGATATGCTGGGCAACGCCATCTTCACCGCCATCACCGCCATCGGTGTTGACTACGACGCCCCAGAGGCCACCGTGGTGGTGGTGGGGGACGGCAATGCCGTGCGCATGATCAATGTCTTCTCCCGACAGGTCCCCCTCCTTTTTCTTTTTGGAGCCTGTGAGCTTTGCCTGATAAACCAAGCAGGTCACGCTCCTGGGCGCCGTCGGCGACGTGGCCCAAGTCGGGGGCATCGCCCTCCGGAGGGATGGCCAGGGCTCCAGGAAGGCGTACGCCAGCGACGTGGTGCGAAACCGCATCATGGTCTTTGACCTCGACAATTGGCAGAGCAACCTGCTCTCCGGCGACCTGATGGGCAACCCCGGCAGCACGGATGGCCCATTCCCGGGGGCGTCGTTCCGCGCCCCCATGGGCCTGGCCTTCATCGAAAAGAGCATGAACTCCAGCAAGATGCTGCTGGTGGCCGACTCGGGCAACGGGCTGATCCGCATGGTGGACACGGACACGCGCGTCGTCTCCACGTGGTTCTCCCCCCTGGACAAGATCGTCCCCGAGATGGTCGCGCCCACCTCCGTCACCGTGGCCCTGAGCGCGTCCAACGCCCTGCCCATGGTCTACGTCGCGGACAGCGGCCACATCAATGTGATCCAGTACCCCACCCCCAGCGACACAAGCGTCAAGGTCCTCTCCCACATCGCCCTGGCCGCAGGCGCGCCCTCGATGAGCATCGTCAACGCCATGCCCTACGGCAGCGCCAGCGCGGGGGTGGGCAACAACGTGGGCTTCACGCAGATCGTGGTCCAGGACAGCCTCTCGCACACGATCCAGGCCTTTGTGCAGGATCAGGTGGCGCTGACCACGGCCGCCGGGGGGGGCTCCGCCACATGCCACCTGGCGTGCGTGAATGCAAACTGCGGCCCCCTCCTGCCTGCCCAGCTCTGCGGCAACTCCTTCCTGGATCCGGGCGAGCAGTGCGACGACGGCGGTGCCCCCGGCGGGGGGTGCGATCCGACCACCTGTCATTTCCGCCTGGGATACACCTGCCCCCAGCCCCTCACCGCCTGCCTGGAGCCCTGCCCCGCGTACACGTACGCGCCCACGGGCCAGCAGTACTGCACCCAGGATTGCACCGGCAGCGTGACGCCGCCCTCGGGCTACACCATCGACGCCCAGTGCGTGCTACACAACATTGACGAGTGCAGCGCAGGCACCGCGACCTGCGGGCCCCTCGCACTGTGCACGGACACGGTCGGGTCCTACACCTGCACGTGCCTCTCCACCTACTTTGGCGACGGCATCACCTGCGTTGACAGCGCCTACGCCGTGTACACCCTCGTGGACATCTCGGCCTACCCGAGCGCCATGTTCCAGGCCGCCCTGCTCTCGCCCTCCACGGCGACGGGCCCCGTCCCGCTCGTGCTCACGCTCCTGAAAAACACCTACGCCCAGGCGCTGACCACGTTTCTGCCGCCGAGCATGCTGGGCCTGGTGCAGGGCTACACCATGAACACGACGCAGCTGGCGCTCGCCTTCACCTCGGTCTCCGTGGACCCCTCCATCCAGGCCACCACCCGCCTGGAGCTGGTGACCCTCTTTGCGACGCAGAGTATGGCCAAGGCGGCGGCGGGCGGGCTCTCGCCCCAGGTCCTGTCCCTCGCGCTGTCCAAGGCCGTGTTCAGCGCCTCCACGGGGGTCCAGGTGTTTCAGGCCCCCCTGACGAGGCCCCATACCGCCCTGGGCTTCTCCGCGCCCAACCAGATCAGCGGGTGGGGCATGAACATCACGGGCGTCTCCTACAACCGCACCTGCGTGGTGACGGGGGCCACCCCGACGGGCGGCTGCTGGCAGGTCGAGATGATCTACATGGGCGGCCCCTCTATGCTCAGCCCCGACGTGAGCCAGCCCAACACGGCCATCCTGCAGTCCAAAAACGTGCTGTACCTGCCCCGGATCGACCACGACCCCACCACCATGGCGCTGCTGACCCCGTCCCAGGCGCTCACCGAGAGCGCGGGCATGTACTTTCCTTGCAGCACCTCGGCGGCCTCGGCGGCGGGCCAGGGCATCACCAGGGCCGCCACCGCCTGCTGCCTGCGCGACTTTGAGCGGCTCTACCGCCCCAACGCCCTCCTGGCCGACTTTTTGAACGGCGCCGACTATGTGAATGGGGTGCCCTCCGCCGTCTGCGACGCCCAAGCCACCTTCAACGACACGTACCCCGCCTCCAACATCGTCTTTGAGCTCCCCGCGCACGCGCAAACCAACGATTTGGTGGTGGGCCAGATCGAGGGCATGCCGCACAGCGAGGTCCGGCTGCTCGAGACCATCGACTACACCACGCGGACGTTTCGGGTGCTCCTGGTCCTGGAGGAGGGCGACCTCCGGCTCTCGGGCTCGCTGATGCAGGGCGTCCTGGGCTCCGACTACAATCTCAGCTTCTTTGTGGGGCTCGCCAACTTCCAGGGGACGGGCGGCTCCGTCATGACCACGCGCAACGTCCAGCAGTTCATCACGGTGCGCAAGAGCAACACCCTCACGCTCAGCACCTACGGCGCCAACCAGGACCCGCTCGTCAACGCCGTTGACATGCAGCTCATCCGCATCAAGGTCACCGACTACTTCCAGCCGGTGCAGTACCTCTACTACCTGCAGCCGCTCTTCACCATGCCCAGCACCTTTAGCGCCTCCTCCTCGGGCCTGGGCATCGTGCCCCTCCAGAGCATACGCCTCATCAAGTCCTCGTCGGGATCCCCCTCCGCGACCGACAGCGGCTGGATGCAGGCCTGCGCCACCCCCGACAACATCCACTACATCTACGCCAACGCCTCGCTCCAGGCCCTCGTCAACAAGGCCCAGAACCAGCCCTGCGTCCAAAGCTACCTCCAGATGTGCTCCCCGCCCATCAAGGCCAACAGCCTCGTCTCCTTTGGCATCCCCCTGCCCCTGGATATGATCACCGCCGCCGACCTGGTCGCCAGCCCCCCCTTCTCCCTCACCGTCGAGTTTGTGGTGGACGCCTTCGACTCCTCGGCCAAGAGCGAGGTCCTCACCAGCATCTCCCTCTCCGTCCAGGTGAGCGGCCTGGGGCTGAGCGCGCAGTGCGAGACGCAGACCGCCTCCACCACGCTCGCCGACATCATCACGGGCAACATCTACATCGGCACCGCCACCAACGACTTTGAGTGGGACAACACCCTCCAGAAGAAGCTCAACATGGACGTCCCGGGCGCCACCCCCAGCAACAGCCTTCAGTTCAAAACCACCACGGTCCAGGGCTCCGTCATGACCTTTTCCGCGCTGGGGGACCCCAACTACTTTCAGGACCCCAGGGCCCTCACGCAGTCGGTCAACATCAACGACATCCACACCGTCAACTTTCTCGAGCCCCTGGGCGGGGTCACAGGCCCCACCCCCAACTTTGACGCCGTCAAGGCCCTCTTCCTCGCCGGCAACGCCTTTGTCCAGAAGACCGACCCCATGAATCACACCAGCTGGCTGGAGCCCACCCCGGCCCTGCTGGCCATCTGCCCCCTCAAGCCCTCCGCGGGCCACATGGTGTGCATCACCAAGGTCCAGAGCACCATCAAGAACAACGTCCTCTCCCGCAGCACCAGCAACGTGGTCGAGCTCAGGCCTGGCGACCCCACCTCCGTCACCGAGATGCAGACCCTCATGGGCAACGTCCTGCTCCACGGGGGGAGCAACGGCTTCACGCAGATGATGGGGGCCAACTTTTCCGCGGAGCTCATCGCCAAGCTAGGCCTCAACACCCGCTACCGCAAGGCCTACGTGGTCAACCCCGTGGTGGACTGGAGCTACCAGGCCATCCAGAGCGCCCAGCCGGGGGCCACCGCCTTCACCCTCTCCAGCAAGATCATCGCCATTGGCATGATCACCATCAACACCCCCTCGGGCACCCAGTTGGCGCGCCGGCTCCTCAGCACCGTCTTTGACGTTCCCCCCGTGTCTCGTCGGTCCCTCCTGCAGCAGGCCACCAACACCGCGATGCAGCCCAGCACCACCCAGACCTCCAACTCCATGGTCCTCAACCTCAACGTCCCGGGCTACGACGCCGTCACCCAGCTCTGCGCCGGGCTCCTGGATGTGAGCTACGACCGCTGTGTGGTCCTCCAGTTCCAGAGCCAGGTCTCCGGCTCCGTCGCCACCGACCTCTGCCAGCAGGAGTCCCAGGGGATCCTGGGGACCAACCTCGGGGCCACGCTGCAGAACGCGCTCATGGATGCGGCCGGCGTCTCCCAGATTGCGGGCTTCTTTCTCCTCGACTACAACATCCAAGGCTGCCCTCCCCAAGCGGCGGGCCGGCGCCTCCTGACCGGCCCCAACAACGCCATCGTCATGCTCAACAAGATCCTCCTCAGCAGCAACAACGGCACGGTGCTCCTCGACAGCACGCGGCTCGCGGCCCTCACCAGCTTCCTCACCTCCAACAGCACATGGACCTCCATTTTGGGGGGAGGGGGCTTTGTCTACATGGTCTCCATGTCCACGAGCTCCAACGGGCAGCTCGTGAGCTTTAATATCTCGGTGCACAACCCCGACGGCAAAAACATCACCCAAATCCAAAACGGCCTCACGGATGGGCTCAGCAGCAATGGCTACGGGCAGCCAGGAGGGGTCGACGTCATGTTCGACACCCCGGGTCGCGCCCTGCACCTTGGCAGCGGTGGGACCTCGACGGGAAGCACGAGCGCCGCGTCCGCCCTCGTCGTCTTCTCCAGCAACATTCTGGCGGTCTTGGCGATCCTGATGGTCACGCTCTTCCTGTGAGCCTCGAGCTGCCTCACATGCGCCTTGAGCCGTTTCATCTCCTCCTGGCTGTGCTCGGGATCGTAGAGGCGAAACTCCTCTGTCTTCTCGCCGGCAGCCACAACGACCACGGCAAGAAGCTCGTCCTCGTGCTTGAACTGGACCGAGTAGCGGCGCCCCACCAGGGTCTGGGCGGGGGTGAAGAGCTCGTCGAGCCGCGCGGCGGCCCCGTACTTGCGCATCCACCACGACAGGAAATGGGCCCACGGATGCGCGCCCCCCTCGAGCTCAATGAGCAGCAGATGCCCCTGCGAGCGGATGGCGGAGCACCCCCAGTCCTCCCCCGCCGTGGTCTTCTCGTCAAATTGGGAGTCCTGCCTGGCCTGCTGCCATTCCTTGGCGCACCGCAGAAACTCCGCGCCAAACGCTTGGCCCCGTTTCGCCGAGAGCCGCTGCGCCTCCTCGACCCACGACGACTCCGGCCTTCGGATCCACCGCAGGGCATGGGCGCAGGGCTCGCTCAGCCCGTGCCAGACCGCGGCCTGTATCTGCGGCTCCCTCCGCCGCTTCCATAGCCCCATCAGCTTCCGGCGCACCGCCAGATCCGCCCTGCGCCCCCACCATCGCAGCATCGGCTGGCCCCTGGGGCGCTTGAACCCGCCCTGCATTATCGCCCACGTGGGCTCCTGCGCCTTATTTAAATATCCCAAATGCCTGGGTCGTTGCATGTCCCCTCTTCTCATCCTAATGATGATGCTCGCTGCAGCCAGCGCGCAAATCACTTTCGTGTCGCACACGGATTACACCCTCGATGTAGTGCCATGCGAGCCGGGCCTTTACTGCTCCGATACGACGGAGCCGTGCATGGAGGGCTCTGAGCATATCATCTACGAGAGCGATGACGCAGAGGCCTTTGCCGTCTGCTCCTCGTCCGCCCCCGCCGCCATCATGACGCGCGCCTTGGTGGACTCGGGATCGGTGGCCGCAGGCGGTCTGGACGTCAGCTACGCCATCCTCACCCCCCTGTTCTCAGATCCCCCGCCCCAAACCTCCATCGTAAGCACGCTCATGGCGTCTTCGCCCGTCCCCGTGAACCAGGTCTCGTTCCAGCAGTTTCTGGCCCTCGACACGGGCACCACCAACCAGACGGGCAACTGCACCCCGCCCACCACCCAAACCGACGCGTCGCATAACGTGATCAAGCTCGTCTCCATTGGCACCGTCTGCAACCCGACCTGCGCCCCAGGCACCGCGGGCAACCTCACCTACTGCGGACCGTGCGCGCCGGGCTCCTTCTGCTCAGGAGGGGCGGCCCAGCCCCAGCCCTGCCCGTCCGGCACGTATGCCCCGTGGCAGGGCGCGTCCGCATGCACCCAATGCCCCTACGAGGCCTCGTCCGGCGAGGGCCTCGTGAATTTCACGGCGGCGTGCCTGGCCGACGGTGGCTACACTCTGGTCCCGCTGGCCGTACCCCCCCTGCCCGCCAGCGTGACGTCCGTGGATGAGCTCGTCGGCTGGCTGGCGGCGTTTTATGGCGTGGACCCTTCGTCCATTTGGTTGGATTGATTGATATATAAGGCACAGAGAGCATCAAGTGCAGATGCTGCTGCTGGTGCTGCTCCTTTGCTACTACTGCTCAGAGCATCACGCGGCGCTGCCGCCCGGAGACGAGGACGAGCTCTGGTGCCCCAAGGGGTGCTGCCTCCTCCGAGACCCCCATCATCGACCTGGATACTGCGGCCCGCGCACGCAGTTCTACCTATGCTGCGACCCCTCAACCAACGAGCCCAAGGGGCATCCGAGGGGCTGGGGCTTTGCCAAGGACCAGGCCCTCAAGCCCGACCCATCGCTATGGGATAGGGTCGACGACAGGCCCTGCGCGCGGAAGGACGCGTGCCAGCCGAAAGCCAAAAGCCTCAACAGCACCGCAAGGAAGGGACTATATATAGCGCACTCCTTCACGGAGCAGCATATGTCCACTGCGACCATGAACGGGCTGGTGCCCATGGGGCTGTACATTGCCTACTCGCTCGTGACACAGCGGGGCACGCAAAACTTTTCTGACATGTTTGCAGATCTAAAGAGGGCCATCGTCCATAGGAAGGGCCCAGAGGATACGCGCATCATCACCAAGGCCCTCGCCTCCATCCTGTTCCTACTGTATCTCATCACAAGCTTTCATAACAACACGCAATCCAAAAAGGATTTCGCAAAAATGATGAAGGAGCTCAAGGAGCAAGTGCAGCGCCTGGTCGAGGCCATGCCCCCCAAGCCACCATCCTAAGCAGCGCCCCTTGTATATATATACACGGGTCTTGGGCGAGAAAAAGATATGTACTACGGCTCAGCCCAGCGGGAGGAAGAGGAGACGTACTGCACGTGGAACTCCTTCATCACCTTTTTGATCTTTATCTTCTCCGTCTTCTTCAACGCCCTTGTCATTTACTCGCTCGCCGCCTTCGACACGGAGGCAGTGAAAAATGACTGCCCTGGCCTCTACACGTTTATGATCCTCAGGACCGTGGTGGGCTTCTGCATCTTTGTCAGTATCTCCACATACAACTTGGCCATGGTCTACGCGGGCGCGGCCCCGTTGGCCCCGACGACCCGGCTCATGGTCTACGTGGGCTTGCTGATTTACTTTGCCGTGTTCGCGATGGCGGGCGGCGTGGTGGTCTCGCGGAGCATGATTGGAAACTCCATGTGCACCGACGCCATCTACGACTCCAACTTTCAGGCCCCCCTCCTCGGCGACCTGGGCTGGACCTACGTCATTCTGGACACGGTCCTGGGCCTCTGCATCCTGCTCCTAATCACCATGACACGCGACTCGTCGCAATCGCTGCAGCCGCAGCCGCAGCCGCAGGAGGAAAGCTATTATGGAGACTGAGACTTAGGGCTATGGCCTCTATTTACGTTCGAGACGAGCGCTCCCGACACGCGGATGGACTCCATCAAGGCCGCCCTCAACAAATTCATGCAGCCCAGGGTGGGGGTCTACTTGTGGGCAACCCCCTGCGATGCGCAGTCCATGTGCGCGAGGGCCGCGAGGGACATTGTGTCCATCGTGGAGCGGAAGCAAAACATCCCGTCCCACAACATTCGGATCAAGGAGGAGATACTCAGCCTGGTGGACCACGACCACCTGCTCACCCACTTTCAATGCAACGCCCTGGCGCTCCTCACCCTCAAGGAGGCGCTGCGATACCTTCTCAAGGGCAAGGCGCCGGAGGAGAACATCCAATTCATCGAAAATATCATCCTTGTCGTCCAGACAAACTACGGCCCCAACGTCGTGGAGAACCCCGAGTACGATACCCCCCACCTCAACAGCCTCACCCACAAGCACTTGGGCCACGGCATGAAGTACCTCCAGGAGCAGTTTAAAAAACGCAACAGTACGGGCGTCAAGCCCGCTTTTTCCGCATGCTGAGGAACTGCTGCCGGAGCCCCTTCAGCTGTCTCTCGAAATCCGGCGGCCCCTGATCCTGCTCCCTTCCTTGCAGCATCTCCTCCGACGCATCGTCCTCCGGTGGTGCTTCGGTGATCGCCAGCATCACCTTGTACAGGTCCATCGTCTTGGGCAAAAGCAGCATGAGCTTCATGTAGGGGCGCGCCCACGGCGAGGGCTCCGGCCGCTCCTCGGTCCTTGGAATGTGCCCTGGCAGATTGCGGGCCAACTCGTCGAAGATTTGCCGCTGCCTCTCGCTCCTCGGATCCACCGCCGCCGCGCCGCCGACGGGGTGCTCTTGGATGTACCTATAGGCATCATTCAGCCAGCCAATCTTGGTAGGCAGGGGCGCCGAAAATTTGTCCAGGCTCTGAAACACCCTGATGCTAATAAACGTGTAATCGCATCGCCATGGCTGGCCCCAGGCGCCAGCGTATTGGCATAGATACTTGATCCACAAGTCCTCGCTGTACTCGACATCCGCTTTCTTCTTCTTCCTCTTTGTTTTGGCCTTGAGGTTCTTAAGCAGCCGCTTGTTTTGCGGCTGTCCCACTAGCGACCAAAAGCCCCTGTCATCGGAGGCGTCCAGCATTCTCTTATGCGTTTTGACGAATCGGGTCCATTCCGAGTAGAGAGTGTCGATAAAGGTTTTGATGACGGACCGCTCCAGCATGCCAAACAGGTTGTACTTTTTGTGAAGCTCCACGACCTTGCCCACCATGGAGCCGCTCGATTCCACGATGATCACATCGTCATCATCATCGTCAGACTCCGTCTCCTCGTTGGGCTGTACCCTTGGGGGCCTCTGGGGGCGCTCCGCAGGCGCCGGTGCGGGCGGCTCATCCTCGGAGGAGGAGGAGGATTCATACAGCTTTTCCCAAATCTTTCGCAGCGCGTTCTTGGGGCGCTGGGCGATGGCAGAGTTCTTCAACTGGCGCTCAAAGCTCTGCTTGCTAAAAATGGCATGCTCTACAAGCCTCTCGTGGTCCATCTGGGTGATTTGCTGCCCCTGCTCTGTATCGTAGGCCATGTTAAAGGCCTCGATCTGCGATTTGTACAGCGCCATGAGCGCCTCATTGCACCTGGGCCTCTCCTCCTTGAGCTTCGTCCCGCTGCCTACTCTGGAGCAGTATGTCCTGATGCGTTGGTACATGGCACTGTTGGTATCCAGGCATTCGCCGCAATACCCCTTTGTGATGCGGTCAAAGGCGATTTTGAGGGCGCTCGTCGACAGGATCTCCGTCTTGACCACAGGGTAAAAGTGCAGCCTGCTCAGCAGGGCTGCATTCCCTTCCGAGATAGGATCCATGGCACTGGGGCGCTCCTTCCACAGGGTCTCCTTCTTCTTCTTCTTCTTTTTCACAGCCTTTTCCTCTGGTCCTGAGGCCTCGCTGTCATTCCGCACAAAGAGAATTTTGTTCTGGCACGCGCTGAGGGTCTTCTTCAGCAGGGGCATGTCAAAGCCCAGGCACGGATTGCGGATGGTTCTCGTTTCCGTGCCCTTCATCTTGTCGATCGACCACAGCGCAAACGAGTGAACCCATGTGGAGCGGGGGATGGGATACTGGGATACATACATGTAGGGCTGTGTATCTTCCCAGCGCCTGCTCACAAAGATCTTCTGGGACTTGTCCACAGCAGCGTTATTGGGGTCTTGGAGGGTCCAGAGGAGCACACGGATCTTGTCCCCCTGATTTTTTTGTTTTGGAGCCAAATCGAGATAGACGCCCAGCTCGCGGCTAATGTCTGCAGATAGGATCTCGTATTCTCTGCACATGGCAATCCCTCCATTCGAAATGTACTCTGCGATCCAGAGGCTCCTGCCCTTCACAATGGCACTCATTTGATCCCGAACCTCCATTATGATTTGACGCCTGACTTCCTCAGTCATTTCTTTTGGTATGGGCTGACGGATATCAGTCAAACTCGCATGCACCTCAGGCCCTGGAGGCGGATCCATGGTGCCAGGAAACCATTGGCTCACAAGCGCCACCTTGGCGCTCGCGTTCGTTGCCACTTGAAAACCCCGAAAAAATACCTTGTAGTTCTCCATCCTCATGCATTCAGCACCTGTACATATATATACATCCCAGAACCTCAAGCCGAGTCGAGCATCACGTCCACCATATCGCCCAGTGCCATGGGGTTGCCCTTGACGAAACCGTTGACCATGCTCTCGGTCTCCGACGAGGCCCGCACGTACCCGTGCGACTCGCTCTGCAGCACGTGGGCCCACAGGTCCTTGCGTATCTCAGGGCGCGAGTACGCCGCGAGGTAGAGGCGCACGACAGTGGTCCAGTTGACGCTGCGCTTCCCCGCCGTGATGAGGCAGCTCGAGATGCACCGTTCCTTGAAGAGGCGCATGCTGTCGGAGGCCGCCACGGAGTAGTGCGTCTCCATCACAATTCGACGCAGCTCCTGCACGTCGGGCGACATGATGGTCAAGCCCTGGATGCAGTTGAAGATGATCTGGTCCCCGCCCACGGTCCGCAGGAGCTGCTGCGCCTTCTCGGGATGATCTGGAAGGCACGCCTGCCCCCGGCCCTCAATTCAGAAACAATAGTGGAGAAAAAAAACAGCAAAGCGCCTACCAGATAGTAGGCCACCCCCTTGACCCGCATGTTCGCATTGGAGGCCATCTTGGAGGCCTGGCAAAAAAAACGAAAGCTGTCCTGCGGGTGGTTGGACCCCTCCGTGAGCACCTTGTCCTCCAGCATCTGTGTCAAGGAGGGCTTGACAAAGGCGGCGCCAGACACGATGGCCTGGTGCCGTCTGCTCTCCTTGAGGGCGTCCCTCGCCTTGAGGGACTGAATCACCACGTGCGATCGGACCTGGCAACTGCCCTCATGCAGGATCCTGGCAAAGGTCTCTGTGTATTCCGCCTTGGTGTGGCGGTACGAGGCCAAATACCTGACCAGGTCCTTCACGGTTTCCACCAGGCTGTCCTCGCACGGCAGGAGCAGCAAAAGGGCGTTCAGGGTGTCGATGTCCACCAGGTTGCACATGATGAAGGCCTTGCAGAGCGTGTCCCACGTCGGAGACATCTTGACCCTGTACTACTCACCATTCAGCCGCCTCCCAAGGAAAGCAACAACATGAATGGACCTGGCAAAGCACAGGCGCAGGGACTCCAGCGGCGAAAGGTCCTTGGTCTGCGTCCCCGAGACGCGCAGCCCTGCAAACGCGCTTTGGAGCAGCTCCCCCAGCTCGGCGCTCGGCTGCGCCTCCTGTACCCCAAACATCACACCACCCACAGAGTGAAAAACAAGGCAAAGGGAGAACCTGCACAAAGTCCAGCAGGCCCATGATGTACATCCAGTCCTGAGGCGTGTAGGAAATGTCCTGCCGTAATGGGTGAGCCTCCTTCAGAGCGGAGAGGAATGATGCCGACCTGAAGGTAGTCGTTGACCCCCGCCCAATCGATATGGTGGTCCTTGAACAGCCGCTCGTGCAGCTCCCTATGATCAGTGAAGGAGAGGGACACCACAATGCGCTTTCGCACCGTCCTGGACACGTCGCGAACATTGAGGGAACTGGCCTCGCAAAACGGGATGAGCAGGTCGGCCGTCATCGTGGCCGCGGGCTGCTGCATCATCGAAGTGCCGCCCACCATCCTCCTCATATAACCTGGTTCCGCCCACTAATGTGCATAACCTCTGACCAATGGTATATAAGGAGCACGGGCCTTCGCGTTTCAAATGACGTACATTTTCTATGTGCCGTTTGGCGAGAAAACGTACATAGCCCTCCACCCAGAGGACCCCTCGCGCGAAACCTCCATCGATACAGCCGAGCCCGTGGATGACCGAATCACCCGGGATAATGAAGACCGGATCGTAGCCCTGATGCGCTCAGACGTGTACTTTTACTTTCTCAGCTACCTAATCCACAATAAGATCATACGCTTTCCCGAGTCCCTCCTCTTGGAGCTGTTGGATAGAGTCAAGATGAGCACCCACTACCAACAACCCCAAGAAGACGTGTCAAAAAAAAGGGACTACAACCCCAAGCTCTTCGAGGAAGTGCACGCGATCATGAGCCATCTGGAGGCTGAGAGGGGGAAGACCCCCGCTATCAACATCCAATTCACGGATGTCAAGAAGCGCCTATGTAAAATCACCATCAAGGCGTGTGTGCTCAAGACGGAGCGCACACTCAGCCTGGACAACACGCTGAAAAGGGAGTTTCTGAACGAATTTCAAAAGCTGACCTCCTTGTGCCTCGTCAAGGCTAGGAAGGGCCTGCATCCTCTCGATAAAAAGAAGGCGAATACTTGGTTCCCCTTGTACAACGTCCTGTTCTATCCTGAAGAGGAGGGGGGCCAGAGACCAGAGTATTTCAAGGCATACAAGCGTACCGTCTGCGTATGGAACTTTCAGAATATCATGAAACGATACTACTTTGAGATAAGCAACTGCGGACAGACGTTCCAGGAGCCGGTGGAGCTCTTGGCCGATGGGAAGGTGATGCTGGAGGACGACGGCCTCTACTGCGACCTCTCCCCCCCCGCCGTGACGCTCCCCGACGACTTCAAGAGCCAAAGGCTGACCGAGCTGCAGTCCATCCAGGAGGGAGCCAAGAAAAGGGTCATGTCCTACAATACCTGCGTCATCCTCTTTGACGAGTACATTTATCTGCTGCATACCTTGCTGGAGTGCAAGAGCACCGCCGGCCTTAGCGAAAACGCTTGGAAAAAGGTCTACAGAGCTATCAAGAATGGCGTCAAGTATACCTCAGAGGATGTGATGAAGTGGATGGAGGACGACAAGTACAAAAATACTGGAGACGGGGCATCGGCCGTATGGACCAAGGACGGCAGCCCGTCCATATCAGGGGAGGTGGATGGCATGCGGGCCATGGTGGCGCAAAACATGGTCGGCATTTTCATCCAGCACGCTCCCAAACGGCGCGCTGAAGACGCGCCACCGGGGGATGCTGCTGCAAAACGCCCGAAAATAGCCAACTTTTACGAGACCTACATGAACGGGCAGCTGGACTTCATCAAGACGATCAAGGAGACAGAGGGCCTGACCATGAACCAGGTAAACTATATCAAGCATGGCTACTCCCCACAGCTCTTCCGACCCAGAATCAAGGCCTTGCTCGAAAAACTGCGCATGGACGAGGTGCAGATGCGGCTCTATCTGCAGCTCGCCCTAGCCTACCCGATACCTCACCTGAAGGGGGCCCTGGACCCCGCCCGCATCCACCAGCGAAATGCTTCCCTGTGGACCGAAGAGAAGTACACGGAAATCGATGAGAGCCTCCAAAAATTCGACGAGGTCTTTGTGGCGGGCTTGATGACGCCAACGGGCGTGGAACTGACCCAGGACGAGCGCG
>Ga0214252_1000424_pt1 | contig 17157 bp, 39 predicted proteins | sample TroBogypolimnion_47_FD_153090 | JGI IMG/M metagenome (GOLD analysis project Ga0214252, IMG submission 153090) | Freshwater microbial communities from Trout Bog Lake, WI - 13JUL2009 hypolimnion | ecosystem: Environmental > Aquatic > Freshwater > Lake > Hypolimnion/Profundal zone | place: Trout...
TTCGGCGTAGGTGGAGGTTCGTCTGCGGCTGGCCCAGGCTATGGGTCCGGCAGTGATGGTAAAACGTCCGGATCAACTGTTGCTGGTGTACAGGGTGTGGTGATTCTCCGTTGGTAATCAACCGGGCCATCGCGCCCATTCCTGGAGGCATCATGGCCGCCGCAAAAGAAACCAAACTCCCAGGCTCTGTGATCGTGGAAACGGTCATCACCTCCTTCAGCTTGAACTGGCGTCCGGTTGCCGGTGAGCCGCCCACGGTGAGCATCGACTGTGGGGCCAGCTACGCCGACCACACCTACCTCACGGACGAGGACGGCAACAAGGTGAAGCTGCTTCTCCAGAACGAGAACGCCAAGTTCCTGCCGCTCACCCAGGACCAGATCAATGCCATCGTGCCCTCTGCCTTGTTCGATGCGCTCAATGCCGCCGTCAAAACAGAGTTGGACAAGCTGGTAAAGTAGGGCAAACCACGGGCCAACGGCCCACGACTGGAGGCCGACATGAAAATCAACTACGACCACATCCTCACCGCTCCGGATGGCGAGTCCTACAAGGACGAGAAGGGCAAGGATCTGACAGTGAAGGCCGCAATCATTACCTCCGCCGCCTTCGCCTTGCCTGGTGATGAAACCCTAACGATGGTCCAGAAATTTGGGGTTGGTGAAATCGGGATGCTGGCCCACAAGGGCCTGGATCTGACCGCAGAGCAGATCGCCACAGTGAAGGAACGAAGCGCAAAGGGCTTCCAGTCCCCTCTCCTCGTCTACATCCTTCACACCGCACTCGAAGGCGGCGATCAGCCCGCATAATCCACAGCCAGAGATTTCCATTCAAGGGGGCCTTATGGGCGGTGAGCTGGACGGACTCAAGCTAAGGGATGAGAGCGATGCGATGGGGGCAACCATGATCAATGTGGCGATGGCCCTCATGCGAGAGGTGAAAGAGGATGTCAAGAGCATGAGCCAGAAGCTCGATGACATCGCCAAAGAACGCCGCGACGAGGCCCGAGAGCACGGTGGCCTGGAGGTGAGGGTGGCCACGCTGGAATCCTCCCACAAGGCCGTGCGTGGTGTGAGCTTCAGCGTGGCGGGCCTCATCACCCTCGGCGTGCTGGTCTGGCTGTTAAAGATCGCCCTGCTCCACCCCGAAGCTCTCCCTAAGTGAGGATCAAGATGAACCTGTCGCCGCGCATCACCCTGGAGCAGATGGTATTCAGCCAGACCGCACTGCGGAACGGCATCGACAACACGCCCAACGCGGGGGAGATTGCCAACCTCACCCGCCTGTGCAAGACCCTTCTGGAGCCCGCGCTGGACCTGATGGGCGTGGCCTTCCACTACGACAGCGGCTTTAGGTGTCCCACGCTGAATGCCGCTGTGAAGGGTTCCAAGGGGTCTGCCCACATGGACGGGCGGGCCTGTGATTTCATTCCGCAGGGGATGGACCTGACCAAGGCCTTCGACATCCTGCGCCACTCTGGGCTCCCATTCGACCAGATCATCATCGAGTGTGGGGCCTGGATCCACTTCGCCATCGCCAGGAATGGTGTGGACCCCCGAGGTGAAATGCTCAAGGCTTCCGGCACCCCTGGGGCGTGGACCTATGTGGAGGTGCCCGCATGATCTTCAAGGGCATGATGAATCCAGAAGACAAGACCACGGACGCCAAGCTGTTCGCCTTCATCGCCGTGGTCTGCAGCACCATCTACTGGCTCACCTGGGAGCTGCACCGGCAAGCCAAGATCAGCGACGAGTGGGTGCGGGCACTCTACGGCCTGCTGGCCACCGTCGGACTTGGTGGCACCGCCTGGGCCGCCGTGGACAAGTGGAGGTCTGGGAATGGAACGCAACCGCCCCCGGCACCGGGAGCACAGGACAAAGGGGAAGGTCAATGAGCGATGCCATGAAGGGCGCGATTCTGGTGACGGTTCTGTTCGTGGTGGGGCTGGCCTCGGGCCTGGGCCTGGGGTGGAAGCTCTGGAAGCCTGCCGCGCCGGTCGTGGACACCTACGCCCCGCCCATGCGGAACCAGGACGGCTCTCTGCTCCTGGAACGGAAGCCCGAGACCCCAGAGCAGGCAGCCAAGGAAATCCCCACCCCGACCATCCCCAAGGGCGGGAAGGTGGAGCGCCAGATCGAAGTGGTGGTCCAGCCCACTCGGCCGGCCAGTCCGTCCCAGGGCCAGGAGACCCCCCCCGTGGGCCAGAACAAGCCCAATTCCTGGTCCGAGCCCCCACCTTGCCCTCCGATTAGGGTAGACATCGCCTTGGTGCTCATGCCAGACCAGACGCGCCGGGTCGTGGTCTCCAGTCCCGATGGGAAGGTGGTCGGCGGGGTGGACATCCCAGAGCGCCCTGAGCCCGCCTTGCCCAAGGTGCTGAAGTCGGCGGCCGGTCTCGATTATTCGATGAACCCCTGGGGCAACACCAAGTCCCTGGTAGCCCAGCACGATTGGAGCTTCCTGCGCTTCGGGGCCAGGGCGGGCATGGTCACCATGACCTTCCCCTCTGGCGGGATGCAGCGCGGCCTGGAAGCAGGCGTGAGCGTGATGATCCGATTCTGACCGCTTGCGCGACCCAGGCGCTGCGGTGATACTCTGACTTTGCAGGCTCCATCCGTGGGGGGTGAGTGCCAAGGGTGCCCAGGTCTAACAACCTGGGCATTTTGTTTTCAGGGCGGATGCACACCCAATGCGGCCTTGAGCTGAGGCTGAATTTTCCCGCTAGACTTGAGAAACATTTTCTCTACTCTGGAAGCGGGACGATTCCCATTTGGAGGTTGAGGCATGAAGAAACCGAAGTCCATAACCCTCCCCGAGCTGGTGCGCAGCACCGACACGGCGGAGCTGGTCGCGGCCGTTGGCTGTGACCGAACCCTTCCCCAGAAGTGGGAGAAGGGACAACGCCCTGGCTGGCGGAACACCGAGAAATTGGTGGCCTTCGCCAAGTCCAAGGGATTCACTCTCACCATTCTTGGAGGTGTCCATTGACACAGCCTCACCCCCCCACGCAAGAACCTCTTGACATGGCCCTGGAAGGCCTGTCCCTCGCACCTGACCCTGAGCCCAAGGCGGAAGTCCTTGAGGCCACGGTGGACCAGCCTCAGGCCCAGCCAGAGGCCGTGGTGCTCCAGGTGGAGGCCCACCCCAACCTGCAGGTGGTCGAAAGGCTCCACTCCGTCCTGGAGTCGGCAGACCGCCAGCCCACCACTCCCATGACCCTACTCGGCATGGCCATGGACCAGGGGGCCGACCTGGACCGCCTGGAGCGCCTGATGGCGATGCAGGAACGGTGGGAAGAAAAGGAAGCTCTGAAGGCCTACAACCGGGCCTTCGCCGCCTTCAAGTCCGAGGCCGTGAAGATCATCAAGAACATCGATGTGAAGGACGGGCCCCTGAAGGGAAAGAAATACGCAGACCTGTTCGCCGTGGTGGATTCCGCCACGCCAGCGCTCTCCAGGAACGGGCTCAGCGCGGCCTGGAAGCTCACCAAGGATGAGAAGGATTGGGTGGAAGTCACCTGCATCCTGCGGCACGAGCTGGGCCACTTCGAGACCGTCACCATGGGAGGCCCGCCCGATGTAGGCGGAGCCAAGAACGCGATCCAGGCTCGAGCCTCGACCGTGAGCTACCTGGAGCGCTACACCTTCCTGGCCATCACCGGCCTCGCCTCCAGTGATGGGGACAAGGACGGGTCCACGATCCCCACTGGAGAGGTCGCCAACGACTGCGTATATCTGGCCACTGCGCCCACGATGGGGGACCTGCTGGGCCGATTCAAAGAAGTCTATCCCCGCGCCGGGAAGGATCAGGTCGCACAGAAGGCCTTGATGAAGGCCAAGGACGACCGAAAACTTGAACTGGAGAAGCCGAAAGAAGGTGCCCTATGAGGATTCTCACCTGTGAACAGGGCACACCCGAATGGCACGCCGCCCGAGCTGGGCGAGTCACCGCTTCCGCGATCAAGAATGTGATGGCCAGTGGGAAGGGGAACGCCGAAGCCGCTGCCCGCCGCAACTACCGCATCCAGATCCTGACCGAAATCCTCACCAAGCAGGCCACCCCGCAGGCCTTCGTGTCCAAGGAAATGCAGTGGGGCACCGACCAGGAGCCCTACGCACGGGCCGCCTATGAGGTGCAGACCGAGCAGATGGTGGATCGGGTAGGGTTCGTCTTCCACCCCGACATCGAGCGCAGTGGAGCTTCACCGGACAGCCTGATTGGTTGGGTGCGGGCCGACCTGTCCCCCGAGGGACTGGTGGAAATCAAGTGCCCCCTTTCCGCCACCCACATCGGCTACATCCTGGACGATGTGGTGCCCTCCGACTACCAGCCCCAGATGTTGTGGCAGATGGCCTGCACCGGGGCCAAGTGGGTGGACTTCGTGAGCTACGACCCCCGCCTTCCTGACAACCTGAGCCTGTTCATCAAGCGGTTCCACCGTGACGAGGCCAGGATCAACGAAATGACTGCCGCCGTGCATCTGTTCCTGTCCGAAGTGGATGCCCTCATGGGCCAGCTTGCCATGGCCCGCCCCTTTGAGGCTCCCGCGCTGGCCATGGCCCAGGCCATCCCAGCAGACCACGAGGATGTGCCTCTGTAAGCGCACGAGGCCCGCCACGCCACTTGAACCCCTAGGGGCGGGGAAACCTAGCCCCGAGGCCTTTTTGGAGCCCCCCATGAGCCGCTACATCCCGAAGTTCAAACCAGGGCGCAGGATCAGGACCATCACCCGCCTCTCCAGGTTGGTTATGGCCGGCCACTGGGTCTACCACAACCACAAGCCGATGCACCCAGGCTGGTGCCGGTCCTGGCAGCTCGGGTTCATCATCCACGAACTGGCCTACGGCCGCCTGCGTGAAGCTATCCCGCAGGTGAAGCCATGAACATCGAAGCCGTCATCCTCGAAGTGGGCCTCCTGAAGCTGGAACCAGGGCAAATCCTGGTGGTCACCAGCCGGGACGCCCTTCCGTCTGCAGACCTCTACTACAACCTCTGGGAATACATCCAATCCAAACTCCCAGGCGTGAAGGTGCTGGTGCTTCCTCCCTGTGACATGACCGTGATTCCCAAGGAGCGTGAGTTCACCTGCCCTGTCTGCGAGGCCAAGACGACCTTCGGCGCTCCCAGAATAAACCACGCTGAGGGGTGCAGCCTGGGGGTGCAGCCATGACCAGCGGAGCTCAAGCCCGAGACCACGGCGCGGCCATGGCACTTGAAGCGGAGGCCAGGAAGTTCGAACTGGAAGCCGCGATCACCTGGGCCGCCCGCCGCTTCCAAGAGTTCACCAGCGACGACATCCACGCATGGCTGGACAAGCACGAGCTGGGCCTGGACCATCCCAATGCGATGGGCGGGGCCTTCCTGTGTGCTTCCAGGGCCGGGGTGATCGAGAACACGGGCCGAGTCCAGAAGTCCTCCCGCCTAGGTGCGCACCGCCGCGCCGTGGCAGTCTGGAAGTCCCTCAAGTTCGAGAACCTGCTGGACCCAAAGCCAGCCCCTTCCATTTCCAGGAGCACGCCCTGGCCCGAGATGGAGGCCTGGATCCGATGACCTGGGCCCTGAGAATCGAGACCATCCCACCCAGCGGGAACATCATCAAGCGGATGAAGTGGCCCGTCTATGCGAAGCTGCTCCGCCAATGGTTCTGGCTGGTGCGGGCCGCCCCAGGCTTCATCGACACCCCCGAGGCCTCCTGCAGACGGAAGCTCACCATCAGCCTGCACGGGAAGAACAGCCGCGACCGCGACAACCTGTATTCCAGCATGAAGCCCGTCATTGATGTGCTGAGGCCTTCTAAGCACGAGGAAGGCTACATCAAGTCAGGGCCCAGGAAGGGGGAATACTGGAGCCGCCATCGCATCGGCCTCGGGCTGATTCAGGACGACGACACCGCGCACCTGGAGCTGGTGGTTCAGCAGCTACCCCTCCCACGGGGCCAGAACCCCTATCTGGTCCTGGAGCTTCAAGACTTGCCTACTGGACAGGATGTGGGGCCACTTTATGATCAAGGCCCAGCTTCCATCCCCCACGAAGGAACGACATGAGCCGCCCTTGGTTCCCCCTCTACGCCGCAGACCTGCTTGTGGATGCAAAGGTGTCCAGCCTTTCAGACGAGCAGTTTAGGATTCTGTTTAAGTGTTGGTGCCGGTGCTGCATGGACGGGTTCATTCCTGGAGACCATATTGCTCTCGGGAAGGTGCTCGGGGTTCATTGGCGGACAGCCAAGGCCGCCACCAGATGGCTGCACGAGTTCTTCATGCCCGATCCCACAGATCCTCTCCATGACCCCCTCAAGAACGCTTCAGGAATGGTTCAAGAATGCTTCAGGATGTCTTCAAGCAAAGGCCGGTGGGTATCTCAAAGGATGCTTGAGGATGAGAAGAAATATCAGGCAAAAGTTGAGAAGCTACGACTTAACGGTGCCAAGGGTGGTAGGCCTGGGAAAGCAATTGCTTTGGTTCCCGAAAAGCAAAAGCATCAGGAACCACAACCACAACCACAAAAAGATAAGGAAGGAACTAAAGTTCCTTCTTGCTCGGTGCCCGCCAAGGCGGACCCCAAGCCGACATCCCCTGTGCTCTACGAAGTCCCCTGCTCTGGGGCGGGCCCGAAGTCCTGGCCTCTGACCCAGGCGAAGCTGGACGAGTGGACGGCCGCCTTCCCAGGTGTGGAGGTGAAGTCTGAACTGCGGAAGGCCTGCCAGTGGCTCCGCGACAACCCCGCCAAGACCAAGACCCACCGAGGGATGCCTGCGTTCTTCGGGCGGTGGCTAGGCAACGCGCAGGACCGAAACCCCCACCCCCCCATCACCGGAGCCCAGAATGGCCACCCTCAGACCCCTCACCGACACAGCTCAAGGGATGCCTCCCTTCTTGCGCAAGTCGGAGCCGCCGCCCAGCCCGCCCTGCCCATCCTGCGGGGGCCAGACTTTCCCACCTCGGACGGATGGTGAGCTTCCGCGCTGTCCAGCCTGCATGGACAAGGCCCGCCGTGTTGAGCAGGTGGAGCGCTGGAAGAGCACTTCGGCGGGCTACATCATCGGCTGCTGTCTCGATGCGGGCATGAGCCGCCGCGAGGCGAGGGTCGCGGTGGACCTGATCCCCCCCACGATCAAGCGGGCCATCCCACAGGGCATCGCCCTGAGGCTCCTGGACGGCCAGGAACCACTCTCGGGGTTCGGGATCGGTGGAGAGGGGACAGGCGCGGGCAAGACTTCCGCCGTGGCCGCCCTGCTGAAGCGCTACCTGGAAGTTCGGGAGGGAAGGCGGATCGAGGAAGGCGGAGAGCCCCACTTCGACACGAAGCCTATGGGCCTGACCTGGATGAGCTGGCCGGCCGAGGTCGCCCTGCTCCGCACCCGCGCCATCCAGGACGGCTATGTGGAGGGGGTGCTGAACCGTGCGATTGGAGCTCACATTCTGTTCCTGGACGACCTGGGCTCAGAAAGGATCAAGGGGAGCTATGTGGAGGACTTCGCCGCCTCCCAGCTCGACATCATCATCGACGGGCGGTATCGGGACGAGAAGCCCACCTTCTACACCACCAACCTGGACCTGCCAGGGATGATCGCCTTCTACGGTGCGCGGATGGTCTCCAGGCTCTGCGGGGACAACCCGCTGGTGGTGGTGGAAGGCCTCAAGGACCAGAGGTTCCAATGAGCGAAGACGCTTGCGAAATATGCGGCCGCCCTGCTGGTGCAGGTCACGAACCGCGCTGCTACACCGAGGGGGTCACGCCCCCCAACTTCGGGCCCCTGACTGACGAGCAGGCCCACGACATCGCCCAGGCCGCCGTCCGCCAATATCGAAGCCGCTGGTGCTTCCCTGTGCCCAACCGAAAAAGCGAGTTCGTGGTGCCGGGTGTCCCGCAACTCCAGGCCGCCATCGTGAGGGGCACTGGAGAGCACCCAGGCACAGACCCCTACCCCACGGAGGACTCGAAATGAACCGGCCCACGCTTGAGCCTCTGGAGGATGCCCACCTCTACGGCTGGTATCCCCCCAACTCGGGAGTCGAAGGGGACTTCCAAGTTCCAGCTGATCTGGTGGAGCACTACCGCCAGTTTCGGCCTGATGGGTATTGGGGCCTGATCTGCCCCGCCTGCAGGTGCGTGTTCCCGCCAGGGTTGGGGGAAACCATCTGGGGCCAGTTTCGGACCCACATCAAGGAGCTGGATTCCAAGGGATGCTTTTTCGATCAGAAGGCCTCGGGAGGCTCCAAATGAGCTGGAGGACTGGTGCGGCGAAGGTGATCCAGGAAGTCATAGACCGCGTGGGGTGCGAGGACGAGAAGGCGCTTCGCCGCGCAATCTCAGCCGCCTACCCCTTCGGACCCAGGGCCCACTGGCCCTACAAGGTCTGGCTCTCTGAAGTGAAGCGGCTGGTGCCCAAGGCGATGGCATGGCACAAGCTCGGACCTGAAGGCCAGAAGGCCGCGCTCGGTATGATGAAGCGGTTCATGCTGGCCGAAGAGGAAGCGATCCTCGGGCCGCTTTTCAGGAGCAAGGAATGATTCGACAGGCCTACATCGCGGGACGCTACACGGGGACACCAGACGAGGTGCAGACTCACATTCTGGTGGCCCTGCGGGGCGCGGCGCGGGCGGCGATCCACGGATTCCTGCCCATCATCCCGCACACGATGGGAGACCACCGGGGGACGACCTGGGATCAGGCCATGGACCGCTGCAGGCAGATCATCAAGAGCTTGGACCCCTCTCGGGACATTCTTTTGGCCCTCCCGAACTGGCAGGACAGCCGTGGTGCTCGTGAAGAAGTGCTACTTGCAGAGGCGTTAGGTATCAAGGTGGTGGACTTCGAAGCTCTGTGACAAGTGTCACAAGGGGGCCAAGCTGTATTTTTCTTCACTTTTCTGTAGAAGTGTAGAAAAGTTCACTCTAGCCTGGGAATTGAGAATCACATTCTCACCCCACAGGAGCCCACCGATGCGAAACACCTTCACCTCCGCCAAGGCCGCCAGCAGCGCCGCCTCCCCCCAGCAGAGCTACACCGAAGGGACCAACACCTTCTACCGCTCCATGGCCCACCTCGCTGGTCAGGGCCACGCACTGAGAACCACGATCGAAGACATCCATGTTGGAGCCTGCGCGGTCTGCACTCTCGATGAAGGCTGGGAGAGCTACACCAACGCCCAGGCCGCCTCCATCTGACCCCTCCCACCCACCTCCCCCCACAGGAGCTTCCATGACCACGCCCGCCACCCGCACCCCTGCAGAACGCATCACCCGCAGGCTCCAGAGCCGCCTAGAAATGACCGAGCCCGCCCTGCAGAGCTTCGCCAGTAAGCTCCAGGACGATCCCGCCTACGCCTTCGAGTGGGCGGACGAGGCCATGAGGGCCGCCGCCACCGCGAAGGTGATCAAGTCCTGCATCGTGGCCTTCGCTGAAGGGTCCGCGCCCACCGATGTTGCCCAGGCCTGCACCACCCGCGCTCTCCATGCCGCCCGCTACCCGCGCTGCAGCACCTCCCAGCCTTCCAACATCATGCAGAGCTTCGAGGCCGCCTCCTTCGCGGAATACGCCGAGTTCATCCGCGACAACATGGAATAGGGGAGCCTACATGACCGCAGCCGCCAGCACCTTCCGCTACACCGTCATCACCATCACGAAGCTGGGCCACCGGCTTTCCACCAACCTTCCCACGAAGGCGGAGCTTGACCGCTTCCTCGCCCGTGGAAAGCAGAACCCCTGCATCCAGGAAATGCAGGTGATCGAGAATCAGCAGCCAGGGGTATGCCTCTGTGGAGAGCCGATCCCCGCCGACCAGGAACAGTGCCACGAGTGCAGGGACAGCTTTGGAGCCGCCGAACTTGCCCAGGGCTGTGAATAGCCTCCCCCCCACCTTTCACCAGCCAGGAGCCCAGATGAACACCCTCACCATGCCATTCACCCGCGCCGAGGAAATCGCTCAGGTCGCAGTCTTCATTTCCAGCCTCCAGGTCGAAGGGGTCCGGTTCACGGCCAAGCAGGACTTCGACACGATGGTTTTCACCTTCACCCGCTAGTCCACCTCCACCCCCCACCACACAGAAGGAGCCTCCAATGGCTGACAACCTCTACAACAACACCATGGCCTACACCGGCGAAGTCCCCTGGCACGAGAAGGGTGTTCATTTCACGGAAGAGTTCACCAGCGCCCAGGCCATCGAAGCGGCGGGGCTGGGCTACGAGGTCACGAAGGAACCGATCTATCGGATGCTGGCCGGAGAGCCCGCCCATGTAGAAGGCCGCTTCGTGACCATCAACAATGACAACCAGAAGGTGCTGGGATTCGTGGGAGACCGCTACGAAGTCCTGCAGAACAAAGACGCCTTCGTGTTCTTCGACGAGCTGATGGCCGAGTCCGGCGCGAAGTTCCATACCGCTGGCGCTCTCGGGGACGGTGAAAAAGTCTGGCTCATGGCGAAGCTCCCCGGCACCTTCGAGCCCCTGCTGGGCGACAAGATCAACCAGTTCTGCCTGCTCACCACCAGCCACGATGGAAGCTCCGGGGTGGATGTCCGCTTCACTCCCATCCGCGTGGTCTGCCAGAACACCCTCACGGCCGCCGTCCGAGGCACGAAGGAAACCATCAGCATCCGGCACACCGCATCGGTGAAGTCCCGCCTGGAACAGTCCGCGATGATCCTCAAGGAAATGAACCGCCATTTCACCGCCCTGGGGGAGACCTTCAAGGAGCTGGCGGGATTCCGAATCGACGACGAGTGGATCAAGCTCTACGAGGAAAAGCTGTTCGGACCCGAGCCCAAGCAGGACGCCCACGGCATGACCAGGAACCTCTGGGCCAAGAAGAGGGAAGGGTTCGAAACCCGCCTCGCCACCGGCATGGGGATCGAGATTCCTGGTGTGGCCGGGACCGCCTGGGCCGCCTACAATGCGGCAGTCGAGTGGGCCGACTACCAGTTCCCCATCCGCAAGGATTCCGACCGCACCGAGTCGATCCTGTGGGGGAACGCCAACCGCTTCAAGCAGGAGGCCGTGGACCACGCGATGGCCATGGTGCTCCAGTAGGTTCCAGCCTCGGGGGAGGCTCCGGCCTCCCCCTTCACCCTCCCCCACGGAGCACGACATGAGCAACACCGCAACGCACACCCCAGGGCCTTGGAAGGTCGAGAAGCGCACCACGCGGGGCGAGTTCGTCACCGAGACCCACATTGTGGCGAGGGACGGGAGCCACATCGCACTGGTCTCCCCGTGCGAGATCGAGCCGAATGCCACGCTGATCGCGCACGCTCCCACCATGCTGACCACCCTGAAGGGGTGTGCCGAGGCCCTGGCCCTGGCCGGCCAGACCTTCCGCATCCACAACCCCAACGCGGCCGTCCCTAACCTCTACGATCTTCACGAGGCCGCAGCCCGTGAGGAAATCGCCATGGCGGAGGGGGCATGAACGCCACCCGCCGCCACCGCATCATCCTTGCCGTGATCTTCCTTTCAATTACCATCGGCATCGCACAGGGTCTGCCTGATGCCATCCAGTCCATCGCTGATGTGCTGGGCCTCCACTAACCCTCCACCAAGGAGAACGAAATGAAAGCTCTCACCTTCATCGCTGCCCTGACCATCGCGGGTTGCGCCACCTTCCTCGCCTCCGCTGTTCCCATCCCCAAGGATGCGGTCGGCCCCGCCCCCACCCAGACGGAAGTCAGTTCGGCGGTCAACCGCTGGGTGCGCAATGTCAAGCTGGCCCGCCCCGACAAGCTGGTCATCGAGGGGGTGCGCGTAACCGGCCCCGCCGCATGGAAGCGGGACTGGAACGACAACAAGCTCACGGGCATCGGCGCTGGGGCCTTCCCCCAGAAACAGACCTACGACTACGGATGGGAAATCCAGTTCTTGGCCACCACCACCAGCCAGGACGGAGTGATCACCAGGAAGGTGAAACAGTCCATCCTCCTGGTCACGGACAACCCGCCCCGCATCCGGCAGTTCGTCCAGTAGGCGGGTCCAGCCGGGGGGTGGTGGTTCTCACCCCCCGGCTTCCACCTTCACCCACTACCACGCCCCCCACTACCTCAAGGAGCACGCATGACCGAAGCCACCACCCCCAACCCCGAACCTCTGGAGGGGATCATCGTCGGGAGCCAGGACGGAACGCAGCTCGTGACCGTCCAGACCCGCCCCATCGTGGATATTTTCACCGCGCCCGGGCTGGTTCCCGCCCTGCTGGCCGCCGTCCGCACCGAGGCCGCCCGAGACTTCACGCCCGATGTCACCACGGCCAAGGGCCGGGAGGCCATCAAGACCCAGGCTTTCAAGGTGACCAAGACCAAGACCTATCTAGAGGATCTGGGCAAGAAGGAAGCCGCCCGTATCAAGGCCCTGGTGAAGCCGCTGGATGAGGGCCGAAAGGCGCTCTGGGACGGACTGGAGCAGATCCAGGCCGAGACCCGCAAGCCGCTGACAGATTGGGAGGAAGTCCGCGATGTGCTGAAGCGGAAGCTCAGCCTGATCCAGAACACCCCCACGGCGCTCTTCCGTGCTGATTCCATCGCCATCAGGACCAGCATTGAGACCATCACGGCCACGCCCACGGACGGGGCCACTTGGTTCGAGCTGGCCGGGGAAGCCGACACCATCAAGCGGGTCACGCTGGCCACCCTCCAGGAAATGTTCGAGAAGGCGCTGCAGGCCGAGGAAGATGCCCGAGAGCTTCAGAGGCTCAAGGATGAGGAAGCCAAGCGCAAGCAGGAGGCCAGGGACGAGGAATTGCGCAAGCAGGGTGAGGAACGCGCAAAACAGGCTCTTGAGCAGGCGAAGCCCGCCCAGGTAGGCGGATCTACCCAACCAGAGCCCGCACCAGTGGAGCAGGCCTTGGCCGGCCAGGGCGGGGCTACCCCGACCCAACCCACGGAGCCCGCCGCCCCGATCCAGGCAACACCCCTGACGGTCCCCCAGGCCGATGCCCTTAGGCGAGGGGAGGCCCTTCCTCTGGCCCAAGCGGTCTCGGATGTGGAGCACAGGCGCACCCTGAACCGGGAGGCCCTGGCAGACCTGCATGTCCTGGTGCTCTCCGCCTTCCCAGGCCAGCCGGAAGAGTCCGAGCAGGCCGCCCTGAACATCATCCGCGCCGTGGCCACCGGGAAGGTGCGCCACATTTCCATCACCTACTGATCCCAGACCCCCACAACCTGAAAGGAAACCATGAGCCTCACCCTGACTTCCGGCCCCGTGCGTGCCTTCGCCTTCAAGCGTGAAGTCCGCCGCCGCACCATCACCGCCCTGGAGCAGATCCTGAACAGCATCCCCGCTGGGGTGAAGTTCACCGCCGCTGATGTGCTCCCCCACCTGAGCGCCACGGGTGCCCATCTGGAGCCCGAGAGCTTGGCGAACCTGCTGATCGAGGTGTCCCGCACCCACACCGCAGGCCTGGACCGTTCCGATGCCAAGCCTCCCATCTACGAGTTCCGCCTGGAGGCCGCGCCCGCCCCTGCTCTCCACCTCCCGCCCGTCCACGATGACGAGCAACAGAGAGGGCCTGTCTCCCAGAGCCTCCGCCGCATGGAGACCATGCTGGTGGCCCTCTGCCGGTCCCTTTCCATTGAGGTGCCGGAATGAAGCACAGCCCCGAGGAAATCATCGTCCTGGCCCTCTGCTTCGCTGTGGTCGCGCTGGGAGTCCTGGAGCTGGCCAAGCTGGTGGTCCAAGGGGTCTGCTGGGCCCTGGAACGCTTCGCCAAGCTCATCACCCGCTGGACGATCAACCGGTGGCCTGACTCGGGCTGGAAGCCGCTGCGGAAAGGGAAGAGGTGGCCACGATGAGCAACCCCGACCGCTTCTACGCCTGCAAAGTCTGTGGCGAAACCGGGACGGATGAGCTGTGCTGTCCCGACCCCGCCGCGATCCGTCCGCCCCAGGCCCCGCCGCCAGGGGTCATCTATCCTCCCTCCCACATCACCCAGGCCCAGGCGGTGCGCATCATCAAGAAGTCCCCCGCCCATGTAAACGCCCTGTGCGTCCAGGGCGGGCCCCTGCAGGCCGAAGTCTGGCACGGCACAAAGATGATCCCCATGTGGCGGCTGGCGCTCTACCTTGAGAAGCATCCGGTGAAGCGATGAGCCGCCAGGGTGTGCCAGTCCTGAATCCTAACCCCCTTGTGCAACTGCGGGGATACATCCCCGTGGAGGACACCATCTGCCTGGACGCGGTGGCCAAGGCCAGGGGGGTGACCACCAACCAGATCCTGCGTGAAGCCGTCCGAGAATGGATCGGCTCCCACGCCCACGAAGTCCTGGAGGCCTCATGACCCGCTATCTGAACCACGCCCCCCTGCGCACGCGCATCTGTCATGTGCTGGCCGGTGGGTTCCAACCCTTCGGGAACACCACTTTCCCGACCTTGGCCTTCCAGGCTGATGCGGCCGTGGGGCTGGGCCTGAAGGTGGGGATCTTCAGCCTCACATCCAGCGTGAGCTTCGATTTGTCCACCATGCCCCCCGAGCTGCTGGGCATGGACACGGCGGAGGTGGCCCAATGACCGCCCCCCTCGATACCTGCCAAGCCTACGGGTGCCACAACAAGGCCATCGTGAAGTTCTGCGGAAAACACGAAGAGGATGCTGAGGACGGCATTGAAATCCGCCTGAAGGTAGGCAGGCCCCGCAAGACGGCCCCGCCCCGTGAGCCCCATGTTCCGGCCCCGCGTGCCCCGCGCTGCGCCGCCCGCACCAAGAAGGGGACCGAGACCTGCCAGAACGGTGCGGCTGGTGGGTCCGAGTTCTGCGGAATCCATCGGAAGCTCCTGGGGGTGGTCCATGCCTGAAACCCTCTGCATCGCTGAGCTTCAGGATGGGAAGCGGGCCCTGGCCTACATCAACCGAGAGGCCATGACCGCCCAGCTCGTGCTGGTGCTCCGGCCCGAGGATCTGATCCCGAAGTCCATTCGGATCCCAGACCGCACCCCCCGCATGGAGCCCATCCCCATCGTGGACCTGGACAGCGGCCGCATCGTCGGCTGGCTCCAGGACCCCCAGGACTTGCCCATCCCGCCCAGGCTCCCAGAGCCCAGGATCACGGTGGACGACCTGCTGAACCGAGGCTCCCAGATCGCCCCGCACGAGAAGCTGAGCCCCGAGGATGAAATCCTGCGGGACATCAACCGCCTGCGGGACGATGACGGCCCCGAGGCCCCGAGCCTGCCATGAACCACCAGATCGCCACCCTCTACCCCCAGCATAGCCCCTACCCCGAATGACCCTTTTCACCACCGCTGGGACTGTGCGCCCAGCTCACATGGAGGCCGACACCATGGCCGAAACACCCGAGAACCCCACCACCCCGCCCGAGCCCGCCAAGGCTCCCAGCGGACCCGTCAACCTCAAAGCCTTGTCGAAGGCGCTGCTGGACCATGTGGCCAGCCTCGCCAATGAAATCAAGGCGCTCCCCGAGGCGAAGAAGCCTGTTGAAGCTCTCCAAGGCTTCACAAGGCTATTCGACAAGCATGCCCTCCGGTGTGCCCGGGAAGCTACCATCCTGGCTGACGCCGAGAAGCCGAGCCAGATCAACCCGCTGGTCCAGGTCACGGCCATCAATGTGGCCGGCCAGCTCAAGGCCCTAGCCCGTGACATCGAGAACAGCTCGGGCTCCCCCAAGGGCTGGGAGGACTTGCACAAGTCCCTGTCCGAGACCGTGAAGCTGGCGAAGGCAGTTCAGGAAGTCATCAGCCAGACGGGTGTCGCGGCCGCCGTGACCTTGCCTGGAACCCCCCTGGCGGATGCCGAGGGGAAGCCGCTGGTCCCCTGACCAGCCCACCACCACCCATTTCAACCCACATCGCCAGATGACCCGGCACCGGAGACCACATGAAGAGCACCAAGAAGCCCGCCCAGCGCCGAGAGCGCCCCACCCTGGGGGCGATCCGCGCCCTGAAGGAGCAGAACAACGAGCTGCTGGCGATCCTGAGCGACAGGTGGGATCAGATCGACTCCCTGCGCAACATCATCGAAGTCCAGGGCCGCAATCTCAAGAAGGCCGAAACCTTCATGGAAGTGCTTCAGGCTGACCAACAGAAGGGCCTCGCCCGCGCCGAGGTGAAGACGGCCATCGAAGCCTACAAGGACGCCCAGGCCACAGAGAAGGCGGCCGAGGAAACCATGAAGGCTGCGCAGAAGGCCCACGCCGAGGCGGTGGAGAAGCTGAAGGAAGCCAAGAAGCGGATGACCTGCGAGTTCTGGGACACCGTGAACCCTCCCGAAATGGTCACCGTCCGCAAGGATCAAGTGAAGGGTCAGGAGCCCCTGCACCATGTCTTTGAACTGTGCTTCCCCCACCTCGGGCGCTCCTGACCCATGCTCCGCCGTTCCCCTCTCCGGCCCCGCCGCCTGACCCCCAGGCGAAAGGGTGAACCCGCCCCACGCATCAAACAGGGGAGGGTAGAGAATCCCGCACACCTCGACAGGCTCAGGCGCTTCGGCTGCTGGGCCTGCCGGGTGGACGGGAAGGGGTGGCACGCCGCTGAGCCCCACCACCCTCGAACCGGAGGGAAGGATGGAGCAGGCGCAGGCCAGCGGGCCCCTGATGAAGACGCCATCCCCCTCTGCTCCAGGCACCACAACGAGCAGCACCCCGACAGCCTGAGCATCCACCGCAACCCCATCGAGTTCCGCGACCGCTACGGCACAGAGGCCGAAATCCGCGATCAAGTGTCCGCGCTTCTCGACAAACCAGAACCCCAGGCCCAGCGGTGACGCCGGTCCTGTCCATCTGCACGACCCTCGAAAGGAACACGCCATGGACCTGAAAGAATTAAATAACCTGGAAAGCCTGGCTGCCGGGGCAAGGCGCGAAGCCACACTAGCCACAGAAAGAGCCCAACATGCCGCCAAGTTCCGAGGCGAGTTGGCCGAACCAGAAACCAAGGTCAGCCTGGAGTGCAAGATCTCGGATTGGGGCGCTCCGTTGGTCCGCAAGAAGTTCAGCGATGCCGTTCTGGAGCACGCGCCATCTATCTTCCGCATGATCGAACTGCGGGAGCAGGCTGAGGCAAAGCGCCTCACCGCGCAGGCTGAAATCTTCGAAGCCCAGATCACAGCTGCAATCCTCTGATGTCCATCATCCGCCTCACCCCCAGAAAGGGAAAACATGAACGATCAGAATGAATTCGCCCCCATGCCTGGAAACCTCCGGGCCATCACGAAGGTCGAG
>Ga0214252_1000453_pt1 | contig 16468 bp, 20 predicted proteins | sample TroBogypolimnion_47_FD_153090 | JGI IMG/M metagenome (GOLD analysis project Ga0214252, IMG submission 153090) | Freshwater microbial communities from Trout Bog Lake, WI - 13JUL2009 hypolimnion | ecosystem: Environmental > Aquatic > Freshwater > Lake > Hypolimnion/Profundal zone | place: Trout...
CTACGAAATCCATTATATTCATCGCGTCTTTACAAGTTTCATTTAAAAAAAACTGAAGATTAAAAGTTTTGTTATGTGAATTGCTTATATTTGTATTATTATTTATTGAATTATTATTATTTGTAACATTTTTTTCACAAAGTAATGAAACTTCTAGCACTTGTTTTTGAAGGTCTCCATTGCTTTTAACAAGCTCTAATACAAGGTTAGTTAAAACAATAACTTCATTTGAAGAAGCGTCTAATATTTTATTTTCAGGTTGTAAACATTTTTGTTTATGTCTCCAATGTCCTGACCTATCTTTAAATATTTTGCTGCAAATTAGACACGTAAAAATATTTTCAGACTTTTCAGACTTTTCTGTTGATTTTGTTGATTTTATATGTTTAGATGTCATATTGTGTTTGGTAAAATCATATTTTCTAAAGCATTTATAGTCACAAATTTCACAATAATATAAATATTCAGACTTTTCAGACTTTTCTGTTGTCATTTTGTTGTATATTATTCAAATATAATATATTCCTAAATCCTTTTTAAAACAAATTTAAAAAAAATATGCTAACGTTTTGAAAAATAAATAATTTGTCGTGAGACCATAAAAATCAATTATGCAGCAAAAACACACTTTTTCCAAAAGTCTTGGTCCTCTTTTGCAAAATGGACATTTATAAATGTCCAAAATCAATTCGACCATTGACTTTCCCAGACACTTTTTCTCACTTTTAGAATATATATTGGAAAAGCTACTTAAAGAAACTAAAATAAAAAATTGAAATGATTTATTAATTATATATAATAATTATTTTAGAAACCTAACAATGAATACTCAAGTAAATCAACCAGAAAATATTTTAGCATCAGATAAAATTAAGCAAAAAATATCAGAATTATCTGATATTAAAATAAAATATATAAATCTTATGTTTCAGCTAGTAAAAGTAAAAAACACATTATTAACCGAACACATAAGTCAGCTTATGAAACTTCTAATAAACGCAATTAACATTAAGAAAGACCCAATTCTTGAAGAACTAGATGAATGTTTTGCGTCTATTATGCTAACATATATATTTGATATATATGATTTAATAAATGACCGTTTAGATATAAAAAAATATAATGATAAACATCAAAAGTTAATAAGTATTAATATTCTGATTGAACAACAAATAATAAATTATAATCCATATTACCTTAATGAATTAAAGCAAACTTATTTAAATGTATAATTATTAATGTCTTTTTAAAGTCTTTGTTCTTCTTTTTAAATGTCTTTTTAGTGTCTTTTTTTTAGTGCTTTTTTTCAAGTTTTTTGAAATAAATTTTTTTATTTCATTTTTTTGGGCATATATCATATTAACTATATTCTGAAAATAAGACCTGAACTTCGGCCTCATTTTTATTATATCATCTACACAAACCCATTTTATCTCTTCCTTTTCAAATATTTTGGATTTTTTTATTATTTTTGGGTCTAATCGTTTTTGTAAGAATTTTTGATTATTATTATAATAAAATGGTAATAATTCATCATAAACCATTGGAAATATATGCATTCTATAAGTACTAAATTTAGAATCTTTATCTTTATAATCAATTTTATATGTACCATATTTTTTTAACATTTTTTTAACATCATTATCATTTCCTAAAAAACCAGTTAATTCTTCTCCACCTTCACGTATAGCTGTTTCTAAAAAATCTTCTTTATTATCAGTTCCTCCACCAAAATCTGAAAACCCTTCTGCTGAATCCTCATACTGATTTTCTTTACCAAACAAAAAATATAACTTATTATTGTGTATTGTTGTTGGTAATATTCCTGCTCCCATACATTATATTAATATAATAATATATTATCTGCTAGTTTCTCTCCTCCTGTTTCAGAAGGTTCGATATTTAAAGTGAAATCAGTTGGGTCTGTTAAAATATTACTTATATTTATTACATCTGATATATTATTTGTTGAATCTTTTGAAAAATCTTTTAGCATTTTATTCCACTCTTGAAGAATAGGTTTATATTGGGCATATTTAATATTTACTGGATAATAAATATCAATTAATACAATTTTTGATTCATTCATTTTTGTTTGAATACTTTTAATCAGACCTTTATAAGCATTAAAGATTGGGTCTAAAACCTTTGTATCTTTGTTTGAAACCTCTTTATCAACATAATTATTCAATATATCATTTCCACCTACAGAGAGAAAAATAGTTGTAGATTTTTTATTCAGTTCATTTGGAATAGAATCTAATTGTCTATAAATATCTACAATATTTGAGTCATTTTTAGCGTAACAATGCGTATTACCATTTGTTTTTTCATTTAAAATATCGTCTATACCTTTACCATTTTTTACATACGAATTATTTTTAATAATGCTATCCCCTAACAATATGTATGTTTTATCTGCCGTATTGTTACCAAATGGCTCTTTCAAGACATAATATTTATAGTAATGAGTAAATGATGATACCACAATAATAATAAAGCAAAGTAATAAAATATATAAATAAAAATGTTTCATATATTTTACTTTTTATAAAAATCTAATATTTTCTCGTTTTTCTTCTTCTAGAATGTCTTGTTTTTCTACTTCTTCCTCTTTTTGGTTTTCTTGATTTTCTTCTTCTTCTTTTAATTCCACCATTTTGTCTGTATTTATAAACCTTCATATTACCAAAATCATGAAAAGTTTTTGTTGTTTTATTTATTCCAGCTGATGATCCTCGAAATGGCATTAAGCTATCAACCATAATTACACCATCGAAAGTAACATCACTATTCCAATCAGGCTGTCGCGCCTTAGGATCTTCTGGAAATTCTGGTTCAGATACCTTTACAAAGTTTCCACGAAAATAAGTTCCTGTATCATCATCTTGTATAATATAATTTTTACCTTTTTCTAAATTATCAACCATCACTTGTTCCATTGTTCCATCTTCTACAAGTTCATCAGCTTGGTCATTTGACAAATATATTACTAAATATAAAAATTATGTTAAAGTATATGGCATCTTATTTGAATATTGAGTTACTGGAAAATAATTATTATTAACTACTTGAACGTTATATATTCCAGCAGCTAAATTATTTGGTACAATAAAAGAAATATTTAAAGAGCTATAAAATGTAACTGGAATATTTGTTATATTTCCAAATGTAATAGTTGAGTTACCAGTTGTATTTTCTTTGCTAAAATTTTTTCCTGTTATGTAACATATTGTATAATTATCAATTGCTGATTCTGATAGAGATAAACTATAAATTATCGGAATTGTATTTGGATATTTATACTCAAATTTTCTACATTTAACTGATGAAGGTACTTTTATTTGTAACGACGACATAATATAATTAAATAAAAAATAAAAAAGGGTTTCCCCATTTTTATTAGTACATATTTATTAAATTAAATACAAATATTAAATAATTTCTTACCTTTTTATTGATGCCGGATTCTGGAAAATCTACAAATATATACGTTAGATTAGACATACAATTTAAATATTATATATATTTTTTGATTTTTTTTGATTTTTTTGATTTTGTTGATACTATACGCTGTTGCTATTTACGCATTTCCGCAGTAGCCGCTGCTGCTTTTGGCTCTTTTACTGTTAGCAATTTCTTTATTAAACCCTTTTCTAGTTTCTTCCTTAGTCATTCCCATACTTTTAGCGAGTGGTCCTAAAACATCTTCGAAGTTAAATAAAATAGTGCCGGATTGTACGTCCATTGATTTTTGCTTAGCAGTAGTAGTATCAGTAATAACTAGAGGCTTGAGGAAGAAGCATTCATCATCACAATAAACTGGTGCTTTTTCTTTTTCTTTTTCTTTTTCTTTTTCTTTACTATTTTGGTCTGGAATCAAAACGGCTAAATCTTCTATGGTAAGCGCTCTGGGTTTTCTTGGTTCTTCTTGAAATAGGGCGGCATTAATACGGCTAAGTTGGCTTGATTGTTCTTCTACAATTTTCAAAAGATGGTCGATTTGAGATGCCTGTTCCTCAGTCTTAGCGAGAAGACTGTTGAAATGTGCCGAACTAACGGTCATATTTTCGGTTATGCTTTTCTCAACTGATTCCACTTTCACAAACAGCTCATCAGTGTATGCGGCTAACTGATGAGTATTGACTTTTGACCTAGACAGTGGAGTTTTGGCTGGTAATAGCATCCAGAATTCTGACTTAGAAATTTGTACTTTTGATTTTTTATCTCTAATCATCTGATTTATCCAATTTCCTATTGGATTCCATTCAAGCATTTTAATAAAAGCGCTGTAAAACTTGATTTCTTTTGTTTCTAGGTCTTTCACCGCAACAAAATCAGCAGATTCAACTAGGCCTACGCCAAAGGCTCTGAATGTGAATTTAATTTCTTCCTCGGTATATCTGGAGTCAATTCGAGGAATATAGACATCAAGATTTGTGTATATTTCTCTATTTCGAGGGTCTGATACTAGCATCTTAACATTAGCATCAATTGCGTCAAACTTTTCGACGGACATAATATTATTTGGGATACAATTTCTATTAATAAAGCTCATTTTCGTAATTATAAATTTAAAGTTTAAGTTTTAAAAGTTCTTGAAGAAGGTTTATTGGCAAATAATACTATTACTTAAAATAATAAAAAGTATTTCAATTTTTTTTATTTTGTGTCATTTTTGCGTTTTCTGAAAATTTATTTTTTATTTTTTAAAAACCCCCAATTTCATTTTTTTAAAACCCCAATTTAAAAAACTCAATTTCATATTTTTAAAACCCCAATTTCATTTTTTTAAATTTGGGTTTTAAAAAGGTGCATTATCATCTTTTTTTACTCTTAGCTTTCCCGTTATTTTTTGTCGAGCCATACAATAAATAAAACCACCAAATAATATTCCTACTATAGCACCCGCTAAGACTTGTAATATAGAATGTTCTTTAAATAATACGCGTTGGTACATAGTTAATAAAGTAATAAATAAATAGCCAATAGTTATTTTAATATCTTTTAAAGCCAAATAAATAAAAATTGTCGAGAAAAATGCTGATTGAGCGTGACCTGAAGGCATACCAAAAATATCGTGCGGGTATCCATTAATAAATTTAAATCTAATACTATGTTTTAATGCGATATTAAATAATTTTGGGTCCTCTGATGGTCTAGGTTCTTTAATTATCCCTTTTAATACTAAATTCAAAATCGCATTTAAAAAAATGCCATATACATAATAATAAAATAAATTATTTTTATGCCATAATAAGTATAATGAATTAACAAATAATAATAATGGTCCAAGTTTTCCAAAATTACGAATGAATATATTTAATAATTCTACGAGAAAATCACTCATTATATAAGTATAGAAAAAATATTAATACTGATATAAACAATCACAAATTAATGTTACACACCAATCAGCGCCATTCATATTTAAAACATTACCTTTATCATTTAATAATTTTACACGCATTCTATCAATATTTACTGGACCAAAATATGTTCTTATATTATCTTGTAAAGAACCACTAAATTCAATTATCAATGAACCTGTACTTAAATTTGTTGGCTTAATAGGTATCATTGCTAAAATATCAGTACTAGTAGGTGCTTTTGCTCTGTGATTTGTATTATTATTCCTATTTTTATTAATTTCGTTAATTGTATAAAGCTGAGAATTTGTTAGGGTTCTTGGAGCGCTTGGTAACATAATTTGGGTTTTAGTATATTCACTATTAATTCCATCGTTAGGCGTAGCAGCAAGACACGTGTATGGTAAATCTGGTGAATAATATGACGGCATTTTTAAAACACTTGAATATTCTGTAATTGAGACAAGTCCATTATTTACGTGATTTTGATTATAATCATCAATAACTAATATTAAATATTTTGTTCCATTTAAGTCGACAATTCCTGTACCCGTATTACCACTAGAATCTACGTAAATAAATGGTTCTCTAAAACCCATAATCCAGCCTAAGGATTGATTCAAATAATATGATTGGTTAACACAATTTGTCTTACACTGAAGCTGTGCTGTATAATCAAAAAATGTTATAATTGTTGTTGAACTAATAGTAAATCCCGGTATATAAGGTGTAATTTGTTCGGGAAAAACTCCCCCATTTAAATTCAATGTTAATTTACCATTATTCTCATTATAAACTACATAAGGAGTAGCAGGAACAGGAGGTAAAATCGTGTTTAAAATAGAATTCAATGTGTCTGTGAATTGTTTTGGTGTATAATTTCCTGGTGGAACAGTAACTGGAACATTATACACAACTCCATCTACAGTTTCTGTTATCCAAAAACACGTATTACCATAAGGAATATCAATTACATACCAAGAATAAGGTATTTGATATGAATACATTCTCATACTTAGCACATTAGTTAAAGGGTCCGATAAATCTAATGTATAATCGGTTGAAGAACTTTCAGCACCACTAGTATATTGTCTAAACTGACTATCCAAGTTTACAAATCTACTAATAGTATTTTTTAAATTTGGGTTTAAAGAATCTTGAGCAACAGGAACATTAAAATTATTATTTACTCCTAATTGGTCACGATTCATTGGGACGTGAGTATTTCCAAAAACGTCAATTTTTTGTTTTCTCTGTGTTGTTTTATCTTTTTGATTTTCATCATCTTGTGGAAGAGCTTCATTTTGATACCAATTATCTTGTTGTTTATTTCCTGTAGGATATGTAGCATCTTGTTTATTATCTTGGTCTGTATCATCATTATTCATTGATTCAAATCCTTCTGTAAATGAAGCATCGGGATTATTTGGGTCTACTAAATTTGTTGAATACTGTAATAATTGACTCTGAATTTCCATAAAAAAAACTGATAATACAGGATTTGAAGTTTTAAATTTTTCAATATATTTATTAGTCTGTTTAACTATTTCATCTGGTTCTAAACTTTGAAGCTCAACAATAGCCATTAATTCTGAAACAGAATAATTTGAAACTTTTGTATCAATATTTGATGCCATATAATTTATATTAAGATTGTTTTTAACTAAGAATGATTTAAATTATTTAAATTCTAGTGCTATTTTTCAAGTTTTATTTCCAGTAGATTATTTTCTATATTTTCTGAACTAAAGGTATTCATAAATATATCTTTTATGTCTTTTTTAATATTTATATCTTTACAAATATCTAATTTTAAAACTTTTTCGGGAATAATTGTTAATCCTGAACCTCTTTTTGAGTGTGTTTTACCCTTAAATAATATTTGCTCTAATATTTGAACTAAATGAGGATTTAAATCTTCAATTATTTTTCTATCTATAAAATACTTGCTAATATAAATATATCTATTTGTGTTTCCATCCAAATGAACCTTATAATACCTTTCGGTTTCAGGTTTATTTTTAATTAATCCAATTCCTTCAATCATATTTGTAGAATTATTCATTTCAATTACAAATACTAGTGTATTATATTTAATTTTTGGTGATAATTGGGACGGACAACAGTACATACATTTTAAATTGTGTCTTCTTCTATATTCATAGTTTGAAATTAATGTTTCTGAATTAAATCTGCCAGTCACTACTGAAAACATTTTAGATAATATACGTATACTATTATCATCTAAAATTATATCAATTTTTTATTTTTCTTGTTTTTCTTGTTTTCTTATTTTTATTTACTTTGTTTGTTTTATTTGTTTTATTTTTTAACCAAAAACGATTATAACCTAAAGGATAATCAAGTAATAATTCTTCGCCTTTTTTAATATCTTTCTTAGCATATAATGACCTTAATTTTAATTCACAATTTGATTTGCCTTTAATTTCATTTATATAATTTGTTAGGTTTTCACTTTTATAAGGTTCTTCTTTTGCTACGATAATTTTCCAAATGCGACGCATTGGGTATGTGTGTAATGAATTTGATTTATATTCACCATATTTATTTTTAAATGTTTTCCATTTCATTTCTTTACCATAATAATCTGATATTTTAGTTCCTTTTTTAATATCTTCCTTAGCAAAAACACCTAACCCATCGATATCAGATTTTTTTATGTATGCCAAATCATTATTAATTTTCTTATTTATCTTGTTCATAATAATATATTATATTTTATTAAATATAATATTTTATATAATAATGAACTGTGTTTTTTGTGGTCCTGTTAAGAATTGTGGTCTTTTTTTAGATAAAGTTTTTTCTAATATTGAAAAAATTGGTACATTATTTGATAATTATGTTATTATACTTTACTACGATTACTCAACTGATAATACATTAGAAAAATTAAAAACTTATCAAATTAAAAATCCTAGACTTCAGTTTTATATTAATCCAAATCCAGTTTCCCAATTTAGAACTCATAGAATTGCTTATGCTAGGAACTATTGTATTAGACAAATTAAAGAAAACTACGCGGATTATCCTTACTTTATAATGATGGATTTTGATGACCCAAACTGTAAAAACTGTAACCTTTTCTCTCTTCAGAAGTACTTGAAGAGAGAAGATTGGGATGGATTATCCTTTAATACAAGTCCAAAATACTATGATATATGGGGTCTATCAATTTATCCTTTTTGTTTTAGTTATAATCATTTCAATAATAATCAACAATTTTATCATATAATTCAAGATTATGTAGATAAAAAATTAAAAAACTTAAAAAAAGATGAACTGTTACCATGTATATCATCATTTAATGGATTTTCAATTTACAGAACAGAAAAGTTTTTGAATTGTCTGTATGATGGAAGAGTAAATCTTAATTTAGTTCCCCCAAAATATATGTTAGCGCATATTAAAGCAACAAATTCCCCAGTTATTTATAAGGACTACGGACATGTAAAGGGAAGATTTGAAGACTGCGAACATAGGTCATTTCACGTACAAGCAATGAATAAAAACAACGCAAAAATAATGATAGCACCGGAAGTTATATTTTATTAATTATTTGTATATATAAATCAATTATTTTAAAGCTAGTGTCAGTATTTAAAGGTAAACATATTATATTATCAAACAAGTTATTAGCATTTTTTGTAGTTTTATTTAATGGATAATAATATTTTTTTGTTTCTATATTATGTTCAAGAAATACATCAATACTTTGTTTATCATTAAAAACTATTGGTATTGTTGACATTAAAGAATCTTCGTAATTAGAATAATTTTTTAATAATGATATTTTATTGTTTAAATTATATTTATTAATATTTTCTATAAAATAATTAATCATTATTTTATGATGTTCGCGTATATGATTTAAGTTATTTAAGTAATCATCAATATAAATACAAGCTATTTCAGACATTTTATAATTATTAGCATAAATATTATAATTATATTTATCGGTTTGTGTGAATCCAAAACATATAATTTTTTCCATAGATTCTAGTAAATTTTTATTAAAAACAATAAATCCACCTTCGCCAAAACCAATAGGTTTAGTATGATGTAATGAAACCATACTTCCACAACCATAATTTAAGTGATTTTTATTTTTGTATTTTGTAAATGAACTAGCAGCGTTATCAAAAAGTAATAGCTTATTATTTTTTTTACAAAAATTTTCATATACTTCAATATTACTTGAAGTACCAAAACAATTTGTTACTATAATTCCATCATATTCATCAACTTTTTCATTTAGTTTTATTATATCTGGACCCATATTATCATCAATATCGACAATAATTGAATCATTTATATTTCCTTGATTAGAACATGGAAACGTAAATGACTGAACCAACCAGTTTAATTTTTTATTATAAAAAAGATTTAAACCAGCCACTAAGGTATTTAATCCTAAAGCGCCATTGCAAGTTAATAAAACTTCTTTATCATCTTCAATATCAAATAATTTTTTTATTTTAGATTTTAATTCAATAACATTTTTTCCATTATTTGTAAAATGTTTTGTTTCAATACAATTTAAAATTTTATTATTTATACTTTCAATGTTTATGTTTTTTTTAGCTACCCAACTAATCATTATTTAATTTAAAAATATATTAATTTTTTAAGTTAAATTTATTCTTTTTCTAATTCTTTTTCTAATATTAAACAATTATTATTCCTATTTTTAATAAATTTAATAGGTGTTCCAGCATATATTTTCCAAGAATCACAACTTTTATTAACAAAAGAACAAGCACCTATTGCTACACCAGTATTTATAATTATGTTTGGCATTATTACAGAATTTGAACCTATAACAACGTGTTCTTTAATAATTACGTCCCCAATTTTTACATTCAAAAATTTTTTTGGAATAGTTGGATTTACTAAATAATCTCCAGAAAAATCATCACAACCTCCAAAAATTTTCGTTCCAACTGATATAGAAGAATAATTATGAATTTTTATTTGTGTTGTTGATGATATAAAACAATGCGCGCTTATATGGACAAAATTATAAATTTCTATTTTTCCTTTACAAGATATAATTGAAAAATCATCAATTCTAATGTTATCATGAAGCACTAAATTTTTAGGATTGTATATATTAACAAATTTACTTACAAAAATATTTTTCCCATAAACAGTAACTCCTAAATTTATTAGTTCTTCAATTTTGTATAAGTTTGACATTTATAATATTATACTAATTTATAATATTATGATTTTTAGCGATTTACTGAATTCACCCGCATTTGTAATACACGTACCAGAATTAGCTCCAGAAAGAGGAAAACAATTAAATATTAATTTATCAAATGCTGGATATACAAATATTAATATTTTCAGAGGTGTAAATGGTATTAAACAAGATGAAGTAGAAGACGCATTAAATATCTTTGGTAATCCAAAATTTGATATTTATTGTAGTAAAGGAAACATTGGTTGCAATCTTTCAATGTTAAAAGTTTTTAAACATATTGTAGATAATAAAATTCCTATTGCTACCATTTTTGAGGATGATATTGTATTTCACCCAGAATGGTCCACAATAGCTCCAAAATTTTATAAAAATACCCCTAAAAATTTTGATATACTTTATATGGGAAACCAAATTGAAGAATGCTGTACAATAAATAATGTACCCAGAATTAATAAAAAATCTTGTTTTTGTATGCACGCAATAGTTGTATCTTTAAAAGGTGCTAGTAAATTACTTAATTTAGTTTTAAATTGGAATTACAAATCAAATAATGCTTATAAATGTATGGGTCGTTTAGCAACTGGAATAACTAATTGTGATATAATTATAAAAAACACACAACAATTAATCTTAGAAAAAAAAATTAATCCAAATACTTTAATATGGTATTGTTGGAATGGTACAAAAAATCAATGTGAATATAATAAATTACCATTAATTACTAATTCATCTTGTAGAAATACAGGGTTAGTTTTCCAAAATGACAATTTTGTTTCATTAAGTAAAATATAATTAATAATTTACAATCAAACTATTTACATAACTGTTTGATAATACACACATTTTTGTAGTTTTATCCAACGTACTATATGTTATCACAAAATTATTATTATTTATTATTAATCCAATACAAAATTCTACTATGTTATTTTCAAAATTAAATTCATTTGAATACCCTAACAATTCCATATTTTTATTAAAACACACAAAAAAATGTGTATAATATTTTTTATTTTCAAATAATTTATTTTGAATATGAACTATAAACCATATTTTATTATCATATTCAATGCCATTCGTTGAACCTCTAAATTTATTGAAAATTTCTGGAACATTATTATTTTCTTTTATTAAATCTAATTTTTGTGTATTATAATTTATTTTACAAATATATAATGGTTTCCATTTATAGATTACATTTAGTTCATTATTATTATTAAAAAATACCCAGTTTTTTTCCCAATTATTTGTTGTTTTAAAAGAAGGAGTTATAAAAATAGAATTATATTTATCATTATTTAAATTATACTTATTTGATACAATAGATATTTTTTCCGTATTTTTATTATATGCTGAACCAATAAAATAAATCTCATTATTAAAAATAAATAGTCTAATATCTTCAACACCGATATACGGAGTTTTTAAATCATAAAAAGTATTTAAAATTTTACTACTTTCAATATTAAAAAAATTATTTAATATAAAAATACAATTATATGTTATAGTTTTTTTATAATTATTAACAGAACTTCCGTCACTTTTTAAATAATAATTTACTAATCTAGTATTTAAAATAAATTTATCTTTTAAAAAAGGATGCTTAATTATACTTGATGAAGATGAATTAAACATATTTTTTTTTATTATGGTTTCAAAAGAAAAATTTTTACAAAAAATACAGTTTATGATAATATTTTTATTAATTTTTGATAAGATTTTTATTGCTTCAATTATTATATTTTTATCTGTATTTTTATCTGTATTTTTATCTGTATTTTTATTAAATTTTATTAATTCATTATATCTCAAAGCAACGGTCATATATTATTAATAATAATTTATTTTTATTAATAATATTTAGTATTATTTATTGTTTTATAGGAAAAAATCTCTAGCCTTAACTTCCATAATTGAGTATCTTTCATTTTCTAAACTTTTCAAGAAAATAGTCCAAGGACTAGCCGATTGAAGGGACGTGACGCCTTGTTCGCAAAATAGGCTAAGCATTGCCGCGCTAAACCCCGACATCATTGAAGCATTTTGTTGTGTTGATAATACTGGAAACCCACTTGTTGACCTCAAATTCCAGAACAAAATATGTGGAGGCTTATACGGCTTACCTTTTACTCTCATCCCAGACTCAGCATACTTTGTCTTAATTCTATCGTATAATACATTCGTGTCACGATTGGACGAATCCGCTGAGTCCATCTGCATATCTGAAAATATCGCTAAAGTGAGTCCTTCAACATCTTCTGGTTCCATCTTTGCCTCAATAATCGCATCCAAAATCATATTTAATGCGGCATCAAAATTAGTGTTCATTCCCCATTCTGCGTGCTGTAAAGTTTGTACCATTGAAACAAACCCATCTTGACCTTCTAAATCTACCCACTTTGGAGTCGAGCTAAATGTTAATACACGCTTTCCTAGCTTTGATTTTTCAGCTACTCTAATTCCTAAAGCAATAGCAGCATTTAGCGGGTCACCATTCATTGAACCAGAAGTATCTACCATCGCAATCATATCACCTAATGCACTAGTTTGACTTGAATTATCACGCCATTGTGAATCCAAAAGTGTTTTTTCTGCCACAGAAGAAGGAGATTGACTATTAGAAATTAACTCAAGTGCTTGCTTAGTAAAATTTTCTAGTCCAACACGTTTCCCCTTCATCTCAACTTCGCCTTTTACAGCCTTCTGAATATGGTCGTTAAAGTGAACGGCGCATTCAACACGGTCACCATCATCAGGGAATCTTGGTTCCCCTTTCTTTGTAACATTTAAGAAAGCTTTTTTTTGTTTTGAGAGTGAAACAGATGTCACCTTCTTAAAATCAATTTCAGACCAATTTTTACCACATTGCTTAATTTGTAAGGTATCGATTTTTTTATTAAGAGAAGATAAAATCTTACGATACTCCATCTTACATTTTAGAATAGCAGATGCTTTTGCAGTGTCGCATTTAGACCAAGACGAGGTTTCGATATATCTAGGAAAATAATTACACGCTAGTGCCTCATACATCCACCCAAATCTTCCAGATTTCTCTCTTGGAGCCCACTTTCCAGCCAAAGAAATTTCATCTGAATTAGAAATTAAATTCGTATAATCTGTTTTTAGTTGAGTATTAACAATATTAATAGCATATTGAATTAACGGTTGGTCTAAATTAAAATTTATATTATAACAGTAATTACAAAAATACTTAATATCCTTCCAAGACCCGTACTGATGTGTTTTTCCATCATCCCCAAAATCAACCAAACATTTTACAGCATAAAATGCTAGCTCTGGATAAAATTGAAACCACGTATGAATCATCATATAAGTCAACGAACATTCTCCTTTTCCATCAACAATATCACGTGTTTGACCGATCATTTTATACAAAATACACAAATATTCAGTTACTACTACGTGTTGTGAAGTATTTTTTTCAAATGAAGCGTGTTGTGATTTTAATGTATTTAACATCTCTTTTAAAATAAATGACAATTTTTGTACTCCTTTTTCATCTGTTCTGGTTAGTTGAAAACTAAATTGTAGAATTCTTTCTCTGATACTATTCGTCCAACCATATTCTGCGTGCCCATTCTCTCCAATTTGTTTAGAGGTATAATTATCGAGAGCGTTAACAAGTGCTGACATTTTCAAATGATATATAATATCAATAATTCTCTTTATATTGTTTTCTAAATATATTGTTTTCTAGTGCCATTTTTATGATTCGTTTTTTGATTAAAATAGACCTTCTTGGTCGCATTATTTGCTGACTTTTTCAATTCTTCGTCTGATTTTTCATAAAATATAAATAATAAATCGTTTAAATCTTGGAACATATTAATTGTTTTTTCAAATGTAATAGAATCAAAATTTTTTATTGGTACTAAAAAATTATCTAAATAATCTGTTAAATTTGATGTTTTTAAAAAATTTTTAATTTCTTCTGGTTTAAGTGTTATATTACATTTTAAAATAGATAATATTGAATATTTTTTATTATTTACAATTGTATTCCTTTTAAGTAATCCAATAATTTCTTCTCTAGAAATATAATTTGGTGTTGATAATAAAAAATTGTCCTCTTTTATTTTTTCTATATCATTGTTACTATTTATATAAATAAAATGAATTTCTGTATAATATATATCATCTAAATAAAAATCTTGAAATAATTTATCTGTTTTGTCAAAATCATTAATCCATTCTTCATCTAATACTTCATCCATAATATATTATAAAATAAGACATATAATACATTACCAAATTGAACTAATTAATAATCATCATCATCATTATAGTATTTTTCATTAAAGTTAAACCTTTCAATATCATAAGCTTCATCTAATTTATCAAAATATTCGTAATCGTGATTAGGGAAAACAAACATATAATTATACTCATCTTCACCCCATAATTCTTTATACTCATTAGTACGTTTTTCGTGTAAAATCGATAAGGCATTAGTTATTTCTTCTGCTTCATTTAATTCTATTTTTTCTTCTAATATTTCATAATTTATAAAAGGCTTTATAAATTCAGTTGTAAACCCATTTTTTAATTTAGTATATTTATAGAAACACCATCCTGGAGGAATTATTTCATCTTCATCTTTCTCTTCTTTCTCATCTTTTTTTTCCAATAATGAAGCAAATGATTTAATATTATTTGAATTAATCTTAATTGGGATTGAGATTAAAAGGTCTGGAAACTCATCTTCCTTTATTTCAAATTCTTTTTTTGGTGGAACAGGAGTACTATTATATTTTTTAAATTGATTATATTTTGGCTTATTATCATATTCTCTTTCTTTTTCTCTAAAAGATATTTTTGATTGACTTTTAATAGGTTCTAAATTATTTTTTTCTTCACCTAAAAAACTGAATCTGTTATTTGATTTAAAATTGCTCATTTATCTTTATAAATTATAAAATATAAAATATAAAATAGAATATATAGATTGTTTGTTTGATATATTATAACAGTAATTATATTTAAGTCATTTAACCTTTGATTAATTAATGTATAACAAAAACAATATAAGGATGTAATGATATCACTTATTAAATGAGCGATAATAATATTTTATATGTTAAAACAGATAATAACAAAGTAATAAATAAAAAATGTATTAAATGGATTAAAAAAATGGATGAGTGTTTGTATGTTTGTACTAAAAGTACTGGATGTTGGGATAATGACACACATAAAATATGTAAAATAAATAATGAGGATAGCTATAATAAATTAAATAAACATTTTTCATAAAAAAGCATTTAAAGATTTATAAGTAATATAAATTATCTCCTAACAGCAAACTTTTAGTCTGAGTTTTAAATAAACTTACAAAAATTTTATATATATTTACAGGAGGTCGCATTATCAATTATTTTTATATTGAGTCTGATAACTATTTAAAGCTAAAAATATATTATGTATAATTAAAAAAACATTATGTTTAATAGAGTTAAATTTGTTATCAAAAAATCTTTATTACAAAACTCTAAAAATAGTCAGAGTATTGCTAATAAAAAAGTATGTAATAATAAAAGTAATTCTAATAAAAATTTTAACAGGTTTAGTGTTAGAAAATTTAGCTCTTTTTCTAATAAACAACCGAATGAGCCAAGAAATTTCTTTTTAATTGCAGCTATTGTATGTGGGACATTATTTACGTTTAAATCAACCTTAAAGAAAGATTGAACCAAATCAACCTTTTTATTGAATTTGTCTCTATAAAAACTAATAAAAAATATTTTTATTAGTTTTTTATATTGTTTTTTATATTGTTTTTTATATTGTTTTTTATATTGTTTTTTATATTGTTTTTTATATTGTTTTTTATATTGTTTTTTATATTATT
>Ga0214252_1000454_pt1 | contig 16442 bp, 14 predicted proteins | sample TroBogypolimnion_47_FD_153090 | JGI IMG/M metagenome (GOLD analysis project Ga0214252, IMG submission 153090) | Freshwater microbial communities from Trout Bog Lake, WI - 13JUL2009 hypolimnion | ecosystem: Environmental > Aquatic > Freshwater > Lake > Hypolimnion/Profundal zone | place: Trout...
AGAAAGGCTGATTTCTCGCTCAGATGACCGCTGGAGTCCAGCGCATCGATCTCGAAGTGGATCGGGTGCGAGCCCGGTGCCGCTGCGTCGAACGGCGCCTGCACGCGCATCGCCACCCAGCGCGCCTGCGTCGATTCGACCAGCACCTCGCTCTCGGAGCTGATCGTCAGTCCGGGCAGGCCGCTGACCGTGATCCGGTAGCGCTGCGGCTTCTCGGTTGCGTTCATGAGTTGCAGCCGGTACACGTTCTCCACCCTGCCCCCGGCCACCAGCCGCGCCGTGACGCCGCGGTCGCGCACGACGTCCACCTTGAACGGCGTGCGCAGCGACAGGCTGATCAGCATGGCCAGCACGATCGCGCCCAGGATGGTGCTGTAAATGAGCACGCGTGGACGCAGCACGTGGCGCAGCGTCTGCGATTGGCTCCAGTGCTGCGCCATGGCGTTGTCGGTCGAGTACTTGATCAGGCCGCGCGCATAGCCGAGCTTGTCCATCACGGTGTCGCAGACGTCGATGCAGACGCCGCAGCCGATGCATTCGTATTGCAGTCCCTTGCGGATGTCGATGCCGGTCGGGCAGACCTGCACGCACAGGCTGCAGTCGACACAGGCGCCCAGGTTGAGCGCCGCCGGATCGGCCTTGCGCGAGCGCGCCCCGCGCGGCTCGCCGCGCTCGGCGTCGTAGGTGACGATCAGAGTGTCCTTGTCGAACATGGCGCTCTGGAAGCGCGCGTACGGGCACATGTGCTTGCAGACCTGCTCGCGCATGAAGCCGGCGTTGCCGTAGGTGGCAAAGCCGTAGAAGAATGTCCAGAAGCCTTCCCACGAGCTCATGCTCATCTGCACGAACTCGGTGCCGAGCTCCTGGATCGGCGTGAAATAGCCGACAAAGGTGAAGCCGGTCCACAGCGCCAGCAGCAGCCACAGCAGGTGCTTGAGGCCCTTGCGCGCGAGCTTCTGCAGGCCCCAGGGCTGCTCGTCGCGGCGCATGCGCGCGCTGCGGTTGCCCTCGACCTTGTTCTCGATCCACAGGAATATCTCGGTGTAGACGGTCTGCGGGCAGGCGTAGCCGCACCACAGGCGTCCGGCCACCGCAGTGAACAGGAACAGCGACAGGGCGCTGATGACCATCAGGCCGGTCAGGTAGATGAAGTCCTGCGGGTACAGCACCAGGCCGAAGATGTAGAAGCGCCGCGCGCCGAGGTCAAACAGGACCGCCTGGCGTTGGCCCCACTGCAGCCAGGGCAGGCCGTAGAAGATGATCTGGGTGAGCCAGACCATGGCCCAGCGCCAGTTGCTGAAGAAACCCGTGGTGCTGCGCGGGTAGATCTTGCGCTGCGCGGCGTACAGGGAAACCAGTTCCCCATCAGCCGGCTGCGCGTTGATGGGGATGACCTTGCGGGGCTCGTGGTCCTTTGTATTCAAGCGTGCTTCTTCAGGGGACAGCGCGGCACCCGTGGCAGTTCCGCCATTTACTTCGCGGCAACAGCGCCGGCCTTGTTGTTGGAAAGGCTCCAGACATAGGAGGCGAGCACGTGAATTTGAGCTTCGGTGAACTTATCACCCTGTGCCGGCATCTGGTTGGTCTTGCCGTTGTTGATCATCGAGATGATCGCAGCCTCGCCGTAGCCGTGCAGCCAGATGTCGTCCGTCAGATTGGCCGAACCGATGGCCTGATTGCCTTTGCCATCGGGACCGTGACAGGCGGCGCAAACCACGAACTTCGGTTTGCCCAGCGAGGCGCGCAGCGAATCGTTCGGACTGCCGGACAGGCTCAGGACATAGTTCGCCAGGTTCTTGACGTCATCGGCCGTGCCGACGGCGGCCGCCATAGGCGGCATCTGTGCCAAACGCCCCTTGATGATGTCAGCCTTGATGATCTCGGGCGTGCCGCCACCCAGCCAGTCGTTGTCAGTCAGGTTCGGAATACCTTTGTTGCCGCGCGCGTCAGAGCCATGGCAGGGTGCGCAGGTGTTCATGAACAAGCGCTCGCCGATCGCCATCGCCTGCGGGTCCTTGGCCACGTCTTCCGGTTTCATGGCCATGAACTTGGCATACAGGGGTGCGACATCCGCATTGCCCTTGTCCACCTCGGCTTGATGTTGGCCGGTCGAGCTCCAGCCGAACTTGCCCGCATAGGTGCCCAAGCCCGGATACAGCGCCAGATAGCCCAGCGCAAAAATGACGGTGATGACGAACAGCCAGGCCCACCAGCGTGGCAGCGGGTTGTTCATTTCGCGCAGATCGCCGTCCCACACATGGCCTGTCGTGTTGTCCGAGGAAGACATGACCTTGGCCTTGCCGCTGAACCACAGCAGCACGAGGCAGGCCACGATGCTGACGACCGTGATGGCCGCCACATAGATCGACCAGAAATTGCTTGTGAAGTCGCTCATTTTGTTCCTTAGATGGTGCTTCAGTCTTGCTCGAAAGGCAGCCTGGCGGCGGACTCGAAGTCGTCGGCATTGCGGCCGGAATAGGCCCAGACAACGATCCCGATGAAGGTGACGAAGCTGACGACGGTGGCCAGCGAACGTAGGGTGTTGATATCAAAGTCCATGCGCGATCTCCCGTTTACCGGACCAGGGTTCCCAGCACCTGCAGATAGGCGATCACGGCCTCGATCTCCTTCTTGCCCTTGAGCTCTTCGGAAGACTTGGCGATCTGCTCGTCGGTGTAAGGCACGCCGACGATGCGCAAGGCCTTCATATGCGCCGGCATCGAGGCCGCGTCCACATCGTCCTTGAGCAGCCAGGGATAAGCCGGCATGTTCGACTCCGGCACCACGTCACGCGGGTTGTTCAGGTGGTCGCGGTGCCACTGGTCGCTGTACTTTCCGCCGACGCGGTGCAGATCCGGACCGGTGCGCTTGCTGCCCCACTGGAACGGGTGGTCATAGACGAATTCGCCGGCTACCGAATAGTGCCCGTAGCGCAAGGTCTCGGCGCGGAAGGGCCGGATCATCTGCGAATGGCAGTTGTAGCAACCTTCGCGCGTGTAGATGTCGCGTCCGGCCAGCTGCAAGGCGGTGTAGGGCTGCAAACCCTTGACCGGCTCCGTGGTGGATTTCTGGAAGAATAACGGCACGATCTCCACCAAGCCGCCGACCAGCAGCACCAGCAGGATCAGCACGATCATGAGGAAATTGCTGGTCTCGATTTTTTCATGCGACAGTCCGCCGCTTGCATTGTTGTTTGCCATGGTATTTTTTTCCTTTTCAGGCGTGTGCAAGAGCCGTTGGAATCGTCACCGTGACGGAGCGCCCGCGCGTCGCCGTCTTGAGCACGTTCCAGAGCATGATCAACATGCCGGACAGGTACAGGAGCCCGCCGAACAGTCGCAGCACGTAGAACGGGAAGGTGGCCTTGACCGACTCAACAAAGGTGTAGGTCAGCGTGCCATCGGTGTTGATGGCGCGCCACATCAGACCCTGCATCACGCCGGCGATCCACATCGCCGCAATGTAGATCACGATACCGATGGTCGCAGTCCAGAAATGGATCTCGATCGCCTTGATGCTGTACATCTGCTTCTGGCCGAACAGACGCGGAATCAGGTAATACATGCTGCCCATCGTCACCAGACCTACCCAGCCCAAGGCGCCGGAGTGCACGTGGCCGATCGTCCAGTCGGTGTAATGCGACAACGCGTTGACAGTCTTGATCGACATCATCGGGCCTTCGAATGTCGACATGCCATAGAACGAGAGCGACACGATCAGGAAGCGCAGGATCGGGTCATCGCGCAGTTTGTGCCAGGCGCCCGACAACGTCATGATGCCGTTGATCATGCCGCCCCAGCTCGGCGCCAGCAGGATCAGCGAGAACACCATGCCGACCGACTGTGTCCAGTCCGGCAGCGCCGTGTAGTGCAGATGGTGCGGACCGGCCCACATGTAGGTGAAGATCAGCGCCCAGAAGTGAACGATCGACAGGCGGTACGAATAGACCGGGCGCTCGGCCTGCTTGGGCACGAAGTAGTACATCATGCCGAGGAAGCCGGCGGTCAGGAAGAAGCCGACCGCATTGTGGCCGTACCACCACTGCACCATCGCATCCTGCACGCCGGCATAGGCCGAGTAGGACTTCATGAAGCCGGCCGGGATCGCCGCGCTGTTGACCAGGTGCAGCAGCGCAACGGCGATGATGAAGGCGCCAAAAAACCAGTTCGCCACATAGATGTGGCGAACCTTGCGCGTGCCGATGGTGCCGAAGAAGACGACGGCGAACGAGACCCAGACCACCGTGATCAGGATGTCGATCGGCCATTCGAGCTCGGCGTATTCCTTGCCTTGCGTGTAGCCCAGCGGTAGCGAAATCGCCGCCGCCAGAATGACCAATTGCCAACCCCAGAACGTGAAAGCTGCCAGCTTGTCACCAAACAGGCGCACCTGGCAGGTCCGCTGCGCCACGTAATAGGCCGAGGCAAACAGGCCGCAGCCGCCGAAGGCAAAGATCACGGCATTGGTATGCAGGGGGCGCAGACGACCATAGGTGAGCCATGGAATGCCGAAATTGAGCTCCGGCCAGGTCAGCTGCGCGGCAATGATGACGCCGACCAGCATGCCGACCACGCCCCACACGACAGTCATGATGGCAAACTGCCTGACAACTTTGTCGTTGTAGGTCGTTGCAAGCGAATTGGGAAATATCATTCTCACCTCTTGTCAGTTAGTGTCATCAAAATTGCCGGCAATTCCGGATGCCGCGTGGTCTTTCTCAAAATCGGTGCCCGCATCTTATCAATCCTTAAGGATTCTTTCGCCCTCGGATTCGATATTTTCGAATTGACCGCGGTGGATCGCCCACCACAAGCCCGCGAGAATGAAGAACACCAGGATGACCGATAGCGGAATCAACAAATAAAGAATATCCATCAGTTTTTTTGCCCTAGCCCGACGCCCGATGACAGACGCAGGGCGTTGAGCACGACCACCAGCGAGCTGGCGCCCATGCCCAGTCCGGCTAGCCACGCCGGCAACCATCCCAACACCGCCAGCGGCACGCAGGTCGCATTGTAGAAAGCGGACCATACAAGATTCTGACGAACGATACGCAGGGTGCGCCGAGCCAACAACAACGACTGCGATACCGCGCCAAGCTGATCGCCGAGCACGACAAAGTCGGCCTGCGCCTGCGCCAATGGCACGGCTTGACCGAAGGCAAACGAGACATGCGCACCGGCCAGCACCGGCCCATCGTTGAGCCCGTCGCCCACCACCGCCACTTTGCGCCCGCGGTGTTGCGCCTGTTGCAGGAAATCGAGCTTGTCCTGCGGCGTGCACTCGCCCTGGAATTGCGTGATGCCGACCTGCGCCGCCACGCGCGCCACCGCTGGCGCACTGTCGCCTGAAAGCAGATGCACGGCGATGCCTGCGGCTCGCAGCGCCGAGACGGTCGCCGCCGCATCGGAGCGCACGTCCTCATGCAGCTCGAACGTGGCCAGCCAACCCTGCTCGTCACTCAGGTAAGCGCGCATGGCGTCGGTAGCCGGGCGCACCAGGCCACACAGCGCAGCCGAACCCAGACGCAGTTCGATTGATTCGGGCGAATCAACGCGGCGCACGCGGGCGCAAACGCCCTGCCCGGCCACCTCCCGGACCAACTCGGCCAGCCATCCCCGATCGTGCGCGCCAGTCTGCGCCGCCAGCAGCAGCGCGCGCGACACCGGATGCAGCGAGTACTGCGCCAACGCTGCGGCCATGGCCAGCGCCTGCGCGGCATTGACGCCCTCTCGCACCTGCGTCGCACCGAGCACCATGGCGTCACGGGTCAGGGTCCCGGTCTTGTCGAACAGCACGGTGTCGACACCGGCCAGGCTCTCGAAGGCCTCGAGCCGGCGCACCAGGACGCCTTGCCGCGCCAGCGTGCCCGCAGCGGCCAGCATGGCCGCCGGTGTCGCCAGCGACAGCGCACAGGGACAGGTCACGACCAGCACCGCCACGGCGACCATCAATGCATGGCCGGGGTCGCGCCCCCACCAAAAGGCACAGGCGAGCGCAGCCGCCAGCAACACCGCGATCAGGAACGGCCTGGCGATGCGATCGGCCAGGCGCGCCAGGCGCGGCTTGCTCGTCGACGCCGCTTCCATCAGCGCCACGATCTGGGCGAATCGGGTCTCGGAGCCGATACGTTCGACCCGCACCTGCACCACGCTGGCGAGGTTGTGGCTGCCGGCAATCACCGTGCCACCAACCGGGCGCGCAACCGGACGCGACTCGCCGGTGAGCAGCGCCTCGTCCACCAGCGCGTCGCCCTCCAGCAGGACGCCGTCGGCCGGGAAGGTATCGCCCGGCAGGACGCGGATGACATCGCCGCCCATCAGACGGCGCACCGGGACGCGCTCAAAGCTGCCATCGGGCTGCCGGCGCGCCACGCTGTCGGGCAGCCGGTTCATCAGGGACTCGAGCGCGCCGGCGGTGCGATCGCGCAGGCGCAGTTCCAGCCAGCGCCCGCTGAGCAGAAAGAAAACGAACATGGTCAGCGAGTCGAAATAGACCTCTTGACCGAAGTGGCCCAGCGGATCGAAGGTGCCGATAGTGCTGACGGCAAACGTGATCAGCATGCCCAGTGCCACCGGCAGGTCCATGCTGACGCGGCGCTGCACGACGTCGCGCCAGGCACTACTGAAAAAGGGCCCGCAGGAGAACAGGATGACCGGCAGCGACAGCACCCAGGACGCCCAGCGCAGCAGTTGCTCCATCTCGGCGGACAGATCGCCTGGTCGCGCCACATAGGCCGGGTAGGCATACATCATCACCTGCATCATGCACAGCCCGGCCACGCCGAGTTGCCACAGCGCCTTGCGCGCCTGCAGTTGCCGGCGTTCGCGCGCCTGCGCATCGTTGGCCGGCACGGCGCGGTAGCCTGCGGCCTCGATGGCGTGCATCCATTTCGACGGCAGCACGCGCGCGCTGGCCCAGACCACGCGCGCGCGGTGGCTGCCGGCGCTGACCTCGGCCGAGACGACGCCGGGCACGCGCAGCAGTGCGTCCTCGATCGTCAGCGCGCAGGCCGCACAATGCATGCCCTCAATCAGCAGGTTGGATTCCCAGCACTCGGCGCGTTTCGGGTCGGGGCGGCTGAAGGCAGGCCACTCCAGCGGGTCGTCGAGCAGGCGCAGGACGTCAGCCTCGGCAGGATCGTGGTGAGCCGCAGCAGAAAGATCAGGACTGACAGATGACATAAGGTCCTAGTACTTCGGCACAGAGGTATCAAAACAAAATGAAAGTGATGGATTCACGCAGGCCTAGGCGCAAACCGCCGACATGGCTCTGGCTATGGCTATGGCGACGATTTGCCACGACGGGATGAGTGGGAAGGCGCGCTTTCATGTTTCGATTTTTCTGTGTCGGAGTACTCAGATGCGCGGTGATGAAAGCAGTTTACCTGACGGATATCAAGACAGCACAGGGCAGGCAGAGTAAGCTAAAGCATCATCACTCAACAGGAGCACAGCATGTACCAACGAATTCTTGTCGCCACCGATGGTTCCAACCTGTCCAAGCGGGCAGTGGCCAGCGCCATTTCGCTGGCGGCGTTGACGGGTGCCGAGTTGGTGGCCCTGAAAGTGATTCCGCGTTATCCGCAGAGCTACTTTGAGGGCGGTCTGGCGCTGCAGGCTGCGGAAGTGAGCCGGGTCGAAAAGCAATGGGCCGAGGACGGGCAGGCGATCGTCGAGGCGGTGCAGAATGCGGCCCAGGCAAAAGGCGTGAAGGTCAAGCCCATTACGGTGAAATCAGACCTGGTGTCCGAAGCCATCATCGCCGCCACCAAGAAGCACAAGTGCGACCTGATCGTCATGGCCTCGCACGGCCGGCGCGGCATCAAGCGCCTGCTGCTCGGCAGCGAGACGCAACTGGTACTGACGCACTCGCACGTGCCGGTGCTCGTGCTGCGCTAAGGCTTGCCAGCGCCGTAGCGCTCGCGCAAGACATTCTTCTGCACCTTGCCCATGCTGTTACGCGGCAATGCATCGACCACGATGCACTGCTTGGGCACCTTGAAATTCGCCAGTATTGACTTGAGCCGGCTGATGATCTGCAACGGGTCGAGTGTGGCGCCCGGTTTGGGCGTGACAACGGCCAGCCCGACCTCGCCGAAGTCGGCGTGCGGCAGGCCGATCACGGCGCTCTCCGCGACACCGGGCAACTCGTTGATATAGCCCTCGACCTCGGCCGGGTAGACGTTGTAGCCGCCGCTGATGATCAGGTCCTTGCTCCGCCCCACGATCGTCACATAACCGAGTGCATCGATCTTGCCGACATCGCCGGTCTTGAAGTAGCCATCCGCGGTGAACTCCTCGGCCGTCTTCTCAGGCATGCGCCAGTAGCCCTTGAACACGTTCGGGCCCTTGACCTGAATGCCGCCGATCTCGTCGGTCGCCAGCGCCGCGCCCGCATCGTCCTGCACACGCAGGCTGACACCGGGCAAGGGAAAACCGACTGTGCCGCCACGGCGAGCGCCCTGCCCTGTGTCATACGGATTGGATGTGAGCATGCCGGTCTCGCTCATGCCGTAGCGCTCCAGAATCGTGTGGCCGGTGCGCTTCTGCCAGTCGGTGAAGGTCTCGATCAGCAAAGGCGCTGATCCGGCGATGAAGAGCCGCATGTTGCACGCCGCATCACGCGTCAGGCCTGGCTCGGCCAGCAGCCGCACATACAAGGTCGGCACACCCATGAAGACCGTCGCCTGCGGCAGTTTCTCGATCACCATACGCGGATCGAATTTTCCCAGCCAGATCATCCTGCTGCCATTGAGCAGCGCGCCGTGGATCGCCACGAACAGGCCGTGCACATGGAAGATCGGCAGGGCGTGGATCAGCACGTCGCCGGCGCGCCAGCCCCAGTAGTCTTTGAGCACCAGGGCGTTGCTGAGCAGGTTGCCGTGGCTCAGCATCGCACCCTTGGAACGCCCGGTGGTGCCGCTGGTGTAGAGGATGGCCGCCAGATCGTCTGCCTGTCGCAGCGCCACCTGATGCTGGTCGGAACAATGCGCGGCGCGCTCCAGCAACGAGCCGCTTCGGTCCTCGCCGAGCGTGAAGACGTATTGCGTGCCGGCCTTGAAGGCAATTTTGCTGACCCAGCCGAAGTTCTTGCCGGTGCAGACCACGACGGCAGGCTCGGCGTTGCCGATGAAGTATTCGATCTCGGCCTGCTGATAGGCCGGATTAAGCGGCAGGAAGACAAAGCCGGCACGCAGCGTGGCTAGGTACAGCAGCATGGCCTCGACCGATTTCTCGACCTGCACCGCGATGCGCGCGCCAACCGGCAACTGCAATGAATCAAGCAGGTTGGCCAGCATGGCGCTGGCGCGCTCGACATCGCGCCATGAGTAGGACAAGCCGTTGTCGGTCTCGACCGCAACGCTGTCCAGGTCGTTGGGAAAACCGGCGCGCAGCGCGGCGAAGAGGTTGCCGTTGCCGGAAGGGGAAGCGATGCGGGTATGCATGTCAGTCTCAAACTTGGAAGTGGAATGAAGTGCGAAGTCGGCCGTGATGTCACCAATCAGAAGACAGGTTTGCGCTTTTCCAGAAAGGCCCGAATGCCCTCCCGGTGTTCGGCACTGTCGGCGTAGGCATAGCGTTGGTCGCCTTCGATGACACCAGCGCCGGAGCCGTTCAGGAGTGCGCGAATGGTCTGCTTGTTCATGCGCGCAGCCTGCGGCGCCAGGGCCGCCAGGCGCCGGGCGCTGACCTGTGCTTCGGCGGCCAGTTGCTCATCGGGCAGCAGCCGGCTGAGAAAGCCCACTGCCTTCATGTCCGCAGCGCTGAACACCATGGCTTCGAGCAGCATTTGCCGCACCACCGTCAGGCCGGCTTCGCGCGCCACCAGCGCGGCCTCGCGCGGCGCCATCGGGAAACCAAGCCGGGCAATCGGCGCCCCGAAGCGCGCCGCCATGCCGGCCAGGCGGATGTCGCAGCAACTGGCAATCTCCATTCCGGCGCCCATGCAATTGCCCGCAATATGTGCGAGCACCGGCACATCGCAATCGAGCATCGCCTGCAAGGCCGGCCAGACATCGTTCTCGTGAAAATCGCACAGGCTCGCCTCGTCGAAACGAAAGCCTGCGTATTCCGAAATATCGCCGCCGGCACAGAAGTTGCCATCCTCGCCGCCAACGACGACGCAGCGCACCTGAGTGTCAGCGTGCACCTGCTCGAACGTCGCGCGCAAGTCCTGCCACATGTGGCGCGACATGGCATTGAGCTTGCCGGGATTGGACAGGGTGACCGTGGCCACCGCGTCTGCGATCGAAAGTTGGACAGCACCACTCATGAGAAATCTTTCATCAACGCACCGTCGCCAGACCCATGACCGCATCGGGCAGCGCAGTGGCGATACCGGGAAAGACGCAGATCAGGAACACCGCCAAAAACATCAGCAGCACAAAGGGCACGACACCCCAGATGATGTCACTCAGGGAAATATCAGGCGCGATGTTCTTGATGACGAAGATGTTCAGACCGACCGGCGGATGGATCAGGCCCGCCTCCATCACGATCGTCATCAGCACGCCGAACCAGATCAGGTCAAATCCCGCTGCCTTGAGCGGCGGCAGGATGATGGGCGCGGTCATCAAGATGATGCTGACCGGCGGCAGGAAGAACCCGAGCAGGATCACCATCAGCAAAATCGCTGCCAGCAACACCCACTTGGACAAGTGCATGCCGACCACCCACTCCGCCGTGGACTGGCTGATGTGCAGAAAACTCATCACATACGAGAACAGCAGAGACATGCCGATGATCATCATCAGCATGGTCGATTCGCGCAGCGTCGCCGTCAGAATCGGCGCCACGTCGCGCGGCCGCCAGACGCCGTAGATAGTGGCAATCAGGGCCAGCGCAAGCAAGGCACCGAGGCCCGCCGTTTCGGACGGCGTCGCAAAGCCGCCGTAGAGCGCCACCATGACGCCGATCAGCAACAGCACAAAAGGCACGACGCGCGGCAGCATCTCGAACTTCTGCCGGTTCGTGAAGGTCTCGTCGAGCAGCAGGGCCGAAGCGGCCCCGGAGCGCTCGAACTCGGCCTTGGCCAGCCGGTGTTCCTTGCGATAACGCATAGCTGCGTAAAAAGCAAACAGGCCCACCAGCAAGACGCCGGGAAAGATGCCGGCCAGGAACAACCTGCCCAGCGACTGTTCGGCCGCCACCGCGTACAGGATCATCGTGATCGACGGCGGCAGCAGGATGCCCAGAGTGCCGCCGGCGGCGATGATGCCGGCCGCAAAGCCGGGCGAATAGCCGCGCTTGCGCATCTCGGGGATGCCGGCGCTGCCGATGGCCGAGCAGGTGGCCGGGCTCGACCCGGCCATGGCCGCGAACAGCGCGCAGGCAAACACGTTGGCAATGCCAAGGCCGCCCGGAATCCGACCCATCCAGACATGCATGGCCGCGTACAAGTCCTGCCCGGCCCGCGAACGCCCTATGGCCGCGCCCTTGAGGATGAACAGCGGAATCGACAGCAGCGTGATGCTGGCCATCTCCTCATAGACGTTCTGTGTGACGGTGTTGAGCGCGGAGGCCGGCATGAACAGGTACATGAATAGCACTGCCACGCTGCCCAGGGCAAACGAGATCGGCGCGCCGGAGAACATGAACAGCAGCGTCACCGCGCCGAACAGCATACCCAGGCTCAGCATCGTCATGGCGCCTCCCGTGCCAGCTGGCCGACCATGGCATTAACGCGCGCACTGAGCTGGATCAGCAGTTGCAGGCTCAGCAGGGTCATGCCGGCGGCCATCAGCCCATCGGGGATCGACAGCGGCGGCGCCCACGACGACGAGGTGGTCTGGTGCTCGACCCAGGCCTCGTGAAACAGCGTCCATGACTTCCAGGCGAAGAAGCTGCAGAACAGGCAGCTCAGCAGATCGACCAGCAGCAGGCGCAGGCGATTGAGCGAATTCGGCAACAGGCCGGCGACGGCCTCGATGCCGACATGGCCGCGCAAGGCCTGCACGAACGAGCTGCACATGAAGGTCGCTCCGACCAGGCAGAACACGGCCGCTTCGTCCTGCCAGTCGGTGGAGGACTTCATCACGTAGCGCGAAACCACGCTGTAGGTCAGCACGGCCGAGGCTACCAGCAGCGCGAACATGCCGAGCACGACCATCAGACGGTTGAGCCGCATCAGCACAATGGCCAGCGGCAGCAGCAGGCGCGGCGTGTCGGGGTCGACGCCCAGCACGGCCGAGCCGATTTCAACGCCGTGCGTCATGCCAGCTTTTGCGCCGCCTTCAGCAGCGCTGCGCACGATTCGCTCTTTTCGGCGAAATCCTTCCAGGCCGTGTCACGCGCGATCACCTGCCACTTCTTCAGCGTGGCTTCGTCCATGTCGTAGACCTTGGCCCCAGCCTTGAGATAGATGTCGGCCGCCGCCTTGTCGTCGGCGCGCGCCGCTCCCATGGCAAAGGTTTCCAGCTCGGCGCCGACCGCCATCACGACATCCTGATGCGCCTTGGACAATTTCGAAAATACCTCTTTGGAGATCATCAGCGGCTCGAGCATGAACCAGTAGGTCTTGTTGCGCCCGGTCGTCAGGTGCTTTGCAATTTCTTCCAGCTTGAACGAGATGAAGCTGGTGCTCGAGGTCATGGCGGCGTCCATCGCGCCGGTCTGCATGGCGGCGTAAATCTCGTTTGACGGCAGCGTGATCACCGACGCGCCGGCCGTCTTGAGCATCATGTCCATCTCGCGGCTGCCGCCGCGCACCTTCAGGCCCTTGGCGTCATCGGGCGTCAGCAAAGGCCGCGCGCGGCTGGCTACACCACCGGCCTGCCAGACCCAGCTGACGATGATCACGCCCTTGTCGTCGAGAACCTTGGAGAGCAACTTGCCGACCTCGGCGTTCTTCCAGCGCGCGCCCTGTTCATAGCTCGGCACCAGGGCGGGCATCAGGCCGATGTTGGTCTCTGCGACCTCACCGCCGGCATAGGACAAAGGCACCAGGCTCATGTCGAGCGCGCCCTTGCGCATGGAGGAAAACTGCGCGTTGGTTTTCATCAGCGAAGAGCCCGGGTAAACCGAGGCCTTGAGCGCACCGGCCGTGCGCTTGTCCACTTCGACCGCAAAGCGTCGGCACAGGCGGTCGCGGAAATCGCCGTCGGTCAGGGTGCCGCCAGGGAACTGGTGCGAGATCTTCAGGCCACCAGCGCCGCTTTGCCCCCAGGCGCCGCCCGCCAGGGATGTGACGCCGGCGCCACCGGCCGCATGGATGAAATTTCGTCTAGATAAACTCACTTTTTTGTCTCCTCGGTTATCGTCGAATATTTTTCCGGCGTATTTTAAAAAGCGGTCTGTTCACTCCGTTCCAACAACGAACCATCGACGAGGGCGGACACCCGAATCTAATCCCCGCGCATCAGCGCGCCGAGCGCTTGCTGGCCCACAGCCACAGGGCAATGCCGCCCACGATCATGGGCAGGCATAACCACTGCCCCATGCTCATGCCGAGCGAGAGAATACCCAGATGCGCGTCGGGTTCGCGGAAGAACTCGGCAGCGAAGCGAAACAGGCCATAGCCGAGCAGGAACATGCCAGACACCTGGCCCTGCTTGCGCTCCTTGCGCGCATACAGCCACAGAAGAACAAACAGCATCAGGCCCTCGCCGAGGAACTGGTAGACCTGCGATGGATGGCGCGGCAAGTCGCCGGCACCGCGAAACACCATGCCCCAGGGCAGGTCCGGATCGCATAGGCGCCCCCACAGTTCACCGTTGATGAAGTTGCCGACCCGACCCGCGGCCAGACCGGTCGGCACGCAGGGCGCCACAAAGTCGGTCACCTGCAGCCAGGGCTTGCTGCGTGAGCGTGAATACCAGATCAGCGCGACAAACACGCCCAGCATGCCGCCGTGAAAACTCATGCCGCCGGCCCAGACGGCAAAGATCTCCAGCGGATGCGCTAGGTAATAGAGTGGCTTGTAGAACAGGCAATACCCGATGCGCCCCCCCAGCACCACCCCCATCACGCCCATGAACAGGATGTCCTCGACGTCGCGCCGGGTCCAGGCGGCCGTGCCCTTCATCGCCACATAGGGCTCATGGCGCAAGCGCCGGTTGCCCAGGAACATGAACAGCGCGAACGCCGCCAGATAGGTCAGCCCGTACCAATGGATGGCCACGGGTCCGAGCTGCAGCGCAACCGGATTGATTTGAGGATGAATCAGCATGGACGCCATTGTGCACGCAAGAAACCCGTCGCAAAACCTTGCCACGGGGTCGCCAATTAGAATCGCCCCAGTACAATTGCGGGGCGTCACGCCCACCCTCAGGCCGGACTTGGATCGGCAACCAGGGCATGAGCCCGCTCTGCAAACCAAACCAGAAGTGTTTCATGACCCATCCCACCGCGATGAATATCCGTATCGCCCTGTTGTTCCTAGCCCTGGCGGGCAGCGGCGGCCGCGCCGTGTATGCCACGCCACTTGATGATCTGCGCACGGCGACCGTGTCGGCCGCTGAGTTCGGCAGCTTCCGGCTCGAATACGCCCTCAATGGCATTAAGGACTGGCCGACGCCGGTCGACGGTGCGGGCGTTTCCCTGCGGATCGACCCGGATCGCATCGACATAGTGATCGCGGCCAAAAAAGTGCCGCCGGAGTCGTTTCGAACTGCGTGCGCCAAGGCCGTTGCGCGCGTGCGGGAATTCCTCTATGTCAACGCCGACGGTGTGGCGCCGATGGGGCGCTCCTACCTAATCTCCTACTTCCACGGCACCTGGCGCGCCAACGCGCGCGAGATCGCTTCACGGGCGCTGGACGCCAGCACAAACATCCGGGTCAACGTGGTCGGTGTCGGCAGTTGCCAGGCGGCGCTGATCAAGACGCCAGTCACGTTCGACAACGCAGCGCCGAAATGATCCGAACCTGCGTGCCCCGGCCGAATTAAAATCAGCCGCAGTATCCAGCGCCGGGCGACCTGCGGCGCCCTGAAACCGGCACCCCATTTTCAAACGACACCAGAGATTTTCAATGGACACCAAACCCGTCATCCCGAACCCGCGCAGCCACAACATAACGCAGGGCAAGTCACGCGCGCCGAACCGCTCCATGTACTACGCCATGGGCTACAAGGAGGAGGACTTCAACAAGCCGATGGTGGGCGTAGCCAATGGGCACAGCACCATCACCCCCTGCAACAGCGGCCTGCAGAAGCTCGCTGACGCAGCGATTGCCGGGATCGAGACCGGCGGCGGCAAGGCGCAGGTGTTCGGCACGCCCACGATCAGCGACGGCATGGCGATGGGCACCGAAGGCATGAAGTACAGCCTGGTCAGCCGCGAGGTGATTTCCGACTGCATCGAGACCTGCGTGCAGGGCCAGTGGCTCGATGGCGTGATCGTGATCGGCGGCTGCGACAAGAACATGCCCGGCGGCATGATGGGCATGCTGCGCGCCAATGTGCCGGCGATCTTCGTCTACGGCGGAACCATCCTGCCGGGGCGCTACAAGGGCAAGGATCTCAACATCGTGAGCGTGTTCGAAGCCGTGGGCGAGAACGCCGCCGGCCGCATGAGCGATGAAGACCTGCTCGAGATCGAGCGCCGTGCCGTGCCCGGTTCCGGGTCCTGCGGCGGCATGTACACCGCCAATACCATGTCGTCGGCATTTGAGGCGCTCGGCCTGTCCCTGCCTTACTCCAGCACCATGGCCAATCCGCACGAAGAGAAAGTAGACTCGGCGCTCGAATCGGCCCGTGTGCTGCTCGAAGCGATCAAGAAGGACTTGAAGCCGCGCGACATCGTAACGCGCAAGTCGATCGAGAACGCCGTCGCCGTGATCATGGCGACCGGCGGCTCGACCAACGCGGTTCTGCACTTTCTGGCGATCGCGCACGCCGCCGGCGTTGATTGGACGATCGACGATTTCGAGCGCGTGCGCGTCAAGACGCCGGTGCTGTGCGACCTCAAGCCCAGCGGCCAGTACCTGGCGGTGGACCTGCACCGCGCCGGCGGCATCCCGCAGGTCATGAAGACACTGCTGAGCGCCGGTCTGCTGCACGGCGATTGCATCACCATCACCGGCCAGACCATTGCCGAGGTGCTCAAGGACGTTCCAGCCGCACCACGCGCCGACCAGGACGTGATCCGTCCGCTATCCAACCCGATGTACAAGCAAGGCCACCTGGCCATCCTCAAGGGCAACCTGAGCCCAGAAGGCTGCGTGGCCAAGATCACCGGACTGAAGAATCCGGTAATGACCGGCCCGGCGCGCGTCTTCGACGACGAGCAGTCAGCGCTGGCCGCCATCCTGGCCAACAAGATCGTTGCCGGCGATGTCATGGTGCTGCGCTACCTCGGACCCAAGGGGGGCCCCGGCATGCCGGAAATGTTGGCCCCGACCGGTGCGCTGGTCGGGCAAGGCCTGGGCGAGTCGGTCGGCCTGATCACCGACGGCCGCTTCTCGGGCGGCACCTGGGGCATGGTCGTGGGTCACGTCGCGCC
>Ga0214252_1000465_pt1 | contig 16144 bp, 17 predicted proteins | sample TroBogypolimnion_47_FD_153090 | JGI IMG/M metagenome (GOLD analysis project Ga0214252, IMG submission 153090) | Freshwater microbial communities from Trout Bog Lake, WI - 13JUL2009 hypolimnion | ecosystem: Environmental > Aquatic > Freshwater > Lake > Hypolimnion/Profundal zone | place: Trout...
CTCGCAAAGCAATCGCCGCTTCTTAATCTCAATATTGATGAATGAGATGGCCACCTTCGGGTGGTTTTTTGTTGTCTCTGCATGGGCTGCTTTGGGTCGATATTTGCCTGCGGTGACTAGTTGGCGTGAAGGGCAGCTTAGTATCCGATAACAGCCCCCACCCGGCAACTGTCGTTTTAAACGACACCTCAATCACGCACCACCACCAAACCACAACAGAGCAGAGGATTAATACATCCCTGCCTCATCCCTCAAATATTCCCCATCACTATCCAATAAACACAGCTAACGCCACCCCATCCAAAAAGTGACAACACTACAAACGCAAATTGAGTGGGTGCTCTAGAGCGCGTCAGATCCAGTAGTTATGGGCTAGTAGGGGTGTAGTTGAGGCAGAATTTCAACAGCAGACCATAATTGGCAGCTTAGAAAGCAGTTTCATTTATAATTCCAAGTCTTGGCCTGGTAGCTCAGTCGGTAGAGCAGAGGATTGAAAACGTAGGATAGAGGACTAAAACAGTTCTGCACATTGGGTCTAAGCTGGTTGCGACCCACCGCCCTACAAGTACTGAATCTATTGGCTCTCAGCGGTTTCAAATATTTCAGAATTGGCATCGACAGCATTGAGCTGGCGAAAGCTTTTAATAGTTTTTTGCAATCGCAATTAACTCTGGCAACTTAGCTTGAATGTCTGGAATTAATGTTGCTAATTTGTTTTGTGCACCAGATGTCCAATTAATTCCTTTTGCCCATTGAGACTCAGCAGTCTTCAAGGTTTCTACAAGAACAACAGCATGTGTTTGAAGGCATACGATTGTTTTAATGGCTTCGAAATTATCAATTTGCCAAATTGGGAGTTGATTTAATGCTGCAGAAATTGTTTCTACTTCCGCTCGCATAAAAGTTAAGTCGCCAGGATTAAGCGATAAAGTGCTTGCCCATAGATTAAGCTTTTGTGCTTTTTGATCAACTCCGCCGCCCAATGAAATCGCTGATTCAATATACCTTTTAATTAGTTCTTTTTGTTCGCGCTCTTTTGTTTTTCTCTGATTTGAAAATTGGCAGAACATAACGACTAGGGTGACAACCACTGCGGCTACGGATCCAATTGCTTGAACCCAGGAGGCATATTCAGCGGAGTTTTCTGGCCATATAGTCATTGTTAGATCTTCCCATCTTTGACCAATTCGGGCAATCCCTGCCACCACTATTCCATCAAGCCTCGTTAGATAGAGGATATTTAATTGTCTGTTCTAAATCGAACAGGCTTTTTAGTTTGGCTCACTAATAACTATCGGAATAAACGCCAAGATGGGGGGCACGACAAAACACCACATGCCTATCTGACTAAACAATACTGCGCTGATGCCGCATCCAATGGCAAAAGATAGAACATTGGTGATGATGGTTGATAGGCGAGCCTTTAAGGTGGCCCGTTCCGTTGGCGTTACTCCCCGCACTAAATCAGCTACATCAATCATCATTTGAGTAAGTGGTCCAGTCAGAATGGTTGCGGGAACGGGATTGGTATAAATGCGAGAAATCGAGTTCTGAAGCGCCATTGCGCACACTAATAGTAGGCCAGTAATGATCACATGAACATCATCACCATGATGAGTGGGGCTAATAGTTGTTGCCATTACTGCGGCGGCAATTAGAAACAAGACTTTGAGTGAGAGTAATGTTCGCAGAACTGGTAGGCCTAGCATTGGCATAGAGCTTGCGAGCAACTTAGAAATAAAAACTATCAAACAGAAAACGGGTAAAGCAAGAATCTTTGCCCATATGCCTGAAGTCCCAGAGACAAGGGCCATGCCCAGTGTTACGAAATTACCAGTGACATGAGCCGCAAACAAACCCTGTAGTGCTAAAAAGCCAGCTGTATCTACATAACCAGCATTCAGGCTCAACAAGATTGGGGTAGCTCTCTTCATATGCCCTACTGTAACAAATCAAATTACTAATAAGGATTAAGTATTCTCGACACCAGTCGATTCCAGCCCTACTCCATCAAGCCTCGTTAGATAGAGGATCGCTTATTGTCTGTTCCAAATGGAACAAATTTATTCGGGGTCTAGTTACGGGACGCTGGATACAGGTCGAATTCAAATGCCAAGGCGATGACAGCCCAACAGTTATACTTTTTGCCTAACGGGAAACAAATTTATAAATTATGGGTTTTCGTAGTTCTTAATGAAGAAAATGGGTCGTTATTAGGGATAATGCCTAAATAAAAAGAAACTTTGCTAAATTTATCAATGCAAGACTGCAAACCCAATATTTTTTTGAATTAATGGTTGAAATAAAAAAATGAATCCAACACACCCAAAATATCGACCAGATATAGATGGGCTGCGAGCTATAGCGGTTTTATCAGTCATAGGCTTTCATGCCTTTCCCGAGTGGATTAAAGGCGGCTTTATTGGGGTGGATATATTTTTTGTAATAAGTGGCTATTTAATCTCAACAATCATTATTGAAAATTTAAAAAATGATTCGTTTAGCTTTGTTGATTTTTATAGCCGTCGCATCCGAAGAATTTTTCCAGCATTGCTTCTGGTTTTAATTGCAAGTTATGCTGTAGGCTGGTTCACTTTATTGGCAGAAGAGTATGCTCAGCTTGGAAAGCATATAGCTGCTGGAGCGGGATTTGTTTCAAATCTCGTTTTGTGGAACGAGAGTGGGTACTTTGATGCTGCCTCTGATACAAAGCCTCTGCTGCATCTATGGTCATTGGGTGTTGAGGAGCAGTTTTATGTAATTTGGCCACTGTTAATGTGGATAACGTGGAAAAGAAAATTAAATTTTCTACTTGTTATAGCGGCTGTTGCAATTCTTTCATTTGGTGTAAATGTCATAACTATTGGCGAAAATCCAATAGCTGCGTTTTATTCGCCACTCAGTCGTTTTTGGGAGTTATTAATTGGCGCCATTCTTGCGTATATTTCAGTCTATAAGCAAAATATCGAAAATGACTGGCAGGGAAAATACTCAAACTCATGGGCATGCTTTGGAATAGCTCTAATATCAATCCCAATTGTTTGGCTTGATAAAACAAGCCTGTTTCCTGGGTGGTGGGCTTTATTTCCAACAATGGGAAGCGTACTAATTCTTGCATCCAAAGATGCATGGATTAATAAAAATATTTTGGCGCACAAGCTAATGGTGTGGATTGGTCTGATAAGTTACCCGCTCTATTTGTGGCACTGGCCAGTTTTGACATATTTAAAAATTAATGTTTCTGAGGCACCCTCCGCCTATGAAAAGGGGGGTGCCTTAATGACTTCTTTTGGTTTGGCGTGGTTAACCTATTGGTTTCTAGAGAGGCATATAAGAAAGACCTCAAGACTTAAGCTAAAGACAGTCATATCTTTATTTCTAATGATTGCGTTTGGTTATGTTGGATATAACTTATATATCAGAGAGGGCAATGGATTCCGTCTCTTAAAGTTGATGCCCGAGATAACTGGATTAAGACCAAATCATACGTTGGAGTGGAGGCGTGGAATTTGTTTTATTGAGACTGAAGGGGTCGAACACTTTTCAGATGATATTTGTGTTGAAAAAGGCAAACACCCGACGCTTTTTTTATGGGGCGACTCATATGCAGCTTCACTTTATCCCGGGTTTAGGGAGGCTCAGGATGAAATGGGATTCGCCATGTCTCAGTTTACCTATGCCGCTTGTAAGCCTGAATTGGGTGATGGGTATAGTGGATCGGCTCTGTGTAGAGATAGCAATAGGCATGTATTGAAAATTATTCAACAGACAAAACCAAATTATGTATTTTTAAATGCACATTGGGATAATGAAAATGACTTATTAATGCTCCAGACAACAATTGATGAGCTAAAAAAAATAGGCATATCAAATATTGTTTTGATGGGGCCGGCCCCAACATGGGTCGAAGGTTTGCCGAGGACAATTTTTTCATACTATAGGAAAGAGCATAAAACACCACCCTTGCGATCTAAGAAATTTAATGCTGCAAGTGTCTATAAGTTGGATGAAAGCTTTGATAAGTTTGCAGCTGTAAATAAGATTCTATATGTGTCCCAGCTTGATATATTGTGCAACGATGATGGTTGTTTGACGAGAACAGCTCAAGATAGTAAGGATATAATGTCCTTTGATGCGGGGCACTACACACCGCAGGCAGGAAGATATGTAGTTGAGCATTTTTTACCCAAAATATTAAATTTCAATAGCAAAAAATAGAAATAGATTTTAATGGGTTGATTGATAAAAGCTGTAGGTATCTTTACATGCCTGCTTAAGGCTGCGTTTAGTAGACCACTTTAGATCTTGAAGCGCCTTGTCTGCATCAGCATAATATGATGGTAAATCCCCACCCCTTCGACCCGAGAATTGATATGGAATTTCGAGGTTATTAATCTTCTCAAAGGTGTGAATTAATTCTAAAACCGTGGTTCCTTTTCCTGTGCCGAGATTATGTATGTGTGCCCCATGATTATTGTTTAAGAACTCAAGCGCTGCAAGATGTCCCTCAGCTAAATCCATTACATGAATGTAGTCTCGCTCTCCAGTTCCATCCCTTGTTTCGTAGTCGTTTCCATATATATTTAAGTGAGATAGCGTGCCACCAATAACCCTGGTGATGTATGGCATCAAATTATTTGGAATCTGGTTTGGATTTTCACCAATTAATCCAGATTCATGTGCTCCTACAGGATTAAAGTATCTAAGAATCGAAACTTTGACTTCAGGATCTGAGTTTGCCCAATCTTTCAATATAGTTTCAACTTGAAGCTTAGTATTGCCATACGGATTGATGGGGTTTGTTGGATGGGCCTCATCATAAGGAAGATATAGTGGGGCACCATAAACAGTGGCGCTCGAACTGAAAACAAAAGTTTTTATTTTGTTTAGTTGCATAGCCTCTATTAGAGAAATGCTACCTTGAACATTATTTGAGTAATAGAGAATAGGGTTGGCTACAGACTCGGCAACGGACTTAAGTCCTGCAAAATGAATAACAGCCTCGATTTGATTTTCTTTCAAAACCTTGCTCATCAGAGTTGTATTGCGAACATCCGCATCCATAAAGTGAATTGGCAAGCCTAAAATTTTTGACAATTGGTCAATGGTTGAGGCTTTGCTGTTGCATAAATTGTCAACAATCGTAATTTTGTGACCGGCCTGATTAAGGGCAATGGCAGTGTGGCTTCCTATGTATCCTGCGCCACCTGTAATGAGAATATTCATAACTTAGTTTTCTTGGATTTGGCTAATATTCTTGCCCGAACTTTTTTTTCATTTTCATCAGCATTTTCTTTATTACTCATTGGGTGATAAAGATGTAGGACTTCTGTTGACCAAGACCCTGATTTGCGAGTGATTCCGTAGTCAAACAATCTAAACACGAAGTCTGCATCTTCGTGACCCCATCCTGTGATGGACTCATCAAATCCTCCAATGGCAACAATATCTCTCTTCCAGCAGGCGAGATTACAGCCTTTAATGCGACGCCAAATAAAGTCTGGGTAATTACGCAATGAGTGATTGCCAAATTTTATATAGAAAGCGAGTATTTTATTGATTTGTCCAGTAATGCGATAGGCAAATACATTTTTTTTGAATTTATTAAAGTCCCACCTCCCTTGTGCGAGGAGTTTTTTGGTTAACTTCTCGTTTAATAAAATTCTCCCACCAGTGACCATGTGATTTGGCTCAATGAGATCTCTATGACGAGCAATAAAGTCTGGCTGCACCACGCAGTCACCATCTAAAAATATTAAATAGTCTCCAGAGCTTTGTTTGGTTGCAAGATTTCTAACTGCCGCTAACCTAAAGCCAGTATCTTCATGCCATGCATGAATTAGGGGAATTGATGAGCTAGATTTAAATGAGTCTATTAATAGTCTTGTATCTTCTTTTGATCCATCATCTGCAATGATGATCTCAAAATTTTTGTCTGTTTGAGCATCCAGCGATTGAAGAACTAGATTTAGCGCATCCGGTCTGTTGTATGTTGCAATAATTAGGCTAATTTTCATGTCTTACTTCATTTTGCATAAGCCAAATTTTAAGATATCGGTAATAACTACCCTCGGCATTTGAAATTGCTAATGCAAATCCTTGGGCACCATCTAAAAATCCAAGTTTTATAAAGTATGTCCGAATAAAAGTCCAAAGGCCATGAAGAATTGCTTTGGTGGGACTACTCCTTTTGTTTTTTGCGAAAGCTTGTAAGGCAGAGTCCGTTGAATAGCGATCAATTTTTTGAAGCACTTGCGAAAAGTTTCTAAAGCTGTAATGCAACATTGGCGATTTCAACTTTTTAACTTGGCCGCTCGGGATTAGCCTTTCATGAACAAGATTATCTGAAAAATAAGCAGAGCCTCGTTTGAAAAGCCGATCTACATAATCAGGGCTCCATCCAGAGTGTCTCATGAAGCGGCCACAATACCACGATGATCTTGGTATTGCGTAACAGTTGGCTTTTGGAGAAATAAGGACATCTTTAATTTCATCTCGCAATTCTTGGGTTAATCGCTCATCAGCATCTACGGACAAAACCCAATCTTTTGATGCCAATGCTAGTGCCCTATTTTTTTGAGGACCAAACCCTGGCCAATCATTTGGGGATGAAATGATTGCACCATATTTATTGGCAATTTCCAATGTTTCATCAGTGCTAATAGAATCAACGACGATAATTTCTTGAGCAATTTCTGATAATGAGCTCAAACAATCTTCAAGGTTGTGACCTTCATTTTTTGTTATAAGAATTACCGATAGGCTTTGCATGATAGTCGTGACTATTCATTTTCAGGGATCAGCGCAGGAAATTCGCCAAAGTATTTTTCTTCGGCCTGCTTTAGCTGATGGTAAGCGTAGTATTTTCCACTTGCCGCTATAAAAATTAGAGCCACCCATGCATAAATGGGGGGTTCATATTTAAAAATCCAACTTAGTATGGGAAAAATTATGACAAGGCTTAGAGATGCATTCCCAATCAGGCCCCATTTTTTGCGAGAAATTATTAATGTGGACCACGCCTCTTGTATAGCTTTCTCGTATTCTTGAGATGGATTCATATGACAACTACTTTAGTGGTTTAGGTTGGACTTAAAAAATTTAATATATAGATAATACGCTCGAAATGGGGCTAAATTAGGTCGCCCAGATCCCAATCTGAATTTAAGCTAATAAGCGTCCCATAACTAGACGCTCAACTTGCAAAACTTACAATATTTCTTTTCTGGTAATTTAGCCCTCAGCCCATCAAAAACAATCCAATTGTTACAGGGTGAGCTAACTCTATTCAAGCGCTCCAACAGTGGCAACTGGCAATGTCGTTTCAAGCTAGCCAATGGACAGTGGCATGCAGCTTCCACCAATACAGAAGATCTGGATGTTGCACAAACTCAAGCCATCGCAATTTATGAAGCAGTCAAAGTTAAGGTTGGCGCTGGTTTATCTGCCGTCACCAAAACCTTTAAACAAGTAGCTTTAGATGAGATTGCCAATATGGCGCAAGCTACGCATAATAAGACTGGTAAACGCACTTATCGTGATTACACCTTTGCTATTAACAAATATTTGATTCCTTTCTTTGGGCAATATGAGGTCGGCAAGATCACAGTAGAGTTGCTTGCTGACTTTGAGAGTTGGCGTATAAGTGAGATGGGCAAAATTCCCATGGCGAGCACTAAGCGTAATCACGCCAGTGCTTATATTCGTGTGATTAACCTAGCTAGGGATCGTGGCTATATTGGGCACAACCAATCAGTGCCATTGTTGGATAGCAAAGGCAAGCGAAGTCAGCCCCGCCCTGCTTTTACCGCAGAAGAAATTAAAGAGTTATTGAGCTATACGGAGACTTGGCAAAAGAGCTCATATACAGATAGAACTGCCATGATGAGAACACTATGTTCCTTCTATATCGAGTTTTTAGTCAATACTGGTGTTCGACATGGAACAGAAGCATTACCACTACGCTGGAAGCATTTGCAGTGGCATTGGATTGGCAATAAGAAATACTTAAGAATTTGGGTATCAGGCAAGACAGGACCACGTTATTTAATTGCTAAGAATAGAGTGGTCAAGGTTTTGGAGGGAATTTTGAAATGGCAAGAGTTGCCATATTCGGGATTAAATGCGGTGATTGAAGCTAAGGTGGATCGATTGATATTTCGTTTGCCTACGGGTGAGCAGATCAGCAATATGGAAAACATCTTTCGCAATTTAATGGTTCGCAGCAATATGCGCATAGATGGCAGTGGTCAAACTAGAACGCTGTATAGCCTGCGCCATACTTATGCCACATTTGCACTAGCTAGCGGTGTTGATATACACACATTAGCTAGGCAAATGGGCACCAGTGTTGGCATGATTGAGCGACATTATTCGAAGTTAACTCCCATGATGAATGCTGAAAAACTAGCTTAAATGCTGTTCCAAATGGAACAAACTACAAAACAACAGCTACCCCTGCAGTGGTAGCAGTCGTCTTAAACAGTGATTACTGCTTTTTCAGTCTGCGTGGCTGTTCGCTCTGCCACTTTATAAGCAGCATTGGCTTCAGCACCCAAATCCCAAAGATCAGGCTTGAGATCAATGCCCCTGCTTTTTTGTTTGATCTGCTCGTAGCGTTGATCACGACGAGCTTTAACAAACTCCGCAGCCTCTTTGTTAATCACAAACTTGATTGGCAGGCGAGCAGAAATCTCCGCTAACGCCTTTTCCATGGCACGCCAGTCTGTATCGTCAGGCTTTTTGGTAAAGAGAAGCTTGGCAAAGACATATCCAGAGTTTTTGCTATCAAAGCTCAGGGGCTCTTCAATCTTATTGATGTCCTTGGTGCTTTTCACCAGTTCATCCAGTTTGGCACCACTGAGCTTATTGAGCGCATATCCCTTGCCCACACACTCCTCAAATGCATCAGCCGGAATTTGCGTGATTAGATAGATATTTGTCCAGCTTGCAGGCAGTTGATCCACATACTGAATAAAACGTGGATATACCCGACCAATTGCAGAGAACTTACGAACTGTACTGCTGTAGTCCTTGAGCCCCACTTCTTCACAAAATGTCTTGAACTGAAACTTATCGAGCGATTGCTCAGCCTCATAGACTACGCGGCACATCTCCAAAGTGCTGCGAGCTGTTTTCTCAACCCCAGCCTTAAAAGCGGCAACATATTCCTTGCGCTCTTTAGGGGCGATTGCGGTTGAATCAACTGTAGCAGCTTCCACGCTAAGTTTGCGCTCATATTGCACTAGCCCAGTGTTTGCTTTGGATTTTTCCAACTTCACTTTATCCAAAATCGCTTGCACTCGTACTGCCTTGTCCTGCTCAGCTTGGGTGGGCTGATTGGGCTGCGGTGCTTGAGCAGGTTTTTCTTCACCCTCTATTTCAAATACCTCATTAAAGGTGGAGGTATCTTCTGTTAGTACATTCGCATTCATGCCACGAATATCGATAGAAGGTGTTACCCCTTCAGTTGCCGCAGGACTGACTACAGCGTTAGTAAATTGATTGTTTACTGCAATTGCGTTTTCCATTTTTAAAGCTCCTTAAAAATCAACTTAGCGGTAATGGCGAAAGTGCCTTGGTTTTGCCTTGTTGATGGAGAGAAATGTAAGCCAAAAAACACCGTTTTTTCGCCCTTAAATAAATCTAAAATTTCTTGACCGTAAATAACTATTTTTCTGTGCCATGTTTAATAGGCTTGATATTGATATTTGTTACATATATAGTTGACAAAAATGCCACCGTTGTTCTTTTGCTAAAAAGCCCTCTATAAGCCATGAAAAGAAAGCTCAAACTCCTGGAATATCGCCGTCTGCAAGGCGCTCGCCTGCTGATGAAGGGCGTGCCAAAGGCTGAGGTAGCTAGGCAATTAGGCGTGAGTAGGCAAAGTGTTCAGAACTGGGCTATTCGCTTAACCGTCAAAAGGGAAACGGGCTTTGGCGGCAATATTGCCAACAGCTTTCAATCTGAGCGCGATGATTTTTTGCGAAATAAGAAGAGATACAAGACCAGCTATCAAGACTTGCGTTGCCAACCTTTAGGAAGGCCCAAGAAGATTGGCAACGCTGATTTACAGTGGATCAAGAAAGTTTTAAAGGCTGGCGCAAGGGATTCTGGATATTCGACTGATAAATGGACGCTAGCCAAAATACAGGACCTCATTGAAAAAGCCTGCCTTGCACAAGACGAGACGATTAGCCGAACTCAGGTGATGCGCTTAATTCAAGATCTGGGTTTTTGTTGCCAAAAGCCCAGTCCTGAGAATCAAGCCCAATTGCGTAAATGGGAGCGTTTGGGCTGGATTGAGGTTTAGCTCAATTTATATGAGCTCAACGGCGTTGCGTTTGAGGTCATCATTAATATCGATGTACTTTTGGGTTACGGCAATTGAGCGGTGGCCTGCCAAGGAAGCGAGTACCCGCACGGAGATTCCCTTGTTTGCGAGCGAGGTAATGAAATTTCTTCTGCCGGTATGGCTGCTCGCTCCAGAGATCCCGGCATTGCGGTAGGTCCAAAAGAACCATTGGCATAAAGAATTGGCACTAAATCCTAATTGCTGGGCGGTAAAGAATAGTGGGATCTCAGGGCGGGAGGTGTCACGAAACTGTAAGTAACTGGCTAATTCGGCTTTGAGCTTTTCGGGTAAGAAAACCGTTCTGGGATGGCGACCCTTAGTTTGCTCGGCTGTTAAACGGATCTCGGATTTGATGGTTTTGTCAGGATTCATCACATCCGAAATGGACAGGCTGGCAATTTCTCCGACTCTCATGCCGGACCAATGACTGGTGAGCATCATGGTGCGATTGCGTAGGGCAAACTTTTTGGTATTAATAAAACGTAAAACCTGATCTAACTCTGCTTGCGTTAATGTTTTGGCTTGGGACATTTGTTTTTCCTTTAGATAAATAAAAACACACATACAGTTTGTTTTCTTTTGCTCAAAAGGACGACCTCAATTTGCTAAATCAAGACCTTCCAAGAATCAATGACTTAGCGGCAAAAATCAAAGCGGATAAGAATAGTCTAATTTTCTTATCCGTTTTTCCTATTCAGTATTTAGCTTTGATTGCGGCTAATCCGTGGGAAATAGACAACATCGAGACGACAACTAAACCCTGCAAACAAGCAAACACCTCAAATCAGCCCTACAAGCGTTCGATGTATTTCTCAGCTACTTAGTGCTGTGATGATTGAAGATCAGTGCTTGTAGGGCTATTTTGAGAGGGTATTTTTAGGGCTTGCTTAAGCTGCCAGTATTTAAATCCACATTGGTAGCGATAAAGATGGGCTTATTAGCACCCACTGCCTTACAGGCATGCGCTTTTAAGTCCCATTCCTCGTTTGTTCCATTTGGAACATCCTCAATTTCTATGTGAACCTCTCCCGTTGATTGTAGGTAAATGCAATAGCCATCGACCAACTGTTTTGATTTGGTCAGGGGCTCGTAATGAACAATCCACGACATCACTAGGTCTGGTGTATTGGCTACGCCGCAGGCTGCTAAATTATTCAATATATTGATTTGCCCGTTTGTTTTGGCGGTATGTTGGAATTGTTCATATTCATAAAAGTCCACCAGATATTTTTGGTTCGGGTTATGAAGCTCTACCGAGCCGTTGTAAATTGCTCTGCGGAACAATCCTTTGCCAAATGGGGTGTTGAACTTCTCATTGATAAAGCCTCTGATTGCGATTTGTCTCATTTTTATTCTCCTTGTGTTCTAAATTGAGTTCTCGTTGCGAGCGTTGCTCAGTTGGTCACAAGAGAGATCAGAAAAGATCAGTTGCAGTAACAGTCGCAGATCTCAGTAGAGGGGCTACGAAGTGCTGTCGCCTTGTTGTTTACTTCGTCAGTTACCAAGTCAGAGTTACTCATTTGCCACTACCAGTAACTCCTTAGTAACTACTCAAACTCGACTACCCATCAGCAACTTCTTTTTCTTATCTGCGACATCTACTGTGTAACCAAGCAACTCGCAAAAATATTTATGCCTTGATAACAAAAGCCGTATTTTTTCTATCCAAAATTATCGAATTTGATGAAGAAGGCAAAAAGAGGTCGTCCGCTTGGGGTTTCGAAATTAACTTGTGTATGCCCATTAACAAACAAGGAGAAATTAAATGAGCGCATTAAGTAACCTCAAGTTAGTAGCAGTAAAAAAGCCAACCCATATGCCTGCAATCGTAATTCGCAGAAATAAGCTCTCATCGAAATTGTGGGAGCAGATCCAATTAGCCAAAAGCCAAATGGACGGAACGCCTTTTGTGGTGATGAAATATCGCAGCGTTAAAGATCCTCAAACGGGATTGCGTAAGCAAGTAGAGATTCCCAAAAGAATTAAACCTTGGTGGTTCCAGTCAGAGCAAGGCAAAGTTTGCTTGTCTGTGAAATATGGAAGCTGGACGATTGAACTGGCAAAGGGCAAGCCCAGTGTCGAAGTTGCCAGCGGCCCTGAACTCGTTAAAGCATTGGAGTCTATTAAGGCCGCCGTGGAAGCTGGCGAACTGGATTCACAGATAGAAACAGCCAGTGCTAGTTTAAGAAGTGGGTTTAAGCGTTATTTATAGGGGCGCCGAAGGCGCTCCGATAGTTGGGATTAGCTGATCCCGACGACCTTGTGTAGCTCAAGCCGTCTACACCAGCACTAGCTAGTGCGAGTTTTGGTGTTACGGCGTTCTTTTATTTTCAGCACCAGCTGGTGCGAGCTTTGAAAATAGAAGATGAAGTGGAGCATCCCATCGAAATGACGGGCCCGCTGGGCATAGAGGCATTGAGACTGTTTTAAGAATGAGTGCCCAGCAACTATACGCTTAGCCTTCCCTTTCAGTCCAAAGAAACCATCGCAGACTTAATGTGGATGTTTTATGGAGATGCTGGGGGCTAAAAATGGGCATTCAAGCTAACGACAGCGGTGTAGGCGTTAACGCTTTGCTGTGATACTTGCTGCGTAAAGCTTGCTCTAATGACGGTCTTTGGATCTATTTGATATCCAATACCAGCCGTTAAGTTTGTCCAATTTCTACCATAGCCTATCGCCGGCATCGTATAACTAGGGGCGGAAATGGTGGTAAGTGAGGTCGTTACCAACCTATCCATATTTCCTAGTTCACTGTTGTAGACAGCCTTGGCGAAAGGCAACCAATCACCATATTTAGACTGTGCCTGGTACCCAACTGAGCCAACTTGAGAGTTAATGTTCTGACTGCCAAATTGCAAGCTTGTAAAGTTACCGGACTCTGCAAAGCCATTGATATAGGTATTTACATACGTATATCCGATGAGTGGGCCGTGCACAATTGAGTCATATTCAAAGTCATACCCCGTTTGCGCTGCAATTGAAGTGTTAAAGCCATTAATCGTGGATGCATTTGAAAAACTGGTAATTCCGATGGGGGTGACTCTATTAAGATTGCTATTGAGCCAGTTGTAATTAGCCATACCGTTAACCCAAACTTCGCCACTCCTATATCCAGAGTACAAGCCCAATGTAGTTCCTGATTGAGTGAAATTTCCGGCGCTATTAAAGTTAACTTGAGCTTGACCGTAGCCAACAAAACCACCCACCAAAAGATTCTCGTTGTATTGATAGTCCATTCCAGCGGCGCCGTTATAAGGCGTGCTACTAGTGCTAGTTTGACTGCCTGTTATATTGACTTGTTGCGTACCCCCTAATACCCAGGCACCCAATGTTTTGGAAGCATTGGCGCGAAAACTATATCCAACCTGATCCATATAGGAGTTATTAACGGCAATTTGACCTAGTGCCGCTTGGTTTCCTAGCATTGAAACTTGAGATGGCGCAACAATAAGCTCATAAAAATAATCTGTTTCAATTTGTTGAACGGCTGTTGTTAAGTGACCGCCGCCCGTTGAAGATGAAAGGCCATCAGCATAAAAATATGTAAGCTGTGCATTGGGGGTCACATAATTTGCAGGGCCGCAATTAAGGGAGCCAACTGTTGGCCCACAAGCTGGCGTATTTACATTTGTATTTGTAATTCCAAATTGCGCAGGATTTAATAAGACATAGTTGTAGACCGTATTCCAATCAACGGGAATAAAGTTAATGCCTTGTGATGCAACTGTATTCCAAACAGTCGAACTATATAAACCACGTGAGGCTGTGGTGGTAGCGTTATATGTATACCCCGATGCAGTTGCTGCTTCAGGCGTTAAAAATGAATTCATATTGGGAATTACAAAATTTCTGGCGCCAGCACTATGCAGCTGACTTACTAAACTAGCAGTTTGTTGCCCTAACGATATAAGGGCTGCAGTATTTTCAGGACTTACAATATTTCCAGCGCCACCTGTGGTGGTAGTTTTTAAATCATTAATCCCAATTGAAACCGTGTATAAAGCATTTGGGTCTGCAATTCCGCCAGTGGAAGAGAGGTATGAGGAAACTTGAGTTGTTGCAGACCAAGCATTGCTATTCACGGCGGTGTATGAAACACGAGCACCGCCAGCAGCATAGTTATTGCCCCCGCCAGGAGCATCAGATGGCGTTACTGTTATCCCAAAACGTTGACCTAAACCTACCGACCATTCCGGCCCAGGATTGGTTACAAATGCGCCATATGTGGCCAAAGAGCCGCCAACTGTAGAAGGGATATATTTATATCGACCACTATCTGTGTTGCTGTCTCCAAAAAAGATCATATTAGAGAAGGTTTGTGCTGAAGCTGCGCTAGAAAATATTGCAAGAGAAGCTAAAGCAATTTTAAGTTTGTATTTCAAGGCAACCTTTTTAGCAGTTAAATTATAGTTAATAACTATAACTATAAAAAATTAAATTGCAATCGGGAATTGCACCTGATTGAAAGACCTTATGGCTGTACTACGCCACATTGCAAAATTCGCCGACAGGCGTCCCGTAACTAGACGCCCATGCGAATTAAGTGTGGCTCCAAGGCTAAGGCATGCTAAATACTTATATGAAGCAATTTAGGGCGACAGTTAAAGTAGGTGGAATGTGGGTGAATACGATTGTGTTTGCCGACAATCCCATCCTTGCGTTTAAGTTAGTTCAATCCCAATACGGAGCCAGCAATGTTTTGGCACCACCAACACAAATGGGACATTGAGCATGAGATTTGATGAAATTGCCCCACAAAAACCATTAAGCCCAGAGCAGGCTAGACTTAAGTCAATGAAGGATCGCGTTAAACGAGATCAAGGGGCTGTTAAAGCTGAGCGAGCTCGACAGAAGATTAAGAGTGGACAGAATAGTCTTGCTAAGATTACACATGAATAGCTAAAACCTTCAAAAGGGCAGATTATGAAATTGCAAGATGGAACACCTCAAGCAATGGCATTGCTAAAACGTTTTCAAGACAGCGGAAATTTAATTGACGTTTACTCTGGGAAATGGAAGCCAGCGAGCGATCCTGCCAGAGAGTTCTCAGACGAGAAATTCGTAGAATTAGACAAACAATTTGGTGATGGGTACAGGAATCACTTGCTAATTGTTTGCTTGGCTGACATGGACAATTCTGTAATAAAGGAATTGTGTGAAATTTACCCAGCATTTATACATAATTTTGATCGTATTAATAAGCCCAAATTTCTTTTTATTAATTTAGCAACTCATCAAATTCTATGTGCTGGACTTGGGAGGGGTTGCAGTCTGTTTGTGATTGATTCTGAATCCAATCAAGGCGTAAGGCTTGAAGGCATATATATGCCACCTCAAAAAGAATACGGCGATAAATTTTTAGCCTTAGATCACTTAAAAGTTGTAACCAAGCTGTTAATGGGGCTATCTGACTTGGATGATGCCTTGTCGGAGGACTATGAAAATCCCAATCAAAAGAGAATTGATCGAGCAATGAAGCAAATTAATAACTTTTTCCCTTGCTGTGATGAAATGCCACTACACCCCGAGAACCCATATTGACTGATAGTGCAGAGGATTCTTATATCTCTGCCTTATGTTCCATATAGAGCGCCGTCAAACAGGATCGAATATCCCCACCCAGCCAGGATTTACAGCGTTTTCCCTAGAGTTAGCTACAGTAGGCACATTTAGCAAGCCCATTCCCACTTTCATTTATAATTCCAAGTCTTGGCCTGGTAGCTCAGTCGGTAGAGCAGAGGATTGAAAATCCTTGTGTCGGTGGTTCGATTCCGCCCCGGGCCACCA
>Ga0214252_1000471_pt1 | contig 16002 bp, 13 predicted proteins | sample TroBogypolimnion_47_FD_153090 | JGI IMG/M metagenome (GOLD analysis project Ga0214252, IMG submission 153090) | Freshwater microbial communities from Trout Bog Lake, WI - 13JUL2009 hypolimnion | ecosystem: Environmental > Aquatic > Freshwater > Lake > Hypolimnion/Profundal zone | place: Trout...
GCGGATCCTGCTAAATAATGGGGTGATCGACGGGGCTCGAACCCGCGACATCTCGGACCACAACCGAGTGCTCTACCAGCTGAGCTACGACCACCATGGAGTGGGAATTCTACTGTACTTAATTGGGTACGAATATTGTCTTTCGGTAATACTCGAGCTCTTCGATGGAATCGCGAATATCACCCAGGGCGCGGTGATTGCCGGTCTTTTTAGGGGCGGCGAAGTAGACCTTGGGGTACCAGCGGCGAGCCAACTCTTTGACCGAAGAGACATCGACGGTGCGGTAATGCAGGTAGTTGTTCACCTCGGGCAAGAAGCGTGAGATAAAGGTGCGATCGACCGATACTGAATTTCCGGCCAGGGGGGACTTGCCCGCCCCAGGGGCATACTTATTGAGGTATTCCAGGATCTTGGCTTCGGCCTCGGAAAGGGAGACCCCTTCTGGGATCTCGGTGATCAGGCCAGAGGAGGTGTGCATCTCGCGGACAAAGTCGTTCATGCCCTCGAGCGCCTCGGGGGAGGCGTGAATGACTAGATCGACCCCTTCGCCCAGAATATTGAGCTGGGAGTCGGTGACCAGAACAGCTATTTCGACCAAGAGGTCTTTGTTGAGGTCCAGGCCAGTCATCTCGCAGTCGACCCAGATTAAATTCGGTGCTTCACTTCCCATACCCGAACCTTAGGGCACTTATTCTGTAGGGTCGATTTCACTTCCCGTTCACCTTCTAGACACCTTCGCTCCATTAATTGAATCCCAAAAGGGTTAATTATTCCCCCGTGAGTTCAACAATAACCCAGACCCCTGCGGCAATCCCTCCCAAGCGGGAGATCACGACTAAGCCCCGCTTTTCGGATCGAGTCTTTCGCGGTGTCGTAACTTCTGGGGGATTGTCCTCGCTAGTCATTCTGGGATTGATTCTAATATTTCTATTGTTTAACGGTTTTAGCACTCTCAAGACGCAAGGCATGCACTTTTTAACGAGTAGCAATTGGCAAGCCGTTGTATCTGATTCTGGACAGATTGATCCAAAGGCATCTCACTTTGGTATTGCTGCGATGCTTGTTGGAACGATGCTCGTTGCAGTTATCGCTGTAGTTATTGGTGTGCCAATCAGTGTGGGTGCTGCCATCTATCTCACTTTTTATGCACCAGAAGCAATTAAGAAAATAATGGTTTCAGCGATTGATCTCATGGCTGCCTTTCCTTCAGTCCTGTTCGGTCTCTGGGGGTTCTTTGTTTTGGAAGCGTCGGGAGAGTATTGGGCAAAGTTGCTCAGCAAGTATTTCTCGTGGATTCCATTCTTTAAGTTGCCCGCGCCATATGTAACGCGCTCGCCCTTCATTGCTGGTTTGGTATTAGCCGTGATGATCATTCCAATTGTTACATCTATCTCTCGCGAAATTTTCTCGCAAACACCACTTGATCGCATGCAAGCTGCATATGCGCTTGGCGGAACTCGCTTTGCAATGTTGCGAGCTGTGGCATTCCCTTACGCCCGCTCTGGAATTGTCGGAGGAATCATGCTTGGCTTGGGCCGCGCAATGGGTGAGACAGTTGCGGTTTACACAGTATTGAATATTGTTTATCAGGTTAATTGGCACATCTTATTTAGCGCCGGTGGAAACGTTGCTTCGATGATCTTGTTGAAGTTCGGTGAAGCATCTCCGTACGAGATTAAAGCGTTGATGGCCGCAGGCCTGGTTCTCTTTATCCTCACTTTGATTGTTAACTCGCTAGCCAATTTGATCGTATCTCGTACCGGAAAGAGCGGTCGATAATGTCCACGATTGAAAAAGTTCCGACACCTTCACCACGCAAGCCTTGGGCCGCAACTCCAATTGATCGTGCAAAGACGGCGGGAATCCTTGCTGCTGCAATTGTGGTTTCGGTAATAGTTCTGGCCTTAACCCCACTGTCAGGAAAGCTGGCATTTGCAGCGGTATTTTTCGTCGCCTATTTAATAATCGATTTTGCGGTGAGCTTCGCGAAAGCTGGTCGCGCCGCCGCCGTGGATAGTGTCTTCCGTGGCTTGGTAACCACTGCCATTGCTATCGCAGTCATGCCCATCATCAGCATCTTGGTCACAGTTTGGATACGCGGTCATCACGGTCTGCATTGGACCCTCTTTACAATGGATATGCACTCTAATTCATTTACCGATCCTGTAGGCCAGGGTGGACTGCTTCATGCAATTATTGGAACTTTCTTGCTCGTCATAGTTGCAATGATCATTAGTGTGCCGATTGGAATTTTAACCGCTCTCTATCTCACCGAAGTCCGCGGACGATTCACTCGCCCTATTGAATTCCTGGTTCAGGCAATGTCGGGCGTTCCATCCATTGTGGCTGGTCTCTTTATCTATGCGGCGATATTGATACCTTTTACTAAGACAGTAAATGGCATTCAAGGGTCTTTGGCACTCGCTATTTTGATGATCCCAACCGTCGCTCGTACCTCGCAAGAAGTATTGAAGTTAATCCCAGAGGATTTGCGTGAAGCCGGGGTTGCTTTGGGCGGAACACAGTGGCGTTCGGTTGCACTCGTTGTCGTTCCGGCAGCTCGGAGTGGATTAATCACCGCCATGATCTTGGGTGTGGCCCGCGTTGCTGGCGAGACCGCCCCGATTCTTTTGCTCACCGGCGGAAGCGGAACTAAGAATTTCAATGTGTTTAGCGGCTCACTCGGATCGCTCCCAAACTATGTTTGGCAGGCTTTTTCAGCGGGTACGCCGGAGTCGATTACTCGAGCCTGGGCTGGCATCTTGGTTTTGTTAGTAATTGTTGTCATACTTTTCACGGCTGCTCGAATCCTCGGAAACCGAAAAGTGGGTAAGAAGTAATGGCAATTGAGTCAGAAGAAAACCAGGGAGACGAGATGGAAACTACTGCAGCGAAGAACTCGCTATCAGATATCACAGCTGCACGATTGCAGAAGCAGCCTGGCAATAGCGCCCTAGGCGTCGGCCTTGAAGCCCGCGGAGTACACGCGTGGTTTGGTGAGAAGCATGCCTTAGCTAATGTCTCTCTAGATTTCTGGCCAGGAACTGTTACTGCTTTGATCGGTCCATCAGGGTGTGGCAAGTCGACCTTTATTCGTACTTTGAATCGCATGCATGAGTTCATTCCAACTGCCGCTATGGCTGGAGAAGTACTACTCAATGGTGAAGATATTTATGCACCTGGAGTCGACGTTACAAAGATTCGACTTAAAGTAGGAATGGTTTTTCAGAAGCCAAATCCATTCCCTTCTATGACAATTGCAGAGAATGTATTAGCCGGCCTGAAACTGGCACAACTCAAGGTAGAGAACAAAGATGATCTCCTTGAAGAGTGCTTAGAAAGAGCTGGACTTTGGTCTGAAGTAAAAGATCGCCTTAACACTCATGGTGGTGCGTTGTCAGGTGGACAGCAGCAGCGTCTGTGCATTGCTCGCGCGCTGGCAGTTCGACCACAAGTTCTCTTGATGGACGAGCCTTGTTCAGCCCTTGATCCAGGATCAACCCTTCGCATCGAAGAGACAATCTCCCAACTCTCTTCCAGCGTCACCATTGTGATTGTCACGCACAACATGCAACAAGCCGCCCGCGTATCTGATTACACCGCGTTCTTCTTATCAGATGGAGGTCCCGGCCAGATGATTGAAGTCGGTTCGACCAACGAGATCTTCTCCCGGCCAAAGGATGAGCGAACTGAGAACTACGTCACGGGACGCTTTGGATAGACAATCAATTTAACCTGTTGTTCACCTATTAAGCCCTCCTCGTTAACGCGAGGGGGGCCTTTCGTTTGCTTGCAATCTATAACTTCACCTTTACGACCCTCCGACTCGCACGGTTCTTGAAAGGAACTCCATGAAGGTTTCAAAGACAATCAAGATTGCTGTAGCAGCTGTTGCTGTTGCTGCTTTCGCCGCCCAGAGCGCGTTTGCTGCTGGCGTATCAATTCAAGCTGGTGGATCTTCTTTCGATGCCACCCTTCTTAACACTTGCAAGGTTGCTTGGCAGACAAGCACAGGAAACACATTTACATACAACTCTTCAGATTCAGGTACCGGACAGAAGAACGAAGATGCTGGTATCTTCGATGCAAACTTCTCAGATTCTGGTTATGTTCCTGCTAAAGCTTCAGTTTTGAACATCCCGCTAGTAATGGCTCCAATCGCTGTTATCTACAACTTGCCTGGCTCGAAGCCTCTTTACCTTTCCGAGAAGACGCTTTCCGATATCTTCGCTGGCAAGGTCACAAAGTGGAACGATTCCGAAATCTCTGCTGATAACAACCAGACAATTACTTCAGTTATTTATGTAAAGAACGCAGATGGATCGACAAAGAAAGATGCTTCTGGTGCTCCAGTAGTTCTTCGTACATTGACCACAAAGCGTTACTACACACTTCCAAACCAGACCATCCACCTCGTAGTTCGCTCTGATGCATCAGGTACTACAAAGAACTTTGTTACCTTGTTCACCAAGACAAACTCGGATGTATGGACAAAAGCTGCTGATAAGACATTCGCAAACGTATTCCCAGGCATCATTAACGGTGCAGGAAACATCGGTCGCATCCAGGCTTACTCTGGTTCAACTGGCGTAGCAGCTGGTCTTAATGCAACACCATATTCAATCGGTTATGCAGAACTTTCATATGCAAGTGGCAAGTTACGCACCGCAAGCCTGCAAAATGCCAATGGTGACTTCGCAGCCCCAACAGCTGCTAACACCTCAGCATTCGTAGCTGGTGCAACACTCGGTGCAACTGGTCTCTACTCATTCAACTATAAGACAACAACACCAGGTGCTTATATCCTCGGTATCGTTTCTTACGCTCTCGTTGATTCAGCAAAGACAGGCGCAAACGCTGCCGCAATGACCAGCTTCTTGAAGTATGTTGCTTCACCAGCATGTGCAAATGCCAGCCCTAACTATGCTGCAGAAAGTGGCCCAGTTGCTGCTTATGTTGCAACCTTGTTAGCAAAGCTTCCAACCGCTTAATAAGAAGTACCTAAAAGCGCATAAAGAAAACCCGGTCACCTCGAGGGGGGTGGCCGGGTTTTTGCGCGCCTGGCAGGAATCGAACCTGCGACAACTCGCTTAGAAGGCGAGTGCTCTATCCGACTGAGCTACAGGCGCATATGGGGGATCTGGGGGCTTAAATTACTTCGGTATGAAGTGGGGTAATTCTAACCGATAAGATTGCGCCCATGGCTGAGTTCATTTATACGATGAAGAAGGCGCGTAAAGCGCATGGTGACAAGGTAATTCTCGATGATGTGACCCTAGCCTTCTACCCTGGAGCAAAGATCGGCGTAGTTGGCCCTAACGGCGCCGGAAAGTCGACCGTGCTACAGATTATGGCCGGGCTGCAGACCGCCTCCAATGGCGAAGCCTTTTTGAGTCCAGGATATTCCGTTGGAATCTTGTTGCAGGAGCCGCCGCTAGATGAAAATAAGAACGTTCTCGAGAACGTGCAAGAGGGCGTCGCTGAAACCATGGCCCTGCTCGCTCGCTTCAATGAAATTTCGGAAGAGATGGCCAATCCTGACGCTGATTACGACAGACTCTTGGCCGAGATGGGCACCTTGCAAGAACAACTTGATCATCGCAATGCCTGGGATCTTGATTCACAGTTAGAGCAGGCGATGGATGCGCTGCGTTGCCCACCGGGCGATGCCGATGTGAAAGTTCTCTCTGGTGGAGAACGCCGCCGAGTGGCACTTTGCAAACTTTTGTTACAACAGCCAGATCTCTTGCTTCTCGACGAGCCAACTAACCACTTGGATGCAGAGTCGGTCTTATGGCTCGAACAACATCTCTCCAAATATCCCGGTACCGTTGTTGCAATCACGCACGATCGTTACTTCTTGGACAATGTGGCGCAGTGGATTCTCGAACTCGATCGCGGTCGCGCCTATCCTTACGAAGGCAATTACTCAACCTATTTGGAGACGAAGGCATCGCGCCTAAAGATCGAAGGCCAGAAAGATGCCAAGCGCGCTAAGCGTTTGTCGGAAGAGCTGGAATGGGTTCGCATGAACTCCAAGGGGCGTCAAGTTAAATCAAAGGCCCGCCTAGCTCGTTATGAAGAGATGGCGGCCGAAGCCGACAAGATGCGCAAACTTGATTTTGAAGAGATTCAAATTCCTATGGGACCACGCCTGGGAAATATCGTCGTTGAAGTAGATAACCTCAAGAAGGGCTTTGGAGATCATCTATTAATCGATGGCCTCTCATTCACCTTGCCGCGCAATGGAATTGTTGGGGTAATCGGGCCTAACGGTGCCGGAAAAACAACTCTCTTTAAGACCATCCTTGGTCTAGAAACTCCTGATTCCGGATCGGTGAAGATCGGGGAAACGGTAAAGATTTCCTACGTCGATCAGTCTCGTGGTGGCATTGATCCTAAGAAAACCTTGTGGGAAGTTGTCTCCGACGGGCTTGATTTCATGAAGGTCGGAAATGTCGAAATGCCTTCTCGTGCTTACGTATCCTGCTTTGGGTTTAAAGGTCCCGATCAGCAGAAGCCAGCTGGGATTCTTTCGGGTGGAGAGCGCAATCGCCTTAATTTGGCGCTGACTCTGAAAATGGGTGGCAACTTACTTCTCCTCGATGAGCCAACTAACGACCTTGATGTCGAAACATTGGGCTCACTCGAAAATGCCCTTCTGGAATTCCCAGGTTGTGCCGTGGTGATTTCGCACGATCGTTGGTTCTTGGATCGCATCGCAACTCACATCTTGGCCTACGAAGGTGATTCACAATGGTTCTGGTTTGAAGGTAACTTCGAGTCATATGAAGAGAACAAGATCCAACGACTTGGTGCAGAAGCTTCGCGTCCGCATCGGGTTACCTATCGCAAGTTGACGCGTTAATCTCGGAATCAAATTAAAGGAGCTCTTTGATGTCTTTGCCTGTACGCACGCAACGCCCTTGGTGGCGCGATGCAGTTACCTATCAAATTTACATCCGCTCCTTTGCGGACGCTAACGGCGATGGCAAGGGCGATGTCGAAGGCATCCGCTCTCGCCTTCCATACTTAAAGACGCTTGGTGTCGATGCCATTTGGATCACCCCGTGGTACCCATCCCCTCAGATGGACCATGGCTATGACGTTGCTGATTACATGGATATCGAACCGGATTACGGCACTATCGATGAGGCGAAGCGCTTGATCGATGAGGCACATGCCCTGGGTATCAAATTCATCATCGATATCGTCCCCAACCACTCTTCAGATAAGCACAAGTGGTTCCAGGAGGCCCTCAAAGCCGCCCCAGGTTCCCCTGAGCGCGAACGTTATGTATTCCGTGATGGCAAGGGTAAGAATGGTGAATTACCACCGAATAACTGGCAGGCCATCTTTGGAGGCCCAGCGTGGGAGCGAATTACCGAGTCTGACGGGAAGTTGGGCCAGTGGTACTTGCACCTCTTTGCCGTTGAACAACCAGATTTCAATTGGGATAACCCAGCCGTACGTGAACACTTTGAAGAGGTCCTTCACTTCTGGCTCAAACTCGGTGTTGATGGGTTCCGCATCGATGTGGCCCACGGGATGATTAAAGAGGCAGGCCTTCCCGATGAATTAATCTCAGCCGACCTTCTTACCGCCCAAAAATCTCCGTACTTTGATCAGGATGGAGTTCACGACATCTATCGCTCGTGGCGCAAGATCTTTGATTCTTATCCTGGCCACAGAATGGGCGTTGCAGAGGCCTGGGTATCAAAGGAATCCTTGCCAAAATATATCCGTCCAGACGAACTCGCTAATTCCTTTAACTTTCACTTCTTAGATTCAAAGTGGGATGTTAAAGAGTTGAAGAAGAACATCAAAGAGTCTTTCGAACTATTAACGACTACTGGCGCACCTGCATCATGGGTTCTCAATAACCACGATGTTACCCGCTCTGTTAATCGCTTCGATCTTGGACTCAGAGGCGGTGGCGTAGACACACCTGCCAAGCGCTTTGGTGATACAACAAAATTCGATATCAAGCGTGGAACAAAGCGCGCTCGCGCCGCTGCATTGTTGATGTTGGCGCTGCCTGGTGGTGCTTACATTTATCAAGGTGAAGAGTTGGCTCTTCCAGAAGCAACGGGAATTCCTAAGGATCGTTTAACTGATCCGCGCTGGAAGCTCAGTGGCTATACCGATCCTGGTCGCGATGGTTGCCGTGTTCCACTTCCCTGGAAATCTGATGTGGCTGGCTCATATGGATTTTCAAACAATCCAAAGTTGGGCGAGAACGATTCGTGGTTGCCACAACCAAAACATTGGGGAACTTTGGCCGTCGAATTGCAAGAACGCGATCCTGAATCAACTCTTAACTTGTATCGCGCTGCACTCGCAATTCGTCACGCCGAAGCAGGTCTGGGCGATGGCACCATGGAGTGGATTGAAGCTGGATCAGATGTACTTGCATTCAAACGCCCGGGTGGCTTTGCCTGTTACGTAAACTTTGGAAAGGCGATCTCGATGCCAGCCGGCGAATTGTTACTGTCATCGAACCCAATTCAGAGCGACATCCTAGAAACTGATACCGCCGTTTGGTTGCGAATTAAATAAATCATGAGCGAGCTGAATCTTTATGAGGCCCTCGGGGGTCACCAGACCTTCGAGAATCTGGTTTCGCATTTTTATGCCCTCGTGACGGTCGACCCAATCTTGCGTCCGATGTATCCCGAGAGTGATCTGGGTGAGGCCGCAGAACGCCTCATGCTCTTTTTGGAACAGTACTGGGGAGGCCCGACCACCTATCAGGAGGTTCGGGGACATCCCCGGTTGCGCATGCGCCACGCCAGTTTCCATATCGGCATTAAAGAGCACGATGCCTGGCTGCGCTGCATGAAATCTGCGGTTGATGAGGTCGAAGCGCCCCCAGAGCTCAAAGCCCAACTCTGGAGTTATATGGAATATGCCGCGGCCTCGATGGTGAACCAGCCCAACTAACCGATTTTCACAGTCAATCGTTGCTTAAAGTTCATGCGAGACGCGGAAAATAGATGGGAAATATCCAGCATATTTGCAGGATGTAGGGCAAGATTTCGCCTAACGGCGCGAGCCACGCGCTGCTTTCTAGGGAGCAAGTTCGGTGCCACAAACTTTGGTTCTGAACGCCACCTATGAGCCACTAGGTGTCGTGACAGAGAGACGGGCGTTAATCCTCGTCTTAAATCAGCGTGCAATTGCTGTGGAAAATTCTGAGACCGTCCTGCGCTATTCCGGCGGCGAAGTTGTACTGCCCGCTGTAATCAGATTACATAAATTTGTACGAATTCCTTATCGTCATGCAGTTCCGCTTTCACGCCGCGCCATATTTGCTCGTGATGGAGGTAAGTGCGTTTACTGCACCGCACCAGCAACATCGATCGATCATGTTATGCCCCGCAGTCGTGGCGGTGCACATGCTTGGGAGAATGTGGTTTCGGCCTGCCACAAGTGCAATCATCAGAAGGCCGACAGAACGTTGAAGGAGATTGGCTGGAGGTTGCGCCAGATCCCGCGCGAACCAGTGGGAGCCGCCTGGCGAATTCTGGGGACGGGCCACCCCGATGTGCGCTGGCTCTCCTATTTACAGCCTTATGGCGTGGAGCAGATGCAATCTTCCGCAGCATCTGCGTAACTTTTATCTCGCCCGTCTAATACACTTCCGCCCATGATCGTCCACTTCTTAAACCATCTGGCCATGTCCACTCAAGAGCCGGGTTCAAATCCAGGTTCGGGCCTTAAGTGGTACCAAACCTTCTTGCTCTACTTTGTGGCGCCAGTTGGGCTCTTCCTGGGAATTACGGCGATCGTTCTTCTTTCATCACGACCAAAGAAGAACTAACAGAGATTTTTAAGAGCTATCTGGCGCTATTTATATCCTTCTCTTGAATCTTTAACGAACGGGCCAGCGAATCGCGCCCCTCTGAAACTAAACGTCGCAAGACTTCATGAGCATCTTTTCCCGCGCCATTCAACCAAGCATCGGTTTTATTCAAAGTCTCTTGAGAGATGATGTAACGCGGATAGAGAAGTTTGACGCTCTTGCTAGCCACTTCAAACGAGGTGTTGTTCCACATCTGGAGCAATGAGTCAAAGTATGGATCTACATAGGCTGACATAAGATCGATTTGGCGAACGCTCATGAAACCACTGCTCAACGCGGAACGCTTTGAAGTCGAGAGTTCATTGCCAAGAAGTAGCTTCCACGTTTCTGCTTTTATAACTGGATCAGGCAGCGCGGCTATTGCTTCGGCATGGCTTAATTCCCCTGTGATTGTTTGATCGTGAGCGAGCGTTGAATCAATTTCATCACGTGTTATGGCGCCTCGCGTTGCAAGGGTGATCACGAAGAACCAGCGCAGATCGCGGTCAACGATGAGGCCAGGCAATCCTCCATTAAGCATGCTTCGAACAAATTCGATCTGCGTTGGAGTGATAGAGAGGGCTGCAAAAATCCGAGCTAGTTGCAGTTGAATATCGCTAGCTGGCGCTGCCTTTCGAAGTACCACTTCAACTTGGTCAGACATCTCTGCGCGCAGGTCATTTCTCCGAGCAGGGTCAGAGTGAATTTCCACGTTGCTTATCAAGTCAGCTCCGAGGCCAGAGATTAAGTTGATGAGAATTTCGCTCTTCAAGCCTTGCAGAATCAGTTGAGTAAAGTCGCTTGTGGAGATTTCTGCATCGCGCCACATATCCCAGACTGCGATCCAGGCCAGCGTTCTTGCGATGGGGTCGGTGATATCTCCTAAGTGGCCCTTCAAGGTGTCGATAGATCGTTGATCAAAGCGGATCTTTGTATAGGCAAGATCGCCATCATTAATCAAGAAAAGATCGGCCACTTTTTCATTGGCAAATTCATGTAGTTCAGTGTTTTCACCCAGAACATCAACTTCGGTGCGCTTACGAATAACTAAATGGCCGTCTACAAGGTCATATAGCGCTACTGCTATGCGGTGCGGACGAATTTCTTGTGATCCAGCTGGAACAGTTGGCGCGACTTGCTTAAGAGTCACCTTGGTATATAGACCATTCGACTCTTCGAGCAGTGGATGCATGGTGTTGATTCCAGCAGTTTTCAGCCAGGTCGCACTCCACGCATCTAAGTCGCGACCACTTACAGATTTAAGCTCTGTAAGCAGATCTGAAAGTTTGGTGTTCTGCCAGGCGAATTTTTCAAAGTACTGGCGCAAACCTTTAATAAAGTTATCTCGACCTACATAGGCGCTCAGCTGATGAAGTACTGCAGAGCCTTTGGCATAAGAGATTCCATCAAAGTTGGCGTCAACGGCATGGATATCAACCATATCTACTGCGATTGGATGCGTAGTTACTAATTGATCTTGGTTAAACGCCCAACTCTTGTCATCAATAATGAAACTAGTCCAACCATCTTTGAATCGCGTGCCTTCTACGAGTGCAAGAAAAGAGGTCCATTCGGCAAAGGACTCATTAAGCCAGAGATCGTCCCACCAGAACATTGTGACCATGTTTCCGAACCACATATGAGCCATTTCGTGCAAGATGACGTGGGCCCGTTGTTCACGCCTGCGTTCGGTCACTCTGCTGCGAAATACCAAGAGGTCTTCGCGGAAAGTAACAACGCCAGCATTCTCCATGGCGCCCCAGTTGAAGTCGACTACTGCAACCTGGTCGTACTTTTCAAAGGGGTAAGCCAGGCCAAAGCTCTGTTCGAAATAGGCAAAGCCCTCTTTGGTCAGTTGAAAAATTTCTGCTGGATCCAAACTTTCTGCCAGGGACTTACGGCAGTAAATGCCAAGTGGCACAACATTCTGGCCTACATACTCATCGTGCACGTGGGCATAAGGCCCCGCAACCATTGCCGTGATGTAGGTAGAAATTCGCGGGGTTGTGGTGAACTGCCAAAACTTAGCATCGCCATCTAGGCGGCTATCTTTTACAGGATTGTTGGATATAACTTCCCAATTCTGTGGAGCCAAGACAGATAGCGTGAAGGTAGCCTTGAGATCGGGCTGGTCAAAGCAAGGGTACATATTTCGGATGTGGGCGGTCTCCCCCTGGGAATAGAGGTAGGTCTCGTTATCTGCTGGATCCAACGATTTCTGCAGTCCTTCACCAGTCTTGGAGTAAAGAGACTCGACTTCAACGACCAAGATATTTTCAGATTGCAGATTGGTGAGGTAGATGGTTTGACCATCAAATCCATTTGCGATCACAGGCGATCCATTAAGGGTCGCAGAAATTACGCGCACAGCCATCGTGTCTATAAAAGTGGAATATCCGATTTCGTTGGAATTAAATTTAACGGTGCTGCGGGCAAAGAAGGTTTCACCGCTTCCCGTTACATCCAAAAATACTTCGTAACTATCTGCGGAAAGGTGGCTCGAACGCTCGAGGGCTTCGGAGCGTGAAATATTGATCCCAGGCATGTTCTTCTCTCAGACTCGGTGTGGTTAGGCTTGCGCTCTTGATTGTGTTTTATGTCTAAGGAAGGAGGTTACAAGATGATTGAGCGTCCCGATAATCGAAGCTACAGATTGCGGGGAGACCGCCAAACTCTCGCACAAGAGAACGCTTACAAGCGATCTTGGAGCTCCTTTGGAATTGAACTTTCAGGCACGATTAATCCAGCGGAGTTGTTCCCAACCACCTCGGTACAGATCATGGAAATTGGTACCGGAATGGGCGAGGGGACTGCTCTCATAGCGGCCGCTTTCCCTGACATTGGGTTCATCGGGGTCGAAGTGCATAAACCAGGCGTTGGAGCGCTCCTTGGTTATATAGAGCGCATGAACTTACAGAATTTACTGTTGATCAAAGAAGATGTTCATATGGTTCTTCATAACCATTTCGAGAATCAATCCTTCGATGCCTTCCACCTTTATTTTCCTGATCCGTGGCCAAAACGACATCACCATAAACGCCGGATAGTGCAACCCGAATTTTTACAGTTGATTCACGACAAGCTCAAACCAGGTGGCTATATCCATATTGCCACTGATTGGGTCCCATATGCGCAATGGATCGAAGCGATTTTTGCAGTGAGCCCACTCTTTACTGGTGGCGCAATTGAGCGACCTGAGTGGCGTCCCTTAACAAAGTTCGAAGGTCAAGGCATCGGCAAAGGCCATGTTGTAACCGATCTTAAATACTTTAAGAGAGATTAAAGAGCGCCCTCATCTTCGAATTTTGAAATCAACGCGATCCGACGCACGTGGCGTGGATCATTGGTAAAGGGAGTCGCTAAAAATAAGTCGACGAGAGCAAGTGCAACCTCTTCGGTATGCATTCGGCCACCAATTGCAATCACATTGGCATCGTTATGTTCTCGAGCGGCGATCGCAGTTGCTTCGTTCCAGACCAGTGCTGCACGAATACCCTTGACCTTATTTGCTGCCATCTGCTCACCGTTGCCGGAGCCACCTAGAACTATTCCAATCGAGCCTGGTTCTGCGGCGGTCGCAACAGCTGCTGGAATACAGAAGACTGGGTAATCATCAAGGGGATCAAAAGTGTGTGGACCGTGATCAACTACATCATGACCTTGCGCCGAGAGATGCGAAACGATGCGGTTCTTAAAATCTAGCCCCGCATGGTCGCTGCCAATATGAATTCGCATGGGGGTATCTTCTCAAAAAAAAGTGGATCTCCGCCTCAACTGGCGGAGATCCACGAGAGATTAATTGCTGCTAGTTGCTTTTTGGAGGAGTTTGAACTCCACCAGGCATTCCTAGTCCCATTCCATGTCCCATTCCACCCTTAAATGGTGTGGCATTTACTGCAGTCGTAACAGCAGCTGTAAGCCCTGCGATCAAGGTGGTTGCTTGTGCCTGCGTCAGCTTTCCAGCAGTTACACGAGCATTTATTTCAGTGGTCTCCGCGGCAACAAGAGCAGTGATCAGAGCAGCCGTTTTAGTTCCAGCGATTGTTGCTAGCGATTGCCCAGCAGCAAGACTGGTTTGTAATTGCGCGGTTGTAATTCCAAGAGTGGTTGTAATTACATTTAGATCTTCACCCATATTAATTCCAAGCGGCCCACCTTTTCCATGACGTCCACCCATATCACCAGGACCGTTGAAACCCCCACCGATTTGTGGGTGAGCTGCTTGAAGTGCAGCAAGAATGATTGTTGATTGTGCCTGCGTAATAGTTCCTGCGGTAACCAGCTTTGCAAGAACTGCAACGTCTGGATCTACTGGTGCAACGTTAGGCGTCGAAGATGAAACTGTGTGTGCCTTATTGGCAAAGGAAGCTGAATGGGAATCTTTCTGTGATGCGCTAGCAATGCCAACACTTCCCATTGAAATTGCAGCGATTAGTCCTGCAACCATAAACGGCTTATTTGTTTTCATTCGTTTTCTCCCTCTTTCGATTGCAGGTTTCCCTACTATCGGTTCGTTACAGATGCCCTCACATCCGTATGAGAAGAGATAACTCCTGAAGGCTTAAAGAGTTGCCCGATGTGGCTGTGAGAGAGATGGGAGTATTTTTGGATAATCGGTATGTATCTCCAAGGATATTTTCTCATTGAACGTAAAAAAGAGCCATAGCTTTTGGACTTCCAAAAACTTCTCAGATTTCTCACAATTTACCGATGTGTCCAGGTTCTGGATGCCGATATCCCGATTGGGGAGTTGATGAAAACAATAGGCAGTAAGAGAAGAATTTCCATCACAGTGTCAGCTGTACTTGTGCTCTCACTTTTAACTTTATCAACTCCCTCTTTCGCGGAGACATCCTCTAAAAAGATTCACATGGCAGGGCGCGTACCAACCGCTTCGGCTAACACAATTCGTAACGGCAAAGGTGCTCCGACAAATGCAATTGGAGTGGATGGCGACTTTTACATTGACACTCTTAAGTTTGATCTTTACGGCCCAAAAATAAATAATCATTGGCCAGCACCTGTTTCGTTACGTGGACCTGCAGGTGCCAACGGTGTTAACGGGCTTGCCGGCAAGAACGGAGCAAGTGGTGGACCAGGGTCGACTACTTCTGTAACAGGAGCTAAAGGCCCCCAAGGTGCGCAAGGCCCTCAAGGTTTAACAGGAGCACAAGGCCCTCAAGGTTTAACAGGAGCACAAGGCCTGCAAGGTTTAGTAGGCCCCCAAGGCGTTCAAGGAGTACCAGGGCCCGTTGGAATCACGGGTGATACCGGACCAACAGGTGCAACCGGACCAACAGGTGATACCGGACCAACAGGTGCAACCGGACCAACAGGTGCAACCGGACCAACAGGTGCAACCGGACCAACAGGTGCAACCGGACCAGCTGGAGCTACCGGTCCAATGGGCGCGACAGGTGCAACTGGCGCCACGGGCCAAACCGGCTCAGTTGGCCCAACAGGCTTAACGGGAAATACCGGAGCGAGTGGAGCGGCCGGTGCTACGGGTGCAACGGGACCTTCAAATGTTCAAGTTATTGCGATTGGTTCCTGGCAATTGAGTACGACAACTGCAGGTACTGGAAATACCAGTTCTGCTTTTGGAAACCTTGCTCCGTCAAAGAGCTATGAATTCATGTTGGGAATCAATGGTCGTCTTGCGACCAATCAATCGCCTTCGTACGCATCTCAAGTTGGATTAACTCTTCACTGCTCCGATTTATCCGCAACCTTTACGTATAGTGTTTCAAGCGCTTTTGGGTATTCAAATAATGGTGATTCAACTACCTATTCAAAAGAATCATTCATAGTGATTGGAACTATCACCACAAGCTCTTCAAATCCTTCATCAACATTTACGGTTACGGCAACAGATTCCGGGCCAACAACCGGTGCAGATGTCATGACACTTAGCGGATCGGCATTTATCCAACTTGTGGGATCGCTCACTTAAAGGGCTGGAGCGGGTGACCGGGATCGAACCGGCATGGCCAGCTTGGAAGGCTGGGGCTCTACCATTGAGCTACACCCGCATTATTGCCTCAGGGGAAGGTGCCTTTTAGGGGCGCCCGCCTTGGGGGGTCGTGCGTTCAGGGGGTAAGGCTATCGGCTTCGGTTGGGAGATGTGAACTTCTACCCTTAGACTGCTCACTTACGCC
>Ga0214252_1000475_pt1 | contig 15917 bp, 15 predicted proteins | sample TroBogypolimnion_47_FD_153090 | JGI IMG/M metagenome (GOLD analysis project Ga0214252, IMG submission 153090) | Freshwater microbial communities from Trout Bog Lake, WI - 13JUL2009 hypolimnion | ecosystem: Environmental > Aquatic > Freshwater > Lake > Hypolimnion/Profundal zone | place: Trout...
CCGCCTGCTGGACGTCCTCCAGACCTCGCCCTGGGCCGCGGAGGTGGCTCGGCTACGGGGGCTGGGCGCTGCGGGTCGCCTGGGCTCCGTCCTCAGCCTCCACCACGGCGGGCGAGGCCCCGAAGCCATGGAGCGCCTGCTCCGGAGCGGGTACCGGCATGGCATCTTCGCCTCCGTGCGGGAGGGGTACCTGCGCGTCGCCTTCCACGGCTTCCACACCGACCATGATGTGGATCGGGTGGCCGCCTGGCTGGGTGGCGCCGGAGCCCCGTGAGCTATCATCAACCGGGATCCCTCGGGCCCACCATGACACTTCCAGGCTGACGGAAACTCCGGAGACCCCATGCGCATCCTGCTCGTCCTGCTCCTGTCCCTGCCACTCTTCGCGCCCCTGACGGCGGGGGGCGGTGGCTCCGTGGTCTTCAAGCAGTCCAGCTTCATGGCTGAGGTGGCCTCCACTGACCAGGAGCGGGCCAAGGGGCTCATGTACCGCCAGAGTCTGGCCAAGGACCGCTGCATGTTCTTCATCTATGCCGACGATGCAGACCACGCCATTTGGATGAAGAACTGCCTCATCTCCCTGGACGTGGCTTGGGTGGACAAGGATGGCAAGGTGGTGGAAACCGCCGAAAACGTGCCCCCCTGCAGCCCCATGCGCGGCGACGACTGCCCCACCTATGGCGGCACCGTGCCCGCCCGGCACTTCATCGAATTTCCAGTGGGTACCTTCAAGCGCCTGGGCCTAAAGAAGGGCGAGCACCTGGGCTGGGAGCTGACTCTGGATGACGGCCGCGTAGTGCGCGGGGGCCTGCCCGTGGCCAAGGGCAAGAAGAAGTAGCTAGTCCTCGGACTTACCCGTGTCCTTGCCTCGGCGGGGCGGGCGGGTGAGAGTGCGCAGGTGCTCGGGCGTGGGGGGCAGCTCGCCCAGTTCCAGGGGGCTGAGGCGATCCGCCAGCAGCTTCCAGGCCTTGGCCTGGCGGGGCAGGCGCTCGGGCTGAATGACCTCGAAGCCCTGGGCGTAGCTCACGAAGGGGGGCATCACCAGGGCGAAGCCCGTGTAGAGGAAGGCCGGTAGGCGCAGGAAGTCCGGCTCGCCCTGGGGGCCGGGCCGGGGCACGGCGAAGAGGGGGTGGACACCCCCGTTGATCCAGAAGCCGTGGGAGGGTTCGTGACGGGGGTAGACGAAGATGCGGCGGCGGTGCATGAGGGTGAAGGGACCCACCCGGAGCTGCTCCACGGGCTGGATGCCCGTGCCCTCCAGGGCGGGGCCGATGCTGCGTTCCGGGTGGCCCACCACCTGGATCACCTTGCGGCCGTGGCCGGTGAACTTGCGGAAGATGGTGCGGAGTTCCTCGGCCTCTTCGCCTTCAACGGTTCCCTGGCTGGGTTTCAGGTCCCCCAGGAGGGCCACCTGCTCGGGGGCGTAGTCGTCCAGGAGGCTGAAGGCCCGCTCCCAGATCTCCATCTGGGGGGTGGCGGGCATGGGGTCCGGGCGGCGGCGGCGCGCGGCGCCCAGGCCGAAGAAAAGGTCCGACAACACCAGGGTCTTGTGCCGGGGCAGCCAGACGGCCCGACGGCTGTCGAGCACCACATCCTCGTTGAGCTGGACCTGCACGGTGACCTCCAACCTTCCATTGGACCACAGGGGAGCCCAGAATCCAGGAGTGGGACTTCGAGCCTGGGGCTGATCCGGATCTTTCCCGCCATACCAAGCCCGGAGGCGCTTTGTTCCAGGAATCCAATCATCTGCTGGCGGGCCTGGGCACGGGCCTCTGTGGCGGGATCCTTTCAGGGCTCTTCGGCATCGGCGGTGGCATCGTCATGGTGCCCTTGCTGGGCGCCGTGCTGGGCTTGGACCAGCACAAGGCCCAGGGCGCGACTCTGGCGGCCATGCTCCTGCCCACGGGCCTGCCTGCGGTGCTCCAGTACTACCGCCGGGGCATCCGCTCCAGCCTGCCCCTGGTGGGGGTGCTGGTCCTGGCCTTCCTCTTCGGCATCACCGGGGGCTCCCTGGTGGCCAACCTCATCCCCAACCCGGTGCTGCGCTGGGGCTACGCGGCCTTCCTGGTCTTCCTCTCGGTCAAGACCTTCCTGCGCAAGGAGGTTGTGGCTGTGGACCGGAGCGCTGAACCCTTCCGCACGGATGGCATCTGGAAGTGGGGCCTGCCCAGCGGCTTCCTGGCGGGGGTGGTCTCGGGGCTCACGGGCCTGGGCGGAGCCGTGGTGGTGATCCCACTGTTGGCCTCACGGTTCAAGATGACCCAGCACGAGGCCCAGCTCACCAGCCTCATGATGCTCTTGCCCCCCATCGGCCTGCCCGGTGTCTACATCTACGCCCGGGCCCAGGGCGGTCTGCCCTGGCTGGTCATCGGCGGCGTGGCCCTGGGCTTTGCCGTGGGGGCCCTGGGCGGCGCCAAGATCGCCACCCGCATGCAGGGCACCAAACTGAAGCAGATCTACGCCACCATCGTCCTGCTCATGGCCGGATTGGTGGCGTTTCGGGGGCACTGAGGCTGTGTGGAAGCTGCTTTTCAACAAACCCGACATCGGCGCTCAGTCCCGGTGTTGTTAAAAAATTCCAGACCCAAAATGCACGACCTCGGCAAACTCGGTCTATAAGGAAAGCCCTGGAGTAGCTGGCCCAGGTATTGCATGTTAAACAGCTGGTGCCTGTTGCATTCCATTTGGGTATCGAGGAAGGGAGTCTTTTTGAGTGAAACCGAAGCTCCTGTCGAAAGATTAAATCGACTGAACGCCCTGTGCGACGAGGGAAGCCATGCGGACGCGGAAGCACAGGCTCGTGCCTTGTTGGGGGAGTTTCCTCGGTCGGGGCAGGCATGGCATGTCCTCGGTCTTGCCCTGAATGCTCAAGGAAAGCCGGCAATTGATGCCCTGAAGCGAGCGGCGGAACTCCTGCCTGATCGGCCAGATGTCTTCTGTAATCTGGGGATCGTTCTGGAAATGGAGGGCCGGACCAAAGATGCAGAAGCCAATTATCGCAAGGCAGTGGTGTTGAATCCCTGGTTTCCCACGGCTCACTGCAATCTGGGGGTCATCCAGGAACGGGAGGGCCTGAACAATGAGGCGGAGGCCAATTTTCGTAAAGCGGTGGCCTTGGACCCCTGGTTTTCCACCGCCCACTACAACCTTGGCCTTGCCCTGCGGAAGCAGGGGTTGTTTGAGGAGGCCCTGGAGAGCTTCCGTGCGGCTCTTGCGATTGATCCCACCCACCACGATGCAAGCCATGGCATGGAATATGTGCTCTCCCGGGAAGGCCGACTCTTAGATGCTGAGGAGCATTGCCGCAGGATCCTGAGGTTTAAACCCGACTTTGCAGAGATGCGACAACTCCTCTCAAAAAATTTGGCATACAAGTCTGATTACACGGAAGTCCTACAGGAAAGTGATCGTGCGTTCAAAGCGCAGACAGTCCTCCCCTGGATGTGGGCACAACGGCTATACAGCCTTTCTTACCATCCTGATCTCAGCGCCGAGGCCATCTATAAAGAATTCGTGAGATGGGGGGACAGGTTTCCAGAGCCCCACGTGAACTTCCTGTCTCATGATCGCAACCCAAACCGACGTTTGCGCATCGGCTATGTTTCCCCAGATTTCAGGAAGCACACTTCCCGCTTCTATTTCTGGCCCCTATTTCAGAACCACGACCGGGAATCCTTTGAACTGTTCGCCTATTCCAATGTCGAACACGAGGTGGCCTGGACCCGTCTATTCAAGGGGCAGTTCGAGCACTGGCGTGATATCCAGTCGCTGGACGACGAGGCGGCGGCGGAGTTGGTGCGGGCAGATGGCATCGACATTCTCGTGGACCTGTGTGGCCATATGGACGGTGACAGGTTGGGCCTGTTCGCCCTGAAACCGGCCCCCATCCAGGCGACCTGGCTGGGGTCTGCCTGGACCACAGGGTTGAAGGCCATGGATTATGTGCTTTTTGACCCCTATGTCGCCCCGGAAGGCACGCTGACACGCGAGAGCATCATTCGACTTCCGCACTCGTTCATGGTCTTTCGACCCAAGGAGGATGCTCCAGAACTCCAGGCCCCGCCTTGCCAAAAGAATGGGTTCGTCACGTTTGGTTATTCGGGACGCACCGAGCGACTGAACCACCGGACCTTCAGGGTTTGGGGCGAGATCCTCAAGCGTCTCCCAGATGCGAAACTGATCCTCGACTTCCCCCCCTTCGCCGACGCCAGGACCCAGGACTACTACCGCACCTTCTTGGCGCAACACGGTGTTGATACGGACAGGGTGATCATGCGGAAGAGCCCCAATATCTTTGAGGGTTTGAACGACATCGACATCCTCCTGGACAGCTTTCCCCACAGTGGGGGCACCATGCTCATGGATGCCCTGTGGATGGGGGTTCCTGCATTAACCCTCGCAAGCCGCCCGCCGGTTGGGCGGCTGGGGACGGGAATGATGATGAACCTCGGACTACCAGAATGGGTGGCTCAGAGTGAGGGGGAATACATCGATAAGGCCTGCCAATTCGCAGGCGATAGCCAGAGGTTGAAAGAGCTCCGGACCGGGATGCGGGAGCGCATGCAGAACTCACCCCTGATGGATGGGCCGGGTTTTGCCCGCAATTTTGAAGCGGCCTATCGAGCCATGTTTGAACACTGGAGCCAGCAGGATATATCTGCTCAGGACACATTAGAGAGCCCGTCTTCTTTAACATCGGGGGAGACATTATGAAAGTCGTCATTCTCGCAGGTGGGCTTGGGACTAGGTTGAGCGAAGAGACCCATCTGAAACCAAAACCCATGATTGAGATCGGTGGCCGACCGATTCTTTGGCACATCATGAAGATGTATTCACGTTACGGAATTAATGAGTTTGTGGTCTGTCTTGGATTCAAGGGCTACATGATCAAAGAGTATTTTTCAAACTACTTTCTTCACATGAGCGACGTCACCTTCGATATTCAAGAAAACAGGATGGAAGTGCATGAAAAACACGCTGAACCATGGCGCGTCACTCTTGTGGATACCGGGGCCGACACGATGACGGGCGGGCGCCTGAAGCGGATCACCCCCTATGTCGAGAACGAGGCAGCCTTCTGTCTGACCTACGGCGATGGTGTCTCTGATATCAACATCAAAGCGCTCCTGGATTTTCATGGATCCCACGGCAAGAAGGCCACCATTACTGCGGTCCAACCTCCGGGTCGGTATGGATCCTTGGTGCTCGATCGAGAAAGCGTACAAGGGTTTATTGAAAAACCACGTGGAGATGGAGGTTGGATCAACGGGGGCTTCTTCGCCCTTTCGCCGGATTGTTTGGAATACATCGAAGATGACTCAACATCCTGGGAAGGTGAACCTTTGGTCGAGTTGGCTTCGGCTGGCGAACTCATGGCCTTCAAACATCACGGATTCTGGCAACCGATGGATACACTCCGAGACAAGAATCAGCTGGAAGCCCTTTGGCAACAAGGAGTGGCCCCGTGGAAAACTTGGGACTGAGCCCCTCCTTCTGGAGAGGTAGGCGTGTCTTCGTCTCCGGCCATACCGGATTCAAGGGGAGCTGGCTGTCGCTCTGGTTGGATTCGATGGGGGCCAAGGTCTTCGGATATGCCCTTCCCCCACCTACGCGGCCGAGCCTGTTCGATGTCGCGCAAGTCGAACAGAAGCTGGCTGGGCACACACTGGGAGATCTTTCCGATCACCTAGCACTGGTGGATGCGGTCAGGTGGGCAGAACCCGAGATCGTCTTCCATCTTGCTGCGCAATCCCTGGTCCGCCGTGGATACGCTGAGCCCACCGGGACCTTCACGACTAACGTACTTGGCACGGTGCACCTCCTGGAGGCAATTCGCGGTTGCCCCATTGTTCGCGCCGTCGTCAATGTCACTACCGACAAGTGCTATGAAAACCGCGAGTGGCCCTGGAGCTACCGAGAAAACGACCGGCTGGGGGGGAGTGACCCCTATTCATGCAGCAAGGCCTGTTCAGAGCTTGTTACCGACGCCTACCGGCAATCCTTTCTCGAATCGGCGGGTGTTGCTGTGGCCACTGCCCGTGCTGGGAATGTGATTGGAGGTGGCGACTGGGCCGCCGACCGGCTCCTTCCAGATGCGTTCCGGGCGCTGGATGCGAACGCCCCTCTGGAAATCCGGGCGCCCAAGTCCATCCGCCCATGGCAGCACGTGCTGGAGCCGCTCTCTGGCTACCTCTTGCTGGCGGAATGCCTGCATCGTGAAGGCAAGGTCCATTCTGGCCCCTGGAATTTTGGACCCGCCGAGAGCAGCGCGCAGTCCGTGGAGGCCGTCCTCAATGGCCTTGCCTTACTGGCCCCCTCCTTCCAGTGGCGGCCTGATGCCTCCCGGCAGGTCCATCCCCACGAAGCGTCCATCCTTATGTTAGACAGCAGCAAATCTCGGCAGCAGCTAGGCTGGCGATCGCGCTGGGGCCTTGATACAGCGCTTGAGAAAACGCTGGCGTGGCACCTCGCCTGGAGGCAGGGGGTGGACATGACCGACTTCACTTTGAGGCAAATCCAGAGCCATTCCGAATGGCCCCAACCACCCGTGGGCGGCCATGACTTCTCCTAGGTTCGATATCAGAGACGGTGGCCTGCCTGGACTGAAGATCATCCAGAGGTGGATCCTTGAGGACCACCGAGGATCCTTCTCTCGGCTGTTCTGCCTGAATGTGTTCAAGGATGCCGGATTTCCACAGCCTGTGAGCCAGATCAACCACACCCACACGCGGCACAAGGGGACTCTCCGGGGACTCCATTTCCAGCATCCACCTCACACGGAAATCAAGGTTGTGACTTGTCTAAAGGGAGAGGTCTACGATGTAGCGGTGGATTTGCGGGAAAATTCCCCCACCTTTTTGTCCTGGAAAGGGGTCGTCCTGTCTGAATCGAACCTCACCAGCCTCGTCATCCCCCGGGGCTTTGCTCATGGTTTTCAGACCCTGACGGCTGACTGTGAAATGCTCTACTTGCACTCCGATGCGCACCATCCGGAAGCCGAGGGAGGGATTCACCCCGAGGACCCCAGACTGGGAATTTCGTGGCCCTGCATGATCGGCGCAATGTCGGAGAGGGATCAGGCCTGGGCTTTCATTCCGCAGGATTTCCCAGGGCTCCAAGTATGAAATGCCGCCATTGTCACACCGAGTTGACGATCCCATTCCTCGATCTGGGTTCGGCACCGCACTCCAACGCCTACCTGACCGACCTGAGCCTCCATGATCCGGAACCCTGGTTCCCCCTGAAGGTCCTGGTGTGTACCAAGTGCTGGCTGGTCCAGACGGAGGATGTGGTTGATGCGGGACAACTGTTCACCGCTGACTATGCCTATTTCAGCTCCTATTCGGAGACGTGGCTGAAGCATGCCGAGGACTACGTTCGAGCCACCGCGGAACGGTTCAACCTAGGTCATGAGTCTCTGGTGGTCGAACTCGCTGCCAATGATGGCTATCTGCTGCAGTACGTGAGATCGCGCGGAATTCAATGCCTTGGAATCGAGCCGACGGCCAACACGGCTCAGGCCGCCCGGGATAAGGGAATTGAGATCATCCAGGCATTCTTCACTCGGGAGCTGGGCTCAAGCCTCGCCGCATCAGGGAAACAGGCAGATCTGGTCGTAGCGAATAATGTCCTTGCCCATGTGCCGGACATCAACGATTTCCTCCTCGGCATCTCAGACCTCCTTAAGCCGGAGGGCGTAGCCACCTTCGAATTTCCTCACTTGCTCGAATTGGTCCGAAACGCTCAATTCGATACGGTCTACCACGAGCACTTCTCCTATCTGTCCATGACGGCCCTACTCGGGATTTTAGACCAAAATGGCCTGACCCCCTTCGACCTTGAGCACCTGACGACCCACGGCGGGAGCCTCAGAATTTATGCACAGAGGAGAGACACCGGCCAGAGGCAGATTTCTTCCCGACTCAAGGCCTGCCTAGATCTGGAAGCCCGCGCCGGCATGGTGGATCAGGCCTACTACGCCACCCTCCAACCGAAGGCGGATGAAATCAAGAATGCGTTTCTGACCTTCCTGTTGGAGGCACGAAAAGCGGGGAAGGAGGTCGCTGGTTATGGAGCGGCTGCGAAGGGCAACACCCTCCTCAACTATGCAGGGATTCGACCCGATCTCCTCCCCTTCGTAGTGGATCGGAATCCCGCAAAGCAGGGAAAGTACCTGCCCGGAAGCCGTATCCCCATCTTTTCGGAAGCAGCCCTTTCGGTGCATCGACCCGACTTCATTGTCATCCTTCCCTGGAACCTCCGAGATGAGGTGATGGATCAATTGGCATATGTTCACGAGTGGGGGGGGCAGTTCGTTACAGCCGTTCCCGCCCTTCGGATTGGCTAGGGGCCACGCATGAGAGTTGCTCTGACTGGTGCGAATGGGTTTCTGGGAGGTTATGTCCTGGAAGCCTTGCGCCATCGAGGCATCGATACAGTCTTGCTTGGCAGGACTCGGCCAGCGGACAACGCCTACGGGGATTACATTCAGGTGGACCTTCTCAGGACGCCCGACTTTCCTCGGCTCCTCCAGGCTGCATCAGCCACCCACCTACTCCACTTGGCTTGGTTCGCCGAACACGGAGCCTTCTGGACCTCACCCCTTAACCTTCGGTGGGTAGAGGCCACCAATCGGCTGGTCGAGGCATTTTGTGAAGCTGGTGGAAAAGGAGTGGTGGCCGCGGGGACCTGCGCCGAGTACGACTGGTCCCAGGGCACCTGTCGGGAGGACAGCACTCCCCTGAATCCATCCAGTCTCTATGGCACGGCTAAGGATGCAGCGCGGCGCATCGCCGCGGCGATCTGCCGCCAACATCATGTTCCATGTGCCTGGGGTCGGGTGTTCTACCCTTATGGGATTGGCGAGGATGCACGACGATTGATCCCCTCCCTGATCGAGGTCTTCCAGGAAAGGCGCCCGCCTTTTCCGGTGAATACCCAGGCCCTTCGTGATCTTCTGCATGCCTCGGACGTGGCGGAGGGATTCCTGGCCTTGCTGGGAACCGGTGCTGATGGGGCCTACAATATCAGCTGCGGTGAGCCAATTTCGTTGGCTCATGTAGTTCGGGAAGTGGCACGACTACTGGGGGGTGATCCGGAGAAGATCTTGAGGGCGGCCACCGGACGGCCGGAGGAGCCGCTCCTGTTGGTGGGGGATAACCTCAAGCTCAGGTCCCTTGGCTGGCAGCCCGGGTTATCCCTGCCGAAGGGGCTGGAGTTGGTCGTACGCGAAGCCACGGGGGCGCGATGATGCAGTGCCGGATTTGTGAGAGCAAGAGATTGTCCCCCTTCCTCCATCGGGGACAAGTTCCGGTTCACCAGAACCTTGTATTCGCCAGCAACATCGCCGCCCGCCTGACGGCGCGCGGCGAACTCGACTTGGTTGTCTGTGAAGGCTGCGGCTTCATCTTCAATCAGGCTTTCGATCCAGGCCTCGTGGCCTATGGCGAAGGCTATGACAATACTCAATCCTGTTCACCATTCTTCGATGCCTACCTCGATGGCTTAGTGAAGGATCTCGTAGAACGGCAGGGTGTGGTGGATTGCACCATCGTCGAAGTGGGCTGTGGCAAGGGCGATTTCCTCCATAAGCTGGTCGGCTTTCCGAACTCCAGGAATAGGGGCATCGGCTTCGATCCGAGCTATGCCGGACCTGAGATGGATCTGGATGGACGCCTTGCCTTTCGTCAGTGCTACTACGATGATTCCTGCGCTAAGGTTTCGGCTGATATCGTGGTGTGCCGCCATGTGATCGAGCACGTGCCTGAACCAATGGTGCTGCTGAGGTCAGTGAGGAAAGCCCTCGCGGGTTCCCAGACCACCCGAGTGTTTTTTGAGACACCCTGCGCGGAATGGATCCTCAGGAATCGGGTTATCTGGGACTTCTTCTATGAGCACTGCTCGTTGTTCACCGAAGACTCGCTAAAAGAGGCTTTCCAGCGGTCCGGCTTTACCGTGGAGCGGGTTGAGAGGCTCTTTGGCGGGCAGTACCTTTGGCTTGAGGCTCGGGTGACAGAGACCACCCTGCCGGTGATCCTACACCACCCTGAGACGCCAGGGTTGGCGCGGTGCTACGCGCTAGAGGAAGCGCAGCTTCGCAGGAAATGGCTGGATCGTCTTTGCGAACTGGCCACTCGCGGGAAGGTGGCACTCTGGGGCGCCGGAGCCAAGGGAGCAACGTTCGCTAATCTCATAGATCCAGATGCCTGCCTCGTCGACTGTGTTGTGGATCTGAACCCGAACAAGCAAGGCTGCTACATCCCTGGAACCGGTCACCCCATCGTTTCTCCGGCAGATCTGACTTCGCGCGGAATCCAGAGTGCGATCCTTATGAATCCAAACTACCTTGAAGAAAACCGCTGCCTACTGGCTAAATTCAACATGACGGTCGACTTGATTGATTGGAGTGAATCATGAGACTCACCCTAGATACGGAAGCCAGATCTCTCACACTGGAAAGCGCGGGACAGGCCTGCACCCTGGACCTCTACTCCAAGGAGGCATTCGAGGCGATCACACGGCAGTGGGTGCGTGTGGGCTGGAATCAGAAGTACCAGTACACCTTCAGTTGGATGGGTCGCCCGATCATTCAGTTGCCCGAGGACATGATCCGGATTCAGGAGGTTATATTCCACTTGAAGCCGGATGTGATCATCGAGACAGGGGTGGCCCATGGCGGTTCGCTGATCTTCTATTCCAGCTTATGCAGGGCGATGGATCGCGGCCGTGTCATTGGGATCGACATCGAGATCCGGCCCCATAATCGCGCCGCCATCGAGGCGCACCCCATGAATGATCGCATCACGCTCATTGAGGGTAGCTCGACGGACCCGGACATCGTGGCGCGCGTCAAGGCGCTCGTGAAGCCCGAGGAAAAGGTGCTAGTCGTTCTGGACTCCAACCATACCTACGCGCATGTGACCAGTGAACTTGAGGCCTATGCGTCCCTGGTGACGGCGGGTTCCTACATCGTGGCCACTGATGGAATCATGTGGGATCTGGCAGATATGCCTCGCGGCGTGCCCACCTGGGCAACAGACAATCCCACTTTTGCGGCTCGGGATTTTTTAGTGAAGCATCCGGAATTCGTCCTCGAACAACCGGCCTGGCCCTTCAATGAAAGTTCCCTGGACCAGAACATCACCCACTGGCCGGGAGCCTGGCTTAAACGTACCTAGGCACTACTGGTTGACTCCATTTGGACAAAATGGAAATTGGGAAGACTGACTGGTTTCCATCGTCTAAAGAAATCCCAACCGCGGGTAGGTGCTTCCGAGCAGCGTGTCTGTGGTCGTGGCGGCCTGGCCGAGCCAGCGTTCAAGAACGGTGGCGTAGAGGCTCCTGAAGTCGGTGGTGAACTTCATGTTGCCGTTGGAGTCGAGGCTGCTCAGATCCGGGTAGCCGCCGTAGAGGCCGCCCTTGAGGGCCTTGGCCACACAGAAGGAGAGCCCGGCGGTGCCGTGGTCAGTGCCGCCGTTGTTCTCCTGCACCCGGCGGCCGAACTCGCTGTAGCCGAGGATCATCACCCGGTCCTGGGCCACGCCCGAGGTCGTGGTGATAGAAGCCAAGTCGTCGTAGAAGGCCTTGATGGAGCCGCCTAGGGCCCGCTGCAGGTTGGGGTGGTCCACGGCCTGATTGCTGTGGGTGTCCCAGCCGCTGAGGCGGGCGAAGTAGACCTGGCTGGGCAGGCCGGCCGCGATCATCTGGGCGATGAGCTTGAACTGGCTGCTGAGGCTGTTGCTGAGGGCCGCGCCGCTGAGCTTGGTGATCGGGTAGGCCGTATCGCCCGGGTAGGGCACCGTGGGCGTGCGGGCCGTGAGCGTGCCACCCGTGCCGAAGGCCGGGTTGTTCTGTGCGTCGTAGAAGAGCTTGCCTGCGGATGCGGCGTACAGGTAGCCGGGGTCGGAGCTGCTGGCCGTGAGGGCATTGCCCCAGCCGGTCTCCAGGGTGGTGGCATCGGTCACGGCGCTGCCGCTCAGGAGGTAGGCGGGGAACACGTAGCCCCCGCCGCTGGTGATGGACACGAAGCTGCGGGTGGAACCCTTCAGCATCACGGGGAGGTCCGAGGTCACCGTAAGGCCCCGCAGCACGTCGCCGGTAGCGCTGAAGGCTGTGTCCGCAAAGCGCCCCAGCCAGCCCGTGCCAGCTGGAACGGTCGCGCCCTGGCCCCATAGGTCGATGGAGGTAAAGTGGGAGAGGTTGGGGTTGGGCATGCCGATGCCCGGAATCCAGGCCACGTGCCCGGCGGCATGGAGGACGTCCATGCCTGTGAGGTCCTTGTTGAGGGCCATGCCGCTGCCCAGGTCTGTGAGCAGTGCGGCATCTGAGATGCCCAGGGTGGCGCGCTTGGTCTGGTACACGCTGAGGTTCGTGCCCGCATTGGGAGGCATGACGTTGAGCCAGTCATAGCCGCCATCGATGTTCACGATCACCAGAATGGGCGCCGTGGGCAGGGGAGTGGGTGTCGGGGTGGGTGTCGGCGTCGGTGTTGGTGTAGTTCCCGTGCTCTTGCCGCCGCCACCGCAGGCCGTGAGGCCCGCGAGGGAGGCACTAGTGGCGCCCAGGGTCTGGATGAATTCGCGTCGCGTGGTCATGGCGTTCCCCGTTAGTAGAGCTGGCCTGCGGGCGAGCAGAGGATGAGGAAGGCCAGTTCCCGGGCCTTGGTCTGGGAGGTGGCGTCCCAGGTGAAGGTGCTGGGCCAGAGGGCAGTTAGCCAGGCGGACGATACGGCGGCGGGGAGGGGACTTGGCTGCAGCAGGGCCACGAGGCGGTCGTAGACGGCCTGGGCGGTGGTGGGCGCCACGGGGAACCAGTCGGTCGTCAGGAAGGTGGGGAACAGGGGGTAGTTGGCGCCGTTGTAGGAGCGGGCCTCAGCCAGGGCCAGGGCCGCGGCGGCCTTGGTGCGGTAGCGCATCGTATTGCTGTTCAACCAGGTCGTATGCTCCTTCCAGCCGTTGGGGCCCGTGGGATCCAGCAGCTTCATGCCCATCTGATCGAAGGTGGTGGCGCTGTTCGTCACCAGACGCCAGGCAGGGAAGCCCTTGGGGGACTGCCCAGCGGCGGCAGTCAGCGTGGGACAGAGCATGCGCGCGGCCCGTACCAGCCAGGAGACGGGTCCCTCCACCAGGGCGTAGCGGTTGGCGGCGCTGAAGAAATAGTTGGATTTCAAAAGGGCCTTCAGCACCACCCGCAAGTCGAAGGCCGAGGTCTGGATGAGGGTGGCCAGATCCGTCAGATCCTGGGCCGTGTAGGCGGCGGTCACGAAGTGCGTGAGCAGGCGCTTGGCCAGGAACTGGGCGCAGTTGGGGCCCTTCTGGCTGATGATACTGCGGATGGCGTTCTCGCCCTTGGCCCAGCCGTTGGTGGTGTCGGTAACCGGGAGGGTCTGCCCGAAAAGGCTGATGGTGCCTGTCGCGTGCTGGTTGTAGCTGAGGGTGGCGGCGCCGCCCCAGTAAACGCGCGTGTCTGGCGAGATGCTGGTGCCGTCGTAGACCTTGAAGTGGGCGTTCGCAGGGTACTTCTGCCCGGGGTTCGTGGGATTGGTGATGTAGTCGGCCTCGGCGAAGGTGAAGCTCCAGCCGCTGAGGGCCCGGGCCAACTGGGTGATGTCGGTCTGGTTGTAGCCGTTGTCGGCACCCAGGCTGTAAAGCTCCATGACCTCACGGGCGTAGTTCTCGTTGGGGATGTTGGTGCCAGAGGCGTAGTTCAGGACCGAATCCAGCCAGATGGCCATGGCTGGATCCTTGCTCACCAGGACCAGGAGGTCATCGAACTTGGCCAGGCCCTGGCTGCGGAAGAGTTGAATCTGCTTGAGTATGAGGGCCGTGTTGTCGACCTTGTGCCAGCCTGTGGCGAAGAGGTTGTGCCAGAACAGGGCCAGGCGCTCCTCGAAGGCGTGCGGGTTGTGCTGCATGCGCCAGGCCCAGAGCGCCTGGGCTGTGTTCAGGTTGTTGCGCCAGGTGTCGGCCCCCTGGCAGAGGAAGGCGTGGGGAGCGGCCACGGCGGGCACGTCCACGCTGCCGGTGACGGCGGTGTTGGCGGTTACCAGGGGTTCCAGCACCACGTCCGCGCTGCCCAGGGCCGCTGTGAAGGCCGTGGCATCGTAGGCAGTGCCCGTGCCGTCAATCCAGGCGTCGATGGCGGCCCCAGGGGCCAGGGCCTGCAGGGTGGCTGAGTCCGTGGGGTTGAGGCCGAAGCCCGCCCGCCGCCCGAAGTGCTGGACGTCGGCCAGAGTCCAGCTGCTGATGGGGCTGAGATCTGCCATGGTTGGCTCCTCTAATTATTCAAAGCCCCGGCGTTGATCCAGGCCGTGAGCGTGTCCACCGTGGGCTGGCAGAGGTTGGGGGCTGCCTGGGGCATGCGGGTTCCGTAGCCCGAACCGCCGGGCTGATCCTTCGTGACCTTCTCCAGGATCCAGGAATGGGTGGGGTCGCTGGGCTTCACAAGCACCCAGCCCGCGCCCGCAGGCGCGTTGGCGGGCACCACGTTCACCAGCTGGGTGTAGATCTGGGCCGGGGTGCCGGAATACATCACGTGCCCCGTGGGGGCGGCGCCGCCGTGGCAGCTGGTGGCCGCGGAACCGCAGCTGCTCTGCAGGGCTGGAACGATGTCAACGGCGAAGCTGGGATTGGTCTTGGCAACTGAAATGGGGCAGGTGGTGGTGGGGGTCGGTGTGGGCGTGGGAGCCGGGGCGGAGGAACCCCCGCCGCCGCAGCCATAGAGAAGGATCAGGAGAACCGGCAGGAAAGTCGGGCGCATGGTTCTCCAAAGGGGCATGGGACCAGGATGGGCGGGGATTTTCTTAGGTCAAGGTCACAACAGGTAAAATCACTGACCCGACATGGGATTCTATGGTTGAAGGCCGTTGCGCTATCCTCGAGGCGGAGGTTGCCGTGTCCCTGGATGTCCCGACCCCCCTCTTCGTAGGGGAGCGCCTGCGAGACCTGATCCTCTGCTATGCAGGGCCCTGGGCCTTCCTGCCCTACATGCGGAACCGCGAGGACACCGAGCTGCTTTGGCATGCCCGTCAGGGTGTCATCCTGGCCTTCGCCGAGTGCGTGGTGACCCTGGCCATGATCTTTGTGGGGCTCTTCCCCATCTTCGGCACGCTCTCGACCCGGTTTATTTTGCCGCTTTGGCTGCTCTGGTGCCTGGGCATGTCGGTGACGAGCATCCTGCAGGCCACCAAGGGCAAGAAGAACCGGATTCCGGTCATCCACCAGTTCGTGGATTATCTCTAGGCCACGAGCGGCTTTGCCGCGAGGGGGCGCCGGGGCCCGGGGGTGTGCGCGCAGCGCGGAACCCCCGGACAGAAGCTAGACCCGTGCGTTGAGGATCAGCATCGCGTCGCCATAGCTGAAGAAGCGGTAGCGCTCGCGGATGGCTTCGGCGTAGGCGGCCTGGGCGGCCTCGAGGCCCAGCAGGGCAGCGATGAGCACGAAGAGCGTGCTTTCGGGCAGGTGGAAGTTGGTGAGCAGGTGATCGGCGGTGCGGAGCTTGTAGCCCGGCGTGATGAAGATGCGCGTGGCGCCCTGCCGAGCCAGGTGGGTGCCATCCCAGGCCCCCTCCAGGGTGCGCAGCGAAGTGGTACCCACGCAGAGCAGGGGCCGGGTGCGATCGCGCAGCAGGGGCTCGAGCAGGGCGGCCGTGGCCTCCGGGATCTCGAAGCGCTCCTCGTGCATGGCGTGGTCTTCCAGGCGCTCGGCGCTCATGGGCCGGAAGGTGCCGAGGCCCACGTGCAGGCGCACGGGACTCCAGCCGCAGCCCTGGCGCTGGAGCTGGTTGATGAGCTCGGGCGTGAAGTGCAGGCCCGCCGTGGGGGCGGCCACGGCCTCGCCGTCCCGGGCGGCGAAGACAGTCTGGTAGCGGGTCTCATCCTCGGCGGCGGCGCGGTGGTCGATGTAGGGCGGTAGGGGCAG
>Ga0214252_1000477_pt1 | contig 15881 bp, 13 predicted proteins | sample TroBogypolimnion_47_FD_153090 | JGI IMG/M metagenome (GOLD analysis project Ga0214252, IMG submission 153090) | Freshwater microbial communities from Trout Bog Lake, WI - 13JUL2009 hypolimnion | ecosystem: Environmental > Aquatic > Freshwater > Lake > Hypolimnion/Profundal zone | place: Trout...
CACCGCCGGGGACCTGCTCGTCATCACCAATGACGGCCTCATGCAGATCACAGCACCCTGAAGTGAAACACGCAGCATCTGAAGAAAGCGCCCCGGTTCCGGGGCGCTTTTCTTGATCCCTGGGCAGGGCGCTACAATGGCGCCTGCTCTCGGAGGGCCCCATGTTCCACGCCACCTTGCTCTGTCTCGCCGTCCTGGCCGCTCCCGCCCCGGCTGATAAACCCGCTGTGAACGTCAAGGATCCTGTCTGCGGCATGGCCGTCAGCGCCAAGTCGCAAAGCGTGGCTGTGCGTGGCCAGGGCTACCGGGTCTGCAACAAGCACTGCGGCGAGGCCCTCCAGAAGGACCCCGACAAGTTCCTGGACAAGGACGGTTCTGTGAAGGCCGAGAAGAAGAAGTAGGCTCGGCCAGGCAGCGTTCAGGGACAGTCCGCCAGAACGTCCAGCCAATGCTTGAAGACGAAGGCCGTGGCACCCCAGAGGGGGGCTGCCCAGGCACCCAGGTCCAGTTCCAGGCGGGGCACGTCCAGGGCCAGGCCGTGCCGGTCGATGCGCTCGATGGTCCAGGGCGCGTCCAAGAGGGGGCGCAGGGGCAGCATCAGCACGCGGTGTAGCTCCGGGTCCAATTGAAAGCTGGGCTCGGGCGCCTCCCAGCGGAAGAAGACCGGCGTGAAGCGCACCTGGGCCTTGGCCACGCCGTCGGGGAAGCAGCCCAGTTCCCAGAGGCCGTCGGCGAGGCCAAGCTCCTCAGCCACCTCGCGGCGGGCCGTGGCGGTGAGGTCCCGATCCGCAGGCTCCACCATGCCGCCGGGAAAGGCGATCTCGCCTGGATGGGCTGGGGCACCGAAGCCCCGTTGCACCAGCACCACCTTGCGGGCGCCCGTTTCATCCCCCCAGAGGATCACGCCCACGGCGGCGCGGCGGGGGTTCTCGGGAATGCGGGGGCTGAGCTTGAACGGGCTGGGCCATAGCTGAGGGCGGCGCAGGCTCTCGGCGATGCGGGGCCAGGGGATGGCCGGTGCCTCTCGGGGCGGGCGCCAGGCCGGCACTACTTCACCTTCCCGAACACGGACCCCTTCACGCGCTCGACGGTATAGACGCCGCGGGTGCGGCGGAGGCTGCCCATGAGTTCCACCAGGTGGGCCCGGTCCCGCACGCGCAGGGCGATGTGGAAGAGGCCCGCGCCTTCTTCAGTCGCAGAGCCGTGGAAGCGCTGCACGTTGATGCCCACCCGCTGAATGTTCTCGGAGATGGAAGCCACCATGCCGGGGCGGTCCTCAGTGGTGAGGGACACCTCGGTGTCGTAGAGCTCGGTGCCGTGCTTGCCCCAGGCCACGTTCACGCGGCGCTCAGGGTGCATGGTGCCCGTGGTGAGCTGGGCGCAGTCGGCCCGGTGGATGGCGGTGCCGCGGCTGCGGGTGATGTAGCCCACCACCTCATCGCCCCAGATGGGCTTGCAGCATGCGGCCAGGGTGTAGAGGATGCCCGTGGTGTCGCCCACCACCACGGAGTCCATGAGGTTCGACGTGTTCTCCTTGGGCTTGGCTCGCTCGGGTTCGGGAATCAGGGGCTCGATGAGCTTGTGCACCGTGAGGCGGCCGAAGCCCAGGGCCGCGTGAGTCGCGTCCCAGCCGGCCAGGCCCAGCTCCGCGATGCGGGCCGTGAGCTTGGCCTGGGCCTCGGGGTCGTCCAGGCGCACGCCCATGTTGCGGGCATCGCGCTCCAGGCGCTCGCGACCCAGGGTGATGGCGTGGGCGCGCTCTTCCTCGCGGATGAAGGCCTGGATGCGGCTCTTGGCCCCGGCGGACTTGACGAAGCCGAGCCAGTCCCGGCTGGGCTTGTGGTCCGGGCGGGTGAGGATCTCCACCCGGTCACCGTTCTGGAGGGTGTGCTTGAGGGGCACGATGCGACCGTTCACCTTGGCGCCCACGCAGCGGTGGCCCACCTGGGTGTGGATGGCGTAGGCGAAGTCCACCGGGGTGCTGTTCTCCACGAGGCTGCGCAGGTCGCCCTTGGGCGTGAAGACCTGGATGCGGTTGAAGGTCAGCTCGCCGCGCAGGTTGGCCACGAGGTCCCTGCTGTCCTGGGCGTCCTGGTGCAGCTCCACCATGCGGCGCAGGAAGGAGACCTGGTTGATCTCCGAGCGGTTGGCGATGCGGCCGTCCTTGTAGGTCCAGTGGCTGGCGATGCCCGCCTCGGCGTGGAGGTGCATCTCGTCCGTGCGGATCTGCACCTCGAAGAGGTCGCCCGAGCCCATGAGCACCGTGGTGTGGATGCTCTGGTAGCCGTTCTCCTTGGGGAGGCTGATGTAGTCCTTGAACTTGCCGGGCACGGGCTTGTAGAGGCCATGGACCAGGCCCAGGGCCGTGTAGCAGCTGGCCCGGTCCGGGCAGATGATGCGGTAGGCCAGCCAGTCGTGGATATCCTCGAAGCCCTTGGCCTGGGTGCCCATTTTCTTCCAGATGCCGTAGAGGTGCTTGATGCGACCGGTGACATGGGCGGCGATGCCCTGCTGGCGGAGGATAGCCTGGAGGGAGCCCTGGATCTCCTGGATGGTGTCCGAGAGCTTGGCCCGCTTGCGCTCCACGGCGTTGAGCAATTCGGTGTGCTGCTCCGGCTCCAGCTGGCGGAAGGCCAGGTCCTCCAGCTCCAGGCGCACCATGCCCATGCCCAGGCGGTTGGCCAAGGGGGCATAGAGCTCCAGCGTCTCCCGGGAGATGCGGCGCCGCTTCTCCTCTTCCATGACGCCCAGGGTCTTCATGTTGTGGAGCCGGTCCGCCAGCTTCACCAGCAGCACGCGCACGTCCTTGCCCATGGCCACCAGCAGCTTGCGGACGTTCTCGGCGTTGAGCAGGTGCTTGTCCGTGAAGGCCAGCTTGCTCATCTTGGTAAGGCCGTCCACGATCTCCGAGATCTCGTCCCCGAACTGGGCCTTCACCTGGGCCTGGGTCATGAGGGTGTCTTCCACCACGTCATGGAGCATCCCGCAGGCCACGCTCACGGCGTCCAGGCGCCAGTCGGCCAGGCTCTGGGCCACGGCCAGGGGATGGAAGAAGTAGAGTTCCCCGCTCTTGCGCAGCTGGGTGGCGTGCATCTCCCGACCCACCGTGAAGGCCCGGTTCAGGAGGGCCAGGTCCCCGTTGGGATGGTGCTGGACGAAGGCCGCCTTGACCCGCTCAAAGGCCCCCTCCAGGCTGAGGAAACTGCCCTCGTCACAGGCAGATCCTTCCCCCTCGCGAAGGATCGGTTCCGGGGCTTTCCCAGACGCAGCCATGTTTGAGTGTGGCGCAGAGGGGCAGCGGACGCCAGACGGAACCGCAGAAAACAGGAGGGAAGAGCCACCGCGGAAGGGCGCGAAAGGTCGCGAAATCAGACGTTGCGGCCACTTGGCTCCTGGACCGATGGGGAAGGTGGCCGGTTGTTTCCGCGCACCCGAAGGGCGTTTCGCGCCATTCGTGGTTTCAGTTGGTCCCTGGTTTCCAAGGTCTACTTCACAATGGTTAGATGTCGCGCCGCCCCACTCCCGCTCCCGGTCCCGCCTTCAAGGGCTGGACCCGCCCCGGCCCGGTGCCGCCGGGTGGGGTGGACCTGGAAGAGGGCGAGACCCTGGACGGCCTCTGCGGGCACTGGCGCATCTTCCAGCTGGCCAAGGGGAACCGCTTCAGCGTGGATGACCTGGTGGCCGCCTGGTACGGCACCACCTGGTGCCCCCGGGCCGAGCGCATCGCGGACCTGGGCTCGGGCATCGGCAGCGTGGCCCTCCTGGCGGCCTGGCGCTGCCCCGGAGCCGAGGTCCACACCGTGGAGGCCCAGGAGCAGAGCCTGCGCCTGGCCCGGAAGTCCATCCGTTACAACGGCCAGGAGGGCCGCATCTTTCCCCGCTTGGGTGACCTCAGGGAACCGGAGCTCTACTCCGATCAGGCCCCCTTCGACCTAGTGCTGGGCACGCCCCCCTACTGGCCCGAGGGCCAGCGCTTGGCCGCCGCCCACTCCCAGTCCGTGCCTGCGCGCCTGGAGGTGCGGGGCAGCATCGCAGACTATGCCCAGGCCGCCAGCCGTCTGCTGGCCCCCGGTGGGCTCTTCGCCTGCGTGTTTCCCAACGACCAGCGGGAGCGGGCCCTGGCGGCCCTGGCCGAGGCGGGCCTCCTCTGCCTGCACCGCCGCGAGATCATCTTCAAGGAGGGGGAACCCTACGGTCTGGACGTGTTCGCCGCCGCGAGGCGCCAGGATCTACCCGAGGGCTTCGAGGCACTGGCCCAGTGCCCCGAGGCCGAAGCCCCCATCCTTATCCGCCGCGCCGATGGCAGCGTGGACCCTGCCATCGCCCGCGTCAGGCTGGCCCTGGGCTTCCCCCCGGGGCTGTGAGCTCATTTGACAGAGGGGTCCAGTTCCATCTGTTGCTTCACCGCTGAGAACGCTGAGGAAATACATTCAACCGCAAAGGTCGCAAAGAGCGCAGAGAGAACACTGGATTTGAGTCGGATACTGCGCCGTTTTTAGCCCTTTTGAGATGGTTGGCGGGGGCAGGGCAATGGGCAGGAAACCCGACTCCCTCTGCGCTCTCTGCGCCCTCTGCGGTGAATTAACTCTTGGAATGGGCCGAGCTGCCTGGGTTTAGCGGTTCCACCCGCTGAAACTGGATCAAGAAGCAGGTGCCAGCCCCTTCCACGTCGCTGGCATCGATGCGGTCTCCATCGGCTTCCAGGATGGCGCAGGGGGTGCCCGCCGCAGAGGCTTGAGAAATTCTCGAAATATGATCCAAATTTACCAAATCAAGATGCAAGTGTATGCAATTTTGCCTATGGACGGACCGGTTCCGGAACCGCCAGCGGGCCCATGCCACAGGGGTTTGAGCCATTTCTGGGCGATTCTGACCCGGGTGCCGATAGGTCAGGTTGAGGTCGGATCATGGATCGAGGCAGTTTCCTGGGCTTGTTGCTGGGCATCACACTGTTGGCGGTGGCCATCTGGTTGGGCGGCAACGCCCGCATCTTCTTCCACCCGGCGAGCGCCATCGTGGTGGTGGGCGGCGTGGTGTCCGCCACTCTGATCCGCTTCCCCCTCGACCACGTGCGGTATGCCTTTTCCATCGCCTCCCGGGCTTTCTTCACCCGGGCTCCGGCCACCCAGGACTTGGTGGGCCAGATTGTGAGCCTCTCCCAGCGGGCCCGGCGCGACGGCCTGCTGAACATGGAGAAGTACATGGACGTGGAAGGCTTCCTGGCCAAGGGCCTGCGCATGGTGGTGGACCAGGCCGAGCGGGACCACATTCATGGTGTGCTGGCCCAGGAGCTGCGCGCCACTCAGGATCGCCACCACCAGGGCCAGGAGATCTTCCGCTTCATCGCCATGAGCGCCCCCTCCTTCGGCATGGTGGGCACCCTCATTGGCATGGTGCAGCTCTTCGCCAGCCTCAAGGATCCCTCCGGGGTGGGCGGGGCCATGGCCCTCTGCCTGCTGTCTACGCTCTACGGCGCCGTCATCGCCTACCTGCTGGCCATTCCCATCGCCGGCAAGCTGGAGCTGCGCAGCAAGGAAGAGCTCCAGCTCAAGCAGATCATGCTGGAGGGCGTGCTGGGCATCCAGGCTGAGCTGCATCCCATGGCCCTGGAGGCGCAGCTGAACGCCTTCCTGGCCCCCAAGGAGCGGGCAACAGACCGGAGGGTGCGTGGCTAGGAGCTTCCAGCTCCGGTTCAGCCGCCGGAAGTCGGACCTGGAGTCCCTCTGGCTCCTGACCTTTGCGGACCTCATGGTCCAGCTCATGGCCTTCTTCGCCCTGCTGTACTCCTTTTCCGCCACGGACCAGGCCAGGCTGGCCATCGCCCTGAATTCCGTTCAGAAGGCCCTGGGCGTCCAGGCCCAGATCGCCGTGCCCCAAGGTGGGGACGGCATCCTGCCAGGCAGCCTGGGCCTGGACCCGACCAAGGCCGAGGACCTGGAGAAACTGCTCAACGCCGCCCAGGCCGCAGATGGCCGCGAGGTGGGCACCCATCTACGCTTCGTGGCCTTCCGTGGGGCCCTCCTCTTCGACGAAGGCTCCGCTGTTTTGACCCCGGGCAGTGATGTCCTCCTCACTCGGCTCTCGGCCCTGTCCTTGCGCTACAAGGGCTTCACCCTGGTCTGCGAGGGCCACGCGGCGCCCCGGGAGCGGGGCCGCAACGGTGCCGACGCGCTGGAGCTGAGCGCCCTGCGGGCCCTCTCCGCCGAGCGCTATCTGGTGGGTGTCGGCCTCCCTCCTGAGATGGTCACCGCCGAGGCCCGGGGCGACTCCCAGCCCGAGGGGGATGGCCGCAGCGCTGAAGGCCGGGCCCTCCAGCGGCAGGTGGTGTTCCGGTTCCAGCGGGTGGCAGAGCGCTGAGGGAGTCTGGAGTCTGGGGACCTGGGCAGGCCTTGGTCCGCTAGAATCAGGTCACGACAGGGGTGGCCATGCGATCTGACACCGTGAAGAAGGGCATCGAGAGGGCCGGGCACCGCAGCCTGCTGAGGGCCGCTGGCCTGAAGGACGAGGACTTCGCCAAGCCCTTCATCGGCATCTCCAATTCCTACACGGATGTGGTGCCAGGCCACACGCACCTGCACGAGTTCGCCGCAGTGGTGAAGCAGGCCGTGCGCGAAGCCGGGGGTGTGCCCTTCGAGTTCAACACCATCGCCGTGGACGACGGCATCGCCATGGGCCACCTGGGCATGCGCTACTCCCTGCCCAGCCGGGAACTCATCGCCGACGCGGTGGAGACCATGACCATGGCCCACTGCTTTGACGCCCTCATCTGCATCTCCAACTGCGACAAGATCACGCCCGGCATGGTCATGGGGGCGGTCCGCATCAACGTGCCCACCATCTTCGTCACGGGCGGCCCCATGCTGAAGGGGCAGCAGCCCGACGGCAAGCCCAGTGACCTCATCACGGTGTTCGAGGGCGTGGGCAAGGTGCAGAGCGGCCAGATGACCGAGGCCGAGTTGCTGGCCATCGAGGCCAACGCCTGCCCCACTTGTGGCTCCTGCTCGGGCATGTTCACGGCCAATTCCATGAACTGCCTCCTGGAGGCCATTGGCCTGGCCCTCCCGGGCAACGGCACCATCCCCGCCGTGGACCCGCGCCGGGTGGACCTGGCCAAGGCCGCCGCGAAGCAGATCTTCCATTTGATCGAAAAGGACATCAAGCCCCGGGACATCGTCACCCTGGCCAGCCTCGACAACGCCTTCGCCCTGGACATGGCCATGGGCGGCTCCACCAACACGGTGCTGCACGGCCTAGCCATCGCCCATGAGGCGGGCCTGGACTACGACCTGGAGCGCCTCAACGAGATCTCCGCCAAGACGCCCTGCATCTGCAAGGTCTCGCCCTCCGTGCCCGACGTGCACATCCAGGATGTGGACCGCGCCGGAGGCATCGGGGCGATCCTCAAGGAACTCTCCCGGCGACCGGGGCTGCTGACCCTGGACACACCCACGGTGACCGGCAGGACCCTGGGGCAGACCATCGCCAAGGCGGACATCATGGATCCGACCATCATCCGCACCCTGGAGCGGCCCTTCTCTGAAGACGGTGGCCTGGCGGTCCTCTTCGGCAACATCGCGCCCAAGGGCAGCATCGTGAAGAGTGCCGGTGTCGATCCCAGCTGCCTGGTCTTCGAGGGTAAGGTCGTGGTCTATGAAAGCCAGGACGAGTGCCTGGCAGCCTTGGCCCTGCGGCAGGTGCAGGCGGGCCAGGTGGTGGTCATCCGCTACGAGGGCCCCAAGGGCGGCCCCGGCATGCCGGAGATGCTGTCGCCCACTTCCATGATCAAGGGACAGGGCCTGGGCAAGCAGGTGGCCCTGCTCACGGATGGCCGCTTCAGCGGCGGCACCGCGGGCCTCTGCATCGGGCACATCAGCCCCGAGGCCGCGGAGGGCGGCCCCATCGCCCTCGTGCACAACGGCGACCGCATCCGCATCGACATCCCGGCGCGGAAGATGGAACTGCTGGTGGAGCCAGCCGAGCTGGCGCGGCGCCAGGCCTCCTGGAAAAAGCCCAAGCCAAAGATCAGCACCGGCTGGCTGGGCCGTTACTCGCGCCTGGTCACCAGCGCCAACCGGGGGGCCGTGCTGGCCCTGCCGGAGGAGCTGGGTTAGGCACGGGCCCTACTGAAACCGCACGTCCGACTGCGCCAGCGCAAAGGCGAAGCTGGCGAGGGCCGCCGAACTGAAGGCCAGATCCTCCTTGACCACCTTGTCGAAGGTGTCCGCCTGGGTGTGGTGGATGTCGAAGTAGTGGGTGCCCGCGTGCTCCACGCCGATGCCCGGCACGCCCTCGGCCACCATGGGACTCACATCCGCCCCTGAGTGCCCCAACGCAAACGTGACCTTGAAGCCTGCCAATCCCTCGGCGAGCTTTTTCATTGAGGCCAAGGCGTCAGCCTTGGCCTGGGCTGAGGCCTTGCGGAGTTCCAGCTGGAAACTCTTGATGGGCTCGCTGCCAGAGTCCGTTTCCAGGGCCGCAATGATGTTCTTGAACTCGGCGCGATGGGCATCGCGGTAGGCCTTGCCACCGCGCAGGCCGTTCTCCTCGTTGGTCCAGAGCACCACGCGGATGGTGCGGCGGGGCTTCAAGCCCAGGCTCTGGATGAGGCGCGCGGCCTCCATGGCGACGACGGTGCCCGCGCCATCATCCTGGGCGCCCTGGCCCACATCCCAGCTGTCCAGGTGCCCGCTGAGGAGGACCACTTCCTCGGGCTTTTCGGTGCCGCGGATCTCGGCCACCACGTTGGCGGAAGGGGCGTCGGGCAGCGATTGCGCGCCCATCTCCAGGCGCAGCTGGATGCGCTCGCCGCGCTCCTGCATGCGCCGCATCTGTGTGGAGGCCTCAATGGTCACGGAGGCGGTGGGGATCTTCGGAAAGGCAGGATCGTAGTCCATGGCGCCGGTGTGGGGGGTGTCCAGGCTCACGGGGCCCACGGAGCGCACCAGGGCGGCCACGGCGCCGAACTTCGCGGCGCGGGCGGCGCCGTCGTGGCGATAGACCACCGTGTGGCCATAGCCAGCGTAGGGCACGTCGAAGAGGACAATCTTCCCCTTCAGGGCCGGGCCCAGCTTCTCCAGTTCGTCGAAGGAGCCCACCACCACCACGTCGGCCGTGAGGCCCCCCTTGGGCGTGCCCACGCTTCCACCCAGGCCCAGGATGTTCACGCGATGGTGCGTCGGCAGCAGCAGTTCCGCGGCTTCATGGCCTCGCACCCAGTGCGGTACCAGGGCAGCCTCCGTGTGCACGTTCACAAGGCCGGCGGCCTTGAGCCGCCCCTGGGCCCACTCAATGGCCTGGTCCAGTTGAGGCGAGCCTGACAGCCGGTGGCCGATGCGGTCGCAGAGCCAGGCCAGGTCCGCATAGGCGCCGTTGGTGCGCGAGGCCTCCGTACGGAGACGCTCGGCCGTACTGGTGAGGGCCTCGGGAGCGGTCTGGGCCACCAGGTGGGAACCGAGGCTCGAAGCCAGAAGCAGGGAGAGGAGGCAGTAGGATGAGGTCATGCCTCATGTTACTGGGTAAGCCTTTGAATGTTCAGCATTCTTGAATTCACAACCCAGAATCTGGTTATCCAAATGCTTCCAAAAGCGACTTCTGATAGGGTATTTGACACAATTTGTCCATTTGTGGGACCGATCCTCATCTATTGAGAGCTGTTCCATGGTGGTGACCGTGGTGCCCGCTAACGAAGAACTGATGATCACCAGGGAGGCAGTGCGCTAAGCGCGGTTCCATGAACGCCGTATCCGCCTGCAGGAGCCGCCAATGCTGCGAACCGCCGGTCTCATCATCGTTCTGCTCGCCCTGCCCCTGGCGGCTACCCCGCCAGCGGCCCCCAAGCAGGTGGCGGAGGCCCTCGCCGTGCGGATTTATCCCGCGGCACCGATCTACACCATAGATGTGGACGCGAGCCATGACCTGCGAAGCGTCATGCTCCAGAACCTAGCGGTGCTTAACCTGGGCGAGGCCCCGGTCCGGCTGGACAGGCTGACCATCGAGATTCGATCCGGGGCGCAGGTCCGGCAGACCCTGCAGTTCGACGGAACCAACCTGGACGCCGCCGCCGCCCACATGGCCAAACTTAGGGACGTGGGCGCCTTGGCGCTCTACGATTTCGCCTTTCAGACCAGTCGTTACCTGCCAGCGGGTACGGCCCTGGCCGGTTCCCGGCTCCTTCCGGCCCGGTCGGCCCTGACGCTGAACGGGATTCCCCTCGTGATTCGCGGCGCCGCCGACCGGATCCGGATCCTAGCCGAAGGTGAGCGCACTGGCGGTGCCCGAGTCCAGCAGGTCCTGGATGTGCCGCTGCATCCGTATGCCCAGAAGAACGACTACCGGTTCCCGCTCAACGGCGTCTGGTTCGTGGTGGTCGGCCCGGGTTTCTCCGAGCCGCACCGCTGGCTCCAAAACGAGGAGTTCGCCCTGGACATTGTCCGTACCGGCGCCACCGGCACGACCCATTCTGGCAGTGGTACGCATCTGCCCGACTATTACGGCTACGGCCAGGAGGTGGTGGCAGTGGCTGACGGAGAGGTGGTCACTGCCGAAGCGGGACAGATGGAGGGCGAAGACCGGTTCCGCCGGTCCGGAGAGTCAGCCGAGGCTTTCCTGGATCGGACCGTGGCCGAGCAGGAGGCGTTGCTGCACGGGGGTGCCATCCGCGTCATGGGTAACTATGTGATCGTCCGGCACTCGGGCGGCGAGTACTCCCACTATGCGCACCTTGCGGCCAGCAGCGTGCAGGTCAAGGCCGGCGACAAGGTCAGTGGCGGCCAGATCCTGGGCAAGCTCGGCAGCACCGGCAACAGCACCGAGCCACACCTGCATTTCACCGTGGCCAATGGTCCAGACCCGCTCTACGCCCGGAGCCTGCCGGTGCGCTACTTGGGGCTGACCACTGCGGGCGACGGACCGCTTGGCCCCAGTTACCCGCAGAGCGGCTGGATCATCGATACTGCGGGCAAGTGACCCCTCACGCCCCGGGGTTATGTCCCCCACATGTCCCCGCCCCGGACCGAGGCGCCATGTCCCAGCTTGGGTCATATACCATTCTGATTATCCACTATGTATTTTATAACTTGGCCTAGTGCTAGTATTTGACTTTCTCTGTCCAGACGTGGGACCGATCCTCGTTGTCCAGAGGTGTTCCATGGTCATCAACCGCATACAGTTCCAGAAGGGTTTGTCCTTCCGGGCTTTCCAGGCAGCCTATGGCAGCGAGGAGCGATGCTTGGAGGCCATGGTGAAGGCCAATTGGCCTGATGGGTTCCACTGCCCCAAGTGTGGCTTCGGCGCAGCCTACTTCGCGGCACAGCGTCGGCTCTTCCAGTGCAAGGCGTGTAGGCACCAGACCTCCGTCATGGTGGGAACGGTATGCGAGTCTAGCCACCTCGCCCTTCGGGCCTGGTTCGAGGCCATGTATCGGCTCTCCCAGGGCAAGCACTCCATCTCTGCTCTAGAACTCAAGCGCTGCCTTGGTGTCCGCTACCCCACCGCCTAATTTTTCAAGCAGAAGATCCTCTGCGCCACGGCCGCGGAGGAAGCAGGCAGAACACTCCAAAATAGGGTCGAGATCGACGATGCCTATGCCGGAGGTGCCACTCACGACGGCAAATGGGGGCGTAGTGCCCCTGGGAAGCAACCATTCCTGGTGGCAGTCGAGATGGTGATGGAGAGCCACAGGAAGGTCATCTACACCGTCCTAAGGTATTGCCGGATTTCAAGCGCGAGACCATCGTGGCATGGGCTGAACAGCGTCTCGCTCCTGAAGCGCACGTCGTTTCCGACGGCCTTGCTCCTTTGGTGACGTGACCGACACGGGCGCTTCCCATGAGCCGATCAAGAGCGAGGGCGGTTGGCGGGGTTCCAAGATGGAGGCGTTTCAGGCAGTGAACACGGTGATCTCCAATCTGAAGGGCAACATCCTTGGCGTCTATCGGTGGTGCAGCGCCCGGCACCTTTCCTGGTATCTCACTGAGTTCCAGTTCCGCTTCGACAACCGTTTCAACCTAATGGCCATCTTTCCGGCCCTATTGGTCGCGGTCATCAGGACAGACCCTCATCCCGTCAGCAACCTTGTGGCTGAAGCATGTGGATAACCAGAATCCAGAATGAAGACCCCGCCCTTGTCGCGAGGAGCTTCATCTTGGGGTCTTCCCCGCCACCTCGATCTGGGCCGTCACGCTCTTCATCAGCGCATTGGGGATGGGCACGCTGAGGCTGTACTGTTCGATGAGCCACCGGTCCTTGTCGCGGCTGAGGACGCCGGTGCCGCGGGCGGGCCCCAGGTTGGGGGTGGCCAGATCCTCGTCGAACCAGGCGCTGTGGCCGTCTTTTGCCACGGTGATGGCGCGCCGGGTGGCCTTGAAGGTCCAGGCCTTGCCGCGCTGGAAGATGGGGTGGGCCCAGGCCTGGAAGGCGGCCTTGGGCCAGCGCTCCTTGGGGTCGGTGCCCAGGAACACGGCGTCCTCGGCAAAGTGGCCAAAGTACCGGGCCTCATCCACCTGGGCCGCCGCCAGGTGCCAGTCATCCAGGGCCGTGGCGATGGCCTTCTCCGCAGGGGACTGGGCGCTGAGGGCGAGTGTGGCGCAGAAGAGCAGGGCAAGGCGCATGGAGACTCCCAAGACAGCCATCATCGCCGATCCCCAGACCCGGGGCACCAGGAAGGCCGATGAAAATCCAATCACGCTGGTTGTTGATTTGCTTTGGGTCTGAATCAAGAATTCGGCTTTTGGCCATCCGATCGATATCTGAGAAGGCCCGTCGAGTGCCAATGGAATTTCGCGATCAGGGGCACCAGGGGTGAGGAATACCGCCAAAAGCTGCTGTGACAGGCTTCAGGCGAATAGGTATAATGACCTTTGGGTCGTCATTGAATGATTTTGCTCAGCCTGATTCTCAACACAGAAAACCCAGCCACTGGAGACTTTCAAATGGATCTCAAGGCGCTCAGACATTTTTTCATGTCGTTGATGATGCTGATGGCTCTGTTCACGCCGAGACTCTGCGGGGCCGCTGAGTTTGCGCCCGCCCCGAGAGACGCCAGCCGCGATGCCGAAGTCATCGCCAAGGTCGAGCAGGCCAGGGCCTACATCAAGGCCAATGGCAAGGAGAAGGCGCTGGCAGAGTTCAACAATCCCAAAGGGGCCTTCGTTGATCGCGATCTCTACGTGTTCGCCTACGACTTCTTCGGCGTCAACAAGGCCCTTGCCACCAACCCTGGTCTGGTCGGCAAGAACCTCATCGACATGAAGGATGCCGATGGCAAGGACATGATCAAGGACCTGATCAAGATCGCCAACGAGGGCGGCGGTTGGTACGACTACAAGTGGGATGGCAAGGCCAAGTCCTCCTATGTCATCAAGGTGGATGACACGCTCTGGATCGGCTGCGGCGCCTACAAGCACGAGGCGGTCGAAATGGTGGAGCGGGCTCTGGAGTACCTCCGGGCCAATGGCAAGGACAAGGCCCTGAAGGAGTTCAACAAGCCCAAAGGGCTGTTCTCGGAGCGGGATCTCTACGTCTTCGCCTATGACTTCAACGGCGTCAATCTGGCCTTGGCTTCCAATCCCTCCCTGGTGGGCAAGGACCTTATCGACTACAAGGATGCGGACGGGAAGTACGTCATCAAGGATCTGATCGCCCTGGCCCGCAGGGGCGGCGGCTGGTACGACTACACCTGGGACGGGAAACCGAAAACTTCTTATGTCGTCAAAGTGGATGATGGCCTCTTGATCGGCTGTGGCGAGTACCAGGTTCCAAAGTCCCAGGCCTGGTTCCTGTTCGGCATGGCGCTGATCCCGATAGTGTGGTTGATCATCTCCCTGGGTGTGCTCAAGATGCCGGCCCACATCTCCACCACCGTCGCGCTCGGCATCACCTTCCTGCTCGGGCTCTTGACCTTCAAGATGCCCCTGCTGCTGGCCTTCACCGCCGCCCTGGAAGGCGCCGCCCTGGGGCTCTGGCCCATCATGCTCGTGATCATCGCGGCCATCTTCACCTACAACATGGCGCTCCACACCAAGAGCATGGACACCATCAAGACCATGCTCGCCAACATCACCACGGACCGCAGGATCCAGGTCCTGATCCTGGCCTGGGGCTTTGGCGGGTTTCTCGAAGGCGTCGCCGGCTATGGCACCGCGGTGGCGATTCCCGCGAGCATCCTGGCTGCGCTGGGCTGCGACCCCTTTTTCGCGGCACTGATCTGCCTGGTCGCCAACACGGTGCCCACGGCCTTTGGCGCCATCGGGATCCCCGTCATCACCCTCGCGCAGCTGACCAACCTGAATGTCAACCAGCTGAGCTACCAGGTGGCCCTGCAGCTGACCCTCTTCATCGTGGTGATCCCCTTCCTGCTGGTGGTGATGACCACCAAGAGCCTCAAGGGCCTGAAGGGCGTCTTCGGAATCACCCTGGCCTCCGGGCTGGCCTTCGCCATTCCCGAAATGCTGGTGGCCAAGTATCTGGGCGCCGAGCTGCCCGCCCTGGTTGGCAGCGTCTGCAGCATGCTGACCACGATCCTCATCGCGAAGCTCTTCTACAAGGAGGACAAGGCCGCGCAGAGCCAGCAGGAAAGCGTCTCCCTCAAGGCGGGGCTGCTGGCCTGGCTGCCCTACATCCTGGTCCTGGTCTTCATCGTGGCCAGCAGCCCCCTGGTGAAGCCCGTGAACCAGGCCCTGGGCCACATCAAGTTCGCCCTGCCCATCTACCAGGGGGCTGGAGCGCAGCCCTTCGTCTTCCAGTGGGTGGCGACCCCGGGCACCCTGATCATCATCGCCACGGTCATCGGGGGCCTGATCCAGGGTGCCAAGGTCGCGGCCATCGTGAAGGTGTTCTTCCAGACTGTCGTCAAGCTGGCCAAGTCCGCGCTCACGGTGGTCAGCATCGTGGCCATGTCGAAGATCATGGCCTACAGCGGCATGATCTCCGCCATCGCCGTGGTCCTCGTGAGGATCTCCGGCTCCTTCTTCCCGCTCATCGCGCCCTTCATCGGCGCCCTGGGGACTTTCCTCACCGGCAGCGACACGTCCTCCAATGTCCTGTTCGGCAAGCTGCAGGTGGAGGTGGCCGTGAAGACCGGCACCAGCCCCTATTGGCTGGCCGCCGCCAACACTGCCGGGGCCACCGGAGGGAAGATGATCTCCCCCCAGAGCATCGCGGTGGCCACGGCGGCCACGGGGCTCACCGGCATGGAAGGCAAGCTCCTGGGCCAGACGATCAAGTACTGCCTGGTCTACGTGATCCTGCTGGGCCTCTTTGTCTACTTCGGGAGCCGACTGCCCTTCCTGAACTGAGGCCGGTCCAGCGTCACGCGCACCTTCATGCGGCCGCTGGCGTCGGTCTCCAGGACTTCCCAGGCGAGGGCTCCACTCCGGCCCTTGGGGGTCTCGCCTGGGCCCAGGTTGAAGGCTGCGTCATCCAGCTGCCAGAGCTTGAGGGGCAGGCGGGGCTTGGGCGGCTCGGGGCTGCCTGGGTGGGCGTCCACCACGCGCACGGGGCCGCGGGGCGTCCCGTGGGTAAGCAGGCTGGGATCGATGCGGGCCACCACCAGGCCCTCGTGGCCGGGGCCGCTCCGGCCGCCGATGCGGCCCCGCTCGAAGCCCCAGGGACGGCGCACCTCAAAACTGAAGAAGGCGCCCTGCTTCGCGGAATCGGGCACCGTGAGCCACTGGGGCTCGGCGCCGGGGGCGCGGCTGACCGGGGCCAGCCAGCCTTCCCAGTGGGAGCCGCGCAGTTTCAGGTGCTTCACCTGGGAGCGGAAGCGACCCTGGTACCAGAGCTCGGAGCGCACCCAGGCCAGGGGATGGGAGGGGCTGTAGCCCATGTCCTCCACCCAGGGGCCCTGCTCCGGGTGGTTGCGGTCCCAGCCCCGGTACTGGCCG
>Ga0214252_1000515_pt1 | contig 15052 bp, 13 predicted proteins | sample TroBogypolimnion_47_FD_153090 | JGI IMG/M metagenome (GOLD analysis project Ga0214252, IMG submission 153090) | Freshwater microbial communities from Trout Bog Lake, WI - 13JUL2009 hypolimnion | ecosystem: Environmental > Aquatic > Freshwater > Lake > Hypolimnion/Profundal zone | place: Trout...
CGTGCGGTAGCTGCGGCGGTCGAGCAGGTCGAAGCGCGGCACCGGCGCGAGCGCCAGCTCCGGCCGCGCCTCACCGTCCGCGCGCGCAAGCACCAGGGGCGTGAGGCGGCGACGCGGCTTCCCCTCGCACAGGCGCTCGATCGTCGCGACCAGCTCGTCGACGCGCCCCTCGGCCTCGCCGAGGAACAGCACGTCGGCCTCGGGGAAAAGGTGCGGCGAAGTGGTCGGCGCCGGCCCGCCGACCACCGTGGGGCGGCCGAGCGCGCGCGCCCGCCCGACGATCTCGCGCATCGACGGCGCCTGCACGAGCATGCCGCCGACGAGCACGACGTCGGCCCAGCGGAGCGTGTCGTCGCTCAGGGGCTCGACGTTGAGATCGACCAGCCGCAGCTCCCACGCCGCCGGGAGCATCGCGGCGAGCGTGCAGAGCCCGAGGGGCGGCAGCGAGGCCCGCTTGCCGATGATCGGCAGGCTGAACTGGAATCCCCAATACGTGGCCGGGAATCGGGAGTGCACCAGGAGGGCTCGCATGGGATCACCGATGCGGCCCGGCGGCGGCGGTGGCGCGACGCAGCCGCGCGCCTGCGCGCCTCGCCGATGAAAGCGTTCGCTGCGTTCGGCGATGCGCGACAGGGCGACAAGACGACAGCGCGACAAGCGCAGGAGCCGAACGCGGCCGCGTTGACCGGCACCACGCCGAAGCCGGACGGAGCGGAGCTGCCGTCGATGGGCGAGCGCGCGCGGGGCGCCTACGCGGCGGTCGCACCCGAGCCGATCCGCCCCGGCGCCGAGGAGCGCCGCGCCAACCCCCGCTCCACCAGCGCGAAGCTGCGCTGGGCCGTGGCACCCCCTGCTCCCGGGGCACCTTGATGAATCCCCTCCTCCTGGGCCGCCTGGACAAGCGGGACCTTCTGGTCCTGGTGCTGGTGGCCCTGGTCTTCCTATCCATTTGGTTCAGCGACTTCGGCCCCGTTACCACCTGGGTGCTGCTGGGCGCAGGCCTGCTCCTGGGCCCCGGGGGCTTCTTCGGCTGGCGCTGGCTGCACGCCCGCACGGCACGGGCACAAGCGCAACAGGAGGCCCTCTTCCTGCACCCGACCTTCCTGGGCCAGATCGCCAGCCTGCCCAAGGCCGACCAGGAGAAGCTCCTGCGGAACCTCGCCCAGACCGAATCGCGGCAGTCGACGTTAAAGCTTTAGCGGGTCTGCGCTTCCTCTGGCCAGCCCCAGGAAAGACGGCCATTCCCGGGACGTCATTCACGGGATAAGCTGGTCGAATATGATCGCTTCGGCCCCCATATCCCGTACCCGCTCAGTCCTCCTCTGGCTGCTCGCCCTCGCGCTGATGGCCAGCGCCGTGGTCTACCAGCGCCGCACAGGCCCGACTCACCCCCTACAGGGCAAGGTGGCCGTGGGGACAAAGACCGTGGCCTACAAGCTCATTCGTAGCGAGGAGACCCTGCGCGATGCGCGGGTGGCCCTGCCGGACCCTGGCGTCGCGGGCACCCTGGTGTGGCGCCGCTTCCCCACCACGGAGGCCTGGACCCGCCAAGCGATGGTAATGGAGACAGTGAAGGGTCAGACAGAACTGGCGGGCTACCTGCCCCGACAGGCGGCGGCTGGGAAGGTGGAATACCGGGTGGAGCTGGCAGCCCCCGCAGGTCTCGTCACCATCCCCGCCAAGGAGCACATCGTCCTGCGCTACAAGGGCCACGTGCCCCTGACCCTGCTCATCTCCCACATCAGCATGATGTTCATCTCGGTGTTGCTGGGCCTGCGCGTGGGTCTGGGCACCGTGCTCGGCCCCCTCACGCCCCGCAAGCACCTCTGGGTGGCCCTGGGCTGCATGACCCTGGGCGGCCTCGTCCTCGGCCCCTTCGTCCAGAAATACGCCTTCGGCCACTTCTGGACCGGCTTCCCCTGGGGCTTTGACCTGACGGACAACAAGACCCTGATCATGTGGCTGGCCTGGGCCTTCGCCTGCGGCGTGGCGGGCTTCAAGGTCAGCACTCGTGAGCTGCTGGTTCGCATCACCGTGCTGGCCGCCACCGTGGCCATGATCGTGGTCTACCTCATCCCCCACAGCATGCGCGGCAGCCAGCTCGACTACAGCAAGCTGCAAGCCGGCGCCGACGCCAAAGCCGCCGTGGGGACTGGGCGGTAGAGCAGAAAAGATCACCACCAAGACGCCAAGACACCAAGAACTGAAAAGTCGTTCTTGGTGTCTTGGCGGTGAATGGCTTTAAGGCGTCGATCGTAGTGAGGGTCCACTCCCCGCGAGCCTTCCCAGTTCGAGCACAAAGCGCACTTGCTGCATGAGGCCCTCGAGTTTCCAGGTGGGGTCGTAGCGGTCCGTGGGGCGGTGGTAGCGCTCCAGGAACGAAGCGGCCTGGGCCTGGGCGGCGGCCTTGTCGCCGAGGTAGTCGAAGCCCCCGTCCAGGGAGAAGCCCGGCGACAGGGCGGGCACGCCCGCCTGCATGAAGGGGAAGTGGTCCGAGCGGAAGCAGAGGCCCGTGGGATCGGCCTTGGCGGGCATGAGGACCAGGCCCGTGGCCGCGGCCGCCTGTTCGCACACGGCCCGCAGCTTTGGCGTGGTGGAACCCAGCAGGCCGATGTCGCGGGTGGGGCCCACCACGTTGAGGCTCTCCAGGTTGATGTCCAACACCGTGCGAGCCAGGGGCCAGAGCGGCGCCGCCACGTAGGCCGACGAGCCCAGCAGGCCCTGCTCCTCCCCGCAGGGGAAGAAGAACATTACGCTGCGCGGCAGGGGCCGATGGACCAGAGCCCCGGCCAGGGCCAGCACGGCAGCGCAGCCGGTGCCGTTGTCCACGGCGCCTGAGTAGATGGCGCCATCGGCGCCCTTGCCGAAGTGGTCCCAGTGAGCGGAGTAGATGAGCAGCTCCTGCTTGAGGGCCGAGTCCGTGCCCGGCAGCAGGCCCGCCACATTCCACTGGTCCAGGGTGCGCACCGTGGAGCGGACCTGACCCTTGGCCCGCAGATCCAGGGGCGTGGGCTTGAAGCTGAGGGCATCGGCGCCCCCAGCGAGCGCCTTGAAATCCTGGCCCGCCAGGGCGAAGAGGCGCTGGGCGGTGGCCTCTGTCAGCCAACCCTGCACGGCGCCGGCCTGACCCGCGCCCTCCCGCTGGAAGCGCTCCTGGGTCCAGCTATTGCGAACCACGGCCCAGCTGTAGCCGGCGGAACGGTCCGTGTGGACCAGCAGCACGCCCGCGGCGCCGTGGCGCCTGCCCTCCTCGAACTTGTAGGTCCAGCGACCGTAGAGATTCTCCGGCTCGCAGCAGAGGGGAGCCGGAGGTCCGCCGGGACGATCACCCACCAACATGACGAGGATGCGACCTCGCACATCCAGCCCCTTGTAGTCGTCCCGGCTGCCATCGGGGGCAGCGATGCCGTGACCCACGAACACCAGGGGCGCCTCCACGGAAACTTGGGCCTCCGGGGCGGCGGCGCCCAGGGCCAGCTCGCTGCCCAGGGCCGGAGCCAGGCTGCCTTTAGGCCCGGTGAAGCTCAGCCCGCTGGCGGCCGCATCCAGGCGGAGGCCCGCCAGGCGCACCTTCTGGCGGTAACTGGTGCCGTTGGCGGGCTGCAGGCCCAGCACTTGCAGCTGGGTCTCCAGGTAGCGCACGGCCAAGTCCCCGCCCCGCTGCCCCGTGCCCCGGCCTTCCAGCACATCGTCCGCCAGGAAGGCCAGGTGGGCCCGCAGGGCGGCTTCGTCAGGGCCGGGCCGCGACGCAGCCCTCGAATCATTGGCCCCCTGGCCAAACAAGGACAGACCGGCGAAGAGGGCAGCAAGGACTCGGCGCAAGGGGACCTCCCGCCCTACCTTAGCCGGTCGGCGGCTCGTGGGGTTCGGACTCAACCGCCCCCACCCCCCTGCGTAAGATTCAGTGGACCCCATCCTGAGCCCGGAGCTTTGCATGCGCCTACTGCCTTTCTTCACCACCGCCGCCATCGTGGCCGTCTCGGTCAGTGCCACGGCCCAGGTCGATGCCCGGCTCATGCGCTACCCCGATGTCTCGGCCACCCAGATCGCCTTCAGCTATGCCAACGACATCTGGGTAGTGGCCAAGACCGGCGGCCTGGCTCAGCGCCTCTCCACCCCCAAGGGCGAGGAGTCCTTCCCCCGCTTCTCCCCGGACGGCAAGGAGCTGGCCTTCACCGCCAACTACGATGGCAACCAGGATGTCTATGTGCTGCCCGTGGGTGGCGGCATTCCCACGCGGGTCACCCACCACCCCGGCAATGACCGCCTGGTGGACTGGACGCCGGATGGCAAGTCGCTGCTCTTCGCCTCGGGCATGGAGTCCGGCAAGGACCGCTTCAGCAAGCTCTTCCTCGCCCCCAAGGGCGGCGGCCTGCCCACGGCCCTGCCCCTGCCCTACGCCGAGTTCGGCGCCCTCTCCCCGGACGGCAAGGTGCTGGCTTACATGCCCATCAGCACGGACTTCCGCACCTGGAAGCGCTATCGGGGCGGCATGGCCTCGGAAATCTGGTTCTATGACCTGGAACAGAAGACTGCCAAGCGTCTGCCCAGCCTGGGTGGCTCCAACGACTCCCAGCCCATGTGGTACGGGGGCAAGCTCTACTTCCTGTCGGACCGTGACGCTGTGAAGCGCAACAACCTCTGGTCCTATGACCTCACCAGCGGAGCCTTCCAGCAGGTGACCTTCTTCAAGGACTATGACGCCCACTTCCCCGCCATCGGACCCAGCGACATCGTGCTGGAGGCCGGGGGCCGCCTCTACCGCCTGGAGCTGCCCACGGAAAAGCTGGTGGAAGTGAAGGTGGAGGTCATCACGGACCGCGCCGCCCTCAAGCCCCGGGAAGAGAACGCCAGCCGCCTCATCAAGAACCCCAGCCTCTCCGCCCAGGCCAAGCGCGCGGTCTTCGAGGCCCGGGGCGACCTCTTTTCCGTGCCCGCAGACAAGGGCTACGTGCTGAACCTCACCCAGACGCCCGGCGTGGCAGAGCGCTTCCCGGCCCTCTCCCCGGATGGCCAGCAGGTGGCCTACTTCAGCGACCGCAGCGGCGAGTATGAGCTCTGCGTGCGGCCCGCGGACGGCAGCGGCGCAGAGCGCCAGATCACCCACCTGGGCCCCGGCTTCCGTTACCAGATCGCTTGGTCACCCGATGCCAAGCGCGTGGTCTTTGCGGACCAGACCATGCGTATCAACCTCTGCGACCTGGACACCGGCAAGGTGCAGGTGGTGGACAAGGGGCACTTCATGTTCGAGGGCAACCTGGAGGGCTTCCACGCCAACTGGTCCGCAGATAGCCGCTGGTTCACCTACGCCATCGACACTCCCAACCGGAACAACGTGGTGGTGCTCTTCGACACAAAGACCAGCCAGCGCCGAACCGTGACTTCGCCCTTCTTCAACGGCAATGATCCAGTCTTCGACCCCGAGGGCAAATACCTCTTCCTCACCACGGGGCAGCAGTTCACCCCCACCTACAGCGACCTGGACGACACCTGGGTCTACGCCGCCACCACCCGCCTCGCCGCCCTGCCCTTGCGCTCGGATGTGGCCTCGCCCACCGCGCCCCGCAACGATTCCGATGCGGCGAAGGAGGACAAGGCCAAGGACAAGGACGACAAGAAGGACGACAAGCAGGCAAAGGCCGAGATCAAGCCCGTGGACATCGACTTGGAGGGCCTGGAGGCCCGCATGGTGCTGCTGCCTCCGGCGGCCGGCTACTACCTGGACCTGGCCGCGACCAAGGGCAAGCTGGCCTATCGCCGAGCCGCCCAGCAGAGCCAGGACGGTCCCACCAAGGGCACCCTCTATGTCTACGACCTAGAGGAGCGTGAAGAGAAGGCCGTGCTGGCGGACCTGGACGGCATGGTCCTCAGCGGGGACGGCACCAAGGTGCTGGTGAACCGCAAGCAGGACTACGCCCTGGTGGAGCTGAAGCCCGATCAGAAATTCGAAAAGAAGCTGCCCACCACCGAGTTGATGATGACCGTCGATCCCAAGGCCGAGTGGCGGCAGATCTTCAACGACACCTGGCGCCTGCAGCGGGACATGTTCTATGACCCGGCCATGCACGGCGTGGACTGGAAGGGCATGCGCGTCCGCTACGGCAAGCTGCTGGAGGACTGTGCCACCCGCGAGGACGTGAACTTCGTCCTGGGCGAACTCATCGCCGAGCTGAACGCCTCCCACACCTATCGGGGCGGTGGCAGCGACCTGGAGCAGCCCGCCCGTCTGGGCACAGGCCTCCTGGGCGCGGACTTCAGCCTGGAGAACGGCGCTTTCCGGATCAAGACCATCCTCCGCGGCGCCGCCTGGGATGCCCAGGTGCGCGGCCCCCTGGCCCAGCCGGGTCTCAAGGTGAAGGAGGGCGACTACCTCCTGGCCGTGAACCGCATCCCCCTCGACATCCACCAGGATCCCTGGGCCGCCTTCGAGGGCCTGGCGGGCAAGACCGTGCTGCTCACCGTGAACGACAAGCCCAGCATGGACGGCGCCCACGACATCCTCGTGGACACCCTGGCCAACGACTACCAGCTCCGCTACTGGAGCTGGATCGAGGCCAAGCGGAAGTATGTGGAGCAGGCCAGCCACGGCCGCCTGGGCTACATCTACGTGCCCGACACAGGCATCAATGGCCAGAATGACCTCGTGAAGCAGTTCCGCGCCCAGTGGGACAAGCAGGGCCTCGTCATTGATGAGCGCTTCAACAGCGGCGGCCAGATCCCTGACCGCTTCGTCGAGATGCTGGGTCGCAAGACCCTCAACTACTACGGCGTGCGCGACGGCCAGGACTGGCAGTGGCCCGCCGTGGCCCACAACGGCCCCATGGCCATGCTCATCAACGGCTGGAGCGGCTCCGGTGGCGATTGCTTCCCCTTCCTCTTCAAGCAGGCGGGACTCGGCCCCCTCATCGGCCGCCGCACCTGGGGCGGTCTCATCGGCATCAGCGGTGCCCCGGCTCTGGTGGATGGCGGCAACATCACCGTGCCCACCTTCGGGATCTTCTCGAAGGAAGGCAAGTGGATCGTGGAGAGCTACGGCGTGGACCCCGACATCGAAGTGATCGACGATCCCGCCCTGCTGGCCCAGGGCAAGGATCCCCAGCTGGATCGGGCCATCCAGGAAGTGGAAGCCGCCATCAAGGCGCACCCGCCCGTGGCCACGCCCAAGCCCACCTACCCCAACCGCTCGGGCTTCTGACATGCACTTCCTCAGGCCCCTGTTTGCGGCTGCGGCCCTCTGCTGCAGCCTCCTGCCCGCCCAGACGCCAACCGAAGGGGAGGTCCAGCTCCGGGATTTCCGCTTCCAGTCCGACGAGGTCCTGAAGGAACTGCGCGTCCACTACCGGACCTACGGCAGCCCCCGGCGCGATGCGTCGGGGGTGGTCCGTAATGCGGTGCTCATCCTCCACGGCACCACGGGCAGCGGCGCGCAGTTCGTGGGGCCGGGCTATGCGGGCCGACTCTTTGGCCCCGGGCAGCCCCTGGACGCGGCCCGGTACTTCATCGTGCTGCCGGACGGCATCGGCCATGGCCAGTCCGCCAAGCCCAGCGATGGTCTCCATGCCCGCTTCCCCCGCTACGGCTACCTCGACATGGTGGAGGCGCAGCGGCGCCTGCTGGCTGAGGCCTTCGGCGTGAGCCACCTGCGCCTGGTCATGGGCACCTCCATGGGCGGCATGCACACCTGGCTCTGGGGACAGTTGCACCCCGACATGATGGACGCCCTCTGCCCCCTGGCCAGCCTGCCCACCCAGATCGCAGGCCGCAATCGCGTCTGGCGGCGCGCCATCATCGATGCCTTCCGACAGGATCCCCTGTGGCAAGGCGGCGACTACAAGACCCAGCCCCCTTCCCTGCGTACCGCGGCGGAGCTGCTCTACTTCATGAGCAGCAATCCCGTGCTGCGCCAGACAGAGACGCCCACTTTGGCCCGAACCGATGCCGCCCTGGACGCCTTCGTGGACCACTACATGAAGAGCGCCGATGTCAATGACGTGCTCTACGCCCTGGAGGCCTCCAAAGACTACGATCCTGGTCCCGGACTGGAGCGCATCCAGGCACCCCTGCTGGCCATCAACACCGCCGACGACCTCATCAACCCGCCGGAATTGGGCATCCTCGAGCGCGAGATCAAGCGGGTGCGCAGGGGCCGCGTGCTGCTGCTGCCCCTGAGTCCCGAGACCCGGGGCCACGGCAGCCACACCGTTCCGATGCTGTGGAGCAAGCCGCTGCTGGACCTGCTGAAGGAAACCGAGAAACCCTAGAAGATTTCCTTGAGGAAATCCTTCATGTGCTGCCAGCTGCGCCGGTGGGCGGCCTCGTTGTAGGCGGCACCCTTCGAGTTGTCGTTCCCCGCCTCCTTCTGGGTGAAGGCGTGGACAGCCCCGGCGTAGGCCACGAACACGTAATCGGCCTTGGCCTTGCGCATCTCGTCCTGGAAGGCCGTCACATCCTTGGCGGGCACGAAGGGATCATCGGCCCCGTGGCAGACCAGCACCTTGGCGCCGATGGGGCCCGGGGTGTAGTCCGCCGGCACATCCAGGCCGCCATGGAAGGAGACCACGCCCTTAACGGGCAGACCGCCGCGAGCGGCCTCCAGGGCCCCGGTGCCGCCGAAGCAGAAGCCAATGACTGCCAAGCGGCTGCCGTCCACGCCCTTCTGTGCCTTCAGCGCCTCGATGGCCGCGGTGATGCGGCGGCGGTAGAGCGCGCGGTCGCCCTTGTAAGTGCCAGCCAGCTTGCCCGCCTCACCGGGGTTGGCGGGGTGCACGCCCTCGCCATAGATGTCTGCGGCCAGGGCCACATAGCCCAGCTTGGCGAGGTCATCCGAGACTTTGCGCTCGTGATCCGTGAGGCCCATCCACTGGTGGATCACCACCACGCCGGGCAGCTTGCCCTTGGCGGCGGTGGGACGGGCCACATAGCCCGCCAGCTTCGTGGCCCCATCCGCGTAGGAAAGCGGCTGACCCGCCAGCAGGGGCAGAGCGGCGATCGAAAGGGCAAGGGCGACACGGTTCATGGGGCCTCCTGGATGGGAATCCGATCGTATAGCTGTTTGAACTTGAATTCCAGGGAACTGTTCTTAGCGCCCTCAGCGAACGCTTTTCATCCTTAACGCCCGGTACTTCCGTACCCTCCGCCGCCGCGCCCGGTGTCACCCAGGGCCTCGACGCTGGGAGTTGGCTGCCAGGTCCAGCTCGCCACGGGAGCCACCAGGAGCTGGGCGATGCGCTCGCCCCGACGCAGCTCGAAGGGGGCCTCGCCGTGGTTCACCAGCAGCACCTGCACCTCGCCCCGGTAGTCGGCGTCGATGGTGCCCGGCGCGTTCAGCACCGTGAGGCCATGTTTGAGGGCCAGGCCCGAGCGGGGTCGCACCTGCCCCTCAAAGCCCGGTGGAATGGCCATCACCAATCCCGTGGGCACCAGGCGCCGCTGGCCCGGAGCCAGAAACCATGGCTCGCTTTCGGGCAGGGCTGCGCGCAGATCCATGCCCGCCGCATGGGCCGTGGCCGCTGCCGGGAGGTCGAGGCCGAGGCCGTGGGGGAGCTGGTGGACGGGAATATGCATTCGGAAAGCTTCCGTGGAATTGGGGAGGGGGGCAAAGGAAAACTCAGAAGCGCCCCAGCCCCCGGACCATCAGCCCCACCACTCCGCCGCCCAGCACCAGCCAGGTGGGATTCAGCTTCGCGCGCAGGAGCAGGACGGCGCTGAGCAGGCCCAGCAGCAGGGTGCCGAAGTCCACCAGAGCCGCGCGGGCCAGGCCGGCGGTGACGGTGGCCATGAGGGCCAGGGCCCCCACGTTTATGCCATCCAGGAAGGCGCGACTTTGGGGGATCCGCTTCAGGCGCGCCTGCAGGCTCCCCAGCCCACCCACCATGAGGAACGAGGGCAGGAAGATGCCCAGGGTGGCCACCAGGGCGCCGGACCAGCCGTGCAGCAAGTAGCCGATGAAGGTGGCCGTGGTGAAGACGGGGCCCGGCGTCACCTGCCCTGCGGCCACGGCGTCCAGCAACTGGGCCTGGGTCAGCCAGTGCCAGCGGTCCACCAGGTCCGCCTTGAGGAAGGCCAGCAGCACGTAGCCGCTGCCGAAGACCACCACACCGAACTTCAGGAAGGCCAGGAAGAGACCCAGCAGGCCTGCGGAGGGCAGCCCCGCTACACCTAGACCCAGCGGCGAGCAGGCGCCCAGGACCGTCTTTTCCGCAGGCGGCGCTTGCAGACGTGCCCACCAGGCCGAGGCCAGACCGACGCCCAGCAGCACCACCACAGGATGGACTCCGAGCGCACTGAGGCCCAGGGCCACGGTGCCCAGCAGCCAGAGGACCCGCGACTTGAAGGCCGTGCGACCCAAGTTCCAAAGAGCCTGAAACACGACGGCCAGCACCACGGGCTTGATGCCATAGAGAAGGCCCTGGGCCTGGGGCAGGCGTCCGAAGCGCACGTAGGCCCAGGCCAGGACCAGGGTCAGCAGGGCCGCGGGCAGGATGAAGCAGAGGCCGCCCAGCAGGAGGCCCAGCCACCCGGCCCGTTGGTAACCGATGCCCATGGCCATCTGCGTCGAGCCCGGTCCGGGGATGAGGTTCGTGAGGCCCAGCAGGTCCAGGAAGGCCTCGTGGCTCAGCCAGCCCCGGCGCTGCACGGCCTCCTGCTCCATGAGGGCCACATGGGCCGCGGGACCGCCGAAGGCCGTGAGGCCCAGGCGCAGGAAGAAGGCAGCCAGTTCCCGCAGGGGCCGCGCAGAACCAGAATCCGTGCCCCTCAAGGCGCTGGCCTTTCCTTCACCAGCTGCCCGCAGGCCCCCTGCACGTCCCGGCCCCGGCTGCGGCGCACGGTGACGAAGCAGCCCCGGGCCTTGAGCCAGTCCGAGAACTGCTGCACCCGGTCGTCGCCGGGCTCCCGGAAGGTGCTGCCCGCGTGCTCGTTCATGGGGATGAGGTTCAGGTTGTGGCCCCGCCGCAGCTCTCCCAGCCACTGCGTCAGGCGCTCGGCGTCAGCCTCGGTGTCGTTCTCCCCGGCCAGCAGCACGTATTCGAAGCAGAACCGCTCGCCGTGCCTGGGGCCCCAGGTGTCCAGGGCCTGGCGCAGCCGGGCCAGATTCCAGACGCGGTTCACGGGCATGGTGCGGCTGCGAGCCTCGTCCGTGGTGGCATTGAGGCTGAGCGCCAAGTTTGGCCGGGGCACCATCATGGCCAGCTTCTCGATGCCGCTCACCAGACCCGAGGTGCTCACGGTGATGCGCCCCCGGCCCAGGCCCAGGCCCAGCGGATGGCAGAGCAGGCGGATGGCCCGATGCAGGTTGTCGAGGTTGTGCAGGGGCTCGCCCATGCCCATGAAGACCAGGGTCAGCTCGTGGCCGCGCTGAGGCCCCAGGGCCGCCATGAGGACCAGCACCTGACTCAGGATCTCGCCGGACTGCAGGTTCCGCACAATACCCATGCCCCCCGTGGCGCAGAAGGTGCAGCCCATGGCGCAGCCCACCTGGCTGGAGATGCAGTAGGTCACGCGGGGATTGCGCACCCGGCGCGGCATGTGGACGGCCTCGATGCGCTTGCCGTCCGCCAGTTCCAGGGCCAGCTTGGTGGAGCCGTCTCCGGAGGGCTGTCGCTCCGCGATGCCGGGCAGGTGCAGGTCCGCCACGCCTTCCAGCCAGGCGCGGATGGCCGAACCCAGGACCGGGGCCCCTTCTCGCCAGGTCCAGGGCCGGTGCAGACGGCGAAAGGTCTCCGCAGCGCTGCCCGGGCAGCCCAGGGCTTCCAGGTCCTCGGGAAACAGCGACCAGGCCGAAGGCAGGCCCGCCCGCTCGGGGGCGGGGCGATCCCAGGGCGTGGGGGCGGGGCCGGTCATGCCCTCAGGCCACCAGATCCTGGGGTCGGATGTCGCAGCCACGCTTGGTACCCAGGGCGCTGAGGCCCACCTGGGCGGGATCCAGCAGGTCCTGGGCCACACGTAGCAGGTCCTCTGGGGTCACGGCGGCGATCTCAGCCATCTGCTGGTCCAGGTTCCGGAGCTCGCCCTGGTGGATGGCCTGGTGGGCCAGGCTGAACATGCGGCTGCTGCTGCTCTCCTGGCTGAAGACCAGGCTGGTGCGGGCCTGGAGCTTCGCGCGTTCCAGCTCATCGGCCTCCACACCGCCCTGGCGGATGCGGGCGCACTCGGCCATGGTGCGCTGCACCAGCTCCCGCAGCTGAGCCGGGGCACAGCTGGCGCTGATCTGCAGGGCGCCGGTGTCGGTGTAGGGGCTGAGGTAGCTGCCCACCTGATAGCAAAGGCCCCGGCGCTCGCGCAACTCCATGAAGAGCCGCGAGGCCATGCCGCCACCCAGCACGTGGCTGAGCAGGTGGGCCGCGGCGCGGTCCTGGGAGCGGTGGTCTGGGGCGGGGAAGCCCATCACGAGGTTGGCCTGCTGCAGCTCCTTGCGCGGCACGTTGAGCAGGAAGGGCTGGGTGCGGGCCGCCCGCTGAGGCAGCGGTGTGAAGCCTTTTGGCAGGCGGTCCAATACCGGCTGCAGCAGGGCCTGGAAGGACTCGGGTTCGATGGCGCCCGCAGCGGCCACCACCAGGTTCGGCGCCCGGTAGGTGTGCTCGAAGAAGGCCCGGGCCTCCGCAGAACCATAGGCCGAGACTTGCTCAGGCCGCCCAAGGATGGGATGGGCCAGGGGCGTGCCCTCCCAGAAGCCGCCGTAGAACAGCTCGCTCACCCAGTCATCGGCCTGGTCCACGCTCGCCGCGATCTCCTCCAGGATGACGCCGCGCTCCCGCACCAACTCCTCGGCCTCGAAGCGGGGGGAGGTCACCAGATCCCCCAGCAGGTGAACCAGCTCTGGCAGCTGATCCGCCAGCACCTTGCCGTAGAAGCAGGCCACCTCCTTGCCCGTGAAGGCGTCCACGTGGCCCCCCAGGCGGTCCGTGGCCGCGGCCAGCTCGTCCGGCGTGGGATAGGACTCGGTGCCCTTGAAGACCGTGTGCTCCAGGAAATGGGCCAGGCCTTCTTCAGCGGGCCCCTCATGCCGCGAACCCCGGCGCACCCAGAAGCCCACCGCGCAGCTCCGCACATGGGGCAGCGTCTCGATGAGGATCTCGGTGCCGGCGGAGGTGTGGGTGCGGAGGGGAGACTTGGGCATCCGGTCAGTTTACAGGCTGGTCGGGGTTCCCACGGAACTCCCATCCCCTGCGGGACAACCAAGGGCACTCCCACCGCAGGGGGGGGCGAAAGAGAAGTGGCCCCAGGGGCACATCCTTTGTATTTTTATGGTGGCTTCACTGAACGCTAAGCATTTTTCCTGGTTTCCCCCGGCCCTGTGCCCGAAGGAGTTCCCATGAATCAGGTTGTGGCGCGGTTCCTGGACGGAACTTCCATGAAGGGGCAGACCAACGACTTTCTGCCGACCAAGGACACCTTCCATCTCGCCCCCTTCGGCTCCAAGCCAGGCGATAAACCCGTGGAGGTGCGTGTGTCGGAGCTGAAGGGCGTCTACTTCGTGCGCAACCTCTTCGGAGATCCTGACCACCACAAGACCAATGACTTCCCGCCCTTCTCTCCGAACAGCGGCAGGCGGGTCGAGGTCGTCTTCAAGGACGGTGAAGTCATGGACGGCATCACCCAGGGCTACCAGCCCGGGCGACCCGGCTTTTTCCTCGTACCCGCCGATCCATTGTCGAACAATGAACGCTGCTACGTAGTGGCCGCAGCCACCCGGTCCATCGGCTACATCTGAGCAGCCCAGTCCAGCGCCCTACCCTTCCCCCTCGCTCCCCGCCAGGCCCACGGGCGTGCGCTGGAGCTTCCAGCCGGCCAGGGCCCAGCAGGCGGCACCAAAGAGCAGGAGGGCCAGGAGGGCCAGGCCGGGGTGGGTGCTGACCTGTTCCTGGGCCAGGAGCTGGGAGGTGCCCACCTCCGCGGCACGGCTGCCGGCCAAGCTTTCGATGTGGTGGGTGAAGGTGAGGCGCTGGAGGGCGGGCGGGAAGATCCGCACCAGGGGCTCCCAGATGAAGAAGTAGAGGGCGCCCCAGAGGGTGCCGCGCTTGAAGAGGAGGCCCACCAGGGTCATGAGGGCCAGCTCGCCCCACCAGGCGCCTACCAGGGCCACCAGGCGGCCGGGCAGGAGGCTCGGGTCGCCGCCTAGCACCTGCAGGCCCAGCACGCCCACCACCAGCCAGAGGGCACCCCAGGCGAACCAGGGCAGGCCCTTGCCCAGGGGAAGGGCCCAGGCAGGGGCAGGCCGCACCAGCAGCAGGGGCAGGGTGCGCTGCTCGAGATCCTCGCGGATGCCTGCGGGGGCTGCCACCAGGGCCATGATGGGCAGCATCATCTTCACCAGTACTTCGTGGAAGACCTTCACGGCCTCGGTGGAGCTGGCCTCGCCCCCCTTGAGGCGGATGAGCGTGAAGATCAGCAGGCTGAGGGCCACGGGCACCAGAACCAGGCCCGCCAGGACCCAGCCCCGGCCCTGCAGCACGCGCGGCGCATAGCCCCGCGCCGTGGCCCGGAGCGTCGCCAGAGGAGTCGGGGCGGCGTTCATGCGTGGTCCTTTGTCAGGTATTGGAAGACCGCATCCAGGTTGAGATCCAGCGGATCCAGGGCCCGCAGGGGGATGCCCCCCTCGGCGGCGGTCTTTTGCAGGCGGGGCAGAATGTCCCGGGGCGAGCGCACCGAAATGACCACGGCGTCCTCCTCCATGCGCAGGGCCGCCAGCTCTGGTTGCTCCACGGCCCAGCGGGCCAAGGCCTGAGCCTCACCCGTGAGGCGCAGCTCCACGGGATGGCGGTCCAGCAGCTGCCGGATTTCTGTGACCGTGCCCTCGGCCAGGAGGCGGCCCCGGAACAGCAGGAGGATGCGGTCCGTGAGCTGGGCGATCTCACCCAGGATGTGGCTGGAGACCAGAATGCGGGTGCCCTTTTCTGCCAGATCCCGCAGCAGGGCCATGAGGGTGAGGCGCGCCTCAGGGTCCAGGCCGTTGAAGGGCTCGTCGAGGATGAGCAGCTCCGGCCCATGCAGGAGCGCCTGGGCCAGGCGGATGCGCTGGCGCATGCCCTTGGACATGCGGGCGAAGGTGAGG
>Ga0214252_1000531_pt1 | contig 14706 bp, 18 predicted proteins | sample TroBogypolimnion_47_FD_153090 | JGI IMG/M metagenome (GOLD analysis project Ga0214252, IMG submission 153090) | Freshwater microbial communities from Trout Bog Lake, WI - 13JUL2009 hypolimnion | ecosystem: Environmental > Aquatic > Freshwater > Lake > Hypolimnion/Profundal zone | place: Trout...
GCTTCCGGTTTTCTCACCCCTTGCTTCCGGTTTTCTCACCCCTTGCTTCCGGTTTTCTCACCCCTTGCTTCCGGTTTTCTCACCCCTTGCTTCCGGTTTTCTTACCCCTTGCTTCTCTTTTTCTTACCCCTTGCTTCCGCTCATCCTCCAGCGAATACCTGCCTCAATAAATCCTTCGAGATCGCCATCAAGAACAGCGGCAGGATTTCCCACCTCGTAATCGGTGCGCAAATCCTTCACCATTTGGTACGGGGCCAAGACGTAGGAACGCATCTGATTTCCCCAAGAACCAGAGTTGTCGCCCTTAAGGGCATCCATCCGAGCGCGCTCTTCTTGGCGGCGTCGTTCGAGCAACTTCGACTGCAAGACTGCCATAGCGGTCGCCTTATTCTGAATCTGCGAGCGTTCATTCTGACAGGAGACCACTATTCCAGTGGGCAAGTGGGTAATTCGAACCGCCGAGTCGGTGGTGTTCACGCCCTGTCCGCCTGGACCCGACGAGCGATAAACATCTACTCGAATCTCTTTCTCGTCGATATCAATGTGATCTGACTGTTCGACAACTGGAACTACTTCGACTCCCGCAAAGGATGTGTGGCGACGGCTCTGCGAATCAAAAGGAGAGATACGTACCAAGCGATGAGTTCCTTGTTCAACGGAGAGCTTCCCATAGGCATATGGGGCGCTAATTCGAAATGTAGTCGACTTGATACCGGCCTCTTCAGCATAAGACGTTTCCAGAACATCGACCTTGTAATCATTGCGCTCGCAATATCGGAAATACATACGACTGAGCATCTCAGCCCAATCTGCCGCCTCTACGCCACCTGCCTCGGATCGAATCGTCATCAGCGCATCGCGTTCGTCATATTTCCCGCTAAGGAGAGTTTGAACTTCCAAGTCCCCGATAGCGCGCGTGACCGCATCAAGTTCCAACCCAGCATCGATCTGCGCTTTTTGGTCATTATCTTCTGCAGCCAGCTCAAGGAGTACGGGGATGTCCTCAAGTCGGCGGCGAATCGTGGTCAGGCGATTGATGGTTGCCTGGACCCGAGAAAGCTTGCTGGTCACCACTTGGGCTTTTTCGGGATCATCCCAAAGATCCGGTGCACTGGCCTCTGCTTCCAGAGTAATCGCATCAACCTTCAATTTTGGAAGGTCAAGCACTTTTTCAATACTCACGAGGGTGGCATCGAGCTGTTTTACCTCTTGCAAATACTCGCGCGCTGCCATGGCTAAAGAGTAATGGTTCTTGGTGGGGCTACTTATCCCCTAACTCCTCCTATTATCGAAGTTGCCCCCACCGTAACGGTAACCGTGGTCGAATTTGACCCAATTCCAAGTGGCAAATTGAGCAATATAGGAATTTCGGAGGTGAGAGTTCCGGTTACCTCATCATTCACGCAACTCCATCCAGTCATGGAGATGGTATGGCCGCGCAAAAAAGAGCTGGCGATCTCATCTTGGAATCCTGCAAGTGCTGCCGGGCAGTCGATTGGGATGCGAAATTGCGTTACATCCGATCCCGACGTATCCATAAGAATCTTTCCAGAGTAATAGCGCGATAGTGATAGTTGATGGGCAGCGCGAGTGATTGCCACCTCGCCAATTTCGACAAGTTGGCGCTTAGCTAAGAAATTGTCAGAGATATCCACCAAGGCAAGCGAGGCTGTCAGCAATAAGAGGAAAAGTGCAAGTACGAGGATGACCAGACTCCCACTCTCATCATGAAAATCCCTCTTGAGTAATGCAAACATTAACGCCACGCGTCAACAATTTGTGTATCGCTAGCAGAAAATTGCACTTGAGGGGCGGCTAAAAAACGAAATATTCCGGCGAATCTGCTCCGCTGGCGAGTGAGCGAAGCCGTGACTTTCACTCTGGCGTCAGGGGTAAGGCAAGGCGAGGCCGAACATTCAACGGTCACCGTGGGCACATCTGAAATTCCATCAGGTTGCAAAATGTGAGATTGAAAGATGCTGACGATGCTCTGCAATCTTGCATATTCATAGCTCTCGGTTGGACTGGTAATAAATGCACGTGCACTCTGGCGAGCCAAGTTATGCAGGTCGCTATTTAAAGCTGAATTTGCCTGCACGGCTCCGAGATAAATAATTATTGGAATCATTAAGGGAAGCGCCAGCACGACGAATTCGATAATTGCGCTTCCGCAATCACCTTGACCTTGGGCATTACCTTGATGGTTACACCATTGGGCATAATGAACTCTTGAACTGCTCACTCTTGAACTGCTCACTCTTGAACTGCTCACTCTTGAACTGCTCACTCTTGAACTGCTCACTCTTGAACTGCTCACTCTTGAACTGCGACGCCAGTTGTTGTAAATGTTTCGCCTCCAAGTAGCAGTGGGGTCACAGCAGAGCGATGAATCTGGCGCTGGCCAACCAGAACGGAGCCACCCCCGGGAAGCGGAAGTGCAATCGGCGGAGAGCTCCAGGTGTATGTACCAGAAGTTGAAGAGTTTAAACTTAGCTGGGATTGCCCCAGTCCCATCGCATCATATGCAACAGCGCCTTGCGTCATCTGGCTATATGTATCCTTCGAGTAGACCGAGATGCCAACTTGAGAGACGGTGAGAAAGAGGATCATTAGCGGTATCAGGGTCAGGGCACTCTCCACATTCCCACGGTCGTCGCTCAGGGTCTGGGTGGCTCTTAAGATCGCTTTTCTAGCGGTTTGATTGATCATTTTCATCCATGTAACCCCATTTATCGAGCCCCATTTATCGAGCCCCATTCAACGAGCCCCATTCAACGAGCCCCATTCAACGAGCCCCATTCATCGAATCCCATTCATCGAATCTAAGGAATTACGCAAGATTGAATCAATGCGTGGGGCTGCCAAAGTCCAGATACCTGTTACCAGCCCAGTGGTCATCAAAACCACAAGAACCCATCCCGGAACATCTCCGCGATCATTACGAAGTACTTGGCAGATATAAATCGATCGATCGAGCCACCGCTCAGAAACCTGTATCGACAGCCTCTTAAATACATTGGGCATTTTCTCTCCTAACGCTTATCGGATTGCATTTAACTTTTGATTTCTAACTGGGACTGCTCACTCTTGACTGCTCACTCTTGACTGCTCACTCTTGACTGCTCACTCTTGACTTGTAAATCAAAGAGGCAACTAGAAACCGGCGCTCCTTCCCAGCGCAAAATATGAGGGCCAGAGTGCGAAGAGAACAGAGATGGGAAGGATGAGGAATACCACCGGAATCATCAGAGCTATCTCTGCCTTGCCTGCTGCCGCCAAGAGGCGGGAGCGCTCCTCGTTGCGAACCTCTTCTACCTGTCGATTTACCACATCTACCAGTGGCGAACCTCGCTCAACCGCAATCATTAGCGAGTCACAGAATCTGCGAACCATCGGCGATTGGATTCTTGCGCTCAACAGATCAAGGGCTTGTGAAAAACTGGCGCCATTTTGAATCTCTGAAACTGAATCTCGAAGCAGAAGTGAAAATTCCCCACTAGTCCGTCGGCTTATATGATCGAGAGCAGTTGCGGGACTTAAGTTTCCAGCCAACAAGATAGCGAAGAGTTCAACCACAAGCGGAAACTCCATCTCTATCCGTCGTCGTGACTTTTTGCTCTCAGATTTATATGTGAAGTTGTTGTATCCAGTCACGATCTCGTGGCGAAATTCCTGCCACGAGATGTATATCGCAACGCTCAAGATTGGACTGATCGCAACCAAGGCAATTATTAGCCTCATGGAGTTGCCTCTAAAAAGATCCGCGGGATGCTCGGCACTCGACCCACTCTCGACATCCATAAGTAAGCCAGGGCACTTAGCGCTACCCCGAAGAGAAGGATGAGATTTCCAGTGCCAGTCGAAAATGCCTGCAGGGTGCTGGGCTGCGTTGAAAGAATAACGAGCAGGATCCATGGCGCTACAGCAGCTACCACAGCCGAATTCTTAACCCATCCCAGCTTTGCATCTATCTCACCGCGTACCGCAATATCACTTCGGATAAAGTCCCCCAACGTCCGAAGCGTTATTGCGGTATCACGGCTCCCTGTCCCTCGCGCAAAATCCAGTACCTCGCATACCTGATCGGCGACTGGATCATTAAATTCAACTTTGATGTAATCGAAGACTCTTGCAATATCGCCACCAGAGCGTAAAAGTTCTTGGCACTCCTTAAAGATGGGGCGGGATATCTCTGGTCCACGAATCGCTAGCCCAGTCAGTGTTTCGGCGATGGAGAGTCCTGATCGCAGCCCAGAGATCATATGATCGAGAAGCTCTGGCCATAACCCTGCGAGTTGAGCCTGCCTGCGCTCGGCTCTTCTCTTAGTGAGAAGATAGGGAATCGATGGCGAGAGCGCGGCAAACGGCAGAGCCAGCAGTGCCGAACCAATTACGACATCCGCCACCACAAATCCAGCAAGAGCAGCGAGGAGAAGGTGGCGCTGCTTCATTGGATATCTCTTTTTCATGCCGATAGCCCCGATCTTTGGGGAGCAAAGATTCGCAACGGGTCACCCAACCCCGCTTCGTATCTACCATTACGGTAGGTGTAAAGCGTTTCAATCTCTGCGCGATCGTTCTCTATTCGTCCGGTGACATGAGAAATCTCTACAATGCGGCGCTCACCACTTTCGCGCAATATCGTTGTATGAACAATCAGATCGATGGTCGCTGCAACAATCGGTGCGACGAATTGATACGAGATATTTTCACCAGCCAACAATGGAAGTGTTTGTAACTTGGCGATGGCATCCCGCGCCGAGTTAGCATGTATCGTCGCCATCCCTGGCAGCCCAGAATTGAGGGCAATCAATAGATCAAGTGCTTCAGCTTCACGAATCTCGCCGACGACAAGGTGCGACGGGCGCATTCGTAACGCCTCTTTGATCAATTTTCGAAGTGGTATTTCTCCTTCGCCCTGCAGATTCGCTTGTCGAGTTTGTAGAGCCACACAATCGGGAAGCAGCGGTTTAAGTTCGAAGACCTCCTCGATAGTAATTACTCGACTATGGAGTGGGGTCGCACTCACAAGAGCGTTCAGTAGCGTTGTCTTTCCTGCCTGCGTCGAGCCACTCACCAGAATATTGAGTCCCTCGTGAACAGCCCGGGTTAAGTAATCAGCGATCGCAGGAGTCATCACTCCAAGGTCTGCCAAGTTGGTCAGGGATTTTCCACGAATTAAGTGCTTGCGAATATTTACCGCCCAATGCGTCGCTGTTACATCAGGTATTGCCACATGCAATCGACTCCCATCGGGCAACCTGGCATCGACAAAGGGGTGTGAGAGATCTAAGCGTCGCCCACCCCACATCAAGAGCCTTTCCACGAGATCGCGAATATCTTGTTGCTTGAGCACGATATTTGTGAGCTGACTGACCCCTGCACGAGCAATAAATATGCGATGCGGAGAGTTGATCCAAATCTCTTCGATCGTAGGATCTGCCATCAACCCGGCCAGAGGGCCGAATTCATTTGTCGAGTCATTCACGTGCTCAGGAAACCCTATGTCGCTCCGCGGAATCTGATTCTGGATTTACGCTGGGGATAACTTTCGCCTGTGGAAAGGGCCTCAGGGATTACTATCAGTCGTGGCTAAAAGAACTCTCTCACGTATCGGCATAACAACCTCATCAGCATTGGTACTCGCTGGCGTATTGTTCCTCGCTGGTTGCGGCGCTCCATCGGGCGATGTGCGGCCTTCGGATAGCTCTTTGGTTACTGGAATAAATCTCCTCGTTTCAAGTTTCGGGTCTAACCACCCAAAGATGGTGAGTTGGGATACCGCTGCTCTCAAAGCCCAACTGGCACAGAGATTGCCCGTTGGAATTGATACTGATGCAGGATGGTTTCTGCAATGGCCGCATGCGACAAAGGGGCAGCTGCCTCAAGTCATAGTTCCGTGGGCGCTGCTGGGCCAATTTCCAAATAACCCGGTGCCTTACTTCAATCGGTATAAAGGTGGAAAATTAGTTCCGCAGGCAACTAGTTTGGATCTCGTCAAGAGTGTCATCAAGGTCGAGATGCAGGGAGACCAATACTTTGGGGCCGTCGTAGACATTCGTAGTTCAAAGGTTAATCCACAATGGATTATCTTCACCACAGTGCCTTACCTACCTGTAACGGATATCGCTACTGGCTTTGCTACCGTAAAGAACGGGCAATGGAGCATTGTTGATTTTGGAACTGCTCTCGTCGGATGCGGAACGGTTCCGCTCAATGTAGAAAGCGAGTTTGGTTATACATGTCCGTAAAGTATCCACAAGCGCAAAGTCTCTGGGAATCTACGCTTGTAAAGCGCACTTCACGTGCATCCATAGTTATTGCCAGTAGTGTCATCTTGGCGGCCAGCTTAGGGTTATCGGCTTGTGGAGCGGCAAGTTATTCAGAAGCTTCGGGGCTTCCCAATACCAAATTAACTCCTGGTGCTATCAATCCCGCGGTTAATCAAGGAAATATTCGTAGCACGATCTGTGTCTCGGGCTGGACCAAGACTGTTCGCCCACCTGTTACCTACACCAATCAACTTAAGTACTCCCAACTGCTCTCGGGGTATAACCTCAATGGCGATCTCAATATGAAGAATTACGAAGAGGACCACATCGTGCCGCTAGAGGTCGGTGGCAATCCATCTAGCCCACTCAATCTCTTTCCGGAACCCCGCAATATTAAATTCAGTTCCTACCTTAAGGACCAACTCGAAAATCGTATGCACCAATTAGTTTGCGCAGGTCAGATAACTCTCAAAGCCGCACAGGCTGTCTTCTTAAGTAACTGGGAGAAGGGCTATGCAAAGTACATGGGACCATTGCCATAGAAAGAGTTAATTTCCCTTAAAATATTGCTAAATCTTAAAGCCGAAGACTTCTGCCAACGCCAACAAACTCTCTCGTCCATCGTGCCATTGCATGGCATATTCAACCCCTGCAACCTGCCGAGGTCTGTCTTGGGCAACGCGGCGAATCTCGGATTCTAGAGTTTCAGGCGTGATATTAATGATAGGAATCTCACCGGCTTCTGCAGGTAAATAACTCATTACGAGTCGACCGGCCGCAAGTGCTTCAAGTGGAAATACCCCGATGACGCCAAGGTACTGATCAATAACTAGATCTGCCGTGGCCATAACAGATGGTATTTGCGAATGTTTTAGAGTCTCACCGCTGGCGATGTAACTGTGGTAACTAATCACTCCTTCTTCGCGCAACTTAATCAATACCGGTTCGATCAAATCTGCAGACTTCAGCCAAGAGCGGCTTGGCAAGAAGAGGACGCGCAACTTCTCAGCGGCGTCGGGAAATATTGGGGCCGTAATCGCGACATGTTGAAAACGTTCAAAGTCAATAGTGACCGGTAACCAGTGAGCGTCAGGCACATCAACTAAGAGATCCTTTGTAGTTACAAAGATTGGGATCTTTCGTTCGCGCAGCCAAGGTAGCAGTAATGCGTTCTCAGTAGTGCGAGCTCGCATCTTCACCAGATCTTCGCTTTCATGATGAAAAGGCGAGTAGGGATTTCGGGCGGCGTGGGCTTTAGTATCTCGAATATCACTACCGTGAAAAACGACGCCTACCTTCTTTCCCATCAACTCCATTAACTCCAAGTCTTCCAAGACTTGATTCCGTCCATCTTTAACGTTGAGTAACCTAAAAATCGGACGCAACGACTCAAAGAGCACTACATCTTTAGTGGCTGCCACGAGATCAGCCAAATCTTGACGCCTTTTATAGTCGCTCCACTCCGTGCGATTTAAGGCAAAGTCAGTGGTGAACCACTCAATGGCACTATCGCTTGATATGCGAAGGGATTGCGAAGGGAAACCGGCTTTGCTAAGAACTCGGCTCCATAACGTCCCTTGATTTGCGGAGTTTGTGGGACCGATGAGGAAACTAGGTTTTTTTCGCAGAGGCGAAGCGATAAACATCTTAAACTTACGTTTAAGTGAGATTAGGCGCAATCGCGATTCACGATCAAATCGCACACGCCACTGTACATAGCGCGCATTCTGCTTGAGGTAATACCTACGAATCGCTTTAAGTTGATTGATTAGGAGCCTCACAGAATTAGTATGTCACGCCTGCAGTTGTTTATGGCTAATTTTTTGCAACGCGAAGCGACTCATGGCCAATCTCTTTAATCCGCTCATGAGCTTTGCGCAATTGCAACTCCAAGCTCTTCACCGCTAGATCAAATGCGGCGAGATCATTAAATGCCTGACCTTCGGCGCGAAGAAATGGTCCACTGCCCTGTGTAGAGAGTGTTACCGAATGGGATGTCTTGCCAAAACGTGGATTAGGTTCGTGAATGATTTCTACCTTGATTCCATCAATGGCAACACTAAATCGTTGCAGCGTTTTTAGCTTATCTGAGGCGATGGAGCGAAAATCTTCGGCGAGTACAGCATTACGGGTATGAAAGATGATCTCCATGTCAAGAAGTTACTCCCTACACATTGCTCCCACAAGTGGGAATCGGTTTCTCTGAACGACTTTTTTCTGTGAAAATACTAATTGTTACGCTGGATATGTGAGAATCTCAAGAGTATGAGACTTGGCACTCCTGCCCTCTGGAGGCGAGCGCAATGGCTCCACCAGGCGCAAAGACAGAATCCAAGTCTCAACCCTTATCTCTCTTTTCTCTCGCTTTCTAAAAGTTTGATCTCACATACTTATGGCTTGAGATGCAAACGGCGCATCCGCAACTTCTTCATGGGTTTCGCAGAAGTGCTCTTCCCACTCTTCTTTGCAACGGCCTGCGCTTCTTGAGGTTTCTTATCTGCAATCTTTTTGGATACAACAACGCCTGCTGCAGTCCCCGCTGCTACCGCCGCGCTCTCTGCACCCAGAGTTGCTGCCTTATGCAGAGTTGAAGGTGCAGATTTGGTTAATCCAGCCTTGGCGGCAGCTTTCTTAGCTGGTGCTTTCTTAGCTGGTGCTTTCTTAGCTGGTGCTTTCTTAGCTGGTGCTTTCTTTGTCGTGACCCGCTTTGCTGGTGCTTTCTTGGCGGCTACCTTCCTGGCAGCTGTTTTCTTCACAGGCGCTGGTTTGGTGGCAGCTAGCGCCCCGTTGCTCTCTGCTACTGCGGGAAGCACAAGTGCGCCGAGCAGAGCAATGCTCACGGAACGAGTGACCCATTTCTTACCGACCCCAACAGAGGTCGCCTTCTTCTGGATTACATCCATTTGGTATTTCACCTTTCATAGTTATAGGCAGTTGTGGACCGCCCGAATGTGGAGATTCTGCTCACCTGCGCCTAGGCGCGCTCGGGCTCACACTCCTGCCTGTGTATAGAAGAGGGCTTGGGATGGCACACTTACCCCTATGCCCGTGAACGAAAATTTCGTCCCCAAGATTCAGGTTTTCGAACCCCACCGCGCTTCGCTTCCACCTCTAGTTCCCTATCTCAAAGAGTTTTGGGCCCGCAGGAGCTTTGCTACGGAGTTAGCCAGGTTTAGCGATAAGGCTGAATACCTAGATTCGCGTCTAGGAAAGGTATGGCTAGTTCTTAATCCGCTTTTGCTTGGCTTCATCTATTACTTGGTAGTTGAAATCATCAGACCTTCTAGTGGAAATAGCGGCCTTACTCGCTTAGATCACCTCTTAATTGGGCTCTTTACCTTCTATTTTGCTCAGAACTGCGTTACCGCAGGCGCACAATCAATCACCTTAGGTGGACGCTTGATTTTGAACCAAGCCTTCCCGCGCGCTCTGCTTCCATTCTCATGCGCAATTCAAGCCTTTCAACAATTTCTTCCAACTATTCCGGTTTATATATTTGTTTTAGTGGCTGGAAAATTGGCATACCCCGTTACTCAAGTACCAGGATGGACATGGAACTTTCTTTGGATTCCATTCATTGTTATCTGCACCGGAATAACTGGCTTCGGATTAGCACTGATATTTGCCACCCTCAATGTGTATTTCCGCGATACCAACAAACTTCTTACTTACATCACAAGAATCTGGATGTACTTATCTCCAGTGCTTTGGCTTCCAAGCAGTTTGCGCGGACATATGAAGATCTTGCTCTGGGTAAATCCACTGGGTCCAATTCTTAATGCAACTTCACGAGTTTGGGTCTCTGGAAAAAGTTTAGATAAATACACATTCATTGGCTGCATCTTCTGGGCCATAGCATCGATCATGATCGGTGGATATTTCTTCATCTCAAGGGAGCGCGATTTTGCCATCCGTATCTAAATCATCTTCGATCATGCCTGAGGATCTAGCGATCCGCATTGAGGACTTATCTATCTCTTACAAGGTTAGCCTTGAAGCAAAGAGAACCTTGAAGAACGCGGTAATGCGTGCCAGCTTGAAGCAGAAAGAGCGCACGCGCACGATTGAAGCCGTTAAGCATCTGACTTTGGATATTCCTCACGGCTCTGTTGTCGGCATCGTGGGATCCAATGGAGCTGGTAAGTCCACTTTGATGCGCTGCATCGCGGGCATTCTCTCCCCGACTGAAGGTCGAGTGATCGTCAATGGAAAGATCTCAACTCTGCTTGCTCTAGGAGTGGGTTTTAACCCAGCACTTTCTGGTCGCGACAACATCATTCTGGGTGGTCTCGCTTCAGGCCTGACCATGGAGCAGATCAGCAGTAAAACTGATGAGATCGCGGACTTTGCAGCACTTCCAGATGGCTTTATCGATCTACCTGTCCGCACTTATTCAAGTGGTATGTACGGCCGCCTCTCCTTTGCGGTTGCAGTCAGCATGACTCCAGATATTTTGCTCTTAGATGAAGCGCTATCTGCTGGAGATGCAGCATTTAAAGAGAAGTCCTTTGAGCGTATGCGCCAACTCTGCGCTGAAGCTCGCACCATTCTTATTGTCTCTCACGCTTTAGCGACGGTCACTGATCTCTGTGACACTGCAATCTGGATGCATAAGGGTCAGATGCTCGCACATGGCAAGCCTGAAGAGATCGTGGACGATTATCTAAAATTCTTAAATGTTGGTTCGCTGCCTTCCAGCTACGAAGATATGTAGTCAGCGGATCAGATGTCGCAGTCAATCGATATCTCGATCATCTCTTCGGGGGCAAGCTTTGCTGATGCTAGATTGCATCGACTTACACGCGCTTTGGTGCGTGCAGGCCTGAGAGTAGAAATATTTGCACCAGGATCAGCAAGTGATGCACTTCAGGATAAGAATGTCATTGCTCGTAAACCACTTATTGGTGCAAAGTGGAAAAGCACTTCTCTACTTGCTCGATACTATCGCTCAAGAATCTTTGTCTTAAGATCTAAAGGGCGCGTTATTTACGCCATTTCTCCGGAAGCGGTCGCACCAGCCTATGGATTTGCCAGATTGCTGAGACGACATTTCGCCGTCGATTTCTTTGAAAATTACCTCCAACTTCTCAAAGATCGCGCGTGGGCTCGCAAATACTTTGGTGTACTCGGATGGATCGCAAGCAGTGATACAAAATCTGCACTTTGGTTTGCAAAACGAGCAGATTTAACAACCGTGGCAGATGTGCAGGTTCCACCATTCGATGCAAGGAATCGTTTAGTGGTGCGTAATCTCCCTGATCGTTCTACTCTCACAATGAGCGGTGAGCGAGATACAACTCCGCGCGCGATTTACATCGGTGATTTGCGAAAGAGTCGCGGATTGCTAACAATGTTAGATGTTGCAGCATTAGCGCAAGATTGGGAATTTGATTTTGTTGGCGGAGTTGCAACAACAGATCAAGGCAAAGTTGATCAATGGTTTCTGGAGCATCCAACCGCAGCAGCACGCGTCCGATTTCACGGAAAGTTACCTCCTGCTCAATCGTGGGAAATTGCGGCCGGCGCTTGGGTTGGACTCTCATTACTTGAAAACACACCAGCTTTTGTTGAGGCAGTTCCATCTAAACTCTATGAATATATGTTCGTAGGTCTGGCAGCTATTTCCACCCCACTACCCCGCTGCGCGGAACTCATTGAAAAGAGTGGATCTGGTGCGATTGAGAGCACCCCAGAAGATGTGGCTGCGCGCCTAGGGCAATGGAAGAAAAATCCAGCAGAGCTAGATCGCCTGCGCACCAATGGAATGAATTGGGCTGCAATCAACCTAGATAGTGAGCGGGAATACCTCACCTTTGCCGCCGAGATGGTGAAGCTGACCCGCTAGACTTCTAGTTATGGCTATCAGAATCCTCCCAAGCGCGGATGTTGACTCTTCAGCAACGCTTGGCGAAGGCTCCTCGATCTGGCATTTGGCCCAAATTCGCGATGGAGTGGTTCTCGGCGAAAATTGCATTATTGGTCGCGGTGCCTACATCGGCAGCGGCGTCACTCTTGGAGATAACTGCAAGGTGCAGAACTATGCCTTGGTCTATGAACCTGCCTCTCTGGGCAAAGGAGTCTTCATCGGCCCAGCTGCGGTCTTAACAAATGATCAATTTCCCCGCGCCGTAAATACCGATCTCTCTCTTAAGAGCGGAAGCGATTGGGAGGCCGTTGGAGTCACCATTCACGATGGTGCAAGCATCGGTGCCAGAGCGGTCTGCATCGCACCTGTAACGATCGGCAAGTGGGCATTGGTTGCTGCCGGAGCGGTCGTGACAAAGGATGTTCCAGACTATGCACTTGTAGCGGGTGTACCTGCGAAACGGATTCGCTGGGTAGGCCGTGCTGGAGTTCCTCTAGAAGATATCGGTGGAAATCGATTCCGTTGCCCACAAGATCAGAGCACATATCTACAAGTTTCAGAGAATGAATTAGTGGCTGAGGAAGCGTAACGACGCAGCTCAACCTAGAAGTTAATGCAGTACAAGATTTAAGAAGTAAATCAGAACTACTAGTGGAGAAGAGAGTCAATTGATTCCAGCAGCCCGGCCAATCATCGGAGATGAAGAGCGCGCAGCAGTAGATCGCGTTCTGCGCAGCGGAATGATGGCACAAGGTCCAGAAGTTAAGGCTTTTGAAGAAGAGTTCTCTGAGTTTGTCGGCGGTCGCCATTGCATCGCTGTTAACTCTGGAACTTCAGCGCTCCATTTGGGATTTCTAGCTGCAGGTATCAAGCCAGGCGATGAAGTCATCGTTCCCTCATTCTCATTTGCTGCAACTGCTAACTCAGTCGCCCTTGCTGGCGCAGTACCAGTCTTTGGTGATATCGATCCACGCACCTTCAACCTAGATCCAGATCATGTGGAGTCACTCATCACTCCGCGTACCAAGGCAATAATGCCGGTGCATCTCTATGGACACATCGCGGATATGGATCGCTTTGAAGAGATCGGCAAGAAGCACAACCTCACAATCTTTGAAGATTCTGCACAAGCTCACCTGGCCTCACTTAACGGCCGCATGGCTGGTGCTTGGGGAACAGTTGCCTCCTTCTCGTTCTACCCAACCAAGAACATGACATCAGGTGAAGGCGGCATGATCGTTACAGACGATGCCAACATCGAGCATATGTGCCGCATGCTTCGCAATCAAGGCGGAGTAATTCGCTACCAAAATGAAGTTGTTGGCTTCAATAATCGAATGACAGATATTCATGCAGCCATCGGCCGCGTTCAGGTAACAAAGGTCAAGGCTTGGACAGAAAAGCGCCGTGAAAATGCTGCTTATCTTGATGCCAATCTCAAGGGCGTTGTTACTCCATATGTTCGTCCTGGAAGTGAGCACTCCTACCATCAGTACACAATCCGCATTGCGGGCGCAACGAGTGAAGCTCGTGACAAGGCCATTGAATTAATTAAGGCAGGTGGTGTTGGTTGCGATGTCTACTACCCAACTCCTATTCACCGCCTTCCATCTTTTAGTTCAGTGCATGATCTTCCTGTAACTGAAGAGTTAGTGAAGGAAGTAATTTCCATTCCGGTTCACCCTTCACTTACAGAAGCTGAACTTGAACAAGTCGTCAGCGTTGTCAATGACGTTGTTACCCGAATCTAAGCGAGAAGAACTAATGTCAGATTCATCCCACGGCACAAAGAAATTACGCGCTGGACTTGTTGGCTTAGGCATGATGGGTCGCCATCACGCTCGCGTACTTGGCTCACTTGATGGCGTAGAACTCGTCGGGGTCTGCGATCCCATGGGCGATCCACACGGAGTTACTGGTTCGCGTCCTTTGGTTTCTCAAGTTGAAGAATTGATCGCCCTTGGAATCGACTATGCAATGGTTGCGGCGCCAACAGCATTCCACGAAGATCTAGCGCTTGCCCTTGCAGAAGCCGGTGTTCATGCATTGATCGAAAAGCCACTTGCTGTTGATAATGAATCTGCAGAGCGAATCACCGATGCATTCGCTGCAAAGGGTTTAGTTGGAGCAGTTGGACATATTGAGCGTTATAACCCAGCGCTACAACAACTCCGCGCAAAGTTGGACGCTGGAGAACTCGGAGATGTCTACCAGATCGCCACTCGGCGCCAAGGTCCTTTCCCTGCTCGTATCGCAGATGTTGGAGTAATTAAAGACCTTGCCACACACGACATCGACCTCACCGCGTGGATCGCTCGCTCTCCATTTGTAAATGTATCTGCAAAGACTGCGCTGAAATCAGGTCGCGCTCATGAAGATATGGTTGCTGCTGTTGGAGAACTCGAAAATGGCATCATCACAAATCACTTGGTCAATTGGCTGACTCCATTTAAAGAACGCCTTACAGTCGTTACTGGAGAACGCGGCTCTTTCGTCGCAGATACTTTGACCGCCGACCTAACCTTTTACGCCAATGCATCGGTTAACACCGAGTGGGATGCTGTGGCT
>Ga0214252_1000570_pt1 | contig 13766 bp, 32 predicted proteins | sample TroBogypolimnion_47_FD_153090 | JGI IMG/M metagenome (GOLD analysis project Ga0214252, IMG submission 153090) | Freshwater microbial communities from Trout Bog Lake, WI - 13JUL2009 hypolimnion | ecosystem: Environmental > Aquatic > Freshwater > Lake > Hypolimnion/Profundal zone | place: Trout...
ACCGTAGGTTCATCTGCAACACAAGTTGCTTTAGAATGGTATTACGCTGGAGTTGGAACAGCCGGAGCCAACGACTACTTCGACATAACTGGCGTACAACTAGAAATCGCTCCACAGGCAACACCATTCAGCCGAACCGGTGGTTCTATCGGTGGTGAGTTGGCTCTGTGTCAGAGGTATTACTGGAGAAATACTACACTTTCATCTAATACACCAATAGGATTACCAGGTATTGCTAGTTCAGCAACATTAATTAATTATGTTTTTCAATTACCTGTAACAATGAGAACTTATCCAGCATTAGTGGAAACATCTGGTCTGCAAGCAATCATTCCATTCTTTAGTTCTTCAAATTTAACATATAATAATATTAATGCCACAACATATAATACTATTTCAATTTCATTTTCTGGTACTGGAATGACTGGTACATTGCCTTATTTTTTATATTCTAATGCTAGTAATTCATATATTGGAATAGGCGCAGAACTCTAATGAACTGTATCCACTGCTCCCAACCAATCGTAGAACTATCTCAGGGTGAATGGTTCCACGACGTAGAAGGCTACACACGAACCTGCCCTCAGACTTTCGCAGAACCTACTAACTAAGGAACGCCCATGCTCGGTGGTAACTACATTGGACAGGCTTACCTTGCCCAGGGTTACGCTGGCAGTACGATTACCTACGGTACAGGGGCGGTGTCGGGAAGTTTCTCGGCTAGTGCTTCTGGTTCTGCGTTTATTCCTGGACAAGCTGCATTAGCAGGCTCGTTCTCTGCAAGTGCTACCGGAACGACGTTCCTTCCTAGTACGGCTTCATTAACAAGCACCTTCTCGGCTTCTGCCGCAGGTGTCGTTGTTGCTATTGGAACCGGAAGTCTCTCAGGGTCATTCTCTGGATCTGGTTCGGCGACTACATTTATTCCATCAAGCGGTGCGCTCTCTAGCAACTTCTCTGCTTCTGGTGCTGGCTCGGCGTTCTTGTCGGGCAATGCTTCCCTTTCAAGCAATTTCTCAGCAAGCGCAACAGGGTCAGCGTTTGTTTCAGGAAACGCCGCACTCTCAGGCGACACCACGCTTTCGGGAACTGGCTCTGCCTTCCTCTCTGCCAACGGCTCACTAAACTCAAACTTCTTCGCAAGTGGTACAGCTAACACCTACCTACCTGCCAACGGTGCGCTTTCGGGTGATACCACTCTTAGTGGCACAGGTTCAGCTGCATTGTACGCAACTGGTTCTGCCACAGCGTCATTCTCTGCCAGTGCAACTGCAACGGCGTTCTTGCCCTCAACCGGAAACCTTGCCTCAAACTTCAATGGATCAGCAACAGGGTCAGCGCAACTGCCTGGAACCGGCGCACTCACCTCGACCTTCAGCACCTCTGCTATTGGTTCATCCTTTGAGCCAGGGTCAGCCCAACTCAACGGAACATTCTCAGCAAGTGGTACTGCAACCCTTGTACCTGCTGCTGGTGGATTCCTCAACGCCTCATTCTCGGCTAGCGGAACTGCCACTACGTTCATTCCTGCACAAGGCACACAGACCGCCACCTTCTCGGCAAGCGGTACTGGTATCGCAGCTCTGTATGGTATCGGTTCGGTATCAGGCTCGTTCAACGCCTCGGCTACTGGCGCGGTTTTCTTGCCTTCAAGCGGAAACGTCAACGGACAATTCAATGCGAGCGCAAGCGGATCAGCCTACGAAGTTGGACAAGGCTCACTAAACGCCTCATTCAATGGCTCAGCTACTGGTAGTAACTACCTATCGGGTCACGGTCAAGCCAACGCCAACTTCTCAGCCTCTGCAACGGGCTTAGTCATAGATTTGGCAACGGGTAGCCTATCCACCCAGTTTGTCGCTACAGGGGCAGGAACGGCCTTTGAGCCTGCTCTGGGGGCATTACAGAGTGCCTTCTCAGCCACAGCGCAGGGAACGGTTATTGACGTTGGAAACGGCTACCTAGTCGCTACCTTTACGGGTAATGCAGTCGGTAAGGTCTACTTCGTCAAGAAGCCAGCCTTCGTTCAGGCAACGATTATTTCAACCAAGGTGTACGGATCAGTCGTTACGCCAACGGTCAATGCAACTGTAGAATACCCAACACTGTACGGCTCCGTACTCTTAGAACCTTCTAGTTAGGAACAACTATGTCAATGATTCCAATCAGCCCCATCGACATTTACGAGGGAAACAACGTAACCTTCTATACCTCTGCCTCACCAAAAGTAGGTTCAGCTGCAGGGGCGTTCTTGACCGTCACCGGCGAGCCAGTAGACCCAGACATTGTTGAGTTCTCCTACATCGTGCAGGGCATGGAACCTAACGTATTTACTTACACCCAAGGTTCAGGCGACCCAACTAACACCATTATCCGAGTTGCAGAAGGCGAATACCAAGCCACCATTCCAACCGACAACCAAGTGGGTCGTTGGATTTGGCGTTGGGCAGGATACCCGACACCAGGCGACACCTCAAACACTTACGCAGCAGCAGTCGAGGGCATCATAAATGTTCTAGGAAATGACGTAGACCAGTCTTATTGACCTGATAACATTCTTTTAACGGAGGGAAGTTAAAAGGAGATAACGTGGTTGATTTATCAGAGTTCTACGAGGACATTAAGAAACCTTGTTTGTTCACTAGAGCGACAAAAGACTTAAGTAGTGAAGATAAAGAGAAGTTAACCGCAGCAATTCAAGAGACAGAAATTACTACTTCTTCCATTGACAAGTGGTTGCAACTTCGTAACATCAAAGTTTCGTGGCCTACGATTCGTCGCCACCGTAAAGGGGAGTGCGATTGTGGTTGACCTTAACGAGTTTGAGCGCAAGTACCCAAAGCCAGAACACCCTAAAGGCTGGGAGCCATCTCTACAATGGGATGGAACTAAAGGCACTATTACAGCTTCTTTGTCAAGCGAGCCTGACGACAGCGTATGGGCTGAACTAATTGCTGACTGGGGACTAGACCCAACAAGGACACAAGTTGTCAACGGATCACTACAGATTCGTGCGTGGGATGTTTCAGACGGCAACGGTGGAAGTCGCCGACACAAATACTACCGAGCGACTATTGCACCACGAGAAGTCCAGCGTGACCAAGCAGACATTGACGCTCTTTGCAAACTTGTAGAGAAGCGCAAGCCATCTAAGCCAGTTAAGACTGGTGGGGATTCTGCATTCGTAGTCTTACTTTCAGACTGGCAAATTGGTAAAGGTTGCGAGGTTCGAGGTGGCACACCGGAAACGGTAGAGCGTATCCATCAAGCTATTGACGAAAGCGTTGCTCGCCTAAAATACCTGATAAAGAACTATAAAGTGGGCGCAATCTACCTAGTTGGATTAGGCGATTTAGTTGAAGGTTGCTCCGGCGACTGGTACGCAATGCAAACTTGGTCTGCTGACTTAAACGACAGAGAGCAAGACAAGCTGGTGCGCCGACTTATTCTAGAAGTCATTGACGCATTTGTTGACTTTGAGTTACCCATCATTTGTACTGGCATTCCTGGCAATCACGGCGAGAACCGTAAGAACGGTAAAGCCTTTACTGACTGGCTAGACAACAGAGACTACGCAGCCTTTGAGACTGTATCTGAAATCTGCGCCCAGAACCCTGACCGCTACAAACACGTAACATTTCCACTAGAGATGTGCGACGATGACCTAACCGTTACCTTCGACATCTTTGGAGTGCCTACCGCATTTGCTCATGGACACCAATTCCGTTCAGGCGCTAACGCACAGGCCAAGATGGAGACGTGGCTAAAAGGTCAAGCACTTGGTCGCACCGGCGTTGCTGATGCACAGATTCTATTTGCTGGACACCTTCACCACTTTGTTATCTCAGAATCCACAGGTCGCACGGTAATACAATGCCCTGCGATGGATGGTGGGAGCCGGTGGTTTCAATCAACATCTGGTGCTGGCGCTCCTGCCGGAATGGTAACAATCCTCATCGGATCACCATTTCCAAGAGGCTGGTCAGAGCTACTAATAGTGTAGAATAGTCATCTTATGTTCACTCCACTTGATGATTACGTAGCAGTACTTCCTATTGAGCCAGAGAAGGAAACTTCTTTTGGCCTTATCATTCCTGACGTTGCTCAGTCTGCGCCACCAATCGGCACAGTCGTTGCAGCTGGTCCAGGTAAGCCGTCGAGCGATGGAACCTTGATACCACTTCTCGTATCAGAAGGCGACACCGTTCTATTCCGTGAAAACCCAAACTACCTGCGCTTCACTGTAGAAGGTCACAACTGTTTGCTCATGCGTTCCGGCGACCTAATCGCCAAACTGTAATGACACTCCAATACGTCTGCGACACCTGCGGTACTATCGTGGTAATCCATCATGGAGAGATGAGCCGCATTGTGTTCGGGAAAATGCCACAGAAGATTTTAGATGCGAGTAATCACAAATGCACCAAACGAAAGGCAAGTAAATGAACAACATGGACAGAAACATCTGCCGTACCGCAGTGCCAGCAATCATTGGCGCAATCGTGGCATGGGTCACTAAGGAGTGGGCGAAACTACCTGCTAACGACCTCATGTACTTAACGCCACTAGCGACCACTGCGTACTACACAGCTATTCGTTTTGCCGAGGAGAAGTGGCCTAAGGCTGCATGGCTACTTGGTTGCCTACCAGTCAAGGCTGCAGAACCAGTAGTTGAAATACAGGCAACGGGAACAGTCACACCTCCTAAGGCGTAATGTCTGCGTTCGTAAAGAGCGATACACGAACACCGGTTCCTGGCGACATAATCTTTGCTCACTCAGATGGGTGGATGGCTAAGTGCATCCGCTTTGCTGAACGGTTACGCTGGCGCAAGGGTTCTTACTGGAATCACGCTTGTGTCATTAGTCGAGTGGATCAAGACGGAACGGCCTACGTTATCCAAGCAGAACTCAAAGGCGTGTCAGAGGCAACGCTCGATTCAGTCGGCGATTACGTTGTCCTAGAGCCACCGCACGGAGTCAACCGCAACAAAGTCTTGGCCTTTACCAAGATGCAGGTCGGCTCAAAGTACGGGATTCTTTCAATCCTCAGCGTGGTCTTTGACATCATTAGCCCCGACTGGTTCCCTTCAATGAGAATGCCTAACACCTGGATTTGCTCAGCCGTCACCGGTGAAGCTCTACGCTACGGTGGCTGGCTCCACGACTGGAACGACATCTACTGCATAACCCCTAGTCAACTGTTCAATTCTCTGGTAGAATAACAAGGCGTTTCGATACGCTTTCATTTTTACTTCCCTCAGGTAAATAAGGATTGCCCTGCTGGTCTAATCCACCGGCAGGGCTTTTCTTCTGCTATGCTGTCCTAGCGTAGGACTAATACCTGAGGAGGTAGTTATGAGTTGGGGTAATTGCACCAGATGTTTTGATTACGAGATTGGCGAACGGATCAGCCCTTGGGAGTTCGTTTGCACACCTTGTATAAAAGACGAAGAGTGGATACAAGGAATTGCAGCTTTAGTACGTGAATACGAGGAACCTAATGGAACAGACCGTAGTGACGTTTGATGGACTTGTCGCAGGAGAAGAAGTTAAGATTCGTGGCGAACGAGGTTCATTCAAGATACGTTCATTTCGAGTAGAAGAAGGCGTGTGCTTATGGGTCACTGTTATCGGTGGCACGTCAGGACATTCCGCATTCAGGCATTTCTCGTATGACAGACTGATTAGACCTAAGAAGGGAAGGAGGAAGAATGAAGTTAAATGACAAACTGACCGAACTCAACTATGTCTTTGATGAAGGCTTGTGGATTGCAGAGTTTAGCGATTACAAGGTGTACGTCAATGAAACCGAGGATGGCTTTCAGATTTGCAAGATGCCTAGCGACCCAGAAGTACCAACGCTACTCATCCGGTTCAATCGTTTCGACACAAGCATCTTTGCGGTGCTAGAAAGTTGGAATGACAATGCCTAGCAGTTTGCAGCTACTAATTGAATCGAAACTGGGCTACCCAGTAGAGAAATGGATTTCAACCGCAGTAAAGAATCAAATGACCTATCGTCAAATGGTGGAAGCACTTTATGACGAGACTGGTGTTAAAGTAAGTAAGAGTTCGCTCCACTTGTGGTGGACGACATAACCCTGAGGAGGGAAAATGGCAACACACATAGATAAAGATTTGACCGACATCTTTGACGAGTTCAATGCTCGAATGTCAGATCAGTTTGACAAGATTGAAGCAAGGATAGAGAAGTTGAAGGCTGCGCTTCGAGGCGAAAAGGTGGAGGACTAATGGCTGGGAGATTCAACCTAGACGATTACGTTGATGTCGCAGAACGTATCGACCAGTTCTACGCCAAGTATCCCGAGGGTCGCCTACTCACCGAGCTGGTGAACGTAGCCAACTGGCAGGGCAAGCAGACTCAGTTCATTGTTAAGTCATACGCTTTCGATGGACAGAACTTGTTATCAACCGGACTTGCTGAAGAATCATTTGGCACGTCAGGCCCTAACCAAACATCGGCTTTAGAGAACGCTGAAACTAGCAGTCTCGGTAGATGCCTAGCAAACCTTAACTTCTCTACTACTCGTTCAGGCAACCGCCAACGTGCGAGCAAACAAGAGATGCAGAAGGTTCAGCGTGGTACTGCGCCAGAGCCAACACCTGAGCAAGTAGAACTAAAGGGCTTGCTTGCTGAGAAGTTTAAGGTGGCAAAAGACCGCAAGGCTTTTATTGAGAGCGTTGTGTTCCATGATGTAGATGGCGTGAGTTCGCTCACACCAGATGAAGTAAAGCTGTGCATTGATGTACTAACTACCCAGAAGGGGGAATAATGAATAATTTAACAATCCTAGGAAACCTAGTCCGACCAGTCGAGCTGAAGTTTCTTAACAACGGATCAGCAGCAGCACGTCTTACCGTTGCTGTTTCTCGACCTGGCTACACAACCAAGATGGGCAAGGTAGTAGAGGAAACAACCTCATACGTCAATGTCTCTTTGATTGGAAGCATTGCTGAGAACGCTGCTAACTCACTAGACAAGGGAACTCGTGTCGTGGTGACTGGTCGCCTAGAACAGCGCACGTGGGACAAGGAAGATGGAACCAAGGGTGAAATCTGGGAACTGAACGCCGAGGCTATTGGTCCCGACCTTCGCTTCGCTACCGCCAATCCTCAAAAGACGGCTATTAGCAAAGCACCATCACCTGCGCCTGACTACGAAGAGGCTTTTTAGCCGTGCCACCAGTAAAGTTGGCTGAGAACATCAAGGTCATGCTCGACGTTCTGCTTGAAGTTGCTGGGGAGCGTGAGTTCACCGCAGAGATGGCAGAGCAGTTCTGGGGTGGCACTAAGGCTGGGAAGATTAAAGACCTGACCACCACGCAGCTACTCCAATACGCCTTGACGACCACATGGCTAGAACGTGACGAAGTTGCCTCGGCCTATGATAAATTAGTTGAGCAGATTAAGAGTCAGACTCAACAGCCAAATCGTGCTACTAGAAGGAAAATGTCTAAAGGGGGCGTTGTCCTTCCGTAGTAGTTCAGATAGATAAGCCCCAGGTGTCTCCCGTCAGATGCCTGGGGCTTTTTTATGTTTGACATTGCTATTGACACCACGTAGTATTCGTGTAACAGCATAACCCTGAGGAGGGAAAATGATAAAAATGAGTTACCGCACCGGACGTAAAATAGTTTGGGGATCAGCAGCAATCGTTGGTCTGTATGTTGACTTGACCGCATCAGGAGGAATCAGCTTCTGGGTAGCCGTTTACGGACTGGGAACAGCAGTTGCCGTAGCGACCCTTCTAGCGTTTATCACCAAGCGATGAGTGGCTGGCAGGATGAAGCAGCTTGTAGGGGAATAGACACCAACCTGTTCTTTCCTGAAAACGCTGACGTGGACGACCAAGTTTTAGCGTTATGCGAGAATTGCCCAGTCAAAGACGAGTGCCGTGATTACGGAGTGGTCTACGAGGAATGGGGCATCTGGGGTGGCCTTACGGCTAGTCAAAGGCGCAGGGTGCGTAAAGAGTTCGGAATAACCCTTAGCCAGGCTGTAACGCTACGTAGAGCCCCTTACCACGCAAACTGCGGAACTAACGCTGGCTACCAAGGACTTATGAGGTACTACGAGGAACACCCCTACGATAAGAAGATTAAGTGCGATTATTGCCTATTAGCTCACAAGGAATACAACCGAGAAGTCATACTTGAAGAGGACAAAATCATCCGCACTAGGGAGCGAGAACGCCGGAAGAAGGCTCGTCAAAAGGCTCGAAGGCTGGAAGCGACAGAATAAACATAAAGAACCCCTGACCTGCGTGGTTGGGGGTTTTTTATTATGCCCTTGACTTCATGTAACTGAAGTGTGCTAGAACCTCTTGTAAAAACGCAAGTCGCCCCAGAGAGAAACACAAACACGATTCTCAAAGTTCCCAACACCCCAGATGCTTTACTCAAACAACGGGAACGGCAGACGAGAACCGGCCAAGAAACAAGAACCTCAAAAGCCATAGAACCGAGAACCGGCGAGTGGTAGCGTTGGATTATGAAAATGCGAACAGAGGACGAAGAACTACCTCCGCTTGATCCGTACCTTCAGCTGCTAATGAATCTTTGGCGAGAAAACATTTCAGTAAACTCCCAGACAGCAGAACGCAAAATAACCGTGATACCTGCACCTGACCAGTCTCTGACAATCTCAATTCGTAATCACTGGGAGTTGTTGGCTCATTACCTACCTGGAGAATGTGACGCTTGTAGAAGTTGGGTTATGACTCGAACCGATGTCTACTGGGGGTCAAACGCACACCTCTGTCCTTCATGCCTAAACTTGGCTATCATTTACTTTGAGATAAACGACAGCTGGCCCGAAGCGAATTGGTACGAAGGAGAATGTTGAAACGCTCTAAACTGAATCCAGTATCAAAGAAGCGCATGACCCTCAATAGAGAGCGTCGCCAATTTGTCAGCGAGGTTCTTAAGTTTCGCCTTATGTGCGAAGCCAGGATTCGTGGCTGCACCATGACACCGACTGACGTGCATGAGATTCTGACTCGTGGTCGTGGCGGTTCTATTATTGAGCCTGAGAACGTATTGGCGCTTTGCCGGTCTTGTCACCACTTCATCACCATCGAACCGTCTTGGGCAAAACAAAACGGCTTTATTGTCTCGTGGTCGGTGACTTTAGAGGCTGACCTTGCAGCTGCCAAGCGAGCCAGGAACGCATTTGTCTACGGAGCGACAGCACCAGAGGACGACTTCGACATTGGTGTTGAGTGGGATGATTCGATTGACTGGCCTGATGATGACGACTGATCCACTGTTTGGCAAGAAGGCGTGGAGAGACACAGAACTTGAGCGTGACTTTCAACAGAGGGTTACACACATAGCCAAGCTTTACCACTGGTCTTGTTATTCAATTGTTGACAGCAGACGTGCTTCGCTTGCTGGTTACCCTGACTTAACAATGTGGAATGTGCAACAAGGAAGACTTATCTTTGCAGAGCTAAAACGTGAGAAGGGCGTCTTGTCAGTAGCACAGAAGCAAGTATTGGCTGAACTGGGAACGCTTGGCGTTGAAGTGTACGTTTGGCGACCATCTGACTTTGACGACATTGTAGATTTATTGAAAGGTAAGCTGTGAATAACCGTGACCGCATAAGTCGAGACGTAGAACGCTCTCTAAAAACATTAAACACTTTGACCCCTGCGCTGGTAGCTGACCTTGTACGTCGAGCCGGTACTCGTGCCATGCCAGACAAGTCGCCAAGCCAAGGACCCAAAGGCAAAGGCACACACTCCGACCCCACCCTTGCAGCAGTGATCCGCAAGATGTCCGGCGACACCTCGAACGACCCCATTTACGAAGCCGTGCGCACTATCGCCCTAACCCTTAATGACATAGCCACGCTGACCCAGCTCATTGACCAGCAAGTTAGATTTGTAACCGAGGGTGTTGAGCGACAGAAGGAATCCACCATTGTCTACTGCGAGGCGTGTGGTAGAGAGGTTTCAAGAACGCCCAAGGACAGACTCCGTTCGGGATACTGCATGGCTGATTATGCGAAGTGGACACGCCAAGGAAGGCCGTATCGGGCAACCTTCGAGGCACAAATAAAACAAGAACTTTCAGAAACTTTGTAAAAGTGCTGGTCAGAGTATGTGTTAAATACTTGCTTGTCCTAGCGTAGGACATTATAGTTATTACATAAGGCAAACGCCTTAGTACCTGAGGAGGTAATTATGCAGTCAACAACACTCAAGCGTGGACCCGAAGAGCGCAAGGTAACTCTTTACAAGAACGGATCAGCGTTCCTGATTACCTGCGAAGTCCTAGCTTCTAACTTCCACAAAGAAGGACACTCAGAGGTTCTTTACACACCAGACACCGAAGCACAAGCCGAGTTCTTGTACGGTGGCGCAGTCCGATTCCTTCAGGGATACCAGTACGAGGTGGTGTCAGAATGCCTCGCATAACCTTGAATGACGACGTGATTTGCATGACTTGCAAAGAGTTTCTTATTCCAAACCCTGACCGCTGCGGTGACATGAATTGCGACTGTCATCAGGCTAAATACGTGCATTTCTCTACAAGTTCAGCCGAATGCGAGCAAAAGTAGTAAACTAGATTAAGCACCTGAGGAGGTAATTATGAACACATTGTTTGACCCAATCCCTGCGTACCAGCCTCACAGCGAGACAAGTACGCAAGCCGCACTATCCGTAGTCGGCAAGACAAAGACACTTCGGGAAACCGTCTACGAGGCACTAGCCCAGACCCCGATGACAGACGAGCAAATCGCCGTCCGACTAAACCTTGCACCCAACACCGCCAGACCTCGACGAGTAGAACTTGTTAGAGCTGGACGGATTACTGATGTAGGCAAGGCCCCCACTTCTTCAGGACGAATGGCTGTCCTTTGGGGAGTCGCTCATTCAGAGGAACATCTTGATTAAATACCTAGTCGCATTCATGTTGGCACTACTCGTAATCCAATCACTTCCGGCAGAAGCAAACGTAAAATCTCCAGTTCCGACAACGATAAAGGTTGTTAAAGTTAGAGACGTACCGCCAGAGCCGGTGATACCGCCAGCAATCATGGCGAAGTGGGCGAAGGTCAACATCTGCGAGACGGGTGGCAACTGGTACACAAGGGGGCCTATCTATTCCGGTGGACTTGGAATACTTGAAGTGAATTGGATGGCGTATGGTGGTTGGAAGTTTGGTGCGGAGTACGCAGCTACACCAGCCGAGCAGGTTTACATTGCAATGAAGATTCAAGCAGCACACGGATACGCTGGTTACGTGCCTGACCAATACGGCTGCTCCGGCGGCTGGTAAAGAAAATTAAAGGGGAATGATGACAGAGTTTGAAAAGATACTTAAAGAATTGCAGACTATGCACGACAAGAAGCAAGCCGATTACGGAGCCGTTGGTGATCCATTTGCCAACGTGAGAGCCAGCGAGGACTTCGGCATTGACGGCTGGGTTGGTTGCATGACACGAGCCAACGACAAGATGAAACGCCTTCAAGCTGCAGCACGAGGCCAGAACCTCAAGAACGAAAGCATTGAGGATTCACTGCTCGACCTTGCGACCTACACGGTTATTGCTCTATGCCTCTACCGTGAGCAGAGAACCTGCAATCACACCTCGAATTACAAGACCAGGGGCGATGGCAACATCTACTGCGAGTGTGGCGAAAGACTGAACCTAACGCTTGACGAGTTCAATGATTTGATGATTGGCTTCAGGGAAGAGGACTAATGCTGACCGTTGAGCAGATAACCAAGGGCATACAAACTGAGATGCGCAAAGTATCCCAAGCCGTAGACGACCTTGCTATTGCCGGTGACGAAGCAGCCAACGCCGACGCAACGTGGGAAATCGCCAGAGCCAAGGCATCACTCAGAATCTCAGCCGAGAGCATGGAGAAGCTGACCGTCAGCGAACTGGCGCATCGAACCATTATTGAGTGCGAGTCAGAGTACCTAGCGTACCTAATTGCCAAGAACCGTCACGATACCGTCAAGTCTGCTTTGCGAGCCAGCCAGAGCCGTTTAGACGCTCTACGAACCCTTATGACCAGCCTTCGGGTTGCCGGTGGATAATGTTTGCTATTCCCGATGTCACAGGGTAGTCTTAGATTTGTAGTACCGATTAAATAATTCCTGAGGAGGAAACATGAATGTAGTAGCCAAGACAAATGAACTAACCCACGATGAGTGGATTAACTTACGCAGAACTGGCATTGGTGGATCAGACGCAGGAACAATTTTAGGAGTCAATCCCTATTCCAGTCCCTATGCGCTCTGGGCCGACAAAACTGGCTTAGTAGAAAACGTATTCAAAGGCAACGCAGCTACCGAGTGGGGCAATCGCCTAGAACGTACCGTTGCTGAAGCCTTTGCCGAGCAGTCGGGTTGTGCAGTAGTTGAGTGGCCGGTAATGCTTCGAGGCAAGAACCGTTGGGAATTAGCCAACGTAGATTTCTTTATTGTTGAGCCGTCCGAGATGTTTTACGCAGGTGAAGTAACAACTGCCACCGAACAACCTGAGAACATCACAGCCATTCTTGAATGCAAGACCACCGGCATTGTTGGTAGGGGCAACGCTATTGCGTGGGACAACAACCAAGTCCCAGCGAGCTACTACTGGCAGGGCGCACACTACGCAATGGTTACCGAGATACCACAGGTTTACTTCGCTTGCCTTATTGGTGGTCAGGGCATTGTGGTTAGATCACGAGACTACACAGCCGAGTGCCTAGCCGGACTTAGAGATGCCGAGACTTCTTTCTGGGAGTTGGTAGAAAAAAAATCCCCCCCAGACTTCACCGGCGCAGACGCTGAGTTCGAGGTCTTAAAGGCACTGTACCCATCAAGCACCGGCACGTCAGTCGAGGTTGATGAGTTTATAGTTGATTGCCTAAGTGATTACCGAATGGCAAAGCGTGAGGCAGACGAAGCCGAAGAAAAGGTCAAGGCTGCAAGAATCGAATTAGAAGCTGCAATCGCTGATGCTGACGAGGCTACTTGGAACGGTCAAACGCTTTATACTTACAAGTCCAATAAGGTCGGCGAACAGTTTGACACTAAAAGGTTCAAGGAAGAAAACCCTGAACTATGGGCGCAGTACGTTACTGAGCGCAAGGGCGCACGAGTCCTTCGACTGAAGGGTGAATGATGTCAGTAATTGACAAACAAATTAGATTTCAACTTTGGCAGACAAAGCAACTAATAGACGGATTATTGTTGTCCGGTGTCCCACAGCAAAACATTGACGAAGCAATGAATTACGCAAGTAAGAAAACCCTTGACGATTTCTACGCTGAAGTAGATCCATTCAATAACGGAGGAACAAAGCCATAATGGGACGACAGACCTACCCACGCAGACCTAAGCCAGGTCAATGCGACTGTTCACTAGAGAACCCTTGCGACTTGCACAATGGGTCGTATGATGAGGAACAGATTAGTGAGACGATGACTCAAGAAGAGTTTATGCAAGAACTTACAAAGGTTCAAGAAGAGTTGGGACTATACAATGACTGAAACTGAACGCCAGGCATTACGAAACAAACACGCCGAGACTCCCGAACTTTACTGCGCTGCCTGCGCTGTAGTCGGTTTTGACGGCGAATCGTTAAGTCTCAAGCAATACCCCTGCGATGTAATAAAAGTACTTGACTCTTACGACAAACAAGATGCTGACATTCTTGAGATTATTCACACTTACGACCAAGAACCTATTAGCGCAGTTGTTCGCATTTGGAATCTATTAGGTAACAGAGCATGA
>Ga0214252_1000580_pt1 | contig 13527 bp, 23 predicted proteins | sample TroBogypolimnion_47_FD_153090 | JGI IMG/M metagenome (GOLD analysis project Ga0214252, IMG submission 153090) | Freshwater microbial communities from Trout Bog Lake, WI - 13JUL2009 hypolimnion | ecosystem: Environmental > Aquatic > Freshwater > Lake > Hypolimnion/Profundal zone | place: Trout...
GGAGATCAATGCGATTGGTGCTGGGGCCATTTGGATCAGTGATGCCAATGGTCCGCTTGTATCGGGTGACCTGATTACCAGCTCGACCATTCCTGGTTACGGCCAGCTGCAAACCGGAACTTTTCCGGGTATGTTTCAGAATTTCACAGTGGCCAAGATCACTTGCGACTGCGATTTCTTCCCACCGCAAAAGCCAGTTTGGGTTGTACAAACGGACGAGAACGGTCTCAATGTAGTGGATCCTGTGACAGGTTGGCCTGTGAGGGTACAAGAGATGACCACTGTACTCATCGATCCTGCGACCAATATGGCTGCAAATGTCGCCGTGCAACGTACTTTGATCACCGACCCTGTTGCGTTCCAGACGTGGTTTGATTCGCTCGTGTCCACACAACAACCTGCTACTGAAACTCCCTATAAAATGCGTTTTATCCTAGCGGACGGGACTCAGATTACCGAGGCGGAATACACAGCCAACATGGCTTCCGTTCCAGCCATTCCATGTTTCCGTGCGGCGTTTGTCGGTTGCACATATCATTGTGGATAAGGCTTTATATGTTTTGTTTTATTTGATTACAAGCACTAGAACAAAATTTCTAATGACAGTTTAACAAACAATCATGAAGAAAACTATTCTAGCGAAAGCCCAAGGAAATAAAAACAGTCCCGTCATGCGCTACATGCTCATCGCTGCCCTAGTCATCCTCCTTGGCTTTTCCATTGCCTATGTGTACGGTATTCAAAGGTCCACCAAGGAAAAGTTTGACAATAGCCCCGTATTCTCAGTTACATACATTTTCTCACCCACATGCCCCCACTGCATCAAGTTTAGCCCCGTGTTTGACAAGTGGACCGAAGCAAATTCGTCTTCATTTGATGTGAATAGATACGATAGGGCATCTGAACAAGGCAAAGTCTTTGTGCAACAATACGGTATCAGCGCCTACCCAACGACACTAATTACCAAGGCAGATGGAACCCTTGTCAAGAGCCAAGCCGGTAGCTTCCCTGACGTTGGCACGTTTGACTCGTGGATTCAAAGTGCGACCATGTAAAATAGCCTAGACAAGTGTATCCATTTTTGCATAACCAATCTCGATATACTCGTCGAGTATCGCATCATTCATGGTGAGTTTCATAGTGTCCATATCAAATCCGTAATTGTCATCCGGAAACGTCATATACACCACCAGATTATTCTTTTCAATATTGCATTGCGGGTCTTTTTTATTGATTCTCTCAAACATGGCATCGAATAAGGTGCGCGTGAACGAGAGAAGATTCAATTTATTTGTGTCCGGCGGCTTGAACGGGCAAGATAGCAAGAGGGCCAGCGAGTCCTGGAATGGTTGTTGCACGTTGAAGTAGTCCACGGGAAAATTGTTAAAAAGGCTCGCATCCACATACAACATGTCTTTATAGATGACAGGCTTCATGATGAATGGTAAAGAAATGCTGATGCGTATAGCTTGGACCACACTCATGGTTGGTGTTGTGTCCACGGAGAAATATTCGGGTTTTGCCAGGGACACGTTAGACCCTGTCACTACGAAATTCATGCCCGTTTTCTTGGTGAATTCAAGAAAGGTCAGGTCGGGGACTTGGAATCGTTCTAAAAGGAACTCGGTCACCATATCCGTAAAGATGCGCCCGTCATCGATGCCCATGTTGTCGAAAATGTCAAATATGTCGTCCACATCAAACTCGGATGCCAGGTAGCGGTGCATCGATTTCGACATGAGGGCCCGCATCTCGGTCGTGTTTAAACCTGCACAAAACATGATGCCTATGAGGGTCCCGGCACTTGATGCAATGACGTTTTTTATCGTGCCCCGCATGCTCTTCTCTTCGATTACCTTGAGACATCCTATAAACGCACATGCCTTGAAAGCGCCGCCGGATAGGACTAGGTTGTTGAATTGGCATTGCTTCTTGGCCATTTGGATCTTGTTATTCGGGAATTCTTTAATACCTGAAATCCTTAAAAATAATGTCCGTAAAATGAGTAAATGGCGACCACCACGAAACATCTATCGGTCCGCGATATTCACGCTGCACAGAGTCGCAAGTTGAACAAGAGGCACGAGTCGTTCGAGCGGGTCTTGTCGATGTGCCACAAGACCATCAGCAAAAGCATTAATGTATTACGGAATAATAACCACTGCCTCTTTGAAGTGCCCGAATTTGTCATAGGCTATCCCTTGTACGATCTCAACGAGTGCATCACGTGGGTTGTGGAACAGTTGACAGGTGGTGGAGGTTTCTATGTGCGATATTTCTTTCCGCGAATATTGTATATATCTTGGGGCCCGCCTCAGCCAATAACAGTGCAAGCATTACCCGGGCCTTTGCCACAACCACAAGCAAAAAGAAAGGTAGCGTCTACAATAAGATGCTTGAATGCACCCTCTACAACTCAGAAAGGCACCAATACCAATGACAAGGTGATTTGCACCAAGAAGAAAACCGGTAAATTTGTGTTGAATCTTTCTTGATCTTTTCAATATAAAGGCTCCAAGACTGTGAATTTTATAAAAACTTTAATAAATGAATACCGAACTTGAGGATAAACTTTCTCAACCACATTATTTTCGCTATGTCAATTACAAAAAAAATATTCTCTCGTCGATTGCAAAAATGCAAAAGGAACTGGACATTCCAAAATGTGATGTATCACCTCGAACATTCGAAGGAGTCATACAGCTATACGATGACTTGTGCCGCTATAAAAAGTGTCATTATACGCTAAAGGAGTGGACAAGTTCGAGGTATAGCAAGGACCACCTATCTCCTGGCTTTTGAACGCCTTTTTGAACACACAAGCTTATTTCATTTTGAGGTTGCGTCCAAGTTGCAAGATCTGCTCCATCATGAATATCAGAATTATTCCTGAAAATATGTAAATTGCAAGTTCAATGTAGCTGGCTGTGCTAATGGCACCAGATGTTGCCGCTTGTGCTTGAGCATTGGCATACCTTTCGATAATATCCCTGTAGATTTCGTCACGTGACATGGATGCCGCTGGGACACTTGTGTCCTCACACAAGACATTCCTCGACACTTTTTGGCTCTCAACTTCATGTCTTGTTGTTTCCTGGACCACTTCGGTGTCTTCCTTGAAATACCCGTCGAGGACATATGCGTTTTTTAGGAGAGACGAGTCATCATAGCCAAGGAGCTTGTCACTATCATAAGCGTTTTTAGCCAGAGGCACTGTAGGTGTTTCTTGTATGCACACGGGTTGTTCGTGCAAATAGGCGTCCATAATATTGTCCAACTCGCCCGTTTTCTTACATTGCGCCACTGGAGCACGCTTTGGTCGTTTATCGTCTGTCCATATCTCGCTCAATAGGGCATAGCCGCCGGACATTTTATACAAAACGCAGATTTAAATTGTGAGCTCGCCTTCGCAAAGCCATAACGCATTGTGCTTCTTACAAAAAAACAAAAACAGATAAAAATAAATGGACAGAATATTATTTTACGTATTGTACGCCCTCATGGTGGCGTACATTGCCGCGCGACTCTACATGAATCGCCCATATAAGCTCGAGATGAAAGAGCCCGCATTCAAGTTTATCGCATTCATGTTGCTCTATTTTGTTGCCCAAGTTGATTTGGTTCTTGGTATCCTCCTACTTGTCGTTCTCATTCTAGACATGGAAAATTTCGGTCGTGAAAGTATAAGTGGATGGAAGCACTCACGGCACTAGCCACCAACAAGATCTTTATAGGATGTGCAATGTTGGTAGTGAACTTGGGATCGAGACACATTGCCGCCGACTTGAGCCCCCAAGTTGAAGCATTCATGAAGCACAAATTATTTCGCAAAGTAATACTTTTCTGTATTATTTTCGTGGCGACAAGGGACATCATGACGGCAATCATACTCATGTTTGCCTTTACGGTAGTGATTGATGGCTTGCTTAATCCAAAGAGTCGGTTCAACCTGTTTTGGCGTAATCGGCCCCAAGTGGCTTTGCCTACGAAAGAAGAATCTCTCTAAAGAATAAAATGAAAGGTGGTGGCGAAGTTAGCAGCATGGTTTTCAACGGCATTATACTATTTCTTATTCTCTCTTTAGTGGGCGCGCTCATCTACCTGTATGTCTATGTTTTCAAAAACATGTCGGCCCTTTACAATTCAGACCTCGAGATCAAGAGTAAGATTGGTAGTTTGGTGCGCGATATCAACTTTATCAATAAACAAGACTACCAGGTCGAGGTGGAACAACAATCGAATATCAACAAGATTAATCAAATGCTCGGTGTGAAAGCATAAACGCGAGCTCGCCCTCGCTTCGGCGTTTTTTATGAGTTTGAATTGAATCAGCTAAATTTCACTCTAGAACGCCGATGCATGAGGTCATGTCATGCCATTGGGCGGTGGTTGTGATTGGGCTGCAAGTGCGCCCTTGATTTTTTCAATCTCGTCAAGAATGGAATTTATATAGATGTTGATCACAGTGACCCTCGACTTAAGTTGCTCCATGTCTTGTTTTATCTGGCAAGTCTCGTCCAGAGGACACATTGATTCCTTGGCAAGTATAGGAATCGGGACAAGCATAGGTGGCATACATCTGTTTTTGCATACATGACAAGTTCTAGGCTTTTTTACAAAACGAGGTTTGCAAATTATGGACTTGTTCACCAACATTCTTGAGAACATTGTGGCAATTATTTTTTAAATCAAGGAATATGTTTTGTTTTTCTATAGCTTTTGTAAAAATGTGATTAAACCAGTATATTCTAGATATTATTCACACGCAGTGCTTTCACGCAGTGCTTTCACGCAGTGCTTTCACGCAGTGCTTTCACGCAGTGCTTTCACGCAGTGCTTTCACAAAAAATGCCCTGTTTTCCCCAGCAAAACTATCGCAAGGTCTTTCACAGCTGCCACCCTGATGGCGTCATGCAAACTGGCGGCTACCCGTTCATCGACAAGGCTGTGACCGCGTACGTCGCCACTCTGACCGAGGACGACATCTTGGTCAAGTCGGACGAGTTCACCACAAGGTGGAACACCCACATGGACTTGAACCCCAAGTACGCAGTGGCCCTGTTCCCGGACATCAACCCTGTCTTTACCACGTGTGTCATCGAGCAGTTCATCTACGACCTGATTGCCAAGGCGGACACGTTTGCGCCTTTGGGGCAAAAGCAGCGTAGGACCCGGGTCGAGTGGCTGGAAAAGGCGTTGCGCGAAATGTCATAAAGACATCTTTGCTTGCTCATCGAATCATTCTTACAAAATTAATCTAGTAGTGTCATCGTTTTGGCGCTGCTATATTTCTTATTTGCTTTTATAAAATGTACACGGTTGCATTGTATACAGGACGCATCCAGGGTGGCCGGCAGTATCAAGAGGACGAGTATGCCAATGTGAAAATCAGTGACAACACATACTTTTGTGGCATCTTTGATGGGCACGGCGGTGGATCCATTTCCAAGATGTGTGCCGAACGATTCCCTGAAGTTATCAAGCAAGGTATGGTCGAGATGCCCTACGATCTGGCCAAGACGGTGCACATGTCGTTCTACATCATGGACAAGATTGCACTCGAACAATACAATAGCCAACATGTAGGCAGCACCGTTGTATTTTGTCTGATGCACCCCGATGCCATTTGGTTTGCAAATGCAGGTGATAGCATGTCCATGATTGGTTTGGTGGATGGCTCGTGTATGGTCATGTCCCAGGAACACAAGGTCGAGCTCGAAAAGGAACGGATTATTGCAGACGGTGGATTCATTACGAATTTCGATGGGACATCACGGGTCAATGGCAACCTCAATGTGTCCCGAGGTATAGGCGATGGCGAGTTGAAACGTTGGGTGACGTGCAATCCGTATGTGCGATCTATTAGTAATAATTTGGATTCTATCAAGTATATCTTTATGGGGTCGGACGGAGTATGGGATGTCCTTTCAGCCGAGGCGCTGAATGAAATCATAAAAACGAGTTTTTTATCACTGGACAAAACAGAAAACTACATGACCGAGATTGTCAACCGGATTATAGAGACAGCGTACAGCATGGGCAGTACTGACAATATAACGGCGACATTGATCGAGATCACCAAGGCTGCCTAAACGATGCAATTCAGCAAGTCCTTGTAGATCAGATAGGCAGTCGTGGCCAATGTAGCGGTATTGATCAGGGCCACATACACAAGGAGCCAAGAGCTAGCGGGCTGCACATAGATGTACTCGACTTCAGGTTCAGAGTCAGAGTCAGTGCTTGTCTCTTCTTCCTCGACCGAGGGACTTGCATCGCTGGCCGACATGAAGACACCGTTCGCCTCGAGATAGTCATTGACAGTGTCCAGCTTGAAAAGGGAATCCAGTTGGTCCTCCACCTCGTCCCCTAGGAGCTCGATGATGTCATCAGCATTGTACCAGAGGTCGAGCACGTTGTTGTGCATGCTCAGGTCATGGCGCACCTTGAGGATACCGCGAATAGTCTTGTTGATTGCTTTCTTGTCCTCGATGGCAGATGCAGCGACAATGGGGAAAAGGTCGTTGATGCGCATTTCTGTGGGGTGTAAAGAATCCTATTCTATTTACTTTTAAGTCATTTTTGCAAAGACTGATACTCGTCCCATGAATTCATGAGAGCAAGCTCGTTTAGCAGTTGGCCAAGGACATGTGTGTCAGTGTGCCTGCTGCTTCAAATTTGAATGCATTGTTGGCCATGCTTTTCTGCAGTACATCACATATTCTTTTATGTACTGTGAGCTTCATCTTGTGTGACACTAAATACTTGCCTACACCTCTGCAAAGCATTTTGTAAATAAAAAACGTTATTTTATATTTGGAAAGCTTGTGATATAAAACCAAAACAAGTATGATACTTTGTATATAAATGTCACTTTACTGTTTGCGCCGCCAAGTGACGGGAACCTTTCTCACAGTTCAAGCCAACCGAGAGAGACCTGCTATTATCGCCTTTCGCTTTATGAAGAATGCAAAAATGGTAAAATCTATTTATTGCCAAATGGAAAAGCCTAAACAAGAAGTCATCATCTACACGTACACTGAGCACGCCATGGCATCCATGTTGAAAAACTCTCACCTCGACATTGACATTATAGACGAGTCTATTACGATCACTTTTGATGCAGATCCGCACGCGTGTTCACGAATGATGGAAAGGGCACTTTTGCCTGGACTGCCTTAATGCTTGAATGCCAGTATAAACACTATATTTTTTTAAAGTTGTAAATGATTTTTAATATCACAGCAACTATCACCTATATAAATCTGCTTCGCGCGCTCCATCATGCTCCACCACTGGTGCCAACAAATACCCTCATGTGGGCTGCAGGAAATTGGTCAACACACATGGCCAAGATAAACGCCTTTGATCACAGCCCGTATCCCTATGGTGAAAACATTGCAATATTTGGACTCACAACAAACTATACTGCGGCCGTCATTGCGGCAACCAACATGTGCTATGCCGAGATTGTGGCTTGGAATGCGACCCATAATCCGAACATGGCAGGCCATTTTACACAGTTGGTGTGGCGGTCATCCCGCTATATTGGTATAGGTGTTGCTAATAATAGCCGGAACACGTATATCACGTTTGAGTTTGACCCACCTGGCAATGTCTATGGGCAGTACACAACTAATGTTTTTTAAAGATGGAACAAAAGAAATGTACAAGTGCACTAGTGTGAGCTCGTGGCAAGATGTTCCATTCGTTTTTCTTGAAAGCATAGGAAAATGTGTAATGGTCTCCATTGTATTCGTAATGTTCACATCCATCATCAGTATCGCGTGAGACCATGTGATACATTTTCCATCGGTCATTTTCATGATCCCAAACCAAGGGCATCAACTTTGTATACTCGATGCCGTATTTTACAAAGAAATCATTTGTCTTTTTATTGTATTCTTGACAAATCCGTTTTCTTTCTGACTCGCGATACTTGTCTTTCCAATACATTTTATAAAATGTAATACAATTCCATCAAGAGCGAAAACTAAGGCGTCAAAATCTGTCGGAAAGTTGTAAAATTATCCAAACGGTCTGACCCCAATATCGTTGTATACCCTTTTTCAAGTCCTTGCCGAATTGCGAAAACAACAACTTTGAACACACCGTTGTATTTTGCCAATACTTTTTGAAAGGTTTCTGCAACATCAATGGGGTTGTTCTTCCATGCGCCGCACCCAAGTGCGCCTAGTATGACGATCGAGTGATCATGCTTGATAGCTACCTGTAAAATAAGCTCGATTTTACGTTCAAGCATTGTAAGGTCTTCAACTTTCATCCTACCATTGTCTTGCAATGTGGGGTGTCGGATGCCAGGGCAAGCTATAAAGTCGAGTTGGAAAGGCGTGCACCGTACAAAATCCAAGTCTTCACCCTCTTTGAACACTGTGACACCAGGCGAGTAAACAGCTTCATCGTTGCGTATTGGATAAAAGTCAAGTAGAAGAGATCGAAAAAAGTTGCGCCACTTCCTGTATACACGCATCCACCTGGAAAGCAATCGTCTGCGAGATTGAGAACAAGTGACTTATATTTCACAAAAGCTCGGCCAACGTCTATGAGGTCTGCGTTTACAACCGATATTTTTGTTTTAGATTTGTGGGCATGAGCATTCACAGGAATAGTAAAGTCAGTATCCCATTTATATTTTACAGATGGATGAGAGCAAGGTGGTGCAGTTTTTTCCGTATCATTCCACACATCAATTCGCCTGTCCATTGTTTTCCCTTTTTAGTTTACAATTTTGTATAAGAGTTCAACGCATTGCCATTTAAGAATGTCCACCGTTATATTTGCAAATGGGGTACGATCAAGAGGCATATCTCGATATAGATGACCAACATATTCAAGATGAAATCACCAACTTTATAAAGGAAAACAATCTAGACACTGAAAAGTATGAAGCAATGAAAATCATTGGTTGCGAGTTTGGCAATCGATACTGTGACGACAAACACCTAGGATGGATTTACATATATAATGAAAACTGCAACATGCACGAGATTCATTGCTCGCACTGTAGCAATTTTATACGTGACGACGAGAGGTTCACGAATCCACGTTATCAGAGGATGTTGTGCAAGCGCCTTGGAAAGGAAGCATTTCCAAGATGTCTGGAATATATATGTTGGAATTTGAGAACAAGAAATGATGCAATCGAAATAGCAGATGCACTCGCCGAGTTTTTTGCAGATGACAGAGACCTCTTGCAATTTGCAGATTGGCTACGGAGTACCGCGAAATGTTGCAGTACATACGAGCTGAGCTATTGATTATATTGAGCAGGGCAAACTCGCGGTATAAAGAAATAAAAACTATAATGATCAATTCCCAAAAAATTGTCAAGATGAAAATTATCGTCATAGTCGCGTTCAACAACCGCACCTTTGGCATTGGCAATGCTGGCAAGATACCCTGGCACATTCCAGAGGACTTGCGCCGCTTTTCCAAGATTACAAGGTATCACACGGTCATCATGGGGCGTGGCACTTTCGAGTCCATCGGGAGTGTGCCACTTCCAGATCGTTTCAATATTGTGGTGACACGGGATGCGACCGAGGACTGCACATTTGCTGGAGCAAAGAAAGCCGCAGCGTGTTGTGACTCTGACTCTTGTGAGGGCTCGCTTGTGTTTGTCAAGCCGTCTACACTAGACAACGTGCCCACCGTTATTTCCAGTGGCGACATTTTTGTCATTGGTGGCGAGGAACTTTACAAAAAGTACGTGGGAGTGGCCGACACTATATATGCCACAGTGGTCGAAGGTGACTTTGAGTGTGATCGCTTCTTCCCTGTGGGCAGGTTGGGCGAGTACTATGTGGACGAGGCGGGGCCCATGCTCACATGTGAGAAGAGTGGAACAAAGTATAGGTACATCACTTACAAGAAACACAAGCGCGCGTGCGCGGGCGAAAGTGAGTACATCAACTTGGTCAAGGACATCTTGAGCAAGGGCGAGGCGAGGCCGGACAGGACCGAGGTGGGGACGCTCGCACTCTTCGGCAAGCAGTTGCGCTTTGACATTTCCGAGTCGGTGCCCTTTCTCACCACCAAGCAGTTGGCATGGCGCTCGGTCATCAAGGAGCTCTTGTGGTTTCTGCGGGGGAGCACCGACTCGAAAGAGCTGGAGGCAGAGGGCGTTGGTATATGGGCGCCCAACACGTCGCGGGAGTTCTTGGACAAGCGTGGACTCACACACTATCGCGAAGGTGACATGGGGCCGCTCTACTCGCACGCACTTCGACACTTTGGCGAGCCGTACAAGGGTTGTGATGCATCAAAGAGCGACACCTTGGTTAGTGGTGGTTTCGACCAGTTCACCGAGCTCATTCGCGGCATCAAGGAGGACCCTTACTCTCGCCGTCACTTGATGACCACTTTCAATCCCGCAGTGGTGAAAGAGTGTGTGCTCATGCCCTGCCATGGCATTGCCATCCAGTTCTTTGTGTCTGGCGCAAATGTAGAAAGCGGCGAGAGCGGTACTGACCTTTCATGCCACGTTTATTGCAGGAGCAGTGACACTTTCCTCGGACTTCCGTTCAACATTGCAAGCTATGCGGTGCTCACCTATTTGGTGGCCAAGCTGTGTGGGAAGAAGCCACGGGACCTGATCGTGTCCACTGGCGACACGCACATCTATGCCAACCATGTCGCGCAGATCAAGGAGCAGATCACAAGGAGCCCGCTGCCATTCCCCCACCTTGTTGTGAGCGACAGTGTCATGAACAAGCCTATCGAGAAAATCACCATTGAGGACTTTGCTATTACAGGTTATGTGTGCTGGCCGGGCATCAAGGCACCCATGGCAGTCTAGACCGGACTTGTTTTATTATTTTGTGTAAATGGATATATTCAATCTCTTTTTTCCAATCATTGTATAAGGACAAGCCGATTTAGGAAATAGTAAATGTTTTTACATGATTTACTGAAACAGGGATGCTACTCTTCTCATGGAACACATATTGAAAATGATGATTTTATATTTTTAATCAAACCCGAGAATGTCACTTGGCATGACCCATTGTGGCCTCTGATGGGTGAACGGTATGAAGCAAACCAACTCGTTTTTGAAGAATGGGAGTATACATTGACGTCAGATGGCACCGAAGTATTTGTAACAAAGTGGGCAACGATCAAAGTACCTGCATCTTGTAGGCAAATACAAACAAAAGAAAATGAATAATAAATCATGTAATCAACAAGTTGGGCATATATAGCCGGTGTTTTTGATGAAAATTAATAATGTTTCTATATAAGCGCTGCTTTATTTCACCAACAAAATGGGTGGCAACTGTATTCGCGACAGTCAACGGATGACACGGGCCAAGTATGAAGAGTTGTGTGATCTGTTGGTCGAAGCCGAACCTACTATGAAAATAACCCGCAGTTTTTCTGAAAAGGAAACCTATGGCGACATTGATTGTATACTGCGCTACAATTCAATGTGTTTTCCAGGAGAAGTAGTGGAAAGCCACAAAAATGGTGCTGTCACTTCAATAGGGTTAAAAGTAAATGGTGTCATCCGACAAGTCGACTACTTTTTGACAGGATCTTTACACAAGCAAGAGCATTTGCAAGCATACTTGAGCTATGGCATTTTCGGCATGTGTGTAGGGATTTGTGTGAATAAACTTGGACTTGAATATGGTATGGACGGACTCAAAGTAATGTTCCGTGGAAAAGAGCTCGACACATCTATTCTACTCAGTCAAAGTTGTGGAGCTATATTTGCTTTTTTGCAGCTGGACTATTATAGATTTACAAATGGTTTCATCAATGTAAATGAATTGTTTGAATATTTGTTTACGAGTCCGTATATTTCGTACACCGCTTTGATGAAAAAAGTGGACAAGTTGGAGCGGCTTGCACCACTGAAATATTATCCGCCACCACCTACAAAAGAAAAGTTGGTTGCTGAAGATGTGGTAAAAAACGCATTGTCATTTTTCGGAAAGCAAAAAGATTATGACAAGGTTATTGTGGCGTATGAGAAGAAGGCCATGATGGCTGCCAAATTTAATGGGAATATTGTCATGGAACTCACTAGACTTGTTGGGAGTGACCTTGGGAAATTCATTTCCGAATTTAGGAGAGTGCATAATATTGCTAGCATGACACCCGAAGATATACATGAGGCTATTCTGATCAAGTATGGTGTAGAAAATATAAAAGCAAGTTTATAAATATGTTGGAACAAGGTGGCTACTCGTCCCATCTATAAAAAAGGAAATAATCAATACAATAGGTCGACAAGAAACACTTTAGAAACGCCAATCTTGTACCTGGTGCAATCAAAGCCATGGTCAATGAACGCGTGGGTCCCGTTGGAAAACGTCACAGACTGTCCTGGCCCCTGAAACAGGTTGATGTCGGCGAGGTCCTCGAGGCAGTGGAACTCGATGGTGTGGTTTCCCTCGAGAACATACTTGAAACACGTGTCCGTGAGCCATGCCTTTGCAGAGAGTTGGGCCATGAACCGGTCAGTGGTCAAGCTTGTAATGGAAAGGGTCAGGCAAAAGACGTACTCGGGCAGTGTCACACGGTTGGTGAGCATGAGCGAGTAGTCGGTTGCATTGTCCTTGTCATAGATGTTTTTCCACAACGGGATCTTGTACATGGATTTCTCCATGGGATACGGAAACTCGTAAAACTTGGTCTTGAATTTGACCCCAAAGCGCATCGAGTCGTCCTCGCTCGAAATGACCTCGCCTTCCTTGGTGACCCAGTTGGGCCACTGGTCAAACTCGTCATAGATGTGACTGGAACTTGACATTGTACACTGTACTGTACTAGTAGTCTTCTAGAGAAACCATAGTACTATTTATATCGATTTTTTGTCATGTTTTTGTAGAAGTAAAAAATACAAAAGTCAATTGAATAAAAGCCCAGTCAAAAATTCCTTGCTCACTCCCATCTTGTACTTTTTGTAAAATGGGACAAACTCATAGGCTATTTCCAAGGTGGGTCCTCCCTCATAGGCCACGAGTGCACACCAAAAAGGCTCCCATGAGTGCACCGGGTCCCCTTGAAAGAGCAACAAATCCTGGACGTCTTCCTTGCACGCAATTACTATTTCCTTGGTTCCCCGAAATGCAAACCTGTTTGTGCGGGTCACCTCGACTTTGAGCGTGACCGAAAATCGATTTGTTTCTTCGTTTTCAATCTTGATGTATATATGAAAAGTGTGGCCATCGATTTCATAAATGTTGGAAATCTCCAAAAAATAGTTGCCGACGACCATGCCCAACGCCTTTAGCTCCAACCACACTGGAATCTTATGAATCCCATGTTTAGGAAGTATATCGGGTAGATTACGAACGCGGGTCTTGCACGTGATGGAAGGGGTAATATCTGAACTTTCAATGGGTACACCATACTTGTAAAGCCAACTGCATGGGTTGACCGAGAGATCTGCGTGCACGTGTTTACACCTCGTAAAATCTAAAATGAAACACTTTAAACTTCACGTGCGTATTCTCTATTAGCTGTAAAGGCATGTGGTTGAAAAAATCAACCAGTACGTCA
>Ga0214252_1000584_pt1 | contig 13421 bp, 14 predicted proteins | sample TroBogypolimnion_47_FD_153090 | JGI IMG/M metagenome (GOLD analysis project Ga0214252, IMG submission 153090) | Freshwater microbial communities from Trout Bog Lake, WI - 13JUL2009 hypolimnion | ecosystem: Environmental > Aquatic > Freshwater > Lake > Hypolimnion/Profundal zone | place: Trout...
CATCAAGTGGTCTTCTACGCCAAGTGGGTAGTTTGTATTGCAGTCACTTTTTGGGTGTGGGGTGGTGCAGTTTGGTTTGGGTCACTCGCATGGGATCAAAAGCAAGGGGCCGTCCTGGCTTTGATGGGCTTTGGTGCTTGGCTGGCAGTTTGTAGATTTGTTTTGCCGGGATTTTGGTATTTATCAAACGAAGTTATCAAACAATTCGTTCAATATATTAATCATCGGTTCTTGTAAATTAAATTCAATGGTTACTTTGACGGTGGAATTGAGCGAAGAGTTGGCAAATGCGCTTGCCCAGTTTGTCAAACGCGTTGGTTTTTCAGAAATGCGCAGCAACGCCGTGGATGACTTTGAGGCGTATCTCATCCGAGATGCCATTGACAGAGTGCGCATAGGGTTGGCTAACGCTGGAATTTCTCCGCGATGAGGCACACCGGTAGCATTGTGGTGGCCATGGCCTTCATGTTGATGGCCATTCCTGTTCAAGCAGAACCAGAGGCCTGGCGAGAGCGTGTGATTGCGGCGGTTCGTCCAGGTGCGGTGGTTGCACGGCGCGGGTTGGACAATGATCCCACCACACAGGCAGTGCTATTGGGCCAGGGTGGGGGGCGATGGAGCCATGTGGGCATCGCCGTGCAGCTGATACCGGATGGCCAAATCTACATTGAAAGTGCCATGCCAGGCGCGGGCACAAAGCTCGAAAAGCCAGAGGTTTTTTTCAGTACCGAGCAGGCTTCAGAGGGTGAAGTGTTGCTGATGCCGGCGGACAAGGTCGATGCTGTTCAAAGCGCTGCCAAATCGCTTTTGGGGCGACCCTTTGACGACCAGTTAACGCTTGACGATGACGGCGAAAAGCTCTATTGCACAGAGCTTGTGGCCATTGCATTGCGAAGCGCTGGGGTGCTCAAAGATTTGCCAATGCGATTCATTCCATTTTTGCCTCAAAAAGTCATTGCACCTGACGATCTGGTTGCGGCTGCCCGTGCAACAGTGCTGTGGTAGCGAGACACGCCTGGCGTTACACGGAGCGCAGCAAGCCGATCACTGTTCGACAAAACCGGACGAGGATTTGCGTGTCCTGTTGTGGTGGTCGTCCCTTGGAAATTTCAAAGGCCCGAAATACCGCGAATCAAAGCTGTTCGGGTGATCACCAGCAGCCCAGATCTCTCCTTGTTTGAGGCGAAACGATCCGCGCAGATGGGGAAGGGCGCTTTCCTTGGTGTACAGGTCCAGCGGTCTTGAATTCGGCACTGGCTGCCCGTTGATGTCAATACCGGCATCGGTTGCTGTCACGAGATCACCAGCAACGCCGACCACGCGTTTGATCAAGGGCATGCTGCCATCAGGGCACGAGCCGTGACCGATTGACGGATGCGGAATCGGCGAGCAAAAGCTGACCAGGCTCCCCTTTTCGCCAAGACCTAATTTGTAGACAAAGTCAGGCATCGATCCAGTGACATTTAAAACGAGGCCAGATGACTTGGCGACGATGGCAAAAATCGCTGTCGCTGACATCGCAAGTAGCGTCACATAAAGCGGTACGAGGTTCAGTTGTTTGACTTGCATGCTTCAAGAGTTCTGTCAGTCAGCTTCGAGTGCTTTTGACGCGCGCGTCAATCATTGAATTTCCGATCAGTTTTGCGGCGCCCAGCATCTGTCTTTGCGCCAGTGCTGAATCCTTGTAATAGATGATTTTCTGGCAGTAAATTGGCGCGTGACCAGCGACAAACACCAGCTCATCGGCCGGTGGAAGGCGCATGGTTTCGTCCGGTGTCAGTAGGGAGCGCTGGCTCAACTGTTCATTCGTGCTGACATTGTTCAGCACCACGCTCAGGCGTGAACCCGAGAAATTTCTTTGGGTGTGGGCAACCGTGGAGGCGCCGCTCATTTTGGATAGCAGCTCAGCCGTCTCGATTTTGTTGGGCGCGAAGGCAATCCGGATGTGGCAATTCGACATGATGGATTCGTCTCTTGAGTAGGCCTTTGTCAACTGGGACAGGTCTTGTGTGATCAACAAGGCCTTGAGTCCGTAGCCAGCGATAAATGCCAGGGCCTCTTCAAAAATCTCAAGTTTGCCCAGCGCCGGAAATTCGTCAATTAGTAGCAACATCTTGTGCGGGAACCGCGACTTGGAAGCGCCGGTTTCGTCAAACTCCATTTTCTCAGTCAGGCGACGCACCACCTGATTGATGACAAGCCTTAAAAGTGGCTTCAGGCGGTCTTTGTCTGAGGGTGGCACGACCAAGTACAGGCTGGTCCTGCGCTGCATCAGTGACTCGATCGTGAAGTCCGAGGTACTGGTGTTGGCCGCCACAATCGGATCACGGTACAGCGACAGAAACGACAGGGCAGTCGACAGCACGCCAGAGGCTTCGTTGGAGGCCTTGTTCAAAAACGACTGGGCAGCTTGCGAGGCGGTTTTCCAGGCGACCAGTTCCACATCGGTGCAGTGACCCGCACCGATCCTTTCGTAGCCGATGTCCCGGATGTATTCCATTACCGCCCGGAAGCCCTCGGCAATTTTGGTTTTTTCATCGGCATTGGTGTCTTTATCTGCAGCCAGTCGCTCAGCCAGCTCGCGCACCGGCCCCCCGTCCGACAAAATGGCCTGCACGGTTGACAAATTCCGTTGTGCATCCGCCAGTTCATCGGACACCAGCACGAAAATGATGACCCCTGTCATGAGGTCAAAGCCGGTTTTTGCCCAATGGTCCTGCAGACCTTTTCCGTCGGGGTCAACGATCATGGTTGAGACGTTTTGCACGTCCTTCACCAGGTTGTCGTCAAGCCGAATTTCGGACAGTGGATTGAAGCGTGCCGAATCCGTTTCTGATGGCGAAAACCGCAGGCACCGTTGCTTCAAGACCCTCTCACGAAAGCCAGAAGTCAGTGCCCAGTTTTCTCCCTTGATGTCATGCACCAGCACTGATTCTGACCAGGACAGCAGTGTCGGCACCACGATACCAACACCTTTGCCAGAACGCGTCGGAGCGAACACCAGAATGTGTTCCGGACCGCTATGGCGCAGATACACGGTTTTGGCTTTTGCGCCAAACGGGTTGAAGCCGGAATTCTTGACGGGAATGTCAACTGCACCCAGCATCACACCGCCAACGTTTGCCAGTGTTGGCAAGATACCGGCCGCTTCGATTTCGTCTGCCACGGCCCAATGGGCCGAACCGTGCAAGTCATTGCGTTCGTCTTTCAGCTTGCGAGTTCTCCGGAAAACGTAAGCCACGGGGAAAACAATGGCAGTCATTGCACCAGCAGCCAGCATCACTTGAGCCGTCTTGATGACGGACATGACATCCGGTGATGAGTCTGGCCGGAAGTACCGAAATATCCAGATCAGGATGTCCCAAGGCCAATAAATCCGTGTCTGGCCAAGAATCGCGGCGGGCGTTCCAAGTGTCGGGTGAAAACGAAACTGCCAAGCGGTGTACTGTGTCACGAGCACGAAGGTCAGCGCGGTGACCAAGCCAAAGATCAGAAAGGCCACCCAAACGAAGCGCGTGATGTCCCCTTGGGTTCGGGGAATGACGTAGAGCTGCTGTCGCTGCGACCTGGACATGCAGAGCCTTCAATTCCTAAATTTCCAGCTCAGTTTCAGGTTTAGCTACTTTTTTTGCCCTGCCTTTCGAAGGCTTCAGGACTTCCTCTTTCACCGGATCGACTTGCACTTCATCCGCCACCAGGCCAACGTCCTTTTCGACCTCAACGCCCAGGCTTTTCTCAAGCAAATAGTCCACGGCCTTTGACGCGTCTTTGGCTGCCGCAAAAACGGCGTGTTTGTCACCTTTGAGTGTCTCAAGCCACGACCCGATATAAGCCGCGTGATTTTTGTCGTCAAACTGCACGCCCGTCTCAGCACTGGCGAAAGCGCTGCATAACTCCGCCACCAATTCTTCACGGGCATACTCGCTCGTGCCAAAGCCGTTGGCGAGAGGCCGGTTCAGCCGGCTTTCGCTGCCAGTAGCGTGGCCGAGTTCATGCAGCAAGGTACCAGCGTAGGCCTCAGGGCTTTCAAATTGGTCAGGATTTGGCATTTGAACGGCATCGCGTGCAGGCGAGTAAAAAGCCCGATCACCGCCATGGCCAAGCTTCAGTCCGTCGAGCTTCATACCGCTGGCGATTTTTTCAACAGCCGCGATTTTCTCCACGGCGGGGCGGTCTTTTGTTGTGGCAATGGGTTCAAGTGACAAGCCGTTGCATTGCACGACGTTGAAGGCATGGCTGGTTTTTTCGAACAGTAAGCTCAAGGTCCGCTCAGCTTGCCGCCAACTGTATTTGGTCCCTTCAGATTCCACTACCAATTGACGCGTGTCCACCTGAAGCCCGCTGGCAAGTTTGACCGTTTGCGCATTTTTCTCAGGCGTTTCAGCAAGTGTCACCCGAGCGCCATTGTGGGTGATGTCTACGTCCCGGCGGCGATGAAAAGGCAACTCGTCCCAGTATTCAATGGGCGTTGACTTTTCTCCTTTGGTGACACCTCCGCCCAGGCTGGTTGCCTGCTTGTAGGTCAGCCAGCGTGGATCGGCATAGCCTTTGTCCATCCCCTGCATCACCAGCATGAGCCGGTTACCACCGCTATAAATGCGGCCGGAAACCGCATTGCGGGGCAGGCCAGCAGCGACAGCACCTTCATTGGTCCAACCCTTGCGCCAGGGCATGACGCCTGACTCCAAGGAGGCGACGATGCGTTCAGTGATTTGCTCACGCAGGTCTTTTTTGGCCTCAGTCATGATGCACCTCGACAAAATCCAAGGCGTCAACATCATCATGTTCAGGGCCGATGAGATCGATGCCGAGTTTGTCGGCATCGCGAACCGAATGCACTTCAGAGTCGGCCGGGATGCCCAGTTCGGCCATCGTTTGTGGGGAGAGGGTTGTCAACGCTTGCATGCTTTCTTCCTTAAAAATGCCCGAACTCGTCGGGCGTGCTGTTTCAAAGTTCAATGCTTTCTTCAAATTCGTGGTGGTGAGCTCTGGACACTGGTTCGCCCAGATGAAAGGCGTTTTCCTGTTCGCGTGCCTTGTCTTTTCTGTCCTCAGCCACTTCAGGCGCGGCCTTTTCCCGCTCCTCCAAAAATGCCTCACGCACGTAGTCACCAGACGTTTTGAAATACTGTGCAATGTTTGCCCTCAGCGACGGGTCCAGCGCTTCGCGCTCCCTGATGACGCGGTCATCACGCACCATCACCACATCCGTTCCAAGCTGCGTGAGCTTGCCGTCAGTGTCCAAAATGCCTTTCTCTCGCAGCAGGTCGACAGAACCAGGTTCAACGCCACCGTTTTGCTGTTCAAGGTCAGCCCTGGCAATTTGCTGAATGGCCTGGTAGCCCAAATCTTTGATACTGGCGTTGGCCGCAAGCATGCGTTCATCCGGCATTGAAATCTTGTCTTTGCCAAGCAGATCAATCCCGGCCACAGGATTTTTCGTCAATACATCCGTCGTTCTTTGATCGGCACGGAGAACGGACTTGCCCACACGCGCAATCGTCAGGTTTATTGCCGGATCACCCGTGATGCCAGCTTCAACACTTGGGATACGCACGCGTTCAAGCCCTTGGGCGACCTGTTTACCCCTCATCCAGGCCCTCAATACCTCGGGCTCAGTGTTTTGTAACGGATAGCCCAATTTGCCAGAGATTTCCGCTGCACGGACCTTGAAGGCGGTATCACCGGTCAGCAGCAGGCCTTTGTCGATGTCAAACTTTTTGGCGGCAATCTTGAGTGCCGCCTCAACGTCGCGATCATCGGTTTTACGCACATCCAGGCGGTCACCGACATCACGCACGGCCACCGTCAAGCCGCGGGTGTATTCCATGACCCCGTCCTTGCCCTCGCGCGCATGCAAATCAGCCAGAACAATGTTGGGTGCTGTTTGTTGGGAGAAGCCTTCCAGGCCGGAATCCGGTGCCTTTTCTGCTTCCTCAATCAGACTGTCAAAAATGCGGTCATCGGGTTGTTCAAGCTTTGCATCTTTTAGGAAATCAAGCCAGCTTTCCGGTTTGGCCAACGTGCCATCCAGTTCGCGAGCGGCCTTGTCTTTTTGGGCGTAGTAGCCCTCAGTGAGTTTGGCAAGCTCAATGGCCACCGACGCGGAAATCGATTGCTCAGAGGCACCCAGCCCCTTCAGTCTGGTTTGCAGATCGCCACGGGTTGCTTCAATACTGGACTGCAATTGCAGCCATTTTTCGCGGTATTCCTGTTCGTGCTGATCAATCCCGCCATTACGAATTTCTCGCTCGGGTGCCGTTTTGGCTTCATACGCATCCAGCAGGGCCATTCGCTTTTGTTGTTCACCAATCAAATTTTCCATAAGTGCCTCTCCGTGACAAATTCATTGACCACCGAACTCGGGCGGGGTGCAACTGATGAATGGAATCGTCAGAGCCTCTCCCCAGCGGCCGTCATTGGCTGACTTTTGAATGAGCGCGTTGCGAAAGGCAGTGTCATCGTCATAGTCGGCACGCCACTTGCCTTTTTGCTGCAGCCAGGGTTTGGCGAGGTCGAGTGATGCGCGCCGCCTTCCAATCAAGGCTTGGTGCTCAGGCGTTAAAACGCCATAACCCGCGTAGATCTTCCACCCAACAAAGTCGGCACTGGTTGCGGCACAGCCACCTCCGGCGGGTGATACTGGGATGCAAGCTGAATACGAAAATGTTGACCCGATTGCCGGTGTTTCAACATACGTTGGAAATCCACCGGTCGTCCAGGCCACCCAGCCACCGGGTGTCAAAAACGCCGCAGGAGTGCCAGGCGTCGTAGGGTCTTTAATGCCAACCCATATGGCGCCAGGCAGGCCCACATCGGATGCGGCAACCATGCCACTGATGGATACTGAGGCGGGTGACGGGTCAAACCACGTGCCAGCGCAAAAGACATTGCCGCTGACGGTTTGAGCCATGGCGGCCATGCCTTTGGCGAGCAGCAAAATGAAGCCGGATTTTTTCAACATGGGGCGGTATTCCTTTTAAGGAAGCCAGCCCAGCATCAAGACTTGGGGGAAGGGTGGTGAACCCCCGCTGGACTGGCTTGAGTCATACCGGCAAGGCGCAAATGAGAAGCCCGGTCGTGCCGGGCTGGCTCTGATGTACTCAAAATTAACGGTAGGTCGGCAAGATGATCGAGCGGTTGACCATGACGTTGAAAGTCATGCCAGGACGAACTTGCAGCGTGGGTGAAATGTTCAAGCTTTTTTGCAAAATCTTCGAGCTGACATCACTCAAGGAATTCATGGCGGCAGCAGAGGCTTGAGCCGAACCGGACGGGGTGTTGAATGCACCCTGGTTTTGTGGCTGCGACTGTTGGGCGGCAACGCCCAAGAACGACACCAGCAGTGCCGATGACCAGGTTTTCCAGAAGTGGTTATTGACCTGATCTTCAATGCCTGATTGACCCTGACCATCGGCCGCCGACATGCCGCGCAGGGAAATCCGCGAACCATTTGGCAAAATCAGTTCATCCCAAGCCGCCAGCACCCGTGATTGACCATAGGCGACATCAGCAGAGTACCTGCCGATCAGACGCGAGCCCTGCGGGATCATCACAGCGTCAGGTTCATTGGTGGCATAAACAGTTTGGCGGGTTTGGGCAACGATGGTTCCAGGCAGATCGGAATTGATGCCAGACAGCATGACCGCGGGGATGACGGAGCCAGCCGTCAATTCAAATTCCCCCAATTTGGGTTTGAGCAATTCTGGCAAGTAGCCGTTTTCAGCCGCTTCCTTCATGAAGGCCTTGTTGCGTGCTTGGGCCGCCACCGCAGGGTCAAGACCTGCGGAACCGCCACCAGCCAGAGTGGCAGGTAAATTTCCTGAATTACTGCCGGTACCTGCCACCCCGGCTGGCGAATTCGCCATGCGCATGGCCTCAGCCGTTGCAGAGGCACGCGCATTCGCAGCACGCCCATTGGCGGCTGACAGCCTTTGATTCACACCGCCACCCACGCCCTCACCATCAGCATTCACGCCCATGATTCCTCCCGCCGTCGATTTGGCAGCCAGCGCGGCACCACCCTTGCTGATGTCAGAGGTTTCTGCGGAATCAGAAGCCATGATGTGCCCCTGAATGCGCTCATACTTGCGCTTTTGCAGCCACAACCGGTGTGCCTCAGCGGGCGAGGGCGGTGAGGCACCACCACTGGCAGTTTGAGTTCCCCCAGGACTGCCTTTTGGATTTGACGAGCGGCTTGTCAATGGCCCTGTTTGCTGGCCATCAGTTATTTGAAGAGTGGCTTGATTGCCAACCGCTGCAGCGGCAACAGTTGCTCTGCGCTGGATGTCTTCAGCGTTTTCCTTGTACGGAGCCGCTTGACCCGGCGCATCACTGGCGGTCAAGTGTTTTTTTGACTCGGCATTGCCACCACTTTTGCCGCTGATCATCACGCCGATCAAAATCGCCGATGCGACCGTGGACGCGCCACCCAAGAGTAAAAACTGCCCTTTCTTGGACAGTCGCTTGGTGCCAGGTGGTGGCGTATGAATTTCCAGCGGCTGACCCGGGCCATCAATGGCCGCCACCTCAACGTCAGCTGGATCGTCAGTCTGGGACTTTTTGCCAAATCTGAACATCATTTGGTGCCCCAGCTAAACAAACTGTTTGGCACTGATTTTTGGCATTTGACGGTTTGGGCGCTGGCACCCACACCCAGAACCAGACTGAGTTTGGCAGGTTTGCCATCGATGATGTAGTAGCCATTCACCAGCCGGGAATTCAGCAACTCGGTTTCATTGTTCGAGACATTGAACACCGCTGGTGCATCACTGGCTGATACGCCAGGTGGCAACTGAATGAACATGTGCGTGTCATTGGCAAAGACCCGTGATGGTTTGAACGCAGCCTCACCGGTGCAGGTGTAGCCAAAATCAAGCGTTGTCGGATCGAGCTTGCCAACTGACTTGTCCGCCACGACCCGTTGGGCTTTGGCTTGTTCGGCGGCAAGCTTGGTGGCCGCCATCGTTGCCTCAAACTCTGCCTTTTGCCGTGCGGACGCCTGCGCCTCAGCACTCAAGTCACGTGTCATGGCAGCCGGGTCATACCAGCTCACCATGGGCACATACTCGGTTTTGCTCGACACCAGGTGCATGTAATAGATGCGACCCTTGTCAGTCGTCACCACCAGATTGGTTGACAGGCCCGCCTGTGTCGGTTTGATCATCATTACCGGCTTTGCCCCGGCTGTTGCGGTCTGTAATAACCATCGCACCGTATCGCCAATTGACACACTGGTCGCGGCCTCGCCATCTTGCAGTGCTACAGAGCAGACGTGTAAGGGGGCGCATGTAATTGTCGGGCGCGAATATCCATAGGGATATTCGACAACGCCACCGGCGCCGACCAGCGCATCAGCCGTGCCTGTTTGTTCCCAGCGTTGCGCGGCGGCAAGCCTTGCGGCATCGGCGGCAGGTAGTTTTCTGACCTGGACCTTGGCTGTTGGCAGCATGGGTGTCGGAGCCAAGACTTCAGGGGATGCCGTGATTTGTTGCTTTGCAGGGGTGATATGCAAAGCCAGGGCTTCAACAGCCGGAGGTGATCGCGGGATTGATGGTTGAGTGGATATCAGGCCGTGATCGTCCGCTTCGATGGTTTCGACGGCGGCAGGCTTTGTGGGCGAAGCAGCAGCATTTGACTGTGCAAATGCGCTGCCAGCCAAGGCAAGAGCGGTGAGGGTGAGGATGTATTTTTTCATGATGACTGCCTTTACAGAACTTCTTTGGTCCATGAGATGGACTTGACGTAAATGCCAAACGGGTTCCAGAGCGCGACCTTTTGGTTTTCCGCCAGCTTGGCGTCAACCCCGACCGTGACGACCGCTTTCCAGTGTTCCGCCACAGCCGTCGCCCCAGGCTTGGCTTTGGTCTCCACCCATGACACTTGATAGGCTTCACCGCCTTGCGGAATGACGGATGAGATGTCAACGCGGGTGACCGAACCATCGACCGAAAAAGGGGAGTTGTCTTTGAAAAACTCATTTAGAAACCCAGCCACGTCGCGCCCAGCCATGGCATACACCCGGTTAAGCGTGACCTGTTGGGCAATAGCATCGGGCAACATGGAGCGGACGTCTTTGATGAAGGCGGCCAGTTGGGCCACCATCAACCGCTTGTCAAAATCAGCCTTGGCAACCGGCGCAGGACGAGCCACAGCAACAGGCGAGCCAAGTTGATCGGTGACAACCACAAACGGCTGGATCTTTGATTGGGACCCGATGAAAGCAATGCCCACCACAGCCACAACCGCGACAGCCAAGGAGCCAGCCGCAATCAGTTGCCAATTGCGCGCGCGTGAGATCAATCCACCGTATCGCTCATCCCACTCCCGGCGGGCGTTGAGGTATGGATTTTGATTTGACATGCAGGCGTCCTTTTTGAGTGCTGTTGCCAAATACCGGTTTGGCGCAAGTTGCACAAACAAAGGGAAGCATGGAGCCCAGTCAGCGGTTAAGGGCACATTCACCAACTCCACAATCCACAAACAGAAAACGGGCTCCCGAGCCAGCCACCTGCAAAGTGTTGAACTCGCATGAATTATTTGCGCGCATTGAAATAAACGTGCGCAATAAATGTAATGCGCACATAAAACTCATGTCAGAACAGAACTCGTACCGGACAGTGCGTCGCAACCCTGCCTATGACATTTGTCCTCAATCGCGTGCAGGTCAGCAAGCCTCGCAAGCGATGCTCGTTTATGGAGCACATCGCAGCAGTCAGGTGGCGACGTGCGTAGCAGCAGCGCCGTCTTTTCTGCTTGGACGAGAAGAAACGATTGGCATCGTCAATCACCAGGTTAATGTCATTGAGCGCGAATGGCTGGCGATCTGTAACGAAGCCAGCATGAGCACAGTGGATCAAACGCTCTTTTGGCAGCGGCAGTTTTTGAACCCCTTCGCCTTCCTTGATGCGCCAGAGGGGGTGCGTAGTCCTGACCTTGCCCTCGATATGTGATCCGTTAATCGAGAGCAAGATCAATCTGTCGTTCATCACCGAAATTGATAAGGCTTGTCGAATTTTGTGCTGATTGGTCGGGCGCGGACTGTGGGTTTGTCTGAAAACTGTAGGACTCCATCCTTTTTTGTCGGATTAATTGCTAATCCAAGGAATCTTCTGAATCTGCTTCAATTACTGGAAGGTGGCCACACTGTTCGACGACATTCAGAATGACCGGCGAGCGACCGAATAAATCAAGCGTCCATCTCAATGACGCGGGCCACGTCGCCACGGCATTCTGCACATACCCCTACAAGCAACAAGTCGCCAGCTTTAACGGTTCCCGTGAAGTTGGTGATGGTTACGCCGTGCCGACATTTTCCGCACCAAACATTTGCCAGCAATTGCTTCTTGATTGCGGCAGGAACGTTTGCCCACAATTTCGCGGCGGGCTCGGTGAATTTGGGAAGGGACTCAATGCTGACCGTGCGTTCAATTGGTATTGGTTGACCAGCGTCAGCCAAGCGCGCCAATACCTTTCCTCTGTGAAAGAAATTTTGCTCGTTACCTGCTTTGAGGGTGATATTTTTCATGAAAACACAAGCTCTGTTGCAGCCAACATATTTTTATCTACTGCCCCCACAAGGTCGAGAGTGGCGCAGCCCAAATGTTATCCCCCAGCGGCATCGTCTCATCGCCGTCATACAGCAGCACGCCCATCTTGAACTGATCACCGGCCAGACTGGATAACTTTTTGAGTCCCCGTAAATCACTCTCCTTGACCGTTGCTGCCGCCTTGACCTCGACACCGACCAGTTGTCCAGCAGCGTTCTCGATCACCAAATCGACCTCAAACTTATCAGTATCCCGATAGCACATCAGCCGATAGTTGCCATCCGCCGTTGTTGTATGTTTAAGCAACTCCCCGAACACGAATGTTTCCAGCACATTGCCAAACCGCGTCCGATCTTGTTGAACTTCCTCTGGACCCAAGTCGAGAAGTGTTGCCAACAAACCAGAATCGATGAACTGCAGCTTGGGCGTCTTGACGACACGATTGAGGCGATTGCGGGCCCACACATCAACGCGCTTGAGCAAGTACATCTGCTCAAAGACGCTGATATACCGAGAGGTGGTTTTTCCATCGAGACCGACATGTCCACCCAGTTTGGTGTAGTTGCACATTTGTCCAGCGGTCTGTGCCAGCGCACGCAAAAATCGCGGCAACTGATCCAGCTTTTCAATGCCTGCCACATCGCGAACATCACGCTGGATGATGGCGTCGATGTACTGCCGCGACCAAGCAACTCGCCGTTTGGCCGAGGCACGCGAAATCGCTTCTGGATAACCGCCACGCAACACTCGCTCGACCAGATCACTGCCCACGGCATGTGTACCAAGTTTGAGAATTCGCCCCGCGAATACGCTGTCGATCCAGTTCGCTGAATGCCCCTCAATTTCGCTTTGTGACAAGGGCAGCAATGACAAGGTCTCCATTCGACCAGCCAGCGAATCAGCAACCGTAGGCAATGCCATCAAGTTGGCTGATCCAGTGAGCAGAAAGCGTCCGGGACGACGGTCCTCATCGACGCTTTTTTTGATGGCCAGCAGCAACTGTGGAGCACGCTGAATCTCATCAATCACCGCACGATCCAGGCTGCGAATCATACCCACAGGGTCCTCGCGAGCCGACAACAGTGTTAGCTCATCATCCAGTGTCAGATAGCGCAGTCCCTTGTCTGTCATTTGGCGCACGAGGGTTGTTTTGCCAGCCTGGCGCGGGCCAGCCAGCAGAACCACTGGCGTGTCCAGCATGGCTTCGGCAATGCGCGGTTCGATTCGACGTGGGTAAAGGATTGGCGTGTTCATATTTGCATAATACCGTGAATTACGGAAAGTATGGCCGTTAAATTCGGAAACTAATGCCGTGAATTGCGGAGCTTATGTTCAGCTTTTAGGGCCTGAAGCAGCCCTGGAAAGATCGATCTTGCCAAGTAATCCAACCCGAGATCCATGGCATTGGGGCCCACGGACCTGCGTTCCTGCTAAAACATGGTGTCAGCGCCCGAATTCAGCCTCTTTGGGTAGTCGGTTTTCTCTCAAAGCTAAAAAGATGTCGGGTCGCGCTTTTTCAACATCAGCAGCCGGTGCAGCGCTGGCAATGTAGTCGCGAACGGCCTGGGAGCCACCTTGGCCGAGCAGGTCCCGCGCATCAGTGCCAACTTGACTTATCCCAGGAGGCACGGCCAAAGCGAACCCCGTCACCTTGGCCGCTTCCAACGCCCTCGGGATGGCGTTTGACTTCAGTCTTCCAGCCGCATCACGGCTGATGTCGTGGTCTGTCGCAACAACTACACCCGGAAATAAATCGGATAGGTCCGATTTTTTGACCCATCTGGCGACTGCCATCACATTGTTCGACGACAACGCGCAAAGCGTGTTGCCTGCACCGCTCTGTTGAATCGCAAGTCCTGTTGCCACCCCTTC
>Ga0214252_1000622_pt1 | contig 12791 bp, 8 predicted proteins | sample TroBogypolimnion_47_FD_153090 | JGI IMG/M metagenome (GOLD analysis project Ga0214252, IMG submission 153090) | Freshwater microbial communities from Trout Bog Lake, WI - 13JUL2009 hypolimnion | ecosystem: Environmental > Aquatic > Freshwater > Lake > Hypolimnion/Profundal zone | place: Trout...
CCCGCCAGGGCCGTGAGCTGCTGGGTCTGGGCCTGGATGAGCCGCTGGCGCTCGGTCTGCAGCATCACCTGGGCGCGGAGGGTGTCGAGCTTGGTGCCCACACCCTGCTTCTGCTGGTTCTGGGCCAGGGTCGCCAGGGCCTCAGCCAGCTCCACGCGGGACTGGCCCGCCTGGATGGAGGCGCCGGCGCGCAGCGCGCGCAGGTACTGGCCCACCACCAGCGCGGTGATCTCCTCGCGGACCGCCCGGCCCTGGGCCCGGCTGGAGTCCTCGGCGTGCTGAGAAGCGCGCCACTTCTTCCAGAGGCTCAGGTCGAAGAGGGTTACCTCGGCTTCCAGGCCCACCTGGTTCCAGCTGAAGGGGCCCACCAATTGGGGGCCGTGGGGCTGGGGCATGCCCATGAGGGCGTCGAGGCTGTACTTGTTGCGCTGGGAGAAGGCCTGGGCGCCGACATGGGGCAGGAGGCTCGCAGCCGCGGATTTGCGGTCCTCACCGCTCTCGGCAATGGCCAGCAGTGACTGGTGGACTCTGGGGTTCTGGTCCAGGGCCGTCTGGATGGCCTGGATGAGGCTCAGGCGCTGGGCCGGGGCAGGGGCGGCGAGCGCGGGGCTGGCCACCTGGGCCCAGGCCGGGCTGGAGCCCAGCAGGGCCAGGCCCAGCAGCAGCCGCCGACCAGGGAACCCAAAACCACAGGGGCTGGCATCGGACATCAAGACCTCCATCGGCATCGAAGTAACTTCAGGGCGGATCACGAGGCGGACCTGCTGTTGGCCTGCATCCGGCTCAGGAAGCCCTTGAACTGGTTCAGCTCCGCCTGGGTAAAGCCCTTCAGGTGGGCGTTCAGCACCTTGATGCCCACGGGAGGCAGGAGCGCGTGGAGCTCCCGACCCGCGTCCGTGAGTTCCAGGTGGATGATCCGGCGGTCCGAGCTGCTGCGCACGCGGCGGATCAGGTCTTTCTCCTCCAGGCGATCGAGCATGCGCGTCATGGAACCGGTGTCGTAGCGGCTGAAGCGGCACAATTCCGCCGCCGTGGAGCCACAGCCACTGGCGATCCGCATGAGGGTCACCCACTGCGCCCCGGTGATGCCCAGCTCGGTCACCTCGTCATCGAAGGCCGCCAGCAGGCGACCGGACACGTCGGCGATGAGGCGACCCACGCTGTCCTCCGGGTTGTAGTTCTCGGCGGTGTAAGGGCCTTCTGGCTCGGCGTGCTGCGGTTTCATAAAGGTGGTCCAATCAGATGCCTAAGCAATAACTGCCAGAGCAGCAATATTGGGGGATGCCCCACCTTCTGTCAATCCCCAGCCTGCTGCAGGACGGGCCGGAATCTTCCAGATAATTAGATATTTTGACAAATTTCAAAATATATCTACGCTTGAACCAGGTGAACTAAATGGAATCCCGCTCCCTCGTATTCAAGGCTCTGGGCGATCCCACCCGCCGGGAGATCCTGGAGCGCCTTCAACGCGGGGACCTAAATGCGGGCGAGCTGGCCGAGGGTTTCCCCATCGGCAAGGCCAGCATCTCACACCACCTCAACCTGCTTAAGCAGGCGGGCCTCGTACGGGTCCGCCGCTCGGGCCAGCAGCAGATCTACTCGCTTCACACCACCGTCTTCCAGGAGGCGCTCCAATGGCTGATCACCCTGTTCCAGGAGCCGACACCGGCCCCGACGAAAGCCCGCGCCAAGTCCTCAATGAATGGCCGGTCTGGCTGATGCTGGCCCTCCTCTGGGGAGGGAGCCTGCTGGTCCTGCAATACCTTCCAGAGCGGGTGCCCATCCATTGGGACCTCCACAACCAGGTGAACGGCTGGGGCAGCCGCTGGCTGGCGGCGCTGCTGCTGCCCGGCGTCGCTACCGCGACCTATCTGTTCCTGCTGGCCATGGACTGGGGCGGGCTGGATTTCCGGGCAGCGAGCCGCATGGCCCCGGCCACCAAGCGGCAGCTGCGGATCCTGGTGCTGCTCCTGCTCGGAGTGCTCCAGGCCATCATCCTGGAAGCCACTCTGCGCGGCGGCACCCTCCGGGGGGCTTCGCTGAATGCCTGCATCTGGGCCTTCTTCATCCTCTTTGGCAACCTCATGCCGCGCCTCGAACCCAACGGCTGGGCCGGCATCCGCATCCCTCCGACCCTGGAGAACCGCGAGGTCTGGAAGCAGACCCACCGCTTCGGCGGCAAGCTCTTCGTCATCGGCGGAACCCTCCTCCTGCCCACGGCATTCCTTCCCGAGCCCTACCCGATGATCAGCCTGGTGGCGGGCCTGGTTCTGCTCAGCCTCATTCCCATCGTCTACGCCTACCGCCTGCGGGCCGCCCTGTCTCGCTAGACCCCCTGGAGATTCCTATGCCCCGTGCTCTGCTGCTCTCCCTGCTTTGCGTTCCGGCCCTGGTGGCCCAGGTGCCTGCCAGTCCCGTCGGCGATTGGAACGGCACCATCCAGACCCCGGGCCCGGGCTTGAAGATCCAGATCACCCTGGAGGCCAAGGCCGGCGCCTGGGTGGGCCGCATCTCCATTCCGACTCAAGGGGTCAAGGACCTGCCCCTGGGCGACATCCAGGTGGCTGAGGGCTCACTGGCCTTCGCGCTGACGGGGATTCCGGGTGACCCCCGATTCAAGGGGAGCCGACAGGCGGATGGCTCCTATGCGGGCCAGTTCACCCAGGGCGGGCAGAGCATCGCCTGCGCCTTCCAACGCTCCGAGGCCGGGTCCGCGCCCACGTCTGCACCGGAGCCCTCCAGATCTGGGCCCGGGGACCGGGACTTGGCCTTCCCGGGCTTCAACGCCTTCCCCCTCAAGGGCAGTGTGCGGGCCGGGAAGACCAGCCCCTACTTCGCCTTGCTGGTGGCGGGCTCGGGCCCCACGGACCGCAACTGGTCCAACCCCCTCATCCCTGTGCCCAGCCATGGTGGACGGGATCTGGCCCTCTGGCTGCAGGAGCAGGGCCTGGGCTCCCTGCGCTACGACAAGCGCTTCATCGGGTCCGTGGATCCCAAGCTGGACATCTCTCTGGATGCGCAGCTGGGCGATGTGAAGGCGGCCCTGAAGGCGGCCCGCCTCTTGCCGGAAGCCAGGGGGAAGAAGCTGCTCCTGGTGGGCCACAGCGAAGGGGCGCTGCTGGCCCTGCTGGCGGCTGGCGACGCGGATGCGGCCCTGCTCCTCGCCATGCCGGGCATGAGCATGGGCAAGCTCATCGTGGCCCAGGTGAAGGCCAGCTTGGATGCGGCCAATGCCCCAGCGGACGTGGCCAAGACGAACCTGGACTTCCTGGAGGACACCCTGGGTGCCATCCGCAAGCACGCCTCCCTGCCCGGGGCGGCCGCGGGCGTGGCACCAGGTGTGGTGGGCCTCGCCAAGGCCCTGGGCCGACCCGAGAGCCTCACCTTCGTGCGTGACTTGCTGGACCTGGACCCCTGGGGCGCAGCCCAGCGCCTGACCATCCCCTGCGCCGTGGTCTGGGGCGACCGGGACATCCAGACCTGGCGGCCCGCCACGCTGCCCGCGGAGTTCAAAGGCGCGGTGCTGGAGATCGCCGGGGCGAATCACCTACTCAAGCGCGAACCCCGCAGCCGCGCCGAGCTCTCCGGCCAGACCGCCATGAGCGCCTACGGGGACGACACCCCCCTGGCGGACCTCGCCCCCCTGGCGCTGTGGCTGAGGCTGCTCAAGTAGGGCCGGGACTGGGGAATCGGCTGGCTTTCTGCAAAAACTCATTGGCCGGGATCTGCGGGGATGGACGGGGATGAAAAGCAGACTTGGGAATGGCCGAATCCCATCCCCGGCAAAATGCATTTCTCTTTTTCACGTTTGGGGGCGGTCCGCTGTCGGAAGGTATGAGGGCCTTGGTTTAGGGCTGACAGGCTAGAACCCCATCGGGACGACCTACAGTACGAGCTCGGGCGTCAGAGCTCCCCTGGGCGGCTAGACTGGACCTTCATCCCTTTGGAGGTCCCATGTTCCGTCTTGACGGCAAGATCGCCCTCGTCACCGGCGCCAGCCAGGGCATCGGCGAGGCCATCGCCAAGCAGCTGGCGGCCCAGGGGGCCACGGTGGTCTGCGCGGCGCGGACCTTGGCCAAGCTGCAGCTGGTGGCGGACGCCATCACAGCGGCGGGTGGCAAGTCTGATGTGCTCGAGGCGGACCTCAGCGACGGCGCCTCCGTGCGCAGCGCCATCGCCACCACCATTGAGCGCCACGGAGCCCTCCACATCCTCGTGAACAATGCCGGCATCACCCGCGACAAGTTGCTCATCCAGATGAAGGAGGAGGACTGGGACGCCGTGGTGGACACCAACCTCAAGGGCGCCTGGACGGCCATCCAGGCGGCTACCAAGCCCATGATGAAGCAGCGCTGGGGGCGCATCATCAACATCGCTTCCGTGGTGGGCCAGATGGGCAATCCGGGCCAGTCCAACTACGTGGCCGCCAAGGCCGGTCTCATCGGTCTCACCAAGTCCGTGGCGCGGGAGCTGGCCAGCCGCAACGTGACCGCCAACGCCGTCACCCCCGGCTACATCGAGACCGCCATGACTTCGGGCCTTTCGGAAGATGTGAAGACCGAGTTCACCAAGCAGATCCCGCTGGGCCGCATGGGCACCCCCGCCGATATCGCCGCCGCCGTGGTCTTCCTGGCCAGTGACGAGGCCAGCTACATCACGGGCCAGATTCTCAGCGTCAACGGCGGCATGCTGATGCCCTGATGGCCAACGCCGCGCAGGACCTGCTCGCCCGCACCTGGGCTGCTTTCCGCTTCCGGCGGCACTGGCCCTGGGCCGCCTTCCTGCTGGGCTTCCTGCTCCTGGCCCTGGGGCGCGGCTCCAGCTGCCTGGGCAGCGGGCTGGTCTGGTCCGGCGGCCTGGTGCTGGGCTGGCGCCTGCTGCGCTGGATCTGGCAGCGCCTGCTCTTCCGGGTCTCCCGGCGCCTCTGGGTGATCCTCGCGCTGCTGTCCGTGCTGCCCCTGGTGGGCCTGGCCCTCAGCCTCCTGGGCTTCGCGTGGCTGGGCCTGGGGGCCCAGGTGAGCCGCTCCACCCAGCAGACCCTCGCAGCCTGGGAGGAGGCCCTCAAGGTGGCCAACCAGGAGCCTACGGACGCGGGGGCCCTGCAGGCCCTGCGCACCTATGGCGGGGCCTGGATCGAACGCACACGCTCCCTGCCCGAGGGCACGCCCGCCACTTTTCTGGGCATGGTCTGGGCGGAGAGCCAGGACACCAAGGGGAGCCAGGACACCTACCTGCGGGCCGTGCGCAAGGAGGGCCAGGGCTACCGCGTCCTCTCCCTCAACCTGGGCATCCTTGGCGACCAGGCCCAGGCCCTGGCCGGGGGGCAGGTGCGCTTCCAGCTGAGTCCCCGCCAGGAGGGCCCGAAGGGCGAGTCCAAGCTGAAGGTCCGGGCCGGGGGGCAGGGCATGGTCGCCGAGGCTCCCATCCTCGAGAGCCAAGGCGAGGCCATCAGCTCCTGGACCAAGGGGCAATCACTCGAGGGCCGCGCCTTGTTCGCGCCCTTCGACCTGCCGCCCCTGGCCTTCCCCCTCCGCGAGTGGACCACGGGCCGGGCCCTGGTGCTCACGGCCACGCCGGAGACCAACCTCTATGTCCTCTTCGCGGGCTACCGCGCCCATGAGCAGCAGGGCCTCTCACTGGGCACCGTGAAGGCCATCATCATTCTCAGCCTGGTGCTGCTGAGCCTCGCCACGGCCCAGGTACTGTCCACCCTGCTGGGGCTGGGCCTGGCCTGGTCCCTGGGGCGGGCCGTGAACGACCTCCACCGGGGTGTCCAGCGCCTGGCTCTGGGGGATTTCACCGTGCGCATCCGGCCCCGGGGACGGGATCAGGTGGCCCAGCTTTCCGTGGCCTTCAACGACATGGCGGCCCGCCTGCAGACGGCTGCAACCGAGCGGGAGGAGAGGCTGCGCATGGAGGAGGAGTTGCGCGTGGCGCGGGAGGTGCAGATGCGCCTGCTGCCCGATCTCGAGGCCCTCAAGATGCCCTCGGTGCGGGCCACCATCCTGCCGGCCCTGGAAGTTGCCGGGGACTACTACGACCTCTTCCCCCTGCTGGACGGCAGCCTGGCTTTCCTCATCTCCGATGTGAGCGGCAAGGGCACCAGCGCCGCCTTCTACGCGGCGGAAACCAAGGGCGTGCTCTCGGCCCTGGACAAGCAGGCCCTGGATCCCCGGGAGGTGGCTTCGCGGCTCAACGCGATCTGGTGCGAGGGGCACGGGAGGAAGCTCTTCCTCACCCTGGCCTACGGCACCTTCCACCCCCGCACGGGCCGCTTCGCCTTCGTGCGGGCGGGCCATCCTCCGGCCTTCCACCGCCGCGCCGATGGCAGCGTCCTGCGCCTCCAGCCCCGGGGCCTGGGCGTGGGCCTCAGCGCCGACCGCTTCCGGGATTCCCTGGAGGTCTGCGAAGGCAACCTCGAGCCTGGGGAGAGCCTCATCTTCTTCACGGACGGCCTCAGCGAGGCCCAGGCCCCGGATGGTTCCTTCTACGGAGAGGCGCGCCTGGAAGTCCTGCTGGCCCGGCCCACCGAAGACCTGCAGGCTATGATCCTGGCCGACGTGGCTGCCTTCACCCAGGGGCATCCATTTGCGGATGACCTCACCCTGCTGATCCTCAGCCGCTGAGGGCGTTCAGAAAAAAAGAAACCGCTAAAGGAGCGAAAAGGGCGCGAAAGCAAAATTGCAAAGCGAACTGATTTTTTGCCGGGGATTCACGGAGATTTGCGGGGATGAGGAACGGACCTGCATCTGCCTCTTTTCCATCCCCGTCCATCACCGCCCATCCCCGGCCAAATTCATTTCCCTGGTGCTTCAGCGTCCCTGCTAAATCACGGTCTGTTTTAGCCGGGGATCTACGGGGATTTGTGGGGATGAGAACAGGCCTGCATCCGCCTCTTTCCCATTCCCGTCCATCGCCGTTCACATCCCTGGCCTAATTCATTTACCTGGTGCTTCAACCCCCCTGCTAAAACACGGGCTGTCTCAGTGCAGGGCTTCCTTCAGCTCGCGCACGATCTCGGGGGCCTGGACCTTGGCGCTGGCGAGGGCCTTGGTGAAGAGGGCCGTGGCCTCGGGGCCGCGCCCCTCGCCCCGGGCCAGCCAGGCCTGGGCCCGCAGGATGTAGGGCGACTCCTCGGTGGAGAGGGCCTGGCTGCGCTCCATCAGATTGCGGGCCGGGGTCCGGTGACCCTCGCGGGCATGGCATTCCGCCGCACCGGCCAGACAGTAGGCTTCCATAACCGAATCCTTGAGCTCCTCATGGACACTGAAAGACTGGAGGTAATAGGAGCGGGCTGCTTCGAAGCGGCCCGCGCTGCGGGCCAGCTCACCCAGGTTGTACAGGGCCAGGGCCTCCATGGGGCGCAGCGAGGCTTTGCGGGCCAAGTCCAGGTACTGGTGGACCAGCGCCTCGGCTCGGTCGATGTCACCCCGGGACTGGTACACCGAGGCCAGGCCCATGAGGGTGTAGACGAGGCCATTCTGGTCGCCGATGACCTCGCGCAGGGCCTTGGCCTTCTTGAAGAGCTCCTCGGCCCGGTCCAGGCCGCCCTCCTGAGCCAAGGCCAGGTCCCCGAGGTTGTTGGTGATAACGGACTCGCTCCATTTGTCGCCATTGCTGCGGACCACCTCCAGCGCCTCCAAATAGTGGCTTTCAGCGCCCTTGAGGTTCCCCCGCTCTCGTTCCACCACGGCCAGGTCGATGAGCACCATGGAACTCCCAACCCGATCCTCCACGGACTGGAAGCCTGAGAGGGCCAGCTTGTACTCGGCCTCGGCCTCGGGCAGCCGGTGGCGGCGCTGGAGGTTTACGCCCAGGGTCGTGTGGATGCCGGCTTCATTGGCGTCGCCCAGGGTGTGGGCAATGGCCAGAGCTTCCTGGGAGGCGCGATCCGCGGCCTCCCATTGACCCCGGCTTCCGAGGCGGATGGCCAGCAGGTGGAGGGCCGTTAGCTCGGCCTGGCGGTTGCCCTGGGCCCGGGCGGCCCAGCGGGCCCACTGGATCACGGGCTCCGATGGGGCGTCAGCCAGCCGCTCCAGGCAGCGGGCGTAGGCCAGGATGGCGGGCACGTAGTCTGGAGCAGCCAGGGCCACGGCCTGGAAGACCGGAGCGGCCTCCTTGAAGGTGCCGTGGTCCAGCAGCTCCCGGCCGCGGGCATAGGCCTCCAGCAGGGCGGGGGGCACGCCGGTCCGGGCGCGGTTGTGGGAGCCAAAAGGATCCGTGGCCCGGAGCAGGTCGCCGGCGGCCTTCATCACCAGGGCCTGGATCGCCTCCCCCTGGATCGGCTCCCGGGCTTCTCCGGCCTGGCGCAGCTTGCCTGTGGCGTCCTTGAGCTCGTAGTGGAGGACCACCACGTTGTCCTTGTCCCTCGTGAGGTTGCCCCGCAGCAGCAGCTTGGAGCCCAGGGCTGAGGCCAGGCGGACCTGATCCGCGGGGCCGAGGGCCGCCCCCGGCGGCAAGTGGAGGGCCGCTTGGGCCTTGGCCATGGTGTCTGCGTCCAGGGGCGAGAGCTTGGTGCTCTCCCGCAGGACGGACTCCAGCATTTCAGGCAGGATGATCCGGGCGATCGTGTCCAGCTTTGGATCACCGGTGCCATTCACGATGGGGAACACAGCCACCCGGGCGGGCCGCTTCTTGGTGAGGTCCGAAATGACGCCCCGGCTCAGAAGCCAGTTGGCTCCGACAGCCAGGAGCAGGGCGCTGATGATACTGATCGAGACCCAGCGCAGGAGGCTGTGGGGCTTCAGCAGGCGTTCCAGGGTTTCGGAGACTTTGGAACTGGTGGGGCGCTTGAAGGGGTGGGTCTCCAACATGCCCTTCAGGAGTTCCGCCGTGCCCGAGGGCAGGCCCCGGACCTTCAGCTCGCTGCGCTTGCCTTCGAGGATGGCCCGCATGCGGGACCGGTCCTCCCCGGGGTAGGGATGCTCGCCGGAAAGCAGCTCCCAGGCCACGATGCCCAGGGAGAAGATGTCACTGGAGGAGCCCGCCGCCTGGCCCTGCAGCTGCTCTGGCGAGGCATAGCGGGGGCTGCCCATGAAGGTACCCACCTGCGTGAGCCGGTCCCAGGTGTGGCGGGAACTCGCCTGGGAATCGCCAGGCCCCCTGGTCACATTCTTGGGTTGTGCTGTGAGCTGGTCCCCCAGTTCCTGGGCCTTTTCGGCTTCATCCAGGGCCTGGAGCAGGGCGAAGTTCGGCACCCCCCCGGCGGGGGCCGTGCCGGACTCGGGGAGGCCACGCGGATCCACCAGACGGGCCAGGCCGAAGTCCAGGACCTTCACCAGGAGCCGCCGCCCACCGTGGGCAGGCACCACCATGATGTTGCCGGGCTTGAGGTCCCTGTGCACGATGCCCTTGGCGTGGGCGATCTCCAGAGCTTGGGCCACCCCCTGGAGCACGTAGAGCTTGTCCTTGAGTTGCAGGGTCGGTGCGGCCTGGTCGAGGGTCAGGCCCTCCACCAATTCCATAGCGATGAAGGAGCCTTCGGGTGCATCCACCCAGTCATGGACCTGGCAGACATTGGGGTGGTTCAGCTGGGCCAGGACCAGGGCCTCCCGGCGGAAGCGCTCCAGGGAGCCTGGATCGCAGGCTTCCCGGGGGTGCAGGGCCTTCAGCGCCACGCTGCGCTCCAAGGTCGGATCCCAGGCCTTGTACACCTCGCCCATGCCGCCACGCCCCAGCAGCGCTTCCACCTGGAAGCGGCCCACGAGGGTGCCGGGTTCCAGGACCCGCAGGGCAGGGCCGGGAACGGCGGGATGTTGCGGTGTGTCGGACATGTGCCACTAGGATGGCATATCTTCCTACCAGAATTGGAACCGCGAAACACGCGAAAGGGCGCGTAAGGGAATCTGCCGCAAAGGGCTCAGCCCCGGGCCTTGGCCAGCACCTCGAACACGGTCTGGCGCAGGGAGCGCAGGGTGTAGGGCTTCTGGAGGAAGGCGGCGAGGCCCCGTCCCGTGAAGGCCTGGATGGATTCCTGCTCGTTGTAGCCGCTGCTGAGGATCACGGGCATGTTGGGCTGGAGGCGGCGGATGGCCTGGAAGGCCTCCCGGCCGTCCATGTGCGGCATGGTGAGGTCCATGAGCACCACGTCCACCTGCAGGTCCGGCCGCTTGATGACCTCCATGGCCTCCAGGCCGTTGGTGGCGGTGATGACCTTCAGTCCCAGGGACTCGATCATGGCCGTGGCGGCCTCCAGGATGATCTCCTCGTCATCCACCAGCAGGAGGGTGGCGCTGTGGGTCAGGACTGGCAACAGGGCTGGCGTTGCTGCTGCTGTCTGCCCAGTGCCACAGGCCAGGAAGAGCAGCTTGAAGGTGGTGCCGCGGCCCTGCTCGCTGTAGATCCGCATGCCTGCGCGATGCCCCTTGAGGATGCCGATGGTGGCCGACAGGCCCAGGCCCCGGCCCGTGATCTTGGTGGTGAAGAAGGGCTCGAAGATGCGGTCCAGAACCTCCCGGGACATGCCACATCCGGTATCGCTCACTTCCAGCGAGACGTAGGTGCCGGGCTCGAGGTTCTGCCCCTGGAAGACCTGATCCAGGTAGGTGCGGTCCAAGTGCAGGATGCTGGTGCAGAGCCGGATGGTGCCGTCGTGATCGCCGATGGCGTCCGAAGCGTTGGTCACCAGGTTCATGATCACCTGCTGGATCTGGGCTGCATCGGCCTCCACCGTGGGCAGGTCAGGAGCCAGATCGAACCGCAGGGAGATCTTCTTGGGGATGGAGACTTCCAGGAGGTGGGTCACCTCGTGGACCACCTGGTTCAGGTCGTAGGGGCGCACGACGAAACGCCCCCGGCCCGAATAGGCCAGCATCTGGCGCGTGAGGTCCGAGGCCCGGTGGATGATGCGCTCCAGGCTCTCCATGTGCGGCTGAGCCGAGGATTCCGGGGAGATCTTGGTTTGGGCCATGTTCATGTGGCCCAGCATGGCCGTGAGCAGGTTGTTGAAATCGTGGGCGATGCCGCCGGCCAGGACGCCCAGGCTCTCCAGTTTCTGGGCGTGCTGCATCTGGCGCTCCAGCTGAGCCCGGTCCTCCTCGCTGTGGCGGCGCTCCAGTTCCCCGGCGGCCCGGGAGGCGAAGATGGAGAGCAGGGAGGCCGCCTCTTTGGGCGCGCTCAGGGGACGGCGGTGGACCACGGCCAGGAAGCCCTGCACCTTCTGGTGGGAATCGATGAGGGGGGCACCCACGTAGCCCTGGGCCTGGAGGTCGCGGAGCATGCCCTGGTTCGGGAACCGCTCCTGCACCCCCGAGGCGATGACGCAGATATCTCCCTTGAGGGCCTGCTCGCAGGGTGAGCCCGCCAGCTCGTAGTTGAAGTTGTCCGCGGGTGCACCATCCATGAAGACAGCCAGGGTCTGGATCCTCTTGACGCCATGCTCCAGCGCAGCCTCACCGAGGAAGGCGGCGTCGGCGCCCGAGGCCTGGGCGAGATGCCGCACGAGGTTCTGGAAGAACGTGTCGCCGAAGGAGGTGGAGACTCCGCTGGCCACGTGGAGGATCTGGTCCTCCAGGCGCTGCTTCTCGGCCAGTTCGCGCTGGAGCCCGGCATTGAGCTCCTGAATCTGGGCCGTGGCGCGGTCCACCTGGCGGCGGAAGGCCAGGGCCAGGAGTACGGCCAGCACCAAAGCCGCGATGGTGCTGAGGCCCACCCGCAGCACCCAGGGTGGCAGACCCGTGCGGACTTGGGGCGCGAGCCACTGGTTGATGGCCCGGTGGTAATCGGAATCGGGGTTCTTGCGGCCCTCGGTCAGGTAGGTGTCCAGGGCGGCTAGAACGTCGGCATTGCGGTGCTTCCCGGTGGCGAAGAAGGTGTCGAAGGGGCTGAACACCACGGGGGTGCGCTCCACCCGGAAGCTGCGTTCCTGGGCGTAGCCGAAGATGTTGGTGGCCACACCCGCCTCAGCCTGGCCGGCCTCCACGGCGCGCATCACGTCCACGAAGCTGCCCACCTCGAGGTAGGTCACAGGAATGTTGAACTTTTCGCAAAGCTCCCGGAAGTGCTGGCCGTTTACATCGCCCTTCATGAGGGCCACACGCCGATCCCGTACGTCCAGAACTGTGACAATGCCGGAACCGGGGTGGGCGTAGAGAATGCTCCAGACCGTGAAGGCGGGCGCCTGGCAGTAGTCGATGTAGGTCTCCCGCTCGGGGGTGCGGGCCACGCTGGTGATGATGTCGACCTCGCCCGCCTTGGCCCGGTCCAGACCCTCCTGCCAGGTGCCTGGCCGGAACTGGAGCTCCCAGTCCTGGCGGGCGGCCACCTCGCGGAGCATGTCGGCGCAGAAGCCTTTGGCCGTGCCGTCCTCGGCCATGAAGATGGCCGGGGCATGGGGGAAGACACCCACCTTCACCACTCGCCGAGGCGCAGCCTGCAGGCAGAAGCACCCGGCGACGGCCAGGAGGAGGGCTGATAGACATCGGAGCCAGGTTGATGGCGTACGTAAGGTCAGCAATGAGTCCCTATAAAAAGACTCCATCGGCATGGGGGGCAGCGATCCTGAATTTCCCTAGTCCAGCTTGGCTTTTCGCTCCCCGTCTTTCCAGCGCAGCCGCAGCTCGGCGCCGCTGGGGAGGGCCTGGGCGCGGGTCACGGGCCGCCCATCGGGCCCCAGGGCCAGCACGAAGCCACGCTGCAGGGGCCCCGTGGGGTCCAGGCCCTGGAGCCGCTCCGCCAGCACCGCCAGGCGCTGACCCCGGGCCTGGATGGCCTTCTGCAGCAGGGGGGCCAGGTGGCGTTGGGCCTCCCGCACCCGGGACAGATCCTCCTCGCGGGCGGCCCGCGAGGAGGAT
>Ga0214252_1000629_pt1 | contig 12677 bp, 9 predicted proteins | sample TroBogypolimnion_47_FD_153090 | JGI IMG/M metagenome (GOLD analysis project Ga0214252, IMG submission 153090) | Freshwater microbial communities from Trout Bog Lake, WI - 13JUL2009 hypolimnion | ecosystem: Environmental > Aquatic > Freshwater > Lake > Hypolimnion/Profundal zone | place: Trout...
TGTATCGGATTTTGTCTGGATCAATTCGCCATCAAATCCCACTGGGCGTATCTCATCTCGCGAAGAGCTACAAGCAGTTATCGCATACTCGCGCCGAGCCGGTGCTGTGATTGCTAGCGATGAGTGCTACTTCAATTTTCCCGCTCGAGTTGATGGTGTTCAGCCGATTTCTCTGCTTCAGGTGGCGGGGGGAGATAATAGAAATCTTATTGCTCTCCACTCATTATCAAAGCGTTCTAATCTGGCGGGCTATCGCGGAGGAATGATCATCGGCGATCCATTATTGATTGCGAAGATTCGCGAGATTCGCAAGCACTCTGGATTATTAGTTCCAGCCCCCATCCAAGCCGCGATGATCGCGGCGCTTGAAGATGAGACCCATGTGCACCAACAGTCACAGCGTTATGCACAACGTCGAGATATGTTACGGCCTGCTTTGGCTACCTTAGGTTTTGTCGTTGAACATAGCGAGGCTGGTTTATATATCTGGTGCACACGCGGGGAGCGGGATATGGATTCAGTTTCATTCTTTGCGGAGAATGGAATTTTAGTAACCCCTGGTGGCTTTTATGGCGAAGCAGGATCAAGGCATATCCGCATTGCTTTGACAGCGACTGATGCGCAGATCGCGGCTGCTGCCACGCGAATCCTGAAGTAGTCGAATATGCAACTTAAGCGTCCGACCTCGGCAATTCTGCTCGTTGGTGGATTTGGAACTCGACTACAACCTCTGACTTTTCGCACACCTAAGCCAATGCTTCCCGTCGCCGGTATTCCATTCACTGAGCATCAAATTGCCAAGGCTCGGGCAGCGGGAATCACCGAGATAGTTCTCGCGACCTCCTATCTAGCCGAAATATTCGAACCTCATTTTGGCGATGGTGAACGCTTTGGAATCAAAATCTCGTATGCAGTTGAGAAGAGTGCTCTGGGAACTGGCGGGGCTATAGCCAACGCGGCACAGCTCATGAGCGCAGATGGACCGATCGTAATTTTTAATGGTGATGTACTAAGTAGCCACGATCTGCACGCCCAGATGGATCTTCACCTCGTGGGAGACGCTGATGTAACTCTGCACCTCACCGAAGTTGGCGATGCACGTGCATTTGGCGTTGTTGAAATGGAGGGATCTCGCATCCTTTCCTTCAATGAGAAGATGGAAAATCCTCCAACAAATATTATTAATGCCGGTTGCTACATATTTAATCGAGCGGTTATTGACTCCATTCCACGAGATCGAGCCGTGAGTGTCGAGCGCGAGATATTTCCTGCGCTCCTCACCGGAGGTTCCAGAGTTTTGGGGTATTTGGATTCCTCATATTGGCTCGATATCGGCACCCCAGCTGCGCTTTTGCAGGCCACCGCAGACCTGATCTCCGGTGCGGCACAATCCTTCGCGTTTTCTAAGCTGATAGAGCAAGGGTTGTATGCCCAGCTCTCTGGATCGCTCATTGCGCGGGATGCAGAGATTGCCCCTACTGCACATATCAAAGAGGGATCGTTTATAGCACCACATGCAAGAATTGAAAGTGGAGCGACAGTAGTTGGTTCCATCATCGGTGAGGGATCTCGGGTCGGTCCAGATGCTCAGCTAGTGCATACCTTTGTGGCTCCAAATTGCGAAATTCCTGGCGGATTTATCGCCAATAACCAGTTTTTTGGCTATTCCGAGGAAAAATGATTCTCTCTGGACTTGACGAAAAGGGATTACACGCGTGTAATTCACCCAAGACGTTTTACATCCAGCCGGACTAACCGTTGATGGTCGGTCCGAACAGTTTGAGGAGTATGTATGTCAGAACGCCAGCTTTCCGCTCAAGGAGATTTTGGAATGGGTGGTCTCACCAACCTCGGCGCCTCAAATAACGGAAATCCTGACCTCTCCTGGCAAGAACGGGCCTTATGCGCTCAGACCGACCCTGAAGCCTTCTTTCCTGAGAAGGGCGGCTCTACGCGCGAAGCGAAGAGAGTCTGCCTCTCGTGTGATGTTCGTTCCGAGTGCTTGGAATACGCTCTAGGACATGATGAGCGCTTTGGTATTTGGGGTGGACTCTCCGAGCGAGAGCGTCGTCGCCTTAAGCGTCGTTCTGCTTAACTCACATATCTCTGCCTTTACAGGTGCACACTAATGGCAGCGCAATTACCTGCAGAGCAATCTATACACGAGGTTGATCTAACCCGTTTTTATGTCACCGCAATAATCGTCTCTCATAATGGCGCTTCCTGGCTCCCCGAAGTAATTTCATCTCTCTCTTCGCAAACGCGAAGCATCAATCGCATCATCGCAGTCGACACTGGATCAATAGATGCATCGCCAAGGTTGCTTCGCGCTGCAGGCATAACTTATATTGCCGCCGAACCAGAGATTGGATATGGCGATGCTATTGAGATTGCCCTGGAACATGCTCGAAAATTGCAGGACCCAGCGGATGCTGCGAATGAATGCATTTGGTTAATTCACGACGATTGTGCCCCGGCTCGGGATGCGCTTGAATTGTTGTTAACGGCAATTAATGATCGACCTCAGGTAGTCATCGCTGGACCAAAATTATTGGGTTGGTACGATCGAGATCATCTACTCGAAGCTGGCATTTCAATTGCACGCAATGGTGCGCGTTGGACCGGACTCGAACCCCGAGAACAAAATCAAGGTCAGCACGATGAGATTAAAGAGGTGCTTTCAGTTAGCACCGCATGTATGTTGGTGCGCCGCGAAGCATTTGAAGAAATTGGTGGTTTGGATCCAAATCTTGCGCTCTTCCGGGATGATGTTGATTTAGGGTGGCGTGCACGTGTAGCTGGGTTTAGTGCTATTTGCGTTGGAGAGGCGAGCGCATTTCACGCGGAGGCATCTGCGAGCGAACGACGGGAAGTTGATGTAGCTGAGGCATTCTTACATCGCCCTCTATTGCTCGATCGAAGAAACGCTGCCTATGTAATGTTGGCAAATTCTTCTTGGTGGATGTTGCCGTGGCTCACATTTCAACTTCTGGGCACCAGCTTTCTGCGCGTAATCTTCGATCTGCTGGCAAAGCTGCCGGGATATGCCGGTGATGAAATCGCAGCGGTTGCACTTCTAATCATTCATCCCACCGACCTGATAAAAGCCAGAGCCACTCGGCGCAGGAAGCGATTGCTCTCTCCGGCGGTTGTGAGTGTCTTTATTCCGCCTCGCGGCAGCCAGATTCGGGCTGGGGTAGATCGAGTGACCAACACAATTTCCCAGAAATTAAAGGGTGGGCAGGATCCCCTCGAGGAGAATTATTCGCAGACGTACTCTGATCTCGGAGTGATAACGGAAGAGTTCGATGAACTAGATTCACTGCCAGCCGCGCGCCACTCAATATTTCGTGGTGTTTTACTGCGGCCAGATTCCCTAACTCTTCTCACCATATTTACGCTCTCCATCTTCTCTGCTCGGTCAAGGTTTGGATCACTCTCGGGTGGCGCCTTGGGTTTTATTCCAAACACTGGTGGAGATTTATTGCGCAATTACGCGCAAGCCTGGCATTTAGTTGGGATGGGATCTGCCGCTGCACCGCCACCGTGGCTAGCAATACTTGGAGTGGCCTCTTTCGTAACCTTGGGCCATCTTTCGCTATTCATTACATTGCTCTTTCTCTTGACTCCACCTCTCGCCTTCATCATCTTTGTGAACGCGCTGCGGCGAATTGGTATCTCGCAGTCGACTTCGACCTTTGGTGGAGTTGTCTACATTCTCACTCCACTGCTCTGGGCTTCTCTCAATCAAGGTCGAATCGACATCGTTGTCCTATACCTGCTTGCACCGCTATTTATCTCTCTGCAGCCGTTGATGATTAACATTGTTGAGATCACGTGGCGCAGAGTCTTCGCCCTCACCCTGCTAGCAACCCTGGCGCTATCTTTCTCGCCACTACTGCTTGCGCTCTGGCTTATTGTGCAGATCGTGCTCCTCGGGAGAGCGGCAATTTCCATGAGGCGGGATTCGGCGAATTCTGCGGGGTGGATCGACCTGGTTGAGAGCACCGCTTTTAGCCCTATTGCTAAGCGGGGGGCGGTAATAATTACCACTTTCATGCTCAGCCTGCCCTGGTCACTCGGCGCATTAATTCATCCAACTCAATTTCTCATGGCCCCTGGTATTCCACTGGCAAACGGTGGGACGGTTCAAACTCTCCTCACCAACCCTGGTGGTCAAGGATCTGCGCCATGGTGGGTCATCGCCCCAGTTCCTCTCTTCATTCTATTCAGTTTCTTTATTCGTTCGATGCGCCGTAGTTCGTTGTTGAGTTCAGCTCTCCTCGCTGGTGCAATTTTGTTAAATGAATTTCATATTGCAGGTCATGGTGCTACCGAATCGGTCTTTGTCGGATCGATCTTTATAGTGATTGCAATCATTCTTATTCCTCCCATGATGGTTGCTATAGAAGAGGTGACTCCAAATCTTAGAATTCGTCATTTAGGAGTTGGCCATCTTGCTGTCGCCGGCGCGACTGCCCTTTCACTGCTCGGAGCTATTCTCTTTGCGGGCTGGATACTGGTCGGACAACCAACTTCACTAGTTCAATCTGACCAGAGTGATGTGGTTCCCGCCTTTGTCTCAGCTTTAGCACAAACCCCGGCGAAGCCTAAGACTTTAGTTCTATCCGCAAATTCTTCAGCTAGCACCTTCTTTATTTCTCGAGGTAATCGATTAATTCTTGGAGATGCTGATGTGGCAACCGCAAACCCACCTCAGATCACAGATGCAGTGGGTCAATTAGTTTCTGGTTCCGGAGTCACTGCTGCAAAACTTCTAGGTCAATTTGGAATCCAGTATCTTTTCTTGAAAGCTCCGGTCTCGCTCCAGACAGCTCGCGTCATTGATGGAGTCGGTGGATTCACGCGAATGTCAGCTACGGATATTGGAATCGTTTGGCGCATCGTGGGAGCTTCACCTCGAGTAATGCTGACCGATACCACTGGGAAGAATTACCTGATTCCATCGGGGGATATCGGGGCTCTGGGATACGCCGTGAGTTATGGAACTATCACCCTGGGCGAAAAATATGACCAGAGCTGGCGTTTAATCGATAACGGAGTGATCGTTCCACTTGAACATGCAGAGTCGGGACTACCCATTTTTAAAGTCACCTCACTGGGCAAGATCACGCTCCTCTTTGATGGGACCGCTCATCGCGCTCTGATTTCACTAGAGCTTCTCACCTTGCTCATCGCTATCGTGATGGCACTCCCATCGGGGCGCCGTCGTCGCCAAGTGCCACTTGAAGAGTTGGTATAACCGTGAAATTCATGCCCACAAACTTTCGGGAATTGTTATTAACGCTTCGGGGTCCTGGTTTAATTGCCATCGCGGTCGCACTTTCTACTTTGATTCCGCAAACCAGAACCCACCTAGTGCTTGATGGAAGTTATCCTGCAGTGGTATGCCCAGGGGCCTTAAGCGGTGGTGGTGAGAGAATATCTCTCCCAACTAACAATTTATCTACCCGAGTTGTAATCGGGAAAAGTGCAGCGGTTAAAGTTCATAGTTCGACGGTAATTGTTGGTTCAGTCGCTCCAACTTTTGTAAGCGGCAATCCTGGGTCCGAGATCGCTTTCTTATCTATTTCAGGAGCTAGCACGGCCGATGCGGTATGCGAGGTCGGTGGCATCGATGAATGGTTCATTGGTGGTTCTGCCGGAATTACTAGTCAAGGGATTTTGGAAATAATCAATAGTGGTTTGAGTGACTCTACAGTTCAGGTATTTCCATTTAACTCAAAGGTGGCGCTTGCGCCCATTTCGCTCACGGTAAAGGCAAATTCTGCCCAAAATATTTCTCTTGCATCCCTCGTTCCCGGTGAAGAATCGATCGCGCTGCATGTCGTAACCCAATCAGGGCGGGTGAGCTCCTTCCTCTTGGATCACCGAAAGAATGGATTGAGCGAACTCGGTGCCAGTTTTGTTACTCCCGTTGAGGCGCCCATGAGAAAGAGCTACATCTCTGGTTTGTTTGGCTCTGCTACAAAGGCAGCATCTACTATGAGATTCCTCGTACCAGGAAATATCAACGCTAATGTCCATCTAACCATTTATTCGGGTGGCGGCGTTATTACCCCAGTGGGATTTGATTCACTTACAATTCCACGACAACGCGTGGTAGATCTCCCGTTGCCCAGGATCTCTCTTTCAACTCCCTATGGCATTGAAGTCACATCCGACCAACCAATTTTCGTTTCAACGTTAACGAAGAAGAGTTCAGGTGGAGTCGACTTTGCGTGGGCCAATCAATTGACCCCGCTTTCTAACTTTAAAATTAATCTTGCAGGTGCTGCAGGTCAATTCTTCTTTATGGGTCAGACGGTGGCTATTAAGGCGCAATGGATTGATTCCAAAGGCAAGGCCAACTCTGAGGTGATTTCGGGTGACGGTTCAGCCGCTTGGCATCCTTCAGGGTCCCTTAATGGGATCACATTTACCCCTCTCACGAAAGTGGCGATGTATGGCGGGGCACTTATTTCAAATAAAGATGGTGGGTTAAATTACCTTCCGCTATTGGCCAATCAACTAGTCGCGCGCGGTGAACTCCCTATCGCCGATCTCCGGACCTTGGCGCGCCACTAGGGTGCACGAAATCCAACACTTCTAGGCGAACAGGCACTAATCTCTCAATTATGCGAACTCAACACCGATCCAGTCGAACTTGTTCGCGCGCCAGCTGCAAGTTGCCAGCGGTGAAGACTCTTACTTATGTATACGCAGATTCAACTGCGGTACTTGGCCCGCTGGCCATGTATGCGGAGCCTCACTCGTATGATCTCTGCCAATCTCACAGCCAGAAGTTGACGCTCCCAAATGGCTGGAGCGTCATCAAGTTGGAGCCCGAGTCAGACCCCGCTGGTCCCAGCGAGGATGATCTGATGGCCATTGCAGATGCGGTACGTGAGATAGGAAATCAACAGAGCGCTCCTGCTGCCTCTGCCGCCGCTCACCCTGAAATTGGTCGCCGCGGTCACCTTCGGGCGTTACCCTCAAATTAGGTTAAATCCAGCGTCCTTTTCTGAAGTAGATTTAAACCATGTTCACCCGAGAAGATTTAGATAAAGTTATAAAGGCCTACGACATTCGCGGCTTGGTTGATGAGCAGATAACACCTGATTTCACCTTCGTCCTAGGTACGGCCTTTGCGCGATTCTTGATGGAAGAGCGGGAACCAGCCACCGTTGTAATTGGCGAGGATATGCGGCCTTCATCGGATGAATTGGCTACAGCATTTGCCGATGGATTGAACTCGCAAGGTATCGATGCGATAAGAATTGGGCTCTCATCTACTGACATGCTCTACTTCGCCTCTGGTTCGCTTAATTTGCCTGGAGCGATGTTTACTGCCAGCCACAATCCAGCTGCATATAACGGAATTAAATTGGCGAAGTCAGGCGCCCGTCCAATTGGCGCTGAGTCTGGCCTTCAGCGGATCAAAGAGCTTATGCTCCGAGGAGTTCCAATGCAGACCGGTGCAATCGGTAGAACGAGTTCGAAGGAACTTCTCAACGAGTACATCAACTTCCTTCTCAGTTTATTTAAAGAGGATGAGTTCGCCAGCGGGCGTCGTCTCAAGGTAGTTGTAGATGCTGGAAATGGAATGGCGGGTTTTACTGCTCCAGCACTTATGGCTCGGCTAAATGTTGATCTGGTTCCGCTCTACTTTGAACTCGATGGGAATTTTCCAAACCATGAGGCGAATCCAATAGATCCTAAAAATTTGGTGGATTTGGTTAAGCGCGTTAAGAAAGAGAAGGCAGATATTGGATTGGCCTTTGATGGAGATGCTGATCGCTGTTTCTTAGTCGACGAGCGGGGAGAGCTAGTTAACCCCTCGGCGCTGACCTCACTGATCGCAATACGCGAATTAAAGCGCAAACCCGGTTCTACGATCATTTATAACTTGATCTCATCGCGGGCGGTACCAGAAATAGTCCAGGAGCACGGTGGCAAGGCGTTGCGTTCACGCGTAGGTCACTCGTATATCAAGAAGATGATGGCTGAAAGTGGCGCGGTATTCGGAGGGGAGCATTCTGGACACTTCTACTTCAGCGACTTCTGGCGGGCGGACTCAGGTGCGCTAGCGGCGCTCTTTGCGATTGCCGAACTTTCGCATAGTAGCGAGCCCCTCTCCCAACTCTTGGCCCCTCTCAACCGGTACTTCTCTAGTGGAGAGGTGAATACCGCAGTAGCCGATCCTCTCGAGAGCATCGAATTCATCAAGGCTTCCTTTCAGGCCGATTATGAAATTGATGAGCTGGATGGCGTGACGGTCACGGGCCCTGACTGGTGGTTTAACGTACGCCCATCAAATACCGAACCTTTGCTCCGACTTAACGTCGAGGCGACCTCCCCAGAGCAGATGGCTGAGGTGAGCGAGCAGGTACTTGCCCTCATCAGGTAACCTTTGGCCCTACGGACGTCCGTCCCCCACTCACTAGGCATGCGACATGTCAGTGAAGTCTTGAAGGAGCTCTTGTGTCAGTTGAAACATCAGTAGGTCACAATGTAGGTCACAGCATTGCAAATGCCGCGCTCGCAGCCGAGGGCAAGAAGCGGATCGAGTGGGCTGAACGCAACATGCCAGTTCTCGCTCAGATCAAGGCTCGCTTCGAAGCAGAGAAGCCATTTACTGGGATTCGTATCGCAGCTTGCATGCACGTGACCACAGAGACCGCAAACCTTATGCGTGCCCTTAAAGCCGGAGGAGCTGAACTCGCCCTCTGCGCGTCAAACCCGCTCTCCACTCAAGATGACACGGCAGCGGCGCTCGTACACGAATACGGTATCAACGTCTTTGCACATAATGGAGTCGACCGCGAAGGTTATTACCGCGACCTCAATTCAGCGCTCGATATCCAACCGAATCTAGTTTTTGATGATGGCTGCGATTTGGTTAATACGCTTCATACCACTCGGACCGAACTGCTTCCTGGAATCATGGGCGGCTGCGAAGAGACAACGACGGGGGTAATTCGTTTACGCCAAATGACTAAAGATGGCGCCCTTAAGTTTCCAATGATCGCTGTTAATGACACCGATACAAAGCATATGTTTGATAACCGATTCGGGACTGGTCAATCCACAATGGATGCCATCTTCCGAGCAACCAATGGATTAATTGCTGGCGCCACCGTTGTTGTATGTGGTTTCGGTTACTGCGGCAAGGGTGTTGCAGAGCGTGCTCGAGGCATGGGTGCGAACGTTGTCATCACTGAAATTGATCCAACCAAAGCGCTCGATGCGCTGATGCAGGGCTACCGAGTTATGAACTCTCTAGAGGCGGCCAAAATTGGTGATTTCTTTGTAACCGTCACGGGCAATCGCGATGTTATCCGTGAAGAGCACTTTGCCGTTATGAAGGATGGTGCGATCTTCGCCAATTCAGGACATTTCGATATCGAGATCGATGTGGCATGGCTTGAAAAGAATGCCACAAAGAAGAACAAGCGCATTCGTCATCAGACGGATGAATATGTACTCGCTGATGGCCGTCGCCTCTTGCTTATCGCCGAAGGAAGGCTCGTCAATCTGGGCGCCGCAGAAGGCCACCCTGCTTCAGTTATGGATATGTCATTCTCTGATCAAGCCCTTACAGCTGAATGGCTTATTAAAACGGCGGCATCGCTAGGGGCCGGGCTGCATGATGTTCCAACTGAAATTGATAAAGAGGTCGCCAGACTCAAGCTCGCCAGTATGGGAGTTAGAATTGACACACTCACCCCCGCCCAAGAGCTATATCTCAACTCTTGGGAGCACGGCAGCTAATGACGTTGATCATGGTTGTCGACGATGACCAAGATTTAGCTGAAATGCTTGGGATCGTCCTCAATGGTTCGGGTTTTGAGGTCGATTTGGTTAATTCTGGTGATCAGGTGATGACAATCTTTAATTCACACGAGCCAGATCTAGTCCTTCTCGATGTAATGTTGCCTGGTATCAGCGGGATTGATGTTTGTAAACTTATTCGCGAAAAATCGATGGTTCCCGTAGTTATGTTGACGGCTAAGGGTGACAGTTATGATGTTGTTAAGGGCCTTGAAGCTGGCGCCGATGATTACATGATCAAGCCGTTCAATCCTGCGGAGTTGGTCGCGCGAATCAAAGTGCGCCTTCGTCGCGCCACTCTTGAAAGTTCGACTACCCTGCGTATTTGCGACATCGTGATTGATCAGGTGGCGCACACCATAATTCGAAATGGAAAGACGATTCCACTCACCCGCCTGGAGTTCGATCTCCTAGTCGCTTTGGCGAAAGAGCCTGGTCGAGTATTTACCCGTGATTCGCTGTTGAGTGAAGTTTGGGGATATCAGCATGCCGCCGATACTCGTCTCGTAAACGTTCACGTACAACGATTGCGCGCCAAAGTTGAAGAAGATGTAGATAACCCCCAGGTGGTTCTTACCGTGCGCGGCGTCGGATATAAGGCGGGAACGAGTCAAACATGAAATGGCTTGGCGTGAAATGGCGGAGTTCAATCCTCTTTCGCGTCATTTCAACCACTTTCCTACTTTCAATCATTCTGATTTCGCTTGTGGGAAGCATTCTCTTTATTCAAATTTCTAATGGAATTTATCGCGAGAAGACGAGTGAGTCGGTTTCAGAAGCGCAATCTCTCTACGAATATGCCCAGGGCCAAGTTGATGCCACCCTCTATCTCACCACATTAAAGTTACCGACAGTAATTGGAAAGATTTTACAATCTAATGATCTCAGCTTGGCAACAACCCCACGAGAAGTTGTTCTAATCGGATCACCTCTAACTAAGGGGCAAAATAATAAATTCAACGGGGCATCTGGAAATGTTGATCCAGCTTCAATTCCCAAATCTCTACGTGTTGCAGTTCAAAAGTCGGCGGCCGGACAATGGATTCGCGGAACGATTACTTTCAAGGATGGAACCAAGAAGAGCGCTGTGATTGTGGGAAATGCCATAGAAATTCCACCGCAATCTCCTTACGAGTTGTACTACGTATTTCTTTTGTCAGAGCAACAAACCATCGTCGACTTTATCGGGCGCTTACTTCTCTTTGCCGGGTTCCTTCTCATATTTATGATCGGGGGTATCTCTTGGTACGTAATTCGCCAAGCAATCAATCCGGTACGGGATGCCGCGGAGATCGCCGAACAATTAACTGCAGGCGATTTAAATCGTCGGATGCTGGTAACGGGGCAAGATGAGATGGCTCGGCTTGCCATTTCATTCAATGAGATGGCTCTTTCTATGCAACAACAGATATCTAGATTAGAGAACCTCTCCAGGTTACAGCAACGTTTCGTCTCTGACGTTTCGCACGAATTACGTACCCCCTTAACAACTATTCGCATGGCCTCGGAAGTTATTGCTGAAAGTAAGGAAAGGATGGACCCTGCAGCAGCTCGAAGCGCTGAACTGTTGCAATCGCAAATTGCCCGGTTTGAATCCTTGCTCACTGATCTCTTAGAGGTCAGCCGCTTTGATGCCAGCGCATCGATCCTGGAGCTTAAAGATGTCGACATCAAATCACTTGTCATTCAATCCATTGATCAATTACATGTTGGTCATAGTGGGCAGGTTCGAACCTTCTTCCCGGAGAGCGATGTGATCGCCTCTGTTGACCCACGAAGGATTGAGCGGGTGTTGCGAAACTTAATTTCAAATGCGATTGACCACAGCGAAGGAAAAGCAATAGAGGTGACTATTCGCGACACTGACATCGAAGTCGCCGTGGGTGTTCGTGATTATGGAATTGGTTTCACAGAACGTGAGTCAGAGCGACTCTTTGATCGCTTCTGGCGGGCAGATCCATCTCGCTCGCGTTTACGAGGTGGTACTGGCCTGGGACTTTCTATCGCACTTGACGATGCGAAGCTGCACCAAGGTACTCTCAAAGCGTGGGGGGCTCCAGGCAAGGGGGCTCACTTTGTCCTGACTATTCCCAAGGCGCCGGGAATTCCGATTCAAAAGGAGCCGATTGCTGTCAACCCCAGCGACGAGTCATCCACAACTTTCTTATCTTTTGATGAAGATGATATTTAAATTTTAAGATAGTTGCCGGTATGGCTTCTCTTTTGCACCTACTCTTTCCACCTAGCTGCCTCATCTGTGAAGCATCTGGTCTGGTGCTCTGTACTTCATGTGAAAGTAGGATTGTACGAGTTACAGCTTCGCGCGATATCGCAGGGACCCAATTGTGGGCAGGTGCTTACTATGGAGATGAGTTGGCTCAACTCATACTTTTAGCCAAGGAAGAGAACAGCGTTCTTGCGCGGAATTATTTATCGCAACTTCTTGTTGAATCTTTTATGAGAGCCACGGCAAATCTGAGTCAAACATCGGACGTGACGCTCATTCCAATCCCTTCGAGCGCAGCTGCAAATAGGCGGCGCGGCTTTCAACACTCTTACTTGCTGGCCCGTGGCGCTGCGCTGCGTATAGAGAAGTTCTCTCTTCAAAATATCGAGGTGAATAATTCATTGCGAGTGAATAGGAGAATCGCCGATCAGAGCAATCTCAATCGAGTAGAGCGCATGCGCAATCTCTCGGATGCTTACTCCGTGCGTGGCCGCCATATGACCCGCCTTACCCACCCGACTCCAGGGTCAATCTTCTTGATCGACGACCTGGTCACTTCGGGCAGTTCTATCCGAGAGGGGCTGCGTGCGCTGCGTCAGCTCGGAATTACCCCATC
>Ga0214252_1000631_pt1 | contig 12614 bp, 6 predicted proteins | sample TroBogypolimnion_47_FD_153090 | JGI IMG/M metagenome (GOLD analysis project Ga0214252, IMG submission 153090) | Freshwater microbial communities from Trout Bog Lake, WI - 13JUL2009 hypolimnion | ecosystem: Environmental > Aquatic > Freshwater > Lake > Hypolimnion/Profundal zone | place: Trout...
GCCGTCGCCCAGCGGGCGGGGCTCACTGTCTTTGATCTGGAGGACCTCGAGCTCTGCTACGCGCCACCCTTCGGGAGCGCCAAAGACCCGGTGAATATGGCCGGCTTCGTGGCCGCCAATGTGGTTCGTGGGGATGTAGCCCTCTGGGAGCCCGACGAGCTGGCCACCCGCAGCGAGGGTCAGGTCCTGATCGATGTCCGCACGCCCCAGGAATTCGCCCAGGGCTCCATCCCTGGAGCCATCTGTGTGCCGGTGGACAGCCTGCGGGAAAAGCTGGCGAGTTTGCCGAAGGAGAAGGAGCTGCTGCTGTTCTGCCAGGTGGGCCTGCGCGGGTACGTCGCTGCGCGCCTACTGACTCAGCATGGGGTCAAGGTGCGGAACCTGTCCGGCGGCTACCGGCGCTACGCCATGTGGAAGGGCACGCATACGGTCGCCATGGCTTGCGAAGCTGCCCTGCAAAGTGATGAAGTCTGATCTCGGCCAACAACGGATGCCGCAAAAACGCTCCAAACCCAATAAGGGAGAACCCATGACCAGTGAAGTGTTCCAGGATCACTACCCCGAGAATGTGTCCCACTGCTATGGCTGTGGCAGATTGAACGGGCTGGGGCACCAGATCCGCACTCAATGGGAAGGGGAGGAATCGGTGACGCGGTATCGCCCGCGACCAGAGCACACAGCCATCCCGGGGTATGTCTACGGAGGGCTCATCGCCTCCCTGGTGGATTGCCACAGCACGGGCACCGCAGCGGCGGCCATGTACCGGGAAGAAGGTCGGTCCATGGATACCCTGCCGCCCTACCGGTTTGTCACGGGATCCCTGCATGTGGACTACCTCGCGCCCACCCCGCTGGACTGCGAGCTGGAGATCCGGGGCCGGGTCAAGGAGATCAAGGGCAAGCGGGTCATCGTTGAAGCCACCGTGAGTGCCCATGGCAAGGTCACCGCGCGTGGTGAAGTAGTGGCGGTGCAAATGCCAGATACCTTTTTGAAGAACGCCTGATGAGCCCGCGAGCCATGACGAGCAGAAACCTATGAAAGCGGCTCCGACCCTCCTGATCCTGGTGGGGGCCAGCCTGGCCCTGGCTCCGTTCACGCCTGCGGCTACTGCCCTGGTGGGCGGTGCGCTGCTGGCCTTGACCGTGGGCAACCCCTTGCAGAGCCTGACCCGCACCTGGACCCACCGTCTGCTTCCACTGGCGGTGGTGGGGTTGGGTGCGGACATGAATCTCCGCGCTGTGGCCAAGGCTGGCTTGCATGGTCTGGGCTACACGGCCATCAGCATCGCCCTGGTCCTTGCCCTCGGCTGGTGGTTGGCCCGTCTCCTGAAAGTCGAACGGGATGCAGGGCTGCTGATCTCCGTGGGTACGGCCATCTGCGGTGGGAGCGCCATTGCGGCGGTGGCTCCCGTGCTCCGTGCCCGGGAGCACGAGATCTCCGTGGCGCTGGCGACGGTGTTTCTGCTTAACGCCGTCGCCCTCGTGATCTTCCCGCCCATGGGCCATGCCGCAGGACTGGGCCAGGATGCTTTTGGTCTCTGGTCGGCGCTGGCGATCCACGACACCAGCTCCGTTGTTGGGGCCGGCCTCGCCTATGGGCCGCGGGCACTGGAAGTGGCCACCACCGTCAAACTGGCCCGCGCCCTGTGGATCGTGCCGCTGACGCTGGGGATCGGCTGGGTGGTGGCGCGTCGCAGCGAGGCCTCGCCAGATCTGCCGCCGGTGAAGAAGCCCTGGTTCATCGCCGGCTTCCTGGTGGTGGCGGCCCTGGTCACCTTCGTGCCCGGGCTGCACCTGCCCGGTCACTACGTTGCCGTGGCGGCTCGCCGGGTGCTGGTCCTGACCCTCTTTCTCATCGGTGCGGGGCTCAGTCGAGAGGCGCTGCGAAGCGTCGGCTTCCGCCCTTTCATGCAGGGCCTGGTGCTCTGGCTGATCGTGGGGGCTGCTGGACTGGCCGCAGTCAAAATCGGGCTGATCGCCATCCAATGACCCTCCGGCCCACACAGAAGGCTGCACCCCACCTGAAGAACTGGAGCCGTGATGTCTGCAAATGAACGCTTTGACCAGGCCGCACCCACCTGGGACCTCGTGGACCGCAGGGTCCTCCTCGCCCGTGGGGTCACGGAGGCCATCGTGGCGAGAGCCTCCCTCTCCAAGGACCAGAGCGTCCTGGATTTCGGCTGCGGCACGGGCCTGGTCACCTTGGCACTGGGGCCCCTGGTGGGCTCCATCACCGGGGCGGACACCTCGACTGGCATGCTGGAAACCCTGGCCGAAAAGGCGCGGAGCCTAGGTTTTTCAGTGCCGCTGAGGCACCTGGGTGCCGATGGGAGCGCCGACCTGGGTGGGCCCTATGACCTCATCGTGAGCAGCATGACCCTGCACCATGTGGCCGATGTGCCGGCCCTGTTCCGGCGCTTCGCGCAGCAACTCCAGCCCGATGGACGAGTGGCCCTGGCTGATCTGGATGCGGAGGACGGCACCTTCCATGAGGATGCCGCCGGCATCCATCACAACGGGTTCTCGCGGGAGCAGATCAAGGATTGGCTGGCGGCCGCTGGCTTCGACACCATCGAAGTGGAGACGGCCACCACGACAGCCAAGGAGGGCAGAGGCTATGCCATCTTCCTGGCCACGGCTCACAAGGTGTCGTGAACCAAAAGATGGCCGGAAGAGGAAGCATAAGCTGGCCGCAGAGACCCAATAAACGGAATCCATGGACGAGTTAACAGTGAGAACCTCACCACGAGTTGGTGAACGGGAGAACCTTCCAAGGCAGAACGAGATTCGGGATTGGATGTGGTGCCGAAATGTGCCTGCCAAGTTGTGATATCATGTGATTAAATGAATTCAATTACGATGTCCGGCCAATCTCCTCTGAATTTGTTGATCATCGAGGATGATCAGGTCCTTGCCTGCATTCTTGAGGAATCCTTACGGAACTTGGGCTATTCCGTCCGGGTGGCAGCGGACCCTGGCCTTGGGCTGAGCTTGCATCAATCTAGCCGCGCCGACTTGATCATCCTGGATCGCATGTTCACGGGCGGCGATGGCCTCACGGCTCTGCAGACCTTGCGAAGCGGTGGAGATACGGTGCCCGTGATCATCCTAACTTCCAAGAGTTCCTTGGACGACAAATTGCGTGGCCTTGCCGAAGGCGGCGATGACTACATCTCCAAACCCTTTTCTATCCAGGAACTCATCGCTAGGATCCAAGTCATCTTTCGACGCTCAGAACGGCAAAGCGAAAGTGTGGATCATTCGGAACAATGGGGCCAGGAATTTACGGTGGACCGAGTCTGCATGAGGGTCTTCCGGGATGGTCGAGAACTGGACATTACTCCCCAAGAGTTCCGACTCCTCTCTCTCCTAGTTCAAAACGCGGGGCGAGCGATGAGCCGATCGGATTTACTCCTGCTGGGTTGGCCTCCTACCAATCGTCCCGCGAACACCCGCACGGTAGATGTCTACATGGCCCGTCTTCGCCAGAAACTTGGCACCAGGAATGGGAAACCCCTGATCACGACAATCGGTGGAGAGGGTTATAAATGGGAACACCACTTTGGGGCTGAAGCGATAGGTGCTTCCCCTGAGGAGTAAGGTTAGTCATTTAGAAAATTTGGGCTAGGTGGATTTCTGCAGGTTGGGACAACGAGAGACAGGCATGATGATCCCAAGGTTACTCAGTGCGATCAGGGGCCTTGGCGTCATGGTCCTGCTGGCCCTTTCCATGTTCGTGTCTGCGGCAGAACAGAGAACGCTTGTATTTGCAGGAAACATCAATTACAAGCCACTCACTTATTTAGAAAAGGACAAGCCCAAAGGCGTTTTTGTGGATATTGTCCAGGCGCTTGGGAAACGCATGGGCAGGCGTACCGATATCCGGCTGATGGTCTGGAAGGAGGCTCAATCTCTTGTCCTTGAAGGGAAGGTCGATGTCATAGGTCCTATGGGCATGACTGAAGCCCGAAAAACAATGTACGATTTCTCTGATTCAGTGATGGAGTCGCAGGTTTCCATCTTTGTCCGAAGTGACAAGGATGGCATTTGGGACATGGGCGATCTCCACGGCATGCGCGTTGGCGTGACAACAGGAGGGCTGGCCGACCAGTTGGTGCAAAGGTTTCCCACCATAAAAAGGGTGGCTCTTGGTGAGGACCTTTACAGTGGTTTCAGAGCTTTGCGAGAAGGTGAATTAGATGCGGTTGTCGCTGTCCAATGGCAGGGGCAGTACCTTCTCGCTGAATATGGGATCAGGGACGTTCACACTGCGGGTGCGCCGGTCCTCCGCCTGGGATCGTGCCTTGCTGTTGCGAAGGGCAACGCGGCACTACTTACAGCCATCAACGAAGGGATCAGGTCCATGCGGGCGGACGGCACGCTTGAGCGGATCAATGAAGCCTGGAGACCGAGGGAAATTGTGGTGACGACCCGCGAGCAGGCCATGCGCAAGACTTTCTATTGGCTTATTGGCATCATGGTCGTGTTCACCCCAGTGCTCATCGGCTGGTTCCTTACCATGCGACGGGAAATCTCCCGTCGCCGAGACGTCGAAGTGAGCCTTCGTCAAAGCGAGGCACGCCTGCGAGGTCTTTTTGAGGGCTCTCCCATTGGAACCTTCCGCACCACGCTGGATGGTCGATTTATTGATTGCAACTTAGCCCTAGCGGTCATGTTTGGTTTCGAGAACACGGAAGAAATGATTGGAGTCGTGAACCCCGTTGGAACGCCAGACCTTCTATGGGAACACACTCAAGATCGCTCCGCAATGATCACGGGAGTATTGGCTGCCAAGGGAAGCTACTACCATCTGCACACACGCATGCGCCGCAAGGATGGCAGCGCCATGGACGCCGAATTCTCCGTGTCGTTGGCCCAAGACGATTCCTGGCCAGAGCCCTACATCACAGGTTTTGTTCAGGACATCACCCTACGCAAACAAACAGAAGCAGCCATTCGGGAGAGTCACGAGAGGTTGTCCTTTGCGCTGCAGGGTGGGGAATTGGGAACCTGGGATTGGTTTATTCATACGGGTGAAGTCTTCTACAGCGACCTCTGGTTACAAATGCTTGGATACCTGCATGTAGAGGTTGAACCCACGGTGGATTTCTTTCAAAACCTTATCCACCCCGAGGATCTAAAGAATGTTTTGCAGCGACTGGAAGACCATTTGGCGGGCCAAACACCGATTTACGAATCCGAGTACAGGCTTCGGACGAAGTCAGGTCAGTTCAAGTGGGTTCTAGACCGCGGCAAAGTCTTTTTACGCGACGAAAAGGGACGCGCTTTGAGGGCCACGGGGGTCGTGGCCGATATTTCAGACCGGAAAAAGAGTGAAGAAACACTACGCATGGTCAATGAGCACCTTGAGGAATTGGTGGACCAACGGACCATCGAACTCAAGACCGCTAAAGAGGCCGCTGAATACGCCACCCAGGCGAAGAGCGCCTTCCTTGCCAACATGAGCCACGAGATCCGAACCCCCATGAATGCGGTTATCGGGATGATATTCCTGGCCCTCCAGACCAATCTCTCGGACCAGCAAAGAGACTACCTCCGAAAAGCCCAATCCTCCGCTGATGGTCTATTAGCCCTCATCAGCGACATCCTCGACTTTTCCAAAATCGAGGCTGGCAAGTTGGAGATGGAGAAGACGAAATTCCTGCTGGAGGATGTCTACGAGCGGGTCATTCAGATCTCCGCACCCTTGGCCGCCAAGAAACACATCGAGTTCCTCCTGGATCCAGGCCTTGGAGTGCCGGCCTCGCTCCATGGAGATCCACTTCGACTCGGCCAGGTTCTGTTGAATCTTTGCAGCAATGCCATCAAGTTCACAGGGTCAGGGGGGACCGTCGTGATCAAGGTTGCCCCGGGGCCGGTGAATGGCGAATTCGTCACCCTCCAGTTCAGTGTTAGCGATACGGGCATAGGGATGTCGGAATTGCAGACGGAGGGACTGTTCCAGCCCTTCAGTCAGGTTGACACCTCCACGACCCGGCGCAACTCGGGGACGGGACTAGGGCTGGCCATCAGCAAGCGCCTCGTTCAGATGATGGATGGCGACATGTGGGTGGAAAGTCGACCCGGCATGGGCAGCGAGTTCTCCTTTAACGCTACCTTTGGTCTTGGGCAGGTTCAGTCCAATTCTGGGGACCTTCACACTCCGGTCCCGACCGGGTTGCGGATCCTGGTGGTGGATGACCATCCGAGGGCCCGTGGCATTTTGCAAGGATTGGTCACCCAGTTGGGCCACGAGGCGGCGACTGCCGCCTCGGGGGCTGAGGCCCTGGTGGAATTGGAAAGAGTTCCCTACGACCTCGTGCTCATCGACTGCGGGATGCCGAAGATCGACGGTTTCGAAACGGCCCGGCGATTTCGGAGCATGAGGCCGGGTTCCGCCAAGCCGAAGTTCGTCATGGTTTCTGACTATGGGAACGAGGGGCAGGTGGCCTGGGCCATCCAGGAGGGGCTTGATGGCCAGGTGGCAAAGCCCGTGACACTAGCCTCCCTTCGCGAAGCGTTCCTTGGTGCATTCGAAAGAGGGACTGTAGTCGAACCGGACCGGGCCATCTGGGAAAGCGATGTTCGGCTTCAGGGCGCTCATGTTCTGCTGGTCGATGACAACGAATTCAACCGGATGGTGGCTGCTGAGCTGCTTGAACTGATGGGGGTGGTTGTCACACTGGCGGAGCATGGGCAGGACGCGCTGGAATTCCTGAAGCAGGATACCTTTGACGCCGTACTAATGGACCTGCAGATGCCGATTATGGATGGCTACGAGGCGACCCGACAGATCCGAAGTTACCCGGCACTAAAAGCGCTTCCAGTTCTGGCCCTGACGGCCCATGCGATGGTTACCGAGCGGGAGAAGTGCCTAGTGCTTGGTATGGATGACTACATCACCAAACCCATCCAGCCCGAAGTATTGGCCTCCACGCTGGCTAAGTGGGTCTGGCCCCGCGCCCTAAAGCCCAGATCCGCTTCACCGGCGGCTGTAGAATTTGATGCCTGTTCTGTGCCAGTCCTTGACCTGCCCGGAATCTCCTGGGAATCAGGGATGTCCAGTGTCGGTGGGGTTACCTCCCTGTTTTACAAGGCCCTCCTCCTGTTCCTGCAACTCAACACCGGCGTGGCTGAGGAACTCCGATTGGCTCTGAGGCAAGGTGCTCTTGGTCGAGCGTCCATTCTGACTCATACCATGGTCTCGGCTGCCGGGACGATCGGGGCCGAAAACCTCACTGTCCTTTCCCGCAACCTCGAACAGGCTATCCAGGCCGGAGAACTGGAGGCCATTGATGGCCCCTTGTTGCGGTTCGAAATGGAGCTAGGCCTTGTTCTCGAAGGCTTGCGGCAACATTTACCGGCACGCTCCCTTCAGGATTTCAGCGACTACTGATAATCAAGGGCCTGCTCTGCCCCTTGGCGGCCATTTCAGAAATGAAATATCCGTTTATCGGAATTGCTATTTGCCAAGGTCTGGTCCGTGGGCCGACCTTGTACGTCTAGGAATCCAGGGGCCATGTGCATCCCATTCAGGCTCCCTTGGACTACCTCGAGCGAAAGGGCGTTCTCTGGTGGACGCCAACAAATATTCGGAGGATCCCATGAGTCGTTTCATTTCAGGGTTGAAGTTGAAGCCCCGTCTCCTCTTCTCCTTTCTCCTCATCGCTCTGATTGGAGCGGTTGTGGGGGCAGTTGGGGGTCTTTCCCTCAAGCGGTTGGACGCAGCTGATACCTTCATGTTCGAAAAATGCACAGTTCCCTTGGGGCAGATGTCGACCATTATCGGCAATTTCAACAGACTGCGGGTGACCGACTATCGTGTGGCCCTCGCCAAGACCAATGATGATGCGCAAAAAGCCCAGGGCAGGCGCGTGGCGTTGGTCAAAGGAATCCAAGAGGCACTGGACGGTTATTCAAAAACGTTTATTGATGCCGAAGATGAAGCGAATTGGAAAAAAATGGTTAAGGACTTGGATCAATATTTTAAACAGACCGACAAAATTCTGGAATTAAGGCTTCAGGCCAAGGATAGCGGTGCCGCACTGGGCTTCATCGAAAATGACATGCGGAAGGGAACATTGGAACTCACGGATTTTCTAGCCAAGGTGATGGACTCGAATGTCAAAGCCGCTAAAGATATTTCCGATACCAATACCAAGCTAGCTAATCAAGCCGTCTTGACCATGCTGTTCCTCGTCGGGGGTGGGTTTGTGCTTTCCACCGGGCTTGGGATATTCATTACCTCCACCATTGTTAAGCCCGTTCGAAGTTTTATGGCAACCCTGGATCTGGTCGCCAGTCGAGATCTTTCCGTGGAAGCCAAGGTCGACACCAAGGATGAGATTGCCCAACTTTGTGTCTCACTCAATACAGCCCTCAAAGCGCTTCGGGATTCCGTCATGGAAGCCACCAACGCATCGATGTCTGTTAGCAGCGGTGCTACTGAGTTATCAGCCGCATCTCAAGAAATGTCATCTACCTCCGATGAAATGTCTCGTAGTGGAGAAACCCAGCACAAGGCTACGGAGTCCATTGCTGCGGCCATCACACAGTTCATGGCCTCCGTGGAACAGGTGGCTGGGAATGCAAAAGTCTCAGTGGATTACACCCATGATTCGGTGGGCCACGCCAAAGAGGGCACCAAGGCCTCTGAGGATGCTGCCTCCAAAATGAAGGTCATCCATGAGACCTCCACCAAGATTGCTAAAGCGATCAGCGTCATCAATGACATTGCCCGACAGACCAACCTGCTCTCCTTGAATGCTGCAATCGAAGCCGCTAAGGCTGGGCAGCAAGGAAAGGGTTTTGCGGTGGTCGCTGAGGAAGTGCGGAAGTTGGCTGAGCGCAGTGGTGCTGCCGCTAAGGAGATTGGTCTTCTTCTTCAGGAAACCCAGGAAGCCGTGGAGGCGGGAGTGGCCTCTGTTGGCCAAGTCACCAAGACCATTGGGAATATTCAAGGGGCCATCGAAAAGGTCTCTTCCTTGGCCGCTGAAATTGGCACGGCCACACGAGAACAGGCCACTACAGCAGGGGAAATCTCCATGCGAGTTGACGAAAGCGCTCGACAGATCGGTCAGAACGCAGCGGCGACTCATCAGATGTCAGCGACGACTCATGAGATCAGCAGAACTGCTGATGACTTAGCACAGATTGCGTCGTCCCTGGCAGCGAACATGGCGCAGTTCAAGGTGTAACTGACAGAGCACCACGGCGTAGCCCACGCCGAATAAACGCAATTTCACAGAAGGCCTCCAACCACCCTCTCATTGTGAAAGAACTGGTTAACTATGGACCTTTTCTTAGCCAATGAATTGAGCTTCAGACGTAGGAGTCCATTCACGAAGGCCCTGGCCATCCTTGCTGTGGCCCTGACCTATGCCGTCGCGTCCAAGTTCGCCTTTCTCCTGGCGACCCTGCCTGGCCATATGTCGCCTTTTTTCCCTTCCGCAGGCGTTGCCCTGGGCGCGGTCCTCATTCTGGGTCGACCGGCCCTCCTGGGGATATGGCTGGGCTCCTTGACGGCCAATAGCCTTTTCCAGCAGAACGGTTCGGTTCTCGTCAATTCGATCATCGCCCTCGGGGCCGTTCTGGCGGCTGAGGCCGGCTGTCGGCTGGTGCGCCGGCTTTGCGGAGACGCTTACCCCCTGCACAACACGAAGACTCTGCTCATCCTGGTCGTCCTGGGCGCAGGCAGTGCTGCGGCAGTCAGTGCCACGATAGGCCTGCTGACCCTGGCGCTGTCTGGTTCGATCCCCTGGAAAATCCATAGTGTCGCCTGGCTGACCTGGTTTCTGGGTGACGCCACCGGAATCATCGTCGCGACACCGCTCATCCTAGCCTGGCAACCATATTCCTTCAGCCGCAAGCCGCCACGCTTCCTTTTCGAGGCCATGCTCCTGGGCGTGGTCACCATCACTGCATCGCACGTCGTGTTCTTCCGTGGGGTGCCATTTGAATACGGCCTCATGCCGATCCTGGCCTGGGCCGGGTATCGTTTCGGCCTGCGGGCGGCCACCGCCACGGGTGGAGTGATCGCACTCTTGTCCGCGATTGGGACGAGCATCGGACACGGTCCCTTCCATCGGGAAACAATCAACAATTCCCTCCTTGCCCTGCAATCCTTTCTAGCCCTGACAGCCATCTTCAACCTCCTATTCGCAGTGGCCATGGAGCAATTGAAGAGAAACGAGGCCCTCCTCCGCAGCTTTTTCGATGGCTCCCCCATTGGCATGTTCCGAACAACCCTCGATGGACGATTCCTCTACTGCAATGAAGCTCTGGCCACGATGTTCGGGTATGCCAGTCCGGAAGAGTTGATTGAAGGCGTGAATCCCCAGGGAACGGGGGTGACTTTGTGGGGTGATGTCCGGGAACGTGAAGCATTCATAGCTACGGTCCGAGCCGCCAACGGGAATTATTGCCACCGCGAGGTGCACTTGCACCAACCGAACGGCCGGACAGTGCATGGTGCCTTCTCCATGAAGATCATCAGTGATAACAATTGGCATGAGCCATACACCACCGGGTTTCTCCAGGACTTCACCGAACACAGACTGGCCGAGGAGACCATCCGCAAGTTCTTCACCGCGCTGGACCAGAGCCCTGCCTCCATCGTCATCACAGATATTCACGGTGCCATCGAGTACGTCAATCCGAGTTTCACAAGGACCTCCGGCTACACCCAGGAGGAGGTTCGGGGGCAAAATCCTCGCATCCTGAAGTCGGACCACTTGCCCGCTGAAGCCTACCAATCCCTTTGGAAAACCATTACGGCTGGCAAAGCCTGGGAGGGTGAGTTCCACAACAAGAAGAAGAATGGAGCGTTCTATTGGGAACACGCCATCATTTCGCCCATCATGGAAACGGGTGGGGCCATCACAGGCTTTGTGGCCGTCAAGGATGACATTACCGAACGGAAGCGAATCGAGGAATCCAACAGGGTCCTCGTTTCCAATGTACCAGGCGCCGTCTACCGTTGTGATGTGGCTGCACCATGGCACATGGCCTTCTGCAGCCAGGGCTTCCTGGAACTGACCGGGCGCCCGCCGTCGGCTTACCTGGAAGGCGGATTGGCGTACAGGGAAATCATTCACCCCGATGATTTTGAAATGGTGGACCGGGAAGTGGCTGCAGGGGTTGCAGAGGGGCGACCCTACGAACTCAGCTACCGGATAATCCTCCCTGATGGCGGCCAACGCTGGGTGTTTGAGCGCGGCCAGGCGAACAGAGGTGCAGACGGGCGCCCCGAATGGCTCGACGGGGTAATCCTCAATATCACTGCACAGAAAATGGCAGACGAGGAGTTGCAGAAATCCAGGGCCAATCTCTCGGCCCTGATCGAAAGTACCGATGAGCTGGTCTGGTCCGTGGACCGAAAATTCAACCTACTCACCTTCAACCGGGCCCTTGCGCGGTACTTGCGTCAGAGCTATGGCAAGGAGGCCTTCATTGGAGCTCCTCCCGAGGTTGTCCTTCCCCCAGACAGTGCTACCTATTGGCGGTCCCAGTATGAAAACGCCCTTGCCAAGGGCCGTGTTCGCCAGGAGTTTTCTATGGAGGATGGCCGCGTCCTCGAGCTAACTCTTAATTCGATCTTTCAGGACCGAACACCCGTAGGCGTGTCCGTTTTCGGGAAGGACCTCACCGAGCGGAGGCGGACCGATGAGGAGAAGGCCAAACTCCAAGCCCAGTTACAACAGTCCCAAAAGATGGAAAGCCTGGGCACTTTGGCGAGCGGGGTCGCCCATGACATGAACAACGTGCTTGGGGCCGTTCTGGGACTGGCGTCGGCCCATATAGGTACCCAACCCTACGGCAGCCCACTCCACCAGGCCCTCGAGACTATCTGCAAGGCTGCGGAGCGGGGTGGCAAGATGGTCAAGAGTCTTTTGGCCATTGCACGTCAACATCCGGCCGATGAGGCCAAACTCGATCTCAACACGATTCTCAGGGAGCAGATCAGCCTTCTGGAGCACACAACCTTGGCTAAGATCTGCTTGAAAATGCATCTGGAAGCGGGCCTTCGGCCCATCTTGGGTGATGCCAGTGCCCTAACTCATGCCTTCTTGAATCTCTGCGTCAACGCCTTGGACACTATGCCCGAGAATGGCACGCTGACGCTGCACACCCGCACTATTGATAACCATTGGATCGAGGTGGAAGTCGAGGACAACGGGAGGGGAATGCCCAAGGAGGTTTTGGTAAGGGCCACAGACCCGTTCTTCACCACCAAGGATACTGGCAAAGGAACGGGGCTGGGCCTTTCCATGGTGTTCAGCACCGTGGAGGCGCACGGCGGAAGCATGGCGATTGATAGCGAGGTAGGCAAGGGTACTCGCGTGAGGCTGCGCTTTCGCCCCTTCGAAGAAATGCAGACCCAGGCCCTGGAACCTTCAGTTGCTGAGACGACGTTAATCACCGGTAGAGAACTGAAGGTGCTGCTGGTGGACGACGATGACCTGCTCCAGTGTTCCGTACTGGCGATGCTGAACTTCCTAGGCCATATGGAGGTGACCACTGCCCTTAGGGGCGAGGACGCTCTTGCCATCCTGGAAGCAGGACTGGAGCCCGACCTCGTCATCCTGGACATGAACATGCCAGGGCTAGGCGGGG